>Ga0074046_10004730_pt1 | contig 11016 bp, 8 predicted proteins | sample BogForMeECP23OM3_FD_94441 | JGI IMG/M metagenome (GOLD analysis project Ga0074046, IMG submission 94441) | Bog forest soil microbial communities from Calvert Island, British Columbia, Canada - Bog Forest MetaG ECP23OM3 | ecosystem: Environmental > Terrestrial > Soil > Wetlands ...
AGAAGCTGTCGCCCGTGTGCTTTGCGCCGTCGGCCGAGGCGGCGATGATCGTGGCGAAAAGACGCGCATACCAGGGGAAGTTGCGCGCGGTGTTGCGGGCGATCTTCTTCTTCATCAGCGCGCCCCAGCAGATGGTCGTAGTGATGGCGGCGAAAACCGCGTCTGCCGTTGGGTTGCCAGGCAGCGAGCGCAGGTAATCGGCGAACACCGACTTGGCGCCGCGCGCCTTGAGGCCGGCGAGCATCGCCACGGCTTTGGGATCGGCGGCCTTGCCGGTAAGCGCGGCGAGTTGCCCTGCGTCCGCCTCGATGCCGGAAAAATCGAAATCCTCCTGATCGCCATTGTTCAGGCCGGAATGGCCGAACAGGCCGATCAGCACGTCCGCTGCTTTGCAAGCGCCGGCCGCTTGCCGCGGACCGGCCAAGGCACAGGCGGCGGCCAGCACGGTGTTGGGGGCGTTACCGGCCTCGCGCGCCGCATCGGCCACCGTCCTCATCATGCTGTCGCCGAAAACAACCTCGGCGGCGATGGCGGTGTTGAACAGGGCGTTGTCGTTGGCGTCGTTGTGCTCGCGGATCAGCGCGAGGCAGTAGTTGGACTCGAGCGGGTACTTGGCGGTGTCGAGAATCGAGACGCCGCTGACCCGCGTCACCTGGGTCTTGGCATCCATGATCGAGCTGCCCGAGCGGTCCTTCATGGACTCGCGCGGGAATATCGCTCCGATCTGCTTGCTTAGCTCGGCGATCTGGTCCCGGTAAGGCTGGATCGGCTCGACCAGCGGAATGTCGAGCTCCTTGGGCAGCGGCAGCCCTTGGTTGCTGCCGAACCAGGGCTTGAGCGTGAGGTCGCCCTCAGGCGGGAAATCGCGCTCGATGCCGTTGAGCCTCATCACCGCGCTCAGCGCCGCCGGGATGTGGGAGATGTTGGTTACCACTGCACCGGCCTGGGAGACGATGGGATTTTCCGGAGAATAGTTGCCATTGACCCTGAGGGCTTTCTGGAACCACTTTTCCTTGGCCTCCGCGCTATCGCCGGTTCCGCTCATTGCGCCGGCATGCCCGACCGCGCGCGTCAATTTTGCTTTCCAGCGGCCGACCACGCAAGCGATGACCGGCTTCTTGAATTCGAGGTTCTCTTCGTAGTAGCCGCCCGGCTCGACATACATAACGGCCGCCTTGCTGCGCGCATCGTTGGCCAGGGCATTGGCGAATTCGGCCGGGGCAAAAAAGATGTAAACGTCCTTGCCGCTGGAGATGCTGGTGGTTGTGCCCCAGCCGCCCGCGGCCAGGTAGGCGGCTATGGTGGTGGTGAAGTTACCGGAGTTGGAGTAGATCGCCACCGAACCCTTGCGCAAAGATTCCTCGGGCTTGTCGCCGCCGAGCGCGCCGCCGATGCGGACGTGGTTCCAGGCATCGGCCATGCCGAGGCAGTTGGGTCCGAAAACATCGACGCTGCGCTGCTGCGCCATCGCCCGGATCTCGCGGGCGTCGTGCACGGACACTTTTTCGCTGAGGATGACGATCTTCTCGATGTTCCTATTGACGCGGATCAGCTCGAACACGCCGTCGCGCACCGCGGCCGGTGGCAGGTGGACCACGCCCACGTTGAACGTGTGACCGTCGTCGAGGCCTTCGCGGACGTTGTTATAGACGGGAATCGGGCCGGCCGGGGTCTCCAGCACCTCGCCGCGCCGTCCGGGCGATGTGCCGAACACGATGTTGCCCCCCGAATACGCATGGCTGACCGGAGCGACGCTGCGCGATTCGTTGCCGAGGATGTTCAACACGCAGACCCTGTCCTTGCAGGTGGCCAGCTCGGCCAGCGAGTCGATGCCGACGAAATACTTGAACTTTTCGTTACCTTGATTGCTCATTGCAACCCCCAAAGGCGTGTTCGCACGGCGCTACTACCGTCGTGACTTAAGGAATGAAACCACCCGCACCTGCATTGCGGCTCACACGGTTATTCTGCAATACCCAGTTTACTGGCGAGCATTTCACGCCCGCCATTCTTCATCCAGCGGTCGGCCGCCTGGGCGTACCACACCACGTCGGTCATCGCCGAGTCGAAGCCGAAGATGCGATAGGGCAAGCCGAGGGACTCGCACGCGTCCTTGAAGGTCAGCAGGCCGCGCGAAAGATTGGGGCCGCCGCGCCCGATAACGACATAGACCGGCGTCGGCCCGTGCTCGCTGAAATACTCGCGCAGCGCGTCGGCCATGGCGCGGAAAGTGACGAAAATGTCTGTATTGTTGGCCTTACCGCCGATGATAAACAGCACGTTGGCCTGTTTGAGCCAATGTTTGAGGCAGATGCGCATGACTTGGCGCATCTTCTCGTAGGGCGGGTTGCCGCCGAAGTCCGAGGAAATGATGGCGTCGTCGCCGAGGAACTCGGTCACTAGCGAGTTGGCGCCGCCACCGAAGGTAGGCGCGAGGATGGTGCCGTTGGCGTTGATGACCGAAACGTCCGACTGCCCCTGGTAGGTGCGCAATTGGTTGATCTCCTGCTCGAAGTCGGAGTAGTCCGCCGCGAACAGATCGTTGGGCAAGTTGAGGCGCTTCATGCGCGGATCGTCGCGGTCGAAACCGCATTTGAAGTCGCAGGCCACCGGCATCAGGCTGCCCCGGTCCGTCGGCGTCATGCGGATCGGGTTGAGCTCCAGCGCCGTCATGCCGTGGTGGTGAAAGAGGTCCCACAGCTTCGGCAGGTTCTGCGCCAGCGGGGAGATGATCTCTTTCGGCGCCTTGATGTCCGACAATGCGTTGGTGACGACGAACGATTTGAGGCCGGTGAGCGGATCGAACGGAATCTCGGCGATCTGGTCCTTCGCCAGCTCCTCGATGTCCATGCCGCCGTGGTGGGTGATGGTTAGCGTCGGCGCGCGGAAACGGGTCGAGTCGGTGAGTGAGACATAAACCTCATGCTCGGCCGGCACTGCGCCCTCGAAGGTGACACCTTCGGCTTTGGCCACTACGTTGCCATGGCGATGCTCGGCGAAGTAGAGGCGCTCCTTCTCCTTCAGCGCCGTCTTCAGGTCTTTGGCGCGGCCAACCAGCCCGGCCTTGCCCTTCTTGCCGACGCCGCCGCGGAAAATCGGCTTAACGAAGACTTCGCCGCACTGTTCGATCAGCTCCTTGATCTTGTGCTCGCAGGCCTCTGGACCCAACACCCGCGAGGTCGGAAATTCGACCAGCTTTAGAAGCTTCGCGCCATAGAGCATACCTGTAATGTTCATATCGCTTCCCCCATGCTAAACAGGTGTTGTCATTAATATTCTTGGGGCATGTCCTTGAGCTGCGCCCAGGAATAGACTGGCCCCTTTACGCAAACGTAATCCTTGCCGGCGTTGCACCGGCCGCACTTCCCGACGCCGCACTTCATTTTGTTCTCGATCGTTGTGTAGATCTGTTCGGCAGAGAACCCCATTTCGCTGAGGTTCTTGATGACGAACTTGATCATGATTGGCGGTCCGCAGGTTATGGCGATGGCATTATCTGCCGATTGCGGCTTGTCCATGATGTTGGCGGGAACGAAGCCGCAATAGCCCTCCCAGCCTTCCTCGGGCGAATCGACCGAAAGATGGACGTCGGCGGCGCCGCGCAGCTTTTCCAGCTCGGCGGCGTACATGATGTCGCGCGAGGTGCGCGCACCGTAGAAGACGGTGATCTTGCCGAAATCGCTGCGGTTCGCTACCGCGGTCTGGATCACCGGCCAGATCGGCGCCAAGCCGACGCCGCCGCCGATGAACACCAGGTTACGCCCCTTCCAGTCGTTCACCGGGAACGTGTTGCCGTAAGGGCCGCGCACGCCGATGATATCGCCGGCCTTCATATCGTGGATGGCCGTGGTGACGCGGCCGACGCGCATGATGGAAAACTGCTTGTATTCCTTGACCGACGGCGGCGAGGCGATCGAGATCATCGACTCGCCCTTACCGAACACCGAGATCATCGCGCATTGGCCGCAGTCGTGCTCGAAGCCGTCGCCGTCGAGGAACTCGATGCGAAAGGTCTTGATGCCGCGCGCGCCAGGTACTTCCTCCTTGATGCCGGCGATGCGCGCCAGTTTCGGCAGATAGATGTTGTCTGCCTGTCCTATCGCTTCGCTGCTTGAGGACTTGTCGCTCATTGTCCGGCCGCCTCTTCCATGACATTTGCGACCCTGACGATGTCGATTCCCACCGGACAGTGGGAAATGCATCGGCCGCAGCCTGTGCATTGCTGGATGTTGTGGTTCTCGACGAAATACAGCAGCTTGTGGCAGATCCTTTGCCGAAGCCGGGCACCGGTCGTGTTGCGCGGGTTGTGGCCCGATGTGTGCATCGTGAATTCGGGGAATTGGCAGTTGTCCCACGTTCTCACGCGCTCTCCGGCTAGCGGCGAGTGGCTGCTGACTTCGTCGTTGATGTCGAAGCAGTGGCAACTTGGGCACAGATAGGTGCAGGCGCCGCAGCCAATGCAGGCTTGAGCCAGTGTGTCCCACTGGGGCGAGTCGAAGTTGCGCTTCAGTCCTTCGGCCACCTTCTCCATGGCGGCGATGGAACGCTGCGGATGGCTGCGAGCGGCGGCATGGACTTTCTCCACTTCGCTACTGTCGGCGGCACCGGCCTTGTCGAAGAGCGCTTCGGCGATGCCGGCGATTTCCTTGCCCTTTGCTGTCAGCGCCTTGACGTGGTAGCGGCCATCCAACTCGGTCATCAGTACGTCGAGGCCGTCCCCGGCGTGGGGCGAGCCTCCCACCGACAGGCAGAAACAGTTCGGCGAAGGCGGTGCGTTGCAAGCCAAGCCGACGAAAACGACCCGGTCGCGCCGCGCCTGGTAGTAGGGATCGGCAAAGCCGCAGGTGAATACCTTGTCGTTGCGCACCATGGCGCGGCCATCGCACGGCCGCACGCCGAAGACGACGGCCGGCCCGTCCGCCGGCAGGGTTGGCGTGAGCTGCGGGGCCTCGCCGCTCTCCTGGCGGAAGCGGTAGAGCACTTCGCGCTGCGGAAACACGAAGCCCTTGGCCGGCCGGACGGTATTGCCGTGATCGAACGTCAATTCCGCGCCCGGTTCAACCTTACAGAAATTCCAGGAATCATCGGCGAAGACCGGGGCGAAGACTTCCGCGCTGCCCCTGAGTTTTGCGGCCCACTCGCCGAGCCTATCTTTCTTGAGTATCATTTCCATCGGTTTACCTGATGAAATCGTTGGGATCGCCGTCGCGGAACGACGAGATCAACGAAGGCTGTTCGGGATCCAATCCCGGCGCGTACTCGAACATCTCCAGCGCTTCGCGTTCGAGCATGGTGTTGAGCAGGCGCAGAGGGATATTGACTGGACAGACCCGCTCGCACTCGCCGCAGTCTGTGCAACGTCCCGCAAGATGGATAGCGCGCACCATGTGGTACATTGCGTTTTCCGAGGGGCTCGCCGAGCGCTGTATCCAGCGGATGCGGCAGGCTTTCTCGTCGGCGCTGGTGGTTGGGTTGACGATGAAGCTGGTGCTATCCACCACGCACTCGTCGCAGTAGCACATCGGGCAAACGGCGCGGCAGGCATAGCAGCGGATACAGCGCTCGAAATGGCCCGCCCAGAACGCCGAGCGTTCCTCCGGGCTCTTTTCTGCAATGGCGGAGACCGCAGTGAAGCGCGGGCTGTAGCTGCGTTCGTCGATCTTGTCGCCGAAAAAGTAATCGCTGACGAGTGGATAGGCCTTGGTGCATTCGAGGCAGCGGGCGGCTAGCACTTCGGCGGCCGGCACGGTGGTTTCGCCGGCGGTGAAGGCGACCTTGATGCCACCGTTGCCGTCGAAGGCTGCACCGGTGGCCGCCTTGCCGCGCAGCGCCCTGCTCAGCTTGTGCGTGTCGATCATGCCGCCGTTCTCGCAGGAGACGCCGAGGATGACGACTTCATCGCGCTTGATGTAGTTCTCTTGCAGAAGCACGGTGATGGCGCGGCCATCGCAACCCTTGGCAACGACAGCGAGCGGCCGGGTGTCCTGGGAGCGTTGGGTCTTCTGGCGCTTCTTCTCGTTGACGAGGTAGAGCGCCAAGTTCTCCACGCAGGTGGCATCCAAGACCAGCGCCGCGGTATCCTCCGGTGCGGTCACGAATGCCGGTTCGGCCAGGACGCTGGCGGTGCCGCGGCGATAGCCGAGGACAGAGCGGACTTTTCCGCTCTCAAGCAGTTCCTTGGCGCGCGCCCTGATGTCTTCGATGGCCACCATCAAACTTTTGCCTTGAGCTTGCGTTGAGGACCCAGCGCCTTCAGGTCTTTGACAAAATCGGTGACGACTTCGGCGTATTTCACGCCCTCGGCCGCCGATACCCACGACATGCGGAAGCGCTCGGGCTCAAGGCCGATGAACTTCAGCAGCTTCTGCACCAGGTAGATCCGCCGGCGCGCGTAGAAGTTTCCCTTCAAATAGTGGCAATCGCCCGGGTGGCAGCCCGAAACCAGCACACCGTCCGCTCCCTTGTTGAACGCGGACATGATATACATCGGCGATACCGAACCCGAGCACATCACCTGAATGGGCACCGCGTTGGGCGGATATTGCAGCCGCGATACGCCGGCGAGATCGCTGCCGGCCGACGAGCACCATTTGCACAGGAAGGCGACAACCTTCGGTTCGAAGTCCTGCACTTCATTCTTATCGTTTCTTGTTTCTACCGCTTCCGGCACCTTGTTCATCCTCCCCTGCACGCCCTGAACTCATGCCCCCATGCAGGCGCTGATCATGTCGAATATTTGCAACTGCGTGACGTTTTTCACGTCGATCGCGGAGCGTACGCAGGTTCCCGAGCAAGTGCCGCACCCTTCGCACAGCACCTCGTTGACGTAAGCCTTGCCGTTCACCAGGGTGATGGCCTCGAATGGGCAGGCATCGACGCACATTTCGCAGCCGGTGCAATGGGATTCGCGCACCTTGGCCACGGCCGGGCTGTGCTCCAATTGGGGCTTGGACAGCAACTGGATCACCTTTGCCGCCGCCGCGCTCGCCTGGCAGACCGTTTCCGGGATGTCCTTGGGTCCCTGGGCGGCACCGGTCAGAAAAATGCCGCCGGTCACGCTTTCCACCGGCCGCAGCTTGGGGTGCGCCTCGGCGAGGAAGCCATCCTTGTCGCGGCCGATCTTCAGCGTCTTGGCAATCTCGGCCGTGCCCTTGGACGGCACCATGGCCTGGGCCAGCACCACCATATCGGCGTCGATCTCGACGTTCTTGCCCGCGAGCGTATCGACGCCCATCACCTTGAGCTTGCCCTTCGACTGGTAGACCTTGGAAACGCGGCCGCGCAAGTAAATCACGCCGTCGCGTTCCATCGCGCGCTGCACGAACTCCTCGTAACCCTTACCCCCGGAACGGATGTCGATGTAGAAGACGTAGGCCTGGCCATCGGGGACGTGATGCTTGTACAGCGTGGCGTGTTTGGCTGTGTACATGCAGCAGATTTTCGAGCAGTAGGCGCAATGCTGCGCGGGATCGCGCGAGCCGGAGCATTGGATGAAGACGACGCTCTTCGGCTCTTTGTGGTCGGACGGGCGCAACACATGGCCGCTGGTGGGGCCGGAGGCCGAACATAGCCGCTCGAACTGGATGCCGTCGAGCACATCCGGGTATTTGCCGCGGCCGTATTCGGCCATCATTTCCTGGCCGTAAAGGTCGAAACCGGTCGCGACGACGATGGCGCCCACCTCGATCTCGGTGGTCTTCGGTTTGACGTCGTAGTCGATGGCACCCGCCTCGCAAACGTCCATGCACTTGCCGCAGACGACGGGATTGAGGCCGAGACAGGCGCTCTCGTCGAGGTAGAAGCTGGCGGGGATGGCCTGGGCGAACGGGATGTGGATGGCGCGGCGTCCGGTCAGTCCCGCGTCGTATTCGTTGGGAACGACGGTCGGGCAGACGGGCGTGCAGTCGTCGCAGATCTTGCATTTCTCTGGATCGACATACTGCGCCTTGGTGTGAATCTTGACCTTGAAGTTGCCGACGAAGCCCGAGACCTGCTTGACCTCGCTGGAGACCATCAGCGTGATATTCGGGTGCTTGGACACTTCCACCATTTTCGGCGACAGAATGCACTGCGAGCAGTCCAGCGTCGGGAAGGTTTCGGACAACTGGATCATGTGGCCGCCGATGGTCGGCAGCTTCTCCACCAGTACGACCTCGAAGCCGGCATTGGCGAGATCGAGCGCGCTCTGAATGCCTGCAATGCCGCCGCCGACAACGAGCACCTTGCGCGTCACCGGAACGCCGATGGGCGTCAACGCCTCGTTCCGCCGCACGCGCCGCACTGCCGAGCGCGTGATCTTGAGCGCCTTCTCGGTGCCCTTGGCCTTGTCCTTGTGCACCCAGGCGCATTGTTCGCGGATGTTGGCGATCTCGCACTGGAACGGGTTCATGCCGCCAACGGCCGAGGCTTCGCGGAACGTCTTTTCGTGCAGGTTCGGCGAGCAGCAGGAGATGACCACGCTGTCGAGCTCATGCTCCTTGATGGCGTCGATGATCGACTGCTGCCCCGGATCGGAGCACATATAGACGTAGTCCTTAGAGAAGACCACGCCCTGGTCCTTGCCTAACTCTTCGGCAACATGCTTCACATCGACGGTTGCGGCGATGTTGTTCCCGCAATGGCAGACGAAAACCCCCGCACGGCGTGTCACTGGACCGCTCCGTTCATTTTGGCGGCGCACAAAAGTCCGTGCTCATAGCCTTTGTCGAACGCACTCAGATTGGCCTTGAGGAAACGGTCGGGCACGAGGCCCGGCAGCGCCTTCTTCATCGCATCGGCCGATGCTGCCCCCGTGATGGCCGAGAAAAAGCCGAGCACAACGAGATTGGCGAACAGGCGGTTGCCCAGCTCTTCGGCGAAACGCGTTGCGGGGATGGGGAACATCTTGATCCGCGCCGCGCCGCCCGATGGCTTCACCAGATCCTCCTCGATGATGAGGATGCCGCCATCGGCGAGGCCGGGCTCGTATTTGTCGTAGGCTTCCTGCGACAGCGCGATCAACACGCCCGCCGTTGTGCAATAGGGGTAGAGCACGCGCGAGCCGGAGATGATGAGCTGCGACTGGCAGGCGCCGCCGCGGGCCTCTGGGCCGAAGCTCTGTGTCATGGTGGCGAACTTATCGTCGTAGAGCGAGACCGCCTTGCCGGTGATCAACGCGCAGCGGACGATGCCCTGGCCGCCAAAGCCGGAAAATTTGATTTCCCACATCAGTCGTCGTCTCCGCCGCATACCTTGGGATCTTCGCCCTCACCGCTGGCGCTTTTCCGCGCTTCTTCCTCGGCCTTTTTCTCCATCGGCGTTTTGCCGTAGAGCTGATAGTCGTCGCCGATGACGTTGGCGTAGTGCGTATTGACGGCGTCGAGATAGGTCGCCCTCTGGCGATCGACGAACTTGCCCATCGCGATCTTGCCCTGATAGCCGATGTCCACCGTGCGGGTATCCGCGCCATGCTCAATGCCGGCGTCGTCGTGGTAGTACTGCATTGCCTCCAAGCCGTCGCCGAGGCGGTTGCGGCGCTGGTACAGCGTGGTGCAGGGGGCGATGACCTCGATAAACGAGAAGCCCTTGTGCTTCAGCGCCTGCCCGATCGACTGCGTGATATTGCGGGCGTGGAGCGACGTCCAGCGCGCGACAAAGGTGGCTCCCGCGGCATCTACGAGGAAGGGCAGGCTGAACGGGGTTTCATAATTGCCGTAAGGCGTCGTCGAGGCATTGGCCATGTTCGGCGTCGTCGGCGTCACTTGGCCGCCAGTCATGCCATAGGTGAAGTTATTCACACAGATGACTGTGAGATCCATATTGCGGCGGGCAGCGTGGATGAGATGGTTGCCGCCGATGCTGGTCAGGTCGCCGTCGCCGCTGATCACCACCACCTTGAGCTCGGGATTGGCGAGCTTCAAGCCGGTGGCGAAGGGGATGGCGCGGCCATGCGTGGTATGGAAGGAGTCGAACCGGACGTAGCCGGCGACGCGGCCAGTGCAGCCGATGCCCGAGACCACGGCAATCTTGTCCATGTCGTAGCCGCCCGCCTTGATGGCCTCGGCGAACGAGGTCACGACGGTGCCGATGCCGCAACCCGGACACCAGATATGCGGCATCCGCTCCATGCGGAGAAATTCGGCCATCGGATTTTCAGTGCGGAAATCGGCGTCGCTAAGCGCATACTCAGGTGCATTCATTTCGCGCCCTCTTTGATGGCTGCAAGGATTTCTTCGGGATCGTGCACAGCGCCGCCGCAGGAATTGACGCTGATGACCTTGCACTTGCCCCCGGCACAGCGCTCGACCTCAAGGACGATCTGCCCGTAGTTGAGCTCGGGGACGACGATAGCCTTGACCTTGGCGGCCAGATCGCGAATTTTTTTCTCGCAGAACGGCCAGACCGTGATGAGCCTCAGCACACCCACCTTAAGACCGGCCTCGCGGGCCACCTGCACGGCGCGGATGGCGATGCGCGAGGTGATGCCGTAGGAAACCACCACGACGTCGGCGCCATCGAGGCCGTCCTCCTCGACGCGGATGATCTTGTCGGCGTTGGAGTCGATTTTTTCGATCAGGTGGGTAACGACTTTCTTGCCCTGCTCGGCCGTCAGCGCCGGATAGCCGCGCTCGTCGTGGGTAAGGCCGGTGCTGTGGAAGCGGTAGCCATCGCCCGCCTTGACCATCGGCGCGACGCCTTTGCCGTCGAACCGGTAGGGCCGGTAGTCTTGCTTAGGCCCCTTGTACCAGTTGCGCTCGACCACTTTGATCTCTGCAGCCGGTGGAATGACGACCTTTTCGTGCATGTGGCCGACGGTTTCGTCGGTCATGATGAAGACGGGAACGCGGTAGATTTCGGACAGGTTGAAAGCCTCGATGGCCAGATCGAAGCACTCCTGCGGCGAATCCGGCACCAGCGCGATGATGCGGTAGTCGCCGTGCGAGCCCCAGCGCGCCTGCATCATGTCCTGCTGGGCGGTGAGGGTCGGCAGGCCTGTGGAGGGGCCGCCGCGCTGCACGTCGGCGAGCACCATCGGCG
>Ga0074046_10004732_pt1 | contig 11013 bp, 9 predicted proteins | sample BogForMeECP23OM3_FD_94441 | JGI IMG/M metagenome (GOLD analysis project Ga0074046, IMG submission 94441) | Bog forest soil microbial communities from Calvert Island, British Columbia, Canada - Bog Forest MetaG ECP23OM3 | ecosystem: Environmental > Terrestrial > Soil > Wetlands ...
GGCTAAGCCGGAACGAAAGCCGGCCATCTTCACGATCTTGCCAAGTTTCATGTCGTCGACGACTTCCATAGCCAGGCGACGGTGTGTGCCGCTGCCCTCATAGGCCGTGCGTCGCAACATTTGGAAGGCTCCGACGCCGACATAGGAACGTGAATTCGGATTGCTGACGTTATGGGGATCCGTGGCCAGTTGAAAGCCCATTCCAAAAAACGAAATGAGAACAGTGTCCCAGAATCCGCTGCGCTCCACATCGCCGAGGAGAGTCAGATGATCGAGGCCGCGCTCGCGGAAGAGTGCTACGACCCGGCGCAACGCATCAGGTTGGAACTTTACATCGGCGTCAGTGAAGACGAGCAATTCACCGCTGGAAACCTCGTAGCCACTCTGCAACGCATGTGGCTTTCCTAACCACCCTTTCGGCAGTTCGCGCACGTGAACGACTTTCAGTTGGGGATGCTTTGCCGCGAAATCGTCGAGTATCTGCCCAGTGCCGTCGCTCGAACGGTCATCCACAGCGACAATCTCCAGGCAGGGATAATCGATAGCCACCAGCGTGGCCAGGGCGGCAGGCAATTTTTCCCGCTCATCCCGGGCAGCGAGAATCAGCGAAAGTTTGGGACATGCCGCATCTGCGGCAGGCGCGTAATCCTTCAGCCAGGGCAAGCGCATGGCGCCATAGGCGACTTTTAATCCATAGGTAGTCCAGAAAAAAGCGATGAGTCCGAACAGAAGGATCCAGAAGAGATGCATGCGATTGGAGTCGTGAGCCAGCCTCAGGGTATCCTAGCATGGATGATGAGAACCCTTTCGATCGTTGGGGCAGGACGGGTGGGCCGCGCGCTGGGTCAGCGGCTTCGCGAAACAGGCTGGCACATTACGGTGGTGGCCTCGCGATCGGAAGGCAGCGCCAAACGAGGGGCGCGATTTATCGGTGGTGGCCGGCCTGTGGCGAATCTTCCCGCCACGTTGGTTGCCGCGTCATCCATTTTGCTGACTGTGCCGGATGACTGTATCGCAAGCGTTGCGGCGGAACTGGCGCGAAACGCAGGAAGCGATCTGCGGGGCAAAGTGGTGTTACATACCAGCGGCGCGCTGGATGCTACGGTTCTTGAGCCGTTACGTCTTTGTGGCGCGGCCGTCGGATCCATGCACCCGCTGCAATCGTTTAACGGTGTAAGCGTGCCTCCACTGGAAGGCAGAGTGTTCGCGATCGAGGGTGACGAGCCTGCCGTGCGCATGGCGCGAAAGATTGCCCGATCGCTTGGAGGCACGCCGGTGGGAATTCCCGCGGCCAAGAAGCCGCTTTATCACGCTGCTGGAGCTTTTTCCGCGGGATTGAGCCTTGCGTTGGAAGAAGCGGGTGTTCAGATTCTGATGGAGGTGGGTCTCAAACGGCGCGAAGCACAGCGGGCGTTGCTGTCACTAACCCGCCAGGTGCTGGAGCACTACGAGAAACTTGGCCCACAGAAAGCATGGACGGGGCCGCTGGCGCGCGGCGATTTTGGCGTGGTAGCGGCGCATGAAAAGGCATTGTCTAAACTGCATCCGGAATTTCTGGAGGCGTACCGAGCGGTCAGCCACCTTGCTGCTCGGGTTTTAGCTCACGATCCTGCCGCCATGGTAGGAAAACTCGACGCGATTTCAGGGAATTTTGAACTTACAGCAAAAGCCAAAGGGGGCTACGAGTGACTCGACTGCACATTCCAATCCACAGCGACACGTTGAAGAACGGCTTGCGCGTGGTGATTGCGCCGGATGAGACGGCGCCTGTGGTAACTGTGGGCGTGTACTACAAAATCGGTTTCCGCCTGGAGCCACAAGGGAGAAGCGGGTTTGCACACTTATTCGAACACATGATGTTCCAGGGTTCGGAGAACGCGCCGAAGATGCAGCATATCAAGCTGATCAATTCGAGCGGTGGTGTGCTGAACGGTTCGACGATGTATGACGTGACGAATTATTACGAAGCGGTACCCTCAAATGCGCTGGAACGAGTGCTTTGGCTGGAAGCCGATCGCATGCGCGCACTAAAAGTGGACGAGGAAAATCTGGTCAATCAGCGCGACGTGGTGAAAGAAGAAGTACGCGTGAATGTGTTGAACCAGCCCTATGGCGGATTTCCCTGGCTGGATATGCCGCCAGTGGCGTTCCGCAATTGGGCCAATGCCCACAATTTTTATGGTGATTTTGCCGATCTGGATGCCGCGAGCCTGGTCGATGTTCAAAAGTTCTTCCGCACCTACTATGTGCCGAATAACGCCGTACTTTTGCTGCTCGGGGATGTTAAACCCCAGGAGGGACTGGCGTTGGCGGAGAAGTACTTTGCACCGATCCCTGTCGGAGCAGAGCCTCCCGTCGCGGATCCAGCCGAACCGCCGCAGACGGAGGAGCGCCGCGGGCATGTGGAAGAAAAATTCGGAACGCTTCCGGCGATGGCCATAGGTTACGTACTGCCGCAGCGCCGCACCCCAGACTGGCACGCGATGGTCCTGCTGGATCAGGCACTGCACGGCGGCCGGGCGGGACGGATTCACCGGACACTGGTGCTGGAAAAGCAGATTGCCGTGGAAGCGGATGGGGGAGTAGACGATGTGTTTGGCTACAACGGGCCGTCGCAAATGACCACGCGAATTTTGCACAAGCCGGAATACTCGGCAGAGCAGACGCTGAACGCGTTCGATGCGGTTCTGCGCGAAGTGCAGGAAAAGGGAATCAGTCAGGAAGAGCTGGACCAACTGAAAGTGAAATGGCGGTCGGACTATTACTCGACGCTGGAAGGTGGCCGTGGGGGATACATGCCGCGGTACGGGCTGATGCACCTGCTGGCTTGTTTTACGCTATTCGACAATGAGCCGCAATTGGTAAACACGATTCTGGAGGGTTTCCTAGGCGTGAGCCACGAAAACATTCAGGCAGTCGCCAAGAAATATCTGCGACCAGAAAATCGCGCCATCGTCTTCCGTGCGCCGGTCAGCAAGTCTGAGAAGGAGGCTGCGTAATGGCGACTCGAGCCCCTGAAGTGGCAATCGCGGCGCCAGCCCTTGCGCCGGAGCGGCCAGTCACCTGGCCGAAACGCACGCGTGCGCGGCTTTCGAATGGCATGGAAGTCGTACTGGCGGAAGCGCACTCCATCCCCAAGTTTCATGGCGAGCTATTCTTCCGCGCCGGGGAAACGTTAGTGTCAGAGCGTTCAGTTGGGTTGGCGGAAATGACTGCGACTGTTTTGCGCACTGGCACGTCCCAGCGCACTAGCCGCCAAATTGAGGAAGACTTGCGGCGTCTCGGAGCCGATCTGGGTACATCGGCTGGGCAGGATACCAGCACCATCTCTTTTGCTGGCCTCAGCGAATTTGCCGAGCCGCTGTTGCAACTGGTCTCAGAATTATCGCGGGAAGCCATATTTGCCGAGTCGGAATTCGAGCGGGAACGGCGGCAAAAGTTGGAGGAAGTGAAGCTCGAACGCACGTCGCCTGGATTCCTGGCGGGCGAGCGCTTGCGTAAGGTTCTCTTCGGGTCCCATCCGTACGCGCGCGTTTCGCCGAGTGAGGAGCAAGTGGCAGCCTACCAGCGCGAAGATTTGGAGCGGGTTTATCGTGAAATTTACACTCCAGAAAACGGGTTGTTGGTGCTGGTCGGCGATTTCGATTCTCAAATCATGCTGAAAACGGTGGAAAATGTTTTCGGCAACTGGGAAGGCAAGAAGCCTGCGGCAAAGGTAGCGCCGGATTTGCCCAAATTCAGTGGCCGCCGGGTGTACCTGGTGCACAACCCCGGCTCTGTGCAGACACAGATTCTGCTGGGCTGCCACGCGATTACACGGAAACATCCCGACTGGATCCGGCTAGGGCTGGCCAATAGCCTTTACGGTGGAGCGTTTAATTCGCGATTGGTAATGAACATCCGAGAGGATAAGGGCTATACGTACAGCCCGCGCAGCGGGGTCACACCTCTGCGACAGCATGGATACTTTTCGGTTTCGGCGGCGGTGCGTAACGACGTTGTGGCGGCCTCCCTCACGGAGATATTTTACGAACTCGACAAGCTCCGTTCGCTGCCTGTGCCGGCGCCGGAATTAGCCGATGCCCAGAATTACCTTACGGGTCTTTTTTCCATGGGCTTGGCAACACAGGAAGGCTTGCTATCGCAATTCTCGACGGTGGAGCTAAACCAATTGCCTCCGGATTATCTGGAAACGTATCGAAGCCACGTGCGCGCACTGACTTCGGCCGACCTGCTGGCTACAGCGAGAAAATATTTTGATTCTGCCGACATGCAAATTGTTGTTGTGGGTGATCGCGGGCAGATTGAAGAACAGGCATCACTCTTCGGTGAGGTCGAGGTTTTCGACAATCAAGGCAAACGTCTCGGCGCTACGCAGTAGCATCCAGCTGGTTTAATATGTTATTGAAATAGATACTTAATTCTGATATAACCATGGCATGACGGGGTGCCGGACAAAAACGGCGCGTTGTTTCTGTTTCCTCTTCATCCTTGTGCTCTGGGCGACGCAGGGTTTTTGTGCGAAGAAGAAACCGCCCCTGCACCCCGTCAACCTCAATACCGCCACGAGCGCAGAACTGCAGCAGGTTCCGGGTATCGGGCCCGCCACGGCGGAGAAGATCCTGCAGGCACGAAAATCCTATGGCAGATTCAAAAGCGTAAACGATTTGCAGGCGATCCGAGGTATTGGTCCAAAGAAACTGGACAAAATGCGAAAGTACCTGACGGTGGGGGGTGCCCCGCCGCAGACTAACAAGACCGCGTCCCAGGCGGCAGTTAATGGAAAAGCGCCACCAACCAAGCCTACGCCAGCGACGCCACCTCCCTCGCCAAAGACACCTTCTCCATCGGCGAGCGAGGAGGAAGAACCCTGATTTCCGCAATGAATAGCTAAGCGGTTAACTCCACTGATGGGTGGGTTTTGGTGTGGTCAGATCCAGAGGAACCTGATCCGCGATGCGAATGCCGTAGCCTTCGAGGGCCACGACCTTTTTCGGGTGGTTGGTCACCACACGGATGTCTTTCAGACCGAGGTCGATCAGGATTTGGGCCCCGGTCCCACTTTCGTGCTGGACCATACGCTGGCGGGCGACTTCGCGGTCCAGTTGGCCACGGCTGTGAAAGTGAATCTTGGGCAAGGTGCCGGGTGTTTCCGGAGTATCGATTGTGAACCCTCGGCCGGTGTGATGCAGGTACAAAAAGACGCCGCGGTTTTCCTTCGCAATTAATTCGAGTGATTTGGCCACCAACTGGTTGCAGTCGCAGGCGATGGAGCCAAATACATCACCGGTGATGCAGTGCGAATGGACCCGAACGAGCGGCGGGGTCGGTCCGTCCAGCTCACCACGCACCAAAGCGATATGCTGGTCGTGATCCACGTCGCTGGAGTAAGCGATCATGCGGAAATTCCCATAGAGCGTGGGCAAGGTTGTTTCGGCGATGCGGCGAACGTAGCGTTCGTGCTGCATGCGATAGCGGATCAAATCCGCCACGGTCAGCGTTTTGAGATTGTGTTCCCTGCAAAACTCGATCAATTGCGGCACCCGCGCCATAGTGCCGTCCTCATTCATGATTTCGCAGATTACGCCGGAGGGATTCAGGCCGGCAATGCGCGCCAAGTCCACGGATGCTTCGGTTTGTCCCGCGCGCACAAGGACGCCACCGTTGCGCGCGCGCAGGGGAAACATATGTCCAGGGCGTGCCAAATCCTGGGGGCGAGTTTTGGGATCAATCGCGGTGAGAACGGTAATGGCGCGGTCGGACGCGCTGATACCTGTAGTGACCCCGAGTTTGGCATCAATTGCTTCGCAGAATGCTGTTCCGTGAACCGAAGTGTTGATTGGCGACATCAGGGGCAAATTGAGTTCGTCGCAACGCTGTTCGCTTAGTGCCAGACAGATTAGCCCACGTCCGAATTTGGCCATGAAGTTAATGGCTTCAGGGGTGATTTTCTCCGCCGCTAGTGTCAGATCGCCTTCATTTTCACGATCTTCGTCGTCCACTAACACAATCATCCGCCCTTGACGGATTTCTTCTACGGCTTCTTCGACACTGCAAAACGGATTGGGAGAGGCAGACGTCATCCCCCTATTATAAGCTGAGTTTCAGCGTTTTCGTGCTAGCGAGCCTTTCCGGTCTGGAAGCTTGCCGAGGTGTTTGTATTGTGGCTAATCGGCGCTGGCGTGCTGCGGTGTGCTGGAGCGGTCAGCGACAACCTCAGCAGCCGGATGGGCAACACGTTGTACAGGAAGCCCCGCCCAAGCGTTCACGATTCCAAGTACTTCATGGGAGACCTGAGTCATGCTTCCGGGGTCTCTCCACCACTGGTCGGCGACATAATCATCGTCAGGAAGGCCGTGAATCTCAGCCTGTCCGCGCGATGCGAAATATTTCGTCCAAAGAATATGCACGCGCCGCGTGTGAGCCTTATTGGTGACAATGATGACTTTGTCACCGCCTTTGTTCTTCAGGGCTGCACTGATTTCGTCCAATTCTTCCGCGGTATTGACGACGGGAGTGTCCAGAACGTGAATCGCCTTGGCCGGAACGCCTGCCCGGCGAAGCACACGAGTGTTGAAATCGTCTTCACTGGGATACGAAATGCCGAGTTGCTTCAGAGCGTCTGCATGAACGTCCGGATGCGTCAACCAGATTTCTTTCGCGTAACCCTCGTGATACAACGCAGCCGCTTCCAACGCGCGCGTCGGAATGTTACCGCTGAGCACCGCAATCGCTGTCGATTGTTGAAGTGGATCTTCGCGCACAAGCCACTTTCCGAGGCCAAAGAAAACTATCACGCTGCTTGTAACCACCAGGAGCACAAAGGCTCCGAAAATACCTAGGAGAAGACGCAGCCGCGACGTTTTGTTGTTCTTCGATGTTCCGTTAGTCGAATCCATGTCCGCATCGTCTTCCTGAAATCAATCACTCATTTGCTGGTCGGTGACTAAAACAGCACTTCGAGTGCCAAACGGTGCACGGGCCACTCATCTAATTCGCCGTATCGGCGGCGCTATGCCATTCATTAGCGGGTGGTTCCGGTGCTACCGAACCGGCAGAGTTACAGGCACCGAAAGAGGCAGTATGGTAGCTATGTAAATCCTCCGAAAACAATGAAAAAGCGACACCTTAGGGCGAGGTAGGGTGTTCCTGAGCAGCCCAGCAGGCAAAGAAGAGCACACATCCAATTCTCAAGGGAAACACCTACTTTTTGTTGGCACCTTGGAGCTGCATGTTTTTTTAGTCCGTCCCGCGGACGGACTGAGAAAAGAGTTGACGCCGCACTTCGTAAGTAGTAACTTACCGTAAGTGAGCACTTACATACAAAATGGACTTGCTGCTCTTGGTGATCCCACCCGCTTGGCTATCTTCGAAATGCTGGGCAGCCACCCTCGTGCCGTCCACGAACTCGCAGCTCGTTTGCCGGTATCGCGCCCGGCGGTGTCACAGCACTTGCGGGTACTGAAGCAAGCCCGCTTGGTGTGTGATCGCCGCGCAGGTACCCGCCGTGTTTATGAATTGAACCCGGAGGGCATCGCGCTGCTCCGCGATCACTTTGCCAATCTTTGGGACCTGGCTTTGGCGGCTTTCCAGAGAGCTGCAGAGGAAGAATACAAAAAGGAGAAAGAGCATGGCACTCGAAACGGCCCAAAACGCAGTCGTAAAACGAACCCTGCGCGTGAAAGTACCCGTTGAGAAGGCGTTCCAGGTGTTCACGGAGCGCATGGGAAAGTGGTGGCCGGCGACGCACCATGTCGGCTCCACGCCGTTTAGGGACATCCTGATCGATCCGCGCACGGGGGGCCGATGGTACGAGATCAATGTGGAAGGCGCGGAGTGCGTTTGGGGCACGGTGGTGGTTTGGGAGCCGCCGAAAAGAGTCGTGCTCTCCTGGCACTTGCAACCAAATTGGACATTCAGCCCGGACATGGCGCGGGCCAGTGAAGTTGCGTTGGAATTTGTGGCGGAGGGGCCTGAAACGACGCGCGTGGAATTCGAGCATCGGCACCTGGAGCGTCACGGCGCAGGTTGGGAGAGGATGCGCGAGCAGGTGGGCTCCGACGGCGGATGGCCGGCGATTCTGGAGCTGTACGTTGCAGCGACGAAGTGAGGGATCATCATGAAAAAATCGTCTATCGTGCGTCTTGCCCTTTTCTCGTTCCTCGGAGCTGCCGGGTTACTTGCGGCGCAACTGCCGGCGGATGATTCACTGGCGCCGTATATCCCAAAGAACATCAAGCCTTACTTCCTAGACATACTGTTGTTGAAGGACAAACCGGACACGGCCCTTCCGGAAGGGGAGCAAGCGCAGTGGATGCAGAAGCATCTTGCGTATATTCGCAGCCAGGTGGAAGCGGGGAAATTTGTGCTCGTGGGGCCCGTGACGGAGGAGAACCGGATTCGCGGCATCGCCATCATCAAGACAGACACTCTTGAGGAAGCACAGCGCATTGCCAACGGCGATCCCCTGGTGCAATCCGGCCACCTGATCGTCGAAGTCCACCCGATCATGCTCGAGGATTTGGCCAGCGTTAAATTTGATTATCCCCCTGCAAAATAAGGGAGCGCGTGCAGGTGCGATGTGCACCCGCACGCGTTGAAGTCAAAGGGAACGCAGGAAATTCAGAAGATCCTGCTGCTGTTGTGTCGATAGACGGTTGAAAAGACCAACCACCGCGTTGGCTTCGGACCCATTGCCGGCGTGCTGTTCGATCGCGTGAACAAGCCCACCATTCGCGGGGCTCGACCTTCCGTCATGCAGGAAGAATATCCGCTGCCCGAGACCCCAAAGAGGTGCCGTGCGGAATTCGTCCGGTCCCGCGGAACCTTGCGAGATGTTGTCCGCGAGCCCGGCACCCATATGATGAACCAGCAAGTCGGAAAATAGCGCGGCGGTCTGATTGTTCAGACCCGGTGTCAGTTTGGAAGTGGAAGTCATCAAGGACGGCGTGTGGCACATGGTGCAGTGGATCTGGTCGAAGATGGACTGTCCATTCTGAATGTAAGACACAAGGGGGCTGCCCGGAATCCCGGTGGATGCAGGAGCCGGGGGCGCAAGGAAGCGCATGAAGTTGGCGAATTGTACGACATCGCTGGGGATCTGCGCTCCGGAGAAATCAAAATTGGTGGAATCTTCCGGCGTGGGATTCATGAGGCAAGAAGCGGGAGGGTTGGCGCGTTCGTCGGGGAAGAGTTCGTTGGTCACGCCAATCTCCACGTTGTAGGCTTCTCCGGCAAAAACTGCCAGGGATTTGTTCTGGGCTTTCCAGCCGAAACGGGTGATGGATCCATCATTGCCGCCGTAATTCGGATGCCCGGAAATTTCCAGTTGTCGTTTGAGATTCGCGTTTGCCTGCATGTTCGCGAGAATGGTCTCATCGGTGATGTTTTCAATCAGTCCCGCGCCAAAGACTGGCGTCGGAATCCGGAAGATGAGGTTGTCGAGTTGCTGCATCTGGCCGAAATTAGGCTGTGCGAGGGAGCAGCCGGTTGCGTCTGCGCGGCCACTGATGGTGAAGAGGGCGTGGACGCCACCGTCAGGAGTGCGGGTAACGGCGCCATTGGAATTAACGACGAAGGGAAAGCGAGCCTCGCGGACTGGCCCATCTGAGCTGATGAAGAACGGAATGCGGTTGGTTGCACCGTTTGCCGTAGCAGCTTCAATTTGTGGATTGGGCCCAATATTGGGGTATTGCGAAGTGGACGGGCTCGTGCCGCCAACGGCAGGTTGCGCGTGGCAACCGCTACAGCTGTTGGAATTGAAAGTGGGCCCCAGGCCATTGGCCACTTGATCCACTTCCTGGAAGCGAGTCAGTCCATCCTGGAAGTATTGAAGTTGCGTGCTGGTCAAAGTCGAGAGTGGCGAACCGGCATTCACGGAACCGGCACGCACACCGGGATCCTTTGCCCCCGACGAACTGGGAACGGTATTGGCCTGCTGGGAGCGAAGCGCAATAGACAAACTAAAAAACAGTGGAACAACGAAACTTACAACCATTAATTTTCGCGGTCGCATTTTGGAATCCTCCAGGTCGGTAATGCAACCGGGGGAGGCACACCCCGACCTTTTAGCCGAGCAGGGTTAATAACAGGGCCTGGGGAGGGGAAGTTGTGTCAGTCTGGAGAATCGCAGTGTTGCGGTTCGCACAGCGAGGAATTAAATCCGGGAATTATTCCCGGCCATATTGACCTGGTGGCACCTTCCCCTCCTTCTTCGCTTCGTGGCCAACGACGCGACCGATGACGCTCTGGCGATTCGAAAGTTCTTTATGGGCTTGGGCGTGCTGGAAGCGAAAGTGCGAGGCACTTTCCACTTCGAAAGCAAAAATCAGACTGGGGAGATTGAGCGGGACTTTAAGTTGGAACCCGGAAGGTGTCAATCGCTGCGGAGTACAGATTCGGTACAGGCATCGGTCCAAGTGTTTGAAGCTAGCGATCCGAAAGCAATGGAGAATCGATCCCGGTCACGAAGGTTTGCGCCAAAGAAAAAGGGCGACCAGTTTTCGGTCGCCCTTTTGTTGGATTGAGTTTTCTAGGCTAGCTGGACAATCTTAGTACATGCCGCCCATGCCGCCTGGGCCACCGGGACCACCGGCAGCAGCGGCCTTCTTGTCGTCTTCCTTGAGCTCGGCCACGAGCGCTTCGGTGGTGAGCATCAGGCCCGCGATGGACGCAGCGTTCTGCAGCGCCAAACGGGTGACTTTGGCTGGATCGATAACCCCAGCCTTGACGAGGTCGACGTATTCGCCGGTGTCCGCGTTGAAGCCGAAGTGATCGTCCTTGGACTCACGGATCTTGCCGATCACAACCGCGCCTTCAAAACCGGCGTTGAGTGCGATCTGGCGAGCCGGCTCTTCGAGAGCGCGCTTTACGATGCCGACGCCCACATGCTCGTCACCTTCGGCTTTGATCTTCTCAATAGCCGGAAGTGCGCGCAGCAGCGCCGCGCCGCCGCCGGGAACGATGCCTTCCTCAACGGCTGCACGGGTGGCGTGCATGGCGTCCTCAACGCGA
>Ga0074046_10004735_pt1 | contig 11006 bp, 9 predicted proteins | sample BogForMeECP23OM3_FD_94441 | JGI IMG/M metagenome (GOLD analysis project Ga0074046, IMG submission 94441) | Bog forest soil microbial communities from Calvert Island, British Columbia, Canada - Bog Forest MetaG ECP23OM3 | ecosystem: Environmental > Terrestrial > Soil > Wetlands ...
AACTGGTCCGCCGTAGTCCTGCATGTAGAGCGTGTAGCGCGACAGGCCCAGTGCTTCGGTGAAGCCCTTCATCACAGAGGCAATGTGGTCGAATGTGTAGGCCCATTGCGCGGGGTCGGGCCAATCGCTGTGTCCGAAGCCGGGGTAGTCGGGTGCGACAAGATGATAAGTGCCGGCAAGCCGCGTCAGCAGGGGCTGAAACATGCGCGACGACGAGGGAAGACCGTGCAGCAGAAGAATGACGGGAGCGTCTTTCGGTCCCGCTTCGCGATAAAAGATCGAGAGTCCATCGATCTTGACGGTACGATAAAAGACCGGTTGTTCCATTGCAGTTTCCTTGTTCTGGGCATCCGTGGCCAGCGCTGCGGAGAACACGATCGCGAGGGTCACCGCGGCATGAATCTTCGACTTCATCGTTGGCATCGATCCTCCGCTCGACTACGCAATCTCGCGGATGGCTTCAAGTTGCAGGGGTCATTGTGCTCCTTTCGGCGGTCGGGCAATCCCGTGTGTCAGCCGAAAAATTGATGTTGTGCTGGCGATGTCGTCCTTTGCATAAATTGCGAGCCGTCTCGATCAACGCAAGGTGCTGAACCCAGCTCGCAAGTCGGCAGTGAAAAGCGCGGGCTGCTCCCACGCTGCGAAGTGTCCGCCCACCGGGGGCCGGTTGTAGTAGATCAACTTGGGATAGGCTTTCTCTGACCAACTCTTCGGAGCCTGGTAGATCTCGTCGGGGAAGGCGCTGACGGCCACCGGGATGGCCACGCCTCTGGGATCGAAAAAGCCGCCGTGGTACTCCCAATAGAGACGAGCCGACGAGATTGCGGTGTTTGTCAGCCAGTAGAGCGTGATGTTCTCGAGAATGTCGTCGCGCGTCAGGCCCTCGGTCTGACCGTCGAAAACGCGCGCAATGAGCGCCAGGCTTGCCGCGTCGTGGTCGAGAATCCAGGCGGCAAGGCCGACCGGTGAATCCGCAATCCCGTACAACGTCTGTGGGCGGCCCGCCATCTCCTCGGCGTAGCCCAGGCCATGTTTATAGAAGAAGTCGAGCTGGTCCCACGCGCGCTTCTCATCTGCGGAAAGGGTGTAGGGAGGTGGTTGGCTGCTTTGCAGAGCCTTCTCAACATCGGCCGGGACAGTAGCCGCCATGTTGGTGTGAATGCCGAGCAATCCCGGTGGCGTCTGGAGAGCCATAAACTCTGTAACTGAGTTTCCCCAATCGCCGCCCTGGGCCACATAGCGCGTGTATCCGAGGCGCTTCATCAACACGATCCAGGCGCGTGCGATGCGCGTGGGATCCCAACCGGGCTGCGCCGGCTTTCCCGAAAACCCGTATCCCGGCAGCGAAGGGATGACCACATCAAAAGCGTCTTCCGCCTTTCCACCGTAGGCAGTGGGATCAGTGAGCGGGCCGATGACTTTGAGTTGCTCGATGATCGATCCGGGCCAGCCGTGCGTGATGATGACCGGCAAGGCGTTCGCTTCTTTCGAGCGCACGTGAATGAAGTGGATGTCGAGTCCGTCGATCGTGGTGATGAATTGCGGCAGGGCGTTCAGCCTCGCTTCCACCTTCCGCCAGTCGTAATCGGCCGCCCAATAGCGTGCGAGCTTCTGCATGGTTGCAAACTGAACGCCTTGGGACCAATCTGCGACCGTCTCCTTCTCAGGCCATCGCGTTGCGACAATGCGCCGGCGGAGATCAATGAGATCGGAATCTGGAAAGCTGATGTGGAAGGGGCGAATGGAATCTCCATCTGCTGCTCCGCTCTGGTTCACGGGAAGCGCGCTGACTTCGGATGCCGAGGCGAAGCTGGGCGCCGCGAGCCGGATAAGTCCCAGAGAGCCCGCAGCCGCCGAGACAGCAAGAAAGCTCCGCCGAGTCAGGCCCTGGCCGATCTCGATTGTGCACTTTTCGGGTCCGTACGGCACGTTATTAAGGCGCTCCATTGTGATTCCTCCTTGGCGGGGCTACATGCGCAGACATCCAAGTAATTGAGACGCCACATGTCGTTGTCATCAAACCAGAAGGCTTGAGACAAATCCATTAGACGATGGTATCGATCGATACTTTGGTATGTATCGCGGTCGCGACGGATCGCGATTCGGAAGCAGGGCTCGCATTACAGCAGTGCAATCAGGTTAGGAGCCCGCCGATGTTTAACTTGGTCATGAAGCCGGAAAATGAGTGGAGCAGGTTCTGTGGGGGTTGTCGCCAATCTAGACAGCCTCCTTTGACGGCATTCCCTTTCCATACCGTTTCTGCCAGCCGTCGCCAAGAGCACTACCCTTACGATTGCTCATAAATCCTACTCCTCGCGATCACCTGCATTTTCCGCTTTGTTCGCTGCTGACACAGCCTTCAGATAGACCTCTATCTCGCCGTCGCGCAGCGCGCACTTCCTACTTAGATTTTTCGGCGGCGATAACACCACCGGCGCTTCGCGATGGGGGAACGATTCTGTTGAACGCCTTTCCGCATCCGCTCCCGATCGGCTGCCATATGCAGAAGGCCGGGATGGATGAATAACTGACCTGCCGGAACAGTGTCCGATTGGGTGCGCAACGCAAGCAAGCACGCCCCGGCAGCAACGGCAATCCGGTTAAATGCTCGTCGCCTGATCCGATGTTCAGACGAAGCTTCGCCGCATGTTCCAGAATTCACTATGAACAGTCCTCAACCGGAAAACTCGCGCGTTGCGGAAGAACCGAGCATTTATACCAATGCGCTTCTGCGCCCGTCTCAACGAAGCACGGGCAGATGAAGGAGAGCCTGTTTGGGCTTATGAGGGCGACGTTTTATAGGCGGGCTCGAGTATGGCCCTCTCCGTGCGCTGATCTTTGCGCCGCTTCGAGGTTCTCGCAGTCGGTGTTGTCGAGCGGAAGGTCGTTGCGAACCTGATCTGCGGCAAACGCCAAGCTCTCAAGCTCCTGGCAAGACTTTCTTGATGACCCGGATCAGGTCATCGCCGGAAACTGGCTTGACGATCCACCCGGTGGCGCCGGCGCTCTTGCCCGCCTCGCGCTTGGTGGCGTCACTCTCCGTGGTCAGAGTCAGGATCGGAATGAACTTCAGCCCTGGCATGGCTCGCACTTTGCCGATCAACTCCAGCCCGCCCATCACCGGCATATTGATGTCGGTGACGATGAGGTTGGGTTTGACACCCGCATGCAACTTGTCCAGCGCCGTCTTGCCGTTGTCGGCAGTCTCGACCTCAAACCCGTTCATGGTCAGAGTGGTCTTGAGGCTCATCACCATGGTGATGGAGTCATCGACGACAAGAACTTTCATGGCCATCGAAACTTCCTCAGGACGCGCATGGTGGCGTACTGGCCCGGCCTCGAGTGTGGCGCGAGCCGCCCCGCCCGTCTGCGTCCCTTATCGGCGGCTTTCGCCGAGAGGTTAGCTTTTCACATTTCGGTGAACGATTCCGCGCAATTGGGGTGGCGTCTGGTTAGAAATCCGCCCCGCGGCGCAGTCGCCCTTCTCGTGGCAGGAGACAAATTCCCTCAAAGGGAGGATGGCGGAGGCCAGTCGACCGAGCCGATGAGAAAAAGCTAACAATTCCAGCTTCGGATTTGATTCAAGAATGCTCAATACTGGCCGATCACGTAAGCATCAGCAGCGAGCAGGCCGACGTGGCTTGCCGGAGCACACCGGGCAACGAGCGCGCTGCGCGCTGAAAATCGACGACTTTGTGCATGGCGTGTTCTCTGACCTCACGATGCCAGTGGGTTGTTGAAAATACGCGGCAGTCAGACGGCAAAAACAAAGGCCGAACGGGCAAACGGCGTGGTGAGGAGCAGGATGTGCCGGTGACTCTGGAACAGAAAGACGCGCTGGCCTTCATTCACCTCGAGGGCGCCGTCGACGTCGGCTGCGCAGCCGAGTTGAAGGAACTCCTGATGGAGAAACTCAAGTCCAGTTCGGCGGTTTACGTGTCGCTGGAATCCGCGACCGGTCTGGACGTTACAGCCGTGCAGTTGCTGTGGGCGGCGGCGCGCGAAGCGCAGCGGTTGGGTGTGGAGTTCAGGTTCAAAGGGCAGATGCCGGAGGCACTCCGGTGCGGACTCGCCGAGGTTGGCATGGAGGAGTTTCCAGTACCTGCTGCAACAGGATGAATGGACAGATGGCGCAACCCAAGGTTCCAAGCAACGCCGAACAGTTCAAGCAGAGCTTCCGCGAGGAGGCGCGGGAGATCCTCACGGAGCTGGAATCGGCGCTTCTGGAGCTGAATGAAAACCCCAGCGATACGGAGTTGGTGAGCCGCATCTTTCGCGGCCTGCACACCATCAAGGGCTCTGGAGCCATGTTCGGCTTCGAGCGGCTGGCCGCCTTCATGCACGATGTCGAGACCGCCTTCGACCTGGTACGCAGCGGGCGCATGGAAACCAGCTCGGAGCTGATCGACCTGACCCTGGCCGCGCTGGATCAGATTCCCGCCATGCTGGAAGAGGGCATGGCAGGCGCAGCGCCGGTCGATCCGGCCGCCTGTGCCGCCATCCTCTCGAGCGTCCGCAAGCTGGCAGCCATCGAAGAACACGCCGGTGGCTCGAAAAAAAGTGACCCGGCGCCCGCTCGCCCCGCGGCTGGCGCCATCGAGAACTGGCGCATCCGCTTTGCGCCCGGGCCGGACCTGATGCGCTGCGGCGCCAATCCATCTCTTCTGCTCCGCGAACTGCGCCAGTTGGGCGAGCTTTCGGCCACGGCAGTCCTCGATATGGTGCCTCCGCTCAGTGAAATCGATCCCGAGCGTTGCTACGTCTGGTGGGAGATGGATCTGGCCACGGGTGCGGGACGGGAGGCGATTCGCGATGTCTTCATTTTTGTCGAAGACGCGTGTGAGCTGAGCATCGCAGCGGCCGGCGATCCCGCGCCTTCCGTAGCGCAGACTTTGCCCCCCTCGGATGCAGAGAAGACGGCGCGGGCGCTCGAAGACGGCCGCAGCATTTCGCCCGGCCGCCGCAGCTACGACAAGCCGGACAACGCCTCCAGTCTACGCGTGCCGGCGGCCAAGCTGGATCAGTTTGTGGACCTGGTCGGGGAGCTGGTGACGGTGCAGGCGCGGCTCAGCGAGCTTTCCAGCCAACGCGAGGACGCCGAGGTCACCGCCGTCTCTGAAGAAGTTGAGCGGCTGACTTCGGCCCTTCGCGAGAGTTCCATGAACATTCGCATGATGCCCATCCGCAACACGTTTGAAAAATTCCGGCGGCTGGTGCACGACCTGGCGCGCGACCTGGGAAAAAACGTGGAACTCACCATCGAAGGTGCGGACACGGAGCTCGACAAAACCGTCATCGAGCAGTTGGGCGACCCGCTCATGCATCTCATCCGCAACAGCATGGACCACGGCATCGAGCCCGCCGAGGTGCGCGCGGCCAGCGGAAAACCTCTTACCGCAACCATTCATCTTGCGGCGCGTCATTCGGGCGCCAGTGTGCTGGTGACTGTCACCGACGATGGCCGCGGCATTGATGCGGAAGCGGTGCGCCGCCGCGCGATTGAAAAAAGTCTCATCAGCGCTGAGGCGCAGCTGACCGAGAGCCAGATCTTTGCGCTGCTTTTCGAGCCGGGGTTTTCGACCGCCACCCAGGTGACCGATGTCTCCGGCCGCGGCGTGGGTATGGACGTGGTCCGCCAGCGGGTGGAAAGCCTGCGCGGCGCTGTCGAAATCCAGAGCAAGCCGGGCGAGGGCAGCAGCGTGACGTTGCGTCTGCCGCTCACCATGGCCATCATCGACGGCCTGCTGGTGGGTGTGGGCGATGCCTGTTTCGTGCTGCCGCTCTCAATCACCCTGGAATGCATTGAGCTGACGCGCCAGGACGTTGCCCGCGCCAACGGCAAGCACATCGCCAACGTGCGCGGGGAGCTGGTGCCCTACATCCGGCTGCGCGAGCACTTCCACGTACGCTCGCGGGCGCCCGAGATCGAGCAGATCATGATGGTTGAAACCAGCGAAGGCCGGTTCGGATTTGTGGTGGACCGGGTGCTGGGCAATTGCCAGACGGTCATCAAGAGCCTGGGACGGTTTTACCGCCAGGTGCAGGTGGTTTCAGGTGCCACCATTCTGGGCAACGGAACCGTGGCCCTGATCCTCGACCCCGAACGATTGATTCAGGACGCGATGCGCGAAGAGACGCACGGCAGAGGAGGCCGTACGTTGACGGCGCACGGCGACCCTCCGGAACAAATTTTTGACTTTACCGCCCTTGCGGGCAGAGGCAGCGCTGGACCGAGCGCCAGTGCACAGGTTTAGGCAAGTCAACCGCAATGTCTCATGCTCCTCCAATCGCGGAACGGCTAGTCCTTCGCGGGGTGGCCGGAAGATCACGGATCGAGCAGAGAAAAATCCCGAAGGAGGGGATGGACTCATGGGAACAGTAGTAGTAGGTGAAGGCCGGCGGCTGCACGGCCCCGGCAACGGACATGGCGATGATGCTCACGGCGATGAAGGACACGCAGGCCGTGAACGCGTGAACAAGAGGACCGGCCAGGAAGACGACATGATGCTGCTGCTGCAGGAGATCATGCGCCTGCTTGACGCCTCCAAAGAAGGGCGCCTGAGTGAACGTGGCAAGGCCACGCTCTTCAACGGCGTGCATCGGGAGTTGATTCAGGGCGTGAACGAGATGCTGGATGCGATCCTGCTGCCCATTGGCGAAGGCAATCGCATTCTGGCGCAGATCTCCAGCGGCAAGATCGACGAACTGATCAGCCAAACCTACAAAGGCGACCACGAGAAGATGAAGGTCGCGGTCAACAACGTAGCCATTGTCACACAAGGGTTGCAGAAAGAAATGGCGCGGCTGACCGAGGCTTCGCGCGAGGGCCAACTCTCCGACCGCGGCAAGCCCGAGCAGTTCCAGGGCGCGTACGCCGAGATCGTGCGCGGCGTGAACACCATGCTGGACGCAATCCTGCTGCCCATCGGCGAAGGCAACCGCATTTTGGCGCAAGTCTCCAACGGCAAGATCGATGAGCTGATTGCCCAAACCTACAAGGGCGACCACGAAAAGATGAAGCAGGCCATCAACAACGTTGCCGTAGTTCTGCAAGGCCTGCAGAAGGAACTGGCGCGGCTGATCGAAGCCTCCAAGGAAGGGCAGCTTTCCGATCGCGGCAAGCCGGAGCAGTTCCAGGGCGCCTACGCCGAGATTGTGCGCGGCGTGAACACCATGCTGGACGCGATCCTGCTGCCCATCGGCGAAGGCAACCGCATCCTGGCGCAAGTCTCCAACGGCAAGATCGATGAGCTGATCGCTCATACCTACAAGGGCGATCACGAGAAGATGAAGCAGGCCATCAACAATGTGGCCCTGGTCCTGCAGGAACTGCATAAGGAACTGGCGCGGCTGACCGAAGCCTCGAACGCCGGCAAGCTGAGCGAGCGCGGGCATGACGATCAGTTCAAGGGCGCGTACGCGGAGATCGTGCGCGGCGTGAACGCCATTCTGGAAGCAGTGATCGTGCCCCTGAATGTTTCCGCAAAATATGTTGAGCAGATCAGCAAGGGTGACAATCCGCCGTTAATCACCGACACCTACTGCGGCGATTTCAACCTGATCAAGAACAACCTGAACACGCTGGTCACGGCGATGAACGAAATCACCGCTGCGGCGGATGAGATCGCGAATGGAAACCTGACCGTGGATATCCGCGAACGCTCGGCGCAGGACAAGCTGATGCAAGCTCTGCGGTCTATGGTGAGCGGGCTGACGCAGACGGTCTCCGACATCCGTACCATTGCCGGCGAAGTGTCGGCGGCCAGCCAGTCCATTTCGACGGCCTCGGTCCAGGTGTCGAAGGGCGCGAGCGCGCAAGCGGCCGCGGCCGAAGAGGCTTCGTCGTCGATGGAGGAGATGGTCAGTAACATCAAGCAGAATGCCGACAACGCGCAACAGACCGACAAGATCGCCAACAAGAGCGCCAAGGACGCTCTGGAAAGCGGCAAGAGCGTGCTCGAAGCGGTGGCCGCGATGAAGGAGATCGCCAACAAGATCTCCATCATCGAGGAGATTGCGCGTCAGACCAACCTGCTGGCGCTCAACGCGGCCATCGAGGCGGCGCGGGCAGGCGAACATGGCAAGGGTTTTGCCGTGGTCGCCGCGGAAGTGCGCAAGCTGGCCGAGCGCTCGCAGAAGGCGGCAGGAGAGATCAACCAGCTCTCGGCCACAACGCTGAAGGTCTCGGAAAAATCGGGCGAGATGCTGGACAAGCTGGTGCCCGACATCCAGCGCACCGCCGAACTGGTGCAGGAGATTTCTTCAGCCAGCAAGGAGCAGGATACCGGCGCCGAGCAGATCAACAAGGCGCTGCAGCAACTGGAGCAGGTGATCCAGCAGAACGCGTCGGCTTCAGAGGAAATGGCTTCGACGACCGAGGAGCTGACCGGCCAATCCGAACAGTTGGTGAGCGCGCTCTCCTTCTTTCATACGGGAGATGAGAATGACGCTCATGGACGGCGGCCCGCGGCAGCCAGGCCGGGAAAGCAGGCAGCGGCGGCTCCAACCAGGGCTGCTAAACCCAACGGCCACGTTCCGGCTCCGGCCGCGAAAGCTGCCGGGAAGTCCGGCGTCAACCTGCGGCTCAGCGACAAGCACGACGAAATTGACGCTGAGTTCGAGCGTTACTGACCGTGAGGGCGGCTCTTCCAGGGGAAGATCCGCCCCAGTCTTCAGGATCGGAAAGGAGTTACTACATGAGCGTTTGCGAAATCACTGAGACGCGGCAGTATCTCACCTTCAAGCTCGGCAACGAGGTTTTTGCCACCGACGTGGCGAAGGTGAGAGAAGTGCTCGATCTCACGCCCATTACCGCCATCCCCCGGACGCCCGATTTTATGGCCGGGGTGATCAACCTGCGGGGAAGTGTGGTTCCCGTGGTCGATTTCCGGCTATGTTTCGGAATGTCGAAAACGGAAAACACGCGCAACACCTGCATCGTAGTTGTCGAAGTGGTGCTCGAGAACGAGTCCATCGTGATCGGCGCCCTGGCGGACTCGGTGGAGGAAGTGATCGATCTCGAACCCGAGCAGATTGAACCCGCGCCGCGCATTGGCGCCCACATCCGCACCGACTTTATCCGCGGCATGGGCAAGCGCGACACGCAGTTCATCATGATTCTCGACATCGATCGCGTCTTCTCGGCCGAGGAACTGGCTACAGTACGTACCCAGCAATCCGGCAAGGCCCTCTTAGAGGCAGCCGCATAAGAAAGGCATGGGGCGGGCCAACCCGCCCCATTTTTTCGCCATGCACGATCACGAAGAAGTTATCTCATCCAGAGACTATTCGCGCCTCCGCGAGTTGGTCTACGACGAAGCCGGGATCAACCTCGGTTCCGAAAGAAAGACCATGCTCGAAGGGCGAATCAGGCGAAGATTGAAAGATCTCGCCATTCACTCCTACGGCGAGTATTGCGACTATCTATTTTCCCGGGAAGGCCTGAAGCACGAGCTGGTTCATCTAATCGACGTAGTGACCACCAATAAGACCGATTTTTTTCGTGAGCCGCGGCACTTCGAATTCCTGACCGCCACGGCAGTACCTGAATTCCTGGCTTCGAACGCCGCGCGAAGACCGCTGCTGGTTTGGAGTGCAGCGTGTTCGACGGGCGAGGAGCCATACACCCTGGCGATGGTACTGAGCGAATACGGGCTGACGCATCCCGGCTTTACCTTCAGGATTGTTGCTACCGACATCTCGACCACCGTGCTCAAGAAGGCGGGGCTCGGGATCTACTCCGCCGATGCCGTGCGGCCGGTGCCGCAGAGCTTCAAGGTCAAATATTTCATGCGGGGCCGCGAGCGGAGTTTCGAGCGTGTGCGCGTGGTGCCCGAGTTACGCCGCCTCATCGAGTTTCGCCGCCTCAACTTCATGGACTCCGACTACGGGATTCAGGAGAAATTCGACGTCATCTTCTGCCGCAACGTAATCATCTACTTCGACCGGCCGACGCAGCAGAGCATCCTCGAGAAGATTACGCAACACCTGCAGCCCCGAGGCCATTTGTTCATGGGTCACGCCGAAACGCTGCATGAGCTGAAACTCCCAGTTACGCCGATAGCTCCGGCTCTCTACAGGAGGATCGATGCTTGAGCCTGAAACATCGATCCGGGAGATCTATGTGCAGCCTGGGGAATCGCACCTGGTGTCGCAGCCCGCCATCTTGCGCACGGTGCTTGGCTCCTGCGTGGGAATCACGTTTCTGGTCCCCCGGCTGGGCGTCGGCGCGATTTGCCATCCCATGATGCCGAGTTGCCCGCCAGCCAAGCTGGCGGGGATGAGCGCGCGCGCCGCACGGCGTTATGTCGATTTTGCCATCCACGACCTCGCCAGCCGGCTGGATGCGCTGGGCGCTGTTCGCGGAGAGGTGCAGGTAAAGCTTTTTGGCGGCAACGATGTTCTGACGATCAATGGCAGCGATTCTCAGAAGACCATCGGCAAGCAGAACTACGAGGCGGCCCTTCATGTGCTTGCCCAAGAAGGATTCACAGTGGTTGCGTCATGCCTTGGCGGCACCGCGGGCGTACACATCTCTTTCGAGACCGTGCATGGGGAAGTGCGGCTGCGCTGGCTCGATTCCGGCACGCCGAAACCGGCGCGCAATGCGCCGAGGACTGCTCATCGCGCCAATCGCCGCCGATAGGGGTATGGAGGGTTGCAATCGTGAAAACGGCGAAAGTTCGCGTACTGATCGTGGACGACTCCGCCGTGGTGCGGCAGACGTTGACGGAGATTCTCTCCTCCGACCCCGAAATCGAAGTGATCGGAACCGCCGGCGATCCCTATGTTGCTGCCGAGCGCATCGCAGAAAATGTGCCGGACGTGATCACTCTCGATATTGAAATGCCGCGCATGGATGGGCTCACGTTCCTAAAAAAGCTTATGAGCCAGCATCCCATCCCGGTGGTCATCTGTTCCAGCCTCGTCGACGAGGGTGCGCAGAGCACCCTCCGCGCTCTTGAGTATGGCGCGGTGGAAATCATCACCAAGCCGAAGCTGGGAAC
>Ga0074046_10004736_pt1 | contig 11005 bp, 9 predicted proteins | sample BogForMeECP23OM3_FD_94441 | JGI IMG/M metagenome (GOLD analysis project Ga0074046, IMG submission 94441) | Bog forest soil microbial communities from Calvert Island, British Columbia, Canada - Bog Forest MetaG ECP23OM3 | ecosystem: Environmental > Terrestrial > Soil > Wetlands ...
GCCAACAAAGCGGTGTTCATCAGCATTCTGTTGCAAATCGTGGTGCTCGCGGCATTCGTACTGCGCGTGCGCGATGCCAGTTACGCCTCACCCGACCAGGAGGGACTGTTCCCCACCAGCCTGGCCGCAAGCCCGTTCTTACTGGGAGGCATGGTCACCGGTATCTTTGCTTCCTTGCTTTACCTGATGTTGCTGTGGCGGCGCGCCGACCTGCAAGGTCTGCTTCCGTCCGCCGACACGCTTGATCGCGTCACTTATAAGACCATCTGCATCGCCTTTCCGTTGCTGACCGGCATGATCGCCGCCGGCGCGTACTGGGCGAACCGCACCTGGGGTTCATATTGGAGTTGGGATCCGAAGGAAACCTGGGCCGCCATTACTTGGCTGGTCTATGCGGGATATCTGCATATGCGCATCACGCGCGGATGGCGTGGACGACGGGCCGCATACTTCGCCATTCTGGGTTTCGGCGTCGTGATCTTCACTTTCCTCGGCGTCACGTATTTGCTTCCCGGCTTACACGCGTACGCATGAGGAACCAGGGCTGGGCGACCCGGTACTGAGGATGGATTAGGCCCCAAAAATCAGCACCGATTTACCAGCCCTCAAATTCTAAGGAGTAAGACGGTCAGCCGCGCTATGTGGGTTGCAACGCCAGTCCGAATTCCCGAGCAGGTCCCCTTTAGTCAGGGGACTGATGTGGCTCCGGAACAAGCTCCGGTTGTACGAAAGCGTCACATCAACTGGGCGCTGAAAGCGATCCTGCCGATCGGGGCGGTGCTGCTCAACGGATTGCTTCTATTCGTGCTGGTCTCCCTATCACTGGCCGAAGGGGAACGGCATGTCGTTGTAGCCGTCGCCGCGGCGGGAGCATTTGTTATTTGCGTCGCCGTGATTATGGTTTTGTCAGTCTCCTTCCGGCGCCCCATGGTCGAATTGCAGGACAAGATCGCTCGCCTGCGCTTGGGGGACATGGACGTCTCCGTCAGCTTCGCCAATCGCAACGACGAGGTCGGCGACCTTGGCCGCGACTTCAACGACATGGTGGGGCAGCTCAAAGCCAGCCGGGAAGAGATCCAGCGCCTGCATCAGACCCAGATGTCGCGAGCCGAACACTTCGCCACCCTGGGCGAGCTGGCAACCGGACTGGCGCACGAAATCCGCAACCCGCTGGCCGGCATCGCGGGCGTCATTGAAATCGTCAGCCGCGATCTGCCGCCCAACAGCCCAGCGCGCTCAGTCATTAAGGACGCCAAAGAAGAGGCCCTCCAGATTAACCGCATCCTCACGGAATTGCTCGATACCGCGCGTCCCAGGCCGCCGCAATTTCGGGTAAGCGACATCTGTCTGACGGCCGAGCACGCCGTAATGTTTGCCCGCCAGCAGGCAGTCACCAAGCGCATCACGATCGAGATGGAGGTAACCGGCGACATCCCGCCGGTGGTCCATGATCCCAATCAGGTCAACCAGGTGCTGCTCAACCTGCTGCTCAACGCTATTCAGTCAATGGACAAACCGGGCGCGATTCGCGTTTCGCTGGAGGCCGACGGCGATGACGTGCTGATCGCGGTTACCGATGAGGGCAAGGGCATCCCGCCGGAGAATCTTCCCAACATCTTCCGCCCGTTCTTCACGACCAAGGGACACGGCACCGGACTGGGACTGTCGCTGGCGCGCCGCACCGTGGAAGCTCACGGCGGGCAGATTGACGTGACCAGCGAGGTGGGCAAGGGCTCGCGCTTTGAAATCCGGCTGCCTATCGTGCGAGAAAAACAGGCAGCGGTCTAGGCGCCTTTTTCCTTATCGGCCACGTCCGGCCCCTTGAACAAGTCTGCCCAGGAATCGTCGAGCGCGTCCCAGCGGTCCCGTTCCAGCCAGTTGGCGGGTGAATCGGGCATGTAGAGAACGCCGTGTCCTTCACTGCAAACCATCTCGGTTCCTGACCAGTTCAACAACACATCACCAGGAGACCCAATCCGAATGGGGTTTCCCAGGCGGCGCAAACAGGAGCGGCAGCGCCTTTGTTGATCGCGGATGGACCAGGACAACGGACCGACCGCCATCACCAGGAAGAGCCAAAGGGCAACGCCATCAACCATGGGGGTCATGTTTCCGATGAAGTGCACAGAAAACCAACGCGCGCTGGTCGATGCCAGCAAGCCGATCGCAATCAGCAAAAGCACAGATTTCGCGACGAAGAACAACCACCAGCGGCATCGTGCAGCCAGGGTCACAGGTGCGCGTCCCAGGCCGCCGTCAGAATGGCGCGCGTACACAATCCACACTGCACAGGTCACCGTTAGCAGCAGAAACAACAGATACATTTCCATCGAGCGGCGCATGTCAGCCCGCGCCGAGGTCACCGAAAGGAACGATACCGGCAGAATATACCCGGCATTTTCGCTGAGGTCGTTGAGGTCGGCTTCGACCTGGGCTTCGCTTGCGCCGCTCTTCATGTGGCCAACCGCCCCAATTCGCTCAACAAAGTTGCTGTAGGGTGCAATGTACGGATTCAAAGGCGTCCAGGTAGCGATATCGGAAGAAACCAGATGGAAATTTCGGGGCAAGACTCCGATAACAGTTCTCTCGACGCCATCGACCATGATTCGCTGCCCGATCACGCGACTATCGCCGTTGAACTGCAGCCTCCAGATTTCGTCGCTCAGCACGACGCAAGTCTTGCAGCTTTGCGCGTCCTTACTGCCAAGCGTGCGCCCCAGGGCCGCCTTGACGCCCAGAAGTTCAAAGAACTGGGGCGAAACCTGCGCCGTCAAAATCGGGACCGTGCGCTGCGCACTGACCAGGCGTTGCGGGCCCCACGAGTAGGCCGCAAGTGCGTCGAGCAGCTTGCTGTCCCTCCACGCAGCGGCCAGCGCAAGCAGGGTCTCAGTGCGAAAGCGGTTGAACTTGCCGTTCAGGGTAATGACGCAGACCCGGTCGGGATTCGAAATGGCGGAGGACAACCGCGAGCGCGCAGCAGGAATGAAGCCGCCTGCCAGGAAGACCACCAGCACGAGCAGTGTCGCAAGAACCAGGCAGGTCGAAGGCGCACGGCGCAAGCGATCCAGACGATGCAGGAAAGGCTCGCGCTTGTAGCGGACCCAGAACGCATCGGCAAAGGCGCCCCAGCAGTGCCGGGACAGATCGAGCTTGTGTTCCCGGTCTAACTGGTCCGATTCGGCCAGAATTGGCCCAGTGCCACACGTGCCGCGTCTGCCGCTGCCGCCATTCCGTTCGCTGCCGACGAGGCACAAGCCAGCTCGCGAGCCACAGGATTGAGTGGCAGCTCCACAGGGTCCGCCGCAATGGATCAGGAAACGGCATTGTCCCCACCTACTTCGATGACAAAGCAGAGCGGCCAGAATCGACGAGCAACCAGGAATTCTTAGCTCGGCGGCCAGCGGCTCCGGGATCGCTACCGGATTGGACGCCGGCGCGGGGCGCCTGGTTCCAGGCAGTCGAACAAATACCTGTGCAGTAGGTCACATCCAACCGTCGTCAGAAGCGGGTAACATGGTTTTAAGGCCTACGCCGACGGAGTCTCAAAGCTCAAGTCTTATGAGGTAGAACAGCCATGACCGAACCGACTTATGAAGAACTGAAAGCTAAATTAGCGGAGCTGGAAAAGCAGACCCAGGGCCGAAAGAAGGGTGCCCTGGAGTTCAGAGTGAGCGAAAAAGGCGGAACGAGCGTTTACGGTCTCGGGCGATTCCCGGTTACGCTCTATTACGAGCAATGGGTGAGGCTGCTCGACCAGGTTGACCAACTGCGCGAGTTTCTCGAGGCCAACAAGAGCGCGATGAAGCTCAAGAATCCTGAGGCATAACTGCTGGCGGAAAGCCGCTCCCGCGAGCGGCTTTATTGGGCATTCGCAGAGGTGACCGGCGCCGACGCCTGCATCTTCGCCAGGTCGCCGCGAACATGATCGGCGCGTGGACCTGTCGGCTCCTCCTTAAGAAATGTCTGGAATTCAGCCATTGCTTCCTTGGGCCGGTTCTCCTGTTCGTACGCCTTGGCAGCAATGTAATGGGCTGTAGCGGGATGGGCATTCGGCAAGGCGTGCACCTTTTGGGTAGTAGCGATGGCGGCGTCGTAATGTCCTTGCATATACTGCACATCTGCCATCAACATCAGATACACTCCGTTGGTCGGATCCGTTGTGAGTCCCTTGTCTAGCAAAGTTTCCGCCTGGGAATAGGCTTTCTGCCGCAGGTATATCTTCGCCAGGTTCTGGCGGGCCGGAGCAAAGTGCTCGTTCAGGCTGAGCGCCTTCTCCAGCGCCTCCTGCTCGTGGGGCGCGTCGTTCATATGGGCATACACCACCCCGAGGTTGTTGTAGGCTGAGGCGTATTCGGGATAGATGGCGATGGCCTTGTTGAGCGACTCCATCGCCTTGCTCCACTCTTGGCTGGAAATCTTTTCATTCGCTTTGTCGAATTCCTTGCGCGCCTTCGCGGGTACTTTCAGTTCGGAGGCTGACACCAAACCTGAACCCTCTGGGTTTGTATTGGCACCCTGAATCTGACGTACCGTCACGTACTCCGACTGGGTGGCTTTTCGGGCATCTACCTCGAACAATTCACTGTCAGTAGTTTCGATCCCATCCCCGCTTACGGAAACGTGATACATGGCTAACGAAACGCCTCGAAAATCCGCCTGGCCCTGTTCATTGGTGAAAGTTGTTTGCACCGGCGTACTACTGGATCCCTGCATCAGTCGAACCAGCAGATTGGCGCCGGCCTTTCTTTCGTTGGCGTAAACCACCCGAACATGCACATTACCCACCGACAAACCAGCGCCCCCTACGGGTCCGCCCATCTGGGCGTGCATGTGCGGAGTGATAAGGGAAAGAAGCACCACAACGAGCCAACGTTGATACTGCATAGTCGCCTCCGAGAGACCGCCGTGGAGGACAACGATCTCGTGAGCATCGGGCCTTGTCTCGCCGTGGGCGACGGCCATAGACCCGGGAAAAGAGCGGCGGAGCGCAAGCTGGATTTGGCGGAGGGTGCCAACCCCACAGTCCACCTAGTGGTGGGAATTCTACACCCGCAGGCACGATTGCGCGGCATGAATTTTGTAAACAATTTGTGCCAGAGCCCGGCCGCACGTCGGCTCGACAGATCTATTCACAAGCCGGTAACTGAACGGCTGTTACAATTATGTGGTGACGCGTCCCATCCGCCTCATCGCCATCGATATTGATGGCACACTCCTGGACTCTAAAGTTGAGATCTCCGCTGCCAACCTGGACGCCTTGCGCCGGGCCCATGAGTCCGGCATCGAGATCATCCTGGGGACAGGCCGCAGGCACAAGTTCGCACAGCCAATAGCGGAGTCGCTGGGCTTCGACTTGTGGCTCATCAGCTCCAATGGCGCAGTGACGCGCTCGACGCACGGCGAATTGTTTCATCAGGACCTGCTGCCCAAAGGCACCGCGCTCAAGCTCTGCCGGCACATGCAGGAATTCCGCAACTATACGGTGCTGACTTTCGACCGCGAAGGTATGGGCGGTATCGTCTGCGAGAACCACGAGCAGCTTTACGGTGTCATACAGCGCTGGATGGAGAAGAACGCGCCTTACATCGAATACATCAGCCCCATCGAGAAGGCGCTAACCGAAGATCCCATCCAAGTCATGTTTTGCGGACCGGTTGAGTTGATGAAGCGTGCGCAGGAGCGAGTGCTCGCCAGTGATTTCACGGCAGAGTTCACATTACTGCGTACGCAGTACGACGCGCGCAACCTGTGCATCCTCGATATCCTGAACGCAGGGTGCTCCAAAGGACATGCGCTGGAGCGCTGGGCAAATTTTCGCGGCCTCGACCGGTCTGAGGTCATGGCCATCGGCGATAATTACAACGACATCGAGATGTTGACCTTTGCCGGCCATCCGGTGATCATGGGGAACGCGTCGGACGACCTGAAGCAGAATGGCTGGACCGTCACTCTGCACAACGATGAGAGCGGTGTGGCCGCGGCCATCGAACAGGTCCTGGGCGCCAACCAAGCAAGCGTGAATGCGTAGGTTCCTACAATTCGGCCTTTTGGGACTGTGGCTGGCGTCGCAACTTCACGCCGCGGAACTTGCGAACTTGCGCAATGGGTTCAGCATCCGGCACCAGCGGCATGAGACGGTTGGCGACACCACACGCCTCTACATGGACGCCGCTCCAGACAGCGGCTACATCGATGTTCCCACAGCGGAGATCGAGAGCTTCGAAACGGCGCCGCCCACCCCGGAAGAGGCCGCCGCTCAGGCGCAGAAGCCGCAGGACTTGAACTCCATTGTCAGCAGCGCCAGTGCGCGCAATCAGGTTGACGCCGACTTTATTGCCAGCGTCATCCGCGCCGAGAGCGCCAACAATCCGCGCGCCGTCTCTCCCAAGGGCGCGCAGGGACTGATGCAGCTCATGCCGCAGACCGCCAACATGCTGGGCGTGAAGAACAGCTTTGATCCGGTGGAGAACGTGGATGGCGGCGTGCGCTATTTGCGCGAGTTGCTGGTCCTCTATAACAACGACATGATTAAGGCCCTGGCCGCCTACAACGCCGGGCCACAACGCGTGCAGCAATACAAGGGTTTGCCGCCCTACCGCGAGACCCATGCCTACGTGGCGCGCGTTATCAAGGACTACAACCGCAAGAAGCTGGCCAAGCGAAAGAGCCAGCCGCAAGCTACGGTCCATCCGGGCCCGGCGAGCAAGGGCGTGATCGCGCAAGGCGCGCCGAGTTCCCTCGCGGGGACCGAATGATCCCCGTTTGACCCTACTCTGCCGCTCATTTACCTTGACCTATAGGCTTCGCGGGGCGCATGTCATAGGCCGGCTGATTTTCCTCCATGAACAAAAAGCGCATCCTGGTGTTGGGCATCGTTCTAATCGTGCTCTGCCTGCTCATTTATCTGCAGGTGCGCACCTGGAAGAACTTCGACTGGGACAAATTCCACAAAGGCACCGATCAAGTGTTCTGGAGTGCGGCCAACAGGAGAGTCAACTGGCATGGTGTGGGCTGTCTGTTCGCCGGATTCGCGCTAACCTACCTCGCCTATGCCCTCCGGGCGGTGCGCTGGCGCATCTTCCTGAAGCCGGTCTGCCAGACCACGACGGCACGGATGCTGGCGCCGCAATTCATTGGCTTCTCGGCCTTGGCCCTGCTCGGCCGCGCGGGAGAGATGGTCCGTCCTTACATCATCGCCAAGAAAGAACGGCTCACGTTTACCTCGCAGTTCGCAGTCTGGGGCGTCGAGCGCATCTTCGACATGGGTTCCTTCGCGATTATGCTGGCGTTGAGCTTCCTTTCGCCCGACCTGAAAGCGCTGCCCTTCTATCACCAGTTGCGCGAGTTTGCGCTCCTCCTGCTTCTGCTGGTCCTAGGGATGATTGTGGGTGTAGTTGTAGTGCGGCGCTCGGGCGAACGTGTGGGGCAATTCCTCCACGACCTGTTCGCAGGCTTCGCTCCCAAAGTCGCCCATCACCTGCGCGAGAAGGTGCGCTCCTTCAGTGAAGGGCTGAAGACCATCCACGACCTCAGCTCGGCGCTGCAATTGATCGCGGTATCGCTGTTCATGTGGGTGCTGATCGCGTTTGCCTACTATGGAATCACCCACGCCTATCCGGGCAAGCTCAGCACGCTGACCATGCCACAGCAGGTCGTGCTGATGGGCTCCGCCATGGTCGGCTCCATGCTGCAGTTGCCTGCCGTCGGCGGAGGCCAGCAGGTGGCTACGATCGGCATGCTGCACTCGGGCTTTGGTGTCGAGCAGGAACTGGCTGTGAGTTGCGGAATCCTCATCTGGGCCATCACCTTCATGTCGGTGATCCCCACCGGCCTGGCGCTGGCAAGGCATGAACATCTTTCCATTCGCGCCGTGGCCGAAGCGGAAGAGAAAGCAGCCGCCCTGGTGGAATAGAAGGTCAGAAATCCCGGTTAGCGGCTTATACTTGTAACCCACGAATCCTGAACCTCGCAGCTACTGGCTGTTCATACTCTATGAGGAGCTTCTCTGGTCCCATGAAATCCGCATCCTGGCTTTTGATCGCTGCACTGACAAGCAGTCCTTTCTGGCAGGTTGCGCCAGCCACCGCAGCAGGGGCCAGCGCCACCAGCGCCAACGTTACCGTTAGCGGCAGCCCGAAGTGGAATGACACCAAGATGGACGTCAACGCGGGTGACAAGCTGCACATCACGGCCACAGGCACCGTCAGCATGGGCAAGGATACGGGCATCACGCCGGCCGGAGCGCAACGCGGCTGGGCGGACACGGTGCGTCCTCTGATGGTTCCCAGCGCGGGGCGCGGAGCGCTGGTGGGCCGCATCGGCGACAGCGACGCCGCAACTCCCTTCGTCGTTGATGCTAGCAGCACCTTGACCGTGCCGGTGTCTGGTCGCTTGTATCTCGGCATCAACCAGGATGCAACCCAGGCGCCAACTGGCCAGTTCACAGTGCACATCGAGCGCACCCCGGGGAGCGGCGCCGCTACCGCCAAGTCCAACTACGACTTCAAGCCGCTGTTCGCGCAACTCGACGCCAAGATTCCCTACCGTGTGACCGACAAGCCGGAAGGCGGCAATCCCGGAGACCTGATCAACTTCGCCTTTGTCGGCTCGCAGGAGCAGGTGACCAACGCGCTTAAGACTGCCGGCTGGCTTCAGGCTGACAAGGACAACAAAGCTGCCGTCCTCAGTGCCCTGCAGGCGACCTTGCAGAAGAACTCCTACATGACCGTGCCGATGAGCATTCTGTACCTCTTCGGCCGCCCGCAGGACTTCGGCTACGAGCGCACCGATCCATTGCTGGTCGCCGCGCAACGGCATCATTTCCGGATCTGGAATTCACCTGTGAGCACGTCGCAGCAGACGGTCTGGGTCGGCTCGGGAACGCACGACATCGGCATCGAGAAGGACCAGCGCTCCAAGAACGCCATCACCCACAAGATTGACCAGAACGTAGACGGCGAGCGCGACTTCATCGGGGCGACCCTAAAGGACGCGGGACTGGTCGAGGCGATGGACTACATGACCCGTTCGCACCCCATCACCTCCGCCAAGACCGCAACCGGCGGAGAGATCAAGTCCGATGGACGCGTGCTGGTGATTGTGCTGAAACCGGCAACAAAAAAGTAGACGTAAGTAACTGCGCCAAGAGCTTGTCATCCTGATCGAAGAGCGCAGCGACGAGTCGAAGGACCCCTATACTTGCTGGAATCTATTTCTGGAACATGAGCAACCAAGGCCGGCTTCCTTTCGGAGTGCCGGCCTTCGTTGTGGAGGGAGCGGAGGCTCGCCGCTAGAAAGTTGTGAGGGCCGATCCCGAATCGCGCCAGGTATAGGAGCCCAGCATCTTGAGATAGTTGCCGCGGAGGAACGCTCGCGGGTCCTCTACGTTGACCATACTCATCGAGCCGCGCATCTGCTTGATGGAGGCATATTCGTGCTCTTCCATCCAGCGCTCCATGCCCGCCAACACCACGCCGATGTGCTCGATGCCGTACTTGAGCAGGGCGGAGGTCATCATGGCCACGTGCGCGCCTGCCATCATGGACTTCAGCACATCGCTGGCGTCATGCACGCCACCGGTGATGGCGATGTAGGTTTCCACCTGGTGGTAGAGAATCGCCGCCCAGTGCAGCCGCAGCCGCAGTTCATGCGGGCTGCTGAGCACCAGGTTCGGGACCACTTCCATCTCTTCCAGATCGAAATCGGGTTGATAGAAGCGGTTGAAGATAACGATGCCGTCGGCCCCCGCTTCCGATAGCTTGCGGGCGAAGTTGGCGCACGAAGTAAAGTAAGGGCCAAGTTTGACCGCGATGGGGATGCGCACGTTCTTGCGAATGGCGCGCAGCAGATCGCAATAGCGGTTCTCAATCTCCTCGGCAGTCAGGTTGGGATCGGTGGGTATGTCGAAGATGTTCAGCTCCAGCGCATCCGCGCCGGCTTCTTGCATGTATTCGGAGTAGCGCACCCATCCGCCCGGCGAGCTGCCGTTCAGGCTGGCTATGACCGGAATGCCGACCGCGGCCTTGCCCTTGCGCAGCAACTCCAGATAGCGGTCGGGGCCGACGTGGTACTTCGGCATGTCGGGCAGATACGAAGTGGACTCGGCGTAACTGTTGGCGCCGTACTCCAGTGCGCTGTCGATGTTCTCGCTTTCGGCCTCGATCTGCTCCTCAAACAGTGAGTACATCACGATGGCCGAGGCGCCGGCATCTTCCAGGCGGGCGAAGTTCTCCAGCTTCTCCGTCAGCGGGGAGGCCGACACCACGACCGGATTCTTCAGCTTCAGTCCCAGATAGTTTGTTGTCAGGTCGATCATGAATTCCTCTCCTCGCTATTTCTGCTCAAAGTTCATCGACGCCATGTGCTGATACAGCTTCCAGCGCTCGTTCACATTTGCTTGCGCCTGCGTCAGCAGTTTCTTGGCCTCGTCAGGATCGCTGTTGACCAGCATGGTGTAGCGCGCTTCGTTATAGATGTATTTCTCCAACGGGATGCTAGGCGCGCGCGAATCCAGCACAAAGGGATTCTTGCCTTCCTTTGCCAGCCCTGGGTTATAGCGGAACAGCGGCCAGTGTCCGGAGTTCACCGCGGCTTTCTGCTGGTCGATGCCGTACACCATGTCGTAGCCGTGCGCGATGCAGTGGCTGTAAGCGATGATGAGCGACGGCCCATCGTAGGCTTCAGCCTCCTGGAACGCCTTCATCGTTTGGGTGTCGTTGCCGCCCATAGCGATGTGCGCCACATACGCGCGGCCGTAGTTCATCGCCATCATGGCGATGTCTTTCTTCGGAGTGTGCTTACCTCCCGCCGCAAATTTTGCCACCGCTCCCAGCGGTGTGGCCTTCGACATCTGGCCTCCTGTGTTCGAATAAACCTCGGTGTCGAGCAGCAGGATGTTGACATTTGCGGTGGAGGCCAGCACGTGATCGAGGCCACCGTAGCCGATGTCATAGCCCCAGCCGTCGCCGCCGATGATCCACACGCTCTTGTTGACCAGCGTGTCAGC
>Ga0074046_10004738_pt1 | contig 11005 bp, 9 predicted proteins | sample BogForMeECP23OM3_FD_94441 | JGI IMG/M metagenome (GOLD analysis project Ga0074046, IMG submission 94441) | Bog forest soil microbial communities from Calvert Island, British Columbia, Canada - Bog Forest MetaG ECP23OM3 | ecosystem: Environmental > Terrestrial > Soil > Wetlands ...
CGGGCCTCGATCTGCTCGCGCTGCTCCTTATCCTCGGCGGCGTGGGCATCGGCTTCCTTGGCCATCTTCTCGACCTCTTCCTTGCTGAGGCCGGAGCTGGAAGTAATCGTGATGCGCGTGTCCTTGCCGGTGGCGTTGTCTTTCGCCGTGACGTTGAGGATGCCGTTGGCGTCGATGTCGAATGTGACTTCGATCTGCGGCACGCCCCTCGGCGCCGGCACGATGCCGCCCAGCTTGAACTTCCCCAGGGTGCGATTTTGCGCTGCCATGGGCCGTTCGCCCTGCAGCACGTGGACTTCGACTTCAGTTTGATTATCTGCCGCCGTCGAGAATGTCTCCGTCTTCTTGGTCGGGATGGTGGTGTTGCGCGGGATCATAGTGGTCGCGACACCGCCCAGCGTTTCGATTGACAAAGTGAGAGGCGTCACGTCGAGCAGCAACAGATCCTTCACGTCGCCCGACAGCACGCCCGCCTGCACGGCAGCGCCCACGGCAACCACTTCATCGGGATTCACGCCATGATTCGGCTCGCGGCCGAAGAGCTTCTTGACCAGCTCCTGAATCTTGGGCATTCGCGTCTGTCCGCCCACCAGCACCACTTCGTTGATCTGGCTCAAGGAAACGCCGGCATCGGCAATCGCCTTCTTGCAGGGCTCGATCGAGCGCTCGATCAGGTCTTCAACCAACTGCTCTAGTTTGGCGCGCGTCAGCTTGCGCACCAGGTGCTTGGGGCCCGAGGCGTCAGCGGTAATAAACGGCAGATTGATTTCGGTCTCGACCGTGGTCGAAAGTTCGATCTTGGCCTTTTCCGCGGCGTCCTTCAGGCGCTGCAGGGCCATTTCGTTGCCTTTCGAGGTCAGGTCGAGGCCGTGTTCATGCTTGAACTCGGCCACAAGCCAGTCCACGATGCGCTGATCGAGATTGTCGCCGCCCAGGTGAGTGTCCCCATTGGTCGACTTCACTTCGATCACGCCTTCGCCCACTTCGAGAATAGAGATATCAAAAGTGCCGCCGCCAAAGTCGTAAACGGCGATGGTCTCGTCCTTCTTTTTGTCGAGTCCGTAGGCCAGTGCGGCTGCGGTGGGCTCATTCACAATGCGTTTTACGTCGAGGCCGGCAATCTTGCCTGCGTCCTTGGTGGCCTGGCGCTGCGCGTCGTTGAAGTAAGCCGGAACGGTGATCACAGCTTCCGTGACGGTCTCGCCCAGGTAGGATTCGGCAGACTTCTTGAGCTTCTGCAGGATCATGGCGGAGATTTCGGGCGGGGTGTATTCCTTGCCCTGGGCAATGACGCCCACGTGGTCGCCCTGCTGCACGACCTTGAAGGGGACCATCTTCATCTCGTCCGATACTTCGTTGTAGCGGCGCCCCATGAAGCGCTTGATCGAGAATATGGTGCTTTCGGGGTTGGTGATGGCCTGGCGCTTGGCCACTTGGCCTACCAGCCGCTCCCCGCTCTTGGTGAAAGCCACGATCGAAGGGGTAGTACGCGCACCCTCCTCATTTGGAATGACTTTTGGCTCGCCGCCTTCCATGACGGCAACGCACGAGTTGGTAGTTCCGAGGTCGATTCCGATGATTTTAGCCATGTGTTCCTGCCTTTTAAAGAGATCCTAACAGAGCAGGATCTCAAATTGAGTGTCTTACTGTCAACTAATATGATGCTAATTTCCTCATCTGGATTCGGGTTTTCATGCTTTTTTCAGCCCTTATCGTCGGGCGCGGCAGCTAGAACTTCTTCCGGGTCAGGGCAAACACTGAAGCCGCCGTGGTTCACTTGCAGGCGGGAGTCCCGATGCAGACTCCGGAACGGCGCTAAACTTTATAATTCTTTGACTACGCAAGTTCCCGGAGGTCCTCTGATGTTCACGAAGTCCGGCGCTGCCGCGCTCTGCGGGGCGATGCTTATGAGCGCGTCGCCTTTCGTGCGCGCGCAGGATGTCGACAGAACGGTACTCCCCATTCCGCCCGCGCCGTTTCGCGGGCACATCACGCCATCGTTTAGCACGTCGATACCGGGAATGCCCGAACCCTTGCGTGCACCCAAAGGAGCGCCCAACGTACTCCTCATCCTGATCGACGATGCCGGCTACGGGCAGACCGCCACATTCGGCGGTCTGATTCCAACACCCACGTTGGACGCACTCGCCGCGGGCGGCCTGCGCTATAACCGCTTCCATGTGACCGCGCTCTGCTCACCGACGCGGGCCGCGCTCTTGACCGGGCGCAACAGTCATGCGCTCGGCATGGGCGTGATCACCAATCTGGCCACGGATTTCCCTGGCTACACGGGATCGATTCCCAAATGCGCCGCGTTGCTGCCGCAGGTTCTCGAGATGAATGGTTACGCCACTGCCGCCTTCGGCAAATGGCATCTGATCCCCGAGAGCGAGCTCACGCCCGCTGGCCCCTTCGATCACTGGCCAACCCACCAGGGCTTCGACAACTTCTACGGATTCCTCGACGGGGAAACGAACCAGTGGTTTCCGGAACTGGTGTCGGGTACGAAGCCTATCGAGATGACAGCGCCGCCCGGCCGAAAAGCGGACTTCACATTGAATGAAGATCTTGCCAATCACGCCATTGAATGGATCAAAGCGGAAGAATCCTTGTCACCTGAGAAGCCCTTCTTTGTGTATCTCGCTCCCGGAGCCACCCATGCGCCCCTGCAGGCTCCTCAAGCGTGGATCGACAAGTTCGCGGGCCAGTTCGATATGGGGTGGGATCGATATCGCGAGATCGTCTTTGAACGGCAGAAGAAACTGGGCGTGATTCCTGCCGATGCAAAACTCACGCCGCGGCCAAAGGAGATCCCTGCCTGGGATTCGCTCACCACGGATCAGCAAAAGGTTGCGGCGCGCCTGATGGAGGTGTTTGCGGGCTTCATGGCGCAGACGGATCACGAGATCGGACGCATCGTCGAAGCGCTTCGCGAAACCGGACAACTGGACAACACGCTCATCATTTTCATTGCCGGAGACAACGGCGCGAGCCTTGAAGGCGGGCTTTACGGCACCGCGAACTCCATGGCACAGATCAACGGCGTGCCCCAGCCCACCGCAGACATGCTGAAAGTCCTCGATAAACTCGGCGGACCATCTACCACGCCGCATTATCCGGTGGGTTGGGCCTGGGCTGGAAACACTCCCTTCCAGTGGGGCAAACGCATTGGCTCCCATCTTGGCGGGACCCGCGATCCCCTGGTTGTGTTCTGGCCCATCGGCATCCACGACAAGGGCGGCCTGCGCTCGCAGTTTGAAGACGTGACCGACATTGCGCCGACGATACTCGACGCCGCGCACATTCCCATCCCTGTGGAAGTAAACGGAGTGAAACAGCAGCGCATGGACGGCATGAGTTTTTTGGCGACCTTTGCTTCCGCGGATTCGCCGGACCTGCGCACTACACAATACTTCGAGATGCTTGGCAACCGGGCTATCTATCACGACGGCTGGATGGCAGCTTCACGCAGCGGATTGCTTCCCTGGATCTATAGCAATCAACCTCCACCCGACCTCAATGCGCAGCCGTGGGAGCTGTATCACCTGAGCGTAGATTTCTCGGAGGCAGACAATCTCGCCCGCGGGAATCCCGCAAAGCTTTCCGAACTCGAAAAGATTTTCGATGACGAAGCAAAACGAAACAACGTCTACCCTCTCGATCCGCGATGGGGCGGCCGGCAGTCTCGCCCGGAAGGAAAGCATTTCGTCTACTACGCGCGGACAGGACACCTCTTTGTTTCGCTCACTCCGGCGTACGAGAACCACTCGCACACCATCACGGCCTGGGTCAATATTCCGAGCGATGGCGGCGACGGAGTTCTCATGGCGGATGGTGGTGATGCAGGAGGATTCAGCCTCTACATCAAAGATGGCAAGCCGGCCTATACCTATAACTATTTCCAGCAGCGGACGACAACTATCGCAGCGGCTGAGCCGCTTCAACCGGGGCCGGCTAAAATCACCTTGCAGTTTGCTTACGACGGCAACGGTGCCGGGAAGGGCGCGACGATTACACTCCTGGTCAACGACAAGCCGGCGGCCACAGCGCGCCTTCCTGAAACTGTGCGCACCGCGTTCTCGTTTGAAGAAACCTTTGACATCGGCGAGGACAGCGCGTCCGCCGTTGGTCCTTATCAAAGCCCGTTTCCATTTACCGGAAGCATCGAACACATCGATCTGGATATCGGCCCCTGATTCCAGTGTCAGTGAAGTTGGCATCGAAAACAGCTGGTCATCCTGAGCAAGCTACGGCGCATGAAATGCGCCGTAGCGAGTCGAAGGACCTGCATTTGCCTATCAGCCACCCACTTTGCGCGACCAGCAGCCGCGTTATTGTCCGACCACGTCCAGCGCGGCAGCAAGTATCTCTTCCGGCTCGGGGCGGACGCGGAAGTCGGCGTGGGCCTGGGCGTGGACAACGCGTCCGGCTTGGCTGATGACGTAGGTCGCGGGAAGGATGAGGCGCCAGGAATCGTCGCCGTTGACGAAGGGAATATTGACGAGGATGGAGCGGTAGTAGTCGCGGTGGTAGCCGGGGATGGTGTACGCCAGACCAAATTGCGCGGCGACCGAGCAGCCGGGGTCGGCGAGAACTGGGAACGGGAGCCCGTGCTGGCCCACCATGAAGTCGCTCTGGCGCTGGGTCTGCGGGCCGGTGGCGGCCAGCAGCGCGCCGGCCTCGCGGAGACGTGGGTAGAGATCGCGCCAAGCCTCGATTTCCGTGATGCAGTAGGGGCACCAGCGGCCGCGGAAGAAGTTGAGAACGAGCGGCCCTAGGGAGAGCAGGTCAGCCGAGCGGACGGCCCGGCCGGAGGCGTCATTCAGCGTGAACTCCGGAGCCATAGCCCCAACAGGCAGGATCTTTTCCTCGATTCCTGACTCGAAGAGCTCGCGGACCGCGCGCTCGTTGATGGCCATGCGCTCGGCCTGCACCAGCCGCCGCGTGTTGGCGGTGATCTCGTCGAGTTGGTCCTGGAGAGCGGTCACTCTTTCTATTCTTGCAGATGGGAATCGCCAGCCGCGCACCGACTCCGGTACGGTTCATGCGCGCCTGCAAGCGTAGCTCATTTGGGCTACAAAAGCCATGGCCACGAATGCCGTTGTCCGCTCCAGAATCGATGCTGAGGTGAAGGACCGGGCTGCCGCGGTGCTCGGCGGCATGGGCCTCACCGTGTCGGATGCAATTCGCATCGTTCTGACCCGAGTGGCAAATGAGAACGAGCTTCCCTTCGACCTGAAGCCCAACAAGTTGACGCGCGCGACCATGCGCAAGACCGCCACGGGCCGCGAGGTTCACCGCGCCAAAAACGCCGCCGACCTCTTCCGCAAGCTGGGAGTCTGATGCGTACGCAGCCGCCGCGCACTGGCCGTAATCTCGTCGAGCTGGTCCTGGAGCGGGGTCATGGATGCGGCTCCGCGACGACGCAACGTTCAGGGTATTTGCGGGCGTAAAGCACCCAAGAGTTGAGCAGGCGCAGCGGACCGGATTGCTTACAGAATTTCCAGATTGCATCATTCATTGGATCAATCTGCTGCTGGATGCCATTTTCCCTTGCCCACTTCGTGAAATTCGTATCGCAATAATGACCTGGCCGCAATTCAGCAAGATGCGGAGCCATAATTCGCCAAGCCTTCTCGAACAGGTCTGCAATTTGGGGGAGTTCAAGCTCCCGCAGACCATTCAGTGCCTCTCGAATGTGTCGCTGGTCATTGTGACTGCTGAAATGCCACGCCAAGTCGTCCATGTCCATACTCACACTGAATGGATAAATCCCTGCCATGGCCCGCAGGCCCTGAGGCACCGAATCGAGACTGTCGTAATAACGATCCGTGTCGTTGAACAACTCATCCGGTAGAAGTCGTCTCGCCTCAGCAGATAAAAGATCTACCAGCGCTTCGTCATCTTCGGTTGCGCGGATTTGTTCGACCGTGAGCGCCATTGCCTTCCACTATCGCCCGAACCGCTGCTTACCGCCCATCCCCGCCATGCCGCCGCGCATCATGCTCTTCGCCATGCCCATCCTGCCCACCTGCTTGAACATCTTGGCCATCTGCGCGTACTGGCGCAGGAGCTGGTTCACCTCCTGCACACTGGTCCCGCTGCCCGCCGCGATGCGCTTGCGGCGCGTGCCGGAAATGATCTCGTGATTGCGGCGCTCCTTCGGCGTCATGGAGTTGATGATGGCCTCGAGGCGGACGAATTGCTTCTCGTCGACCTGGCCCGCGGCCTGCTGCATGCCAGCGAAGGGCCCGACCGAAGGCAGCATCTTTAAAATGCTTTCCATCGAGCCGAGCTTCTTGATCTGGCGCAACTGATCGCGGAAGTCTTCAAGCGAAAAGCCGTCGCCAAGCAGGGCCTTTTTGGCCAACTCCTCGGATTTCTTGCGGTCGAGTGTGGACTCCGCTTTTTCGATGAGCGAGAGCATGTCGCCCATGCCCAGAATGCGGCCCACGATGCGATCCGGATGGAAAGGCTCGAAGGCGTCCGCCTTTTCGCCCACGCCGATGAACTTGATGGGCTGGCCGGTGACGTGGCGAATGGAGAGGGCGGCGCCGCCGCGAGCGTCGCCGTCCATTTTTGTCAACACCACTCCGGTTAGTCCGAGCCGCGCATGAAAATCCTGCGCAGAGTTGACGGCGTCCTGGCCGGTCATGGCGTCGGCGATGAAGAGAATCTCCTGCGGTGCGAGGAGCTTTTTCAAACTCTCCATCTCGACCATCAGTTCCTGATCGACGTGCAGGCGGCCGGCGGTGTCGACGATCAACGTGTCGCAGCCCATGATGATGGCCTCGCGGCGAGCTTCCTTGGCGAGGCGCTCGACCAGGGCCGATCCGGCGGATTCGCCTTTGGTATCGCCCTCGTAGAGGCGAGTCTCCACTTGCTTGGCGACGACTTTGAGCTGTTCGCGTGCGGCGGGCCGGTAGACGTCGACCGAGACCAGCATGGGGCGGTGACCACCCTTCTTGAGCCACGCAGCCAGCTTGCCGGATGTCGTGGTTTTGCCGGAGCCCTGCAACCCGGCCATCAAAATGACAGTGGGCGGCTTGGAGGCGAAGTTGAAACGCGCGGTGTCTTTGCCGAGCAGCGCGACCAGTTCGTCGCGCACGATCTTGACCACCTGCTCGGAGGGCGAGAGCGCGGTGAGCACTTCGCTGCCTACGGCCTTCTCGCGGATGTGCTCGATCAGGTCGGTGACGACCTTCAGGTTGACGTCGGCCTCGAGCAGAGCGACGCGGATCTCGCGCAGGGCTTCGGCAATGTTTTCTTCAGTGAGCGTGCCCTGGCCGCGGAGGGTTTTGAAGACGCGCTGGAGTTTGTCAGATAGGTTCTCAAACATGGTCAGTTTCTAGTTTATCGGGTCCTGCGGACGGCAGGCACCTGCGGTGCGGCAGCGGGCGCTTGCGCGCCATTCGCTTAAGGTTACAGACTGAAGGGTAGGAGCGCATGATGGCGGACGGACGCGAGGAGCGCGAAGAAGAGAAGAAGCAGCGGGAGCAGGAAGAGCGCGAAGACCGTGAGGATCGGCTGGAAAGAGGACGGAGCGACGACTCAGAGCCGGAGCGGGGCGGGTCGTAAACTAAGGGCCGGGAGGCCCTCAGTACAGCCGGTCTGGAGACCGGCGCTACTCCTTGCAGATCCAGTCGATGATCGGGCCCCAGTAGGAAAGGTGCGGCTTGCGGAAGGGCTGGTTGTGGCTGGTATTGGGGACGAGAATCACCTGCGCTCGCGGTTCGCACCAGCCGGCCAGTTCGTGCGCCATCGCGATGGGAAAGAGCCGGTCTTTCTCTCCGTGGACGATGAGGACCGGGAGCTTGCACTCCGCGAGCCGCCGCTGCGCGTGCCAGATAGGCGGGACGAGACGGGCAAGCGGACGAGGAATGCCAACGGACACAGCAGCGTGGCGAAAAGACGTGAAGGCCTCGCAGAGAATGAGGCGGTGGGCGCCGAGCCGATCAATGATTGCCGTGGCCACGCCACTGCCCAGCGAGAAGCCGAGAACAGAGATGGGCAATGAAGGAGCGAGTTCTTTGAGCGCGGCGAAGGCGGCGACCGCATCGAGTTCGAACTGCTCCCAGTGGGGCCGGCCGGTACTTTTGCCATAACCGGAGTAGTCAAAGACCAGCGATGCGACGCCGTGGGCGGCGAGAAATTGCTGCACGCCGAACCACTGCTCCACGGTTTCGCCAATGCCATGACAAAGCAGAATCGCGGCCCGGGCGGGAACGGCCGCGGGTTCGACAAAAACGGCGTCAAGGAGATGAGTGGGGAGATTAACCGTGCCGGGAACAGTGTGGCGGGAAACACGCTCATGGATTCCCGCGGGGACGCGGCCGAGTTTTGTCCACCCGAGTGCGCGGTCGCGGAGAATCATGAACCGGCTGACGCACGAGATCGCATACGAAAATGCCGCGCGGTGCGCCCGGCTTGGTGAATCGTCCGGTGAATCGACCCGCGAGCGCTTTCCGGCGTTCGGCGTTTCGCTAGTGCGCATGGGCCCCTCCTCCTCTCTGGTTACTCGGAGGGAGCGATCAAATATTGCTCGAGCTTGCCGTCAGGATAGGTGTAGGTGGTGAGCTCGAGCCGGCGGCCAGGGTAAACGATCTCGAACTCGCGAAAGGTCATGCCGCCGCGGAGTTCCTCACTGGTCTGGCGCAGACTTAGCGGCTCGCCGAGCGGGGCCAGACTCGATTGAAAATCGGCGATGGCCTCGGGAGTAAAGTAGTCGCTCAAGTTGGGCGCGAGCAGCGAACGGTCGATACGGCCTTGCTGCAAGCCGTGATAGATCTCGAGGGCCTGCTGCTCGGGGGTGGTGAGCGGATAACCAGCCACGAGGGGCGCGGTAAGTTGCGCAATTTCGCTTGCGGCGTTGACGGCCATCTGATTGGTGAGCACGACCACGGCCGTGCCATCGTCGATAAAGACCTCATTGTCGGAGACAAAACCGGAGACCTCGCCTGAGTGCTCGATCGAACGATGCCCTCTGCGCTGGCGCACATCGACGCCCAGTCCGTAGTGGGCGCCTTCGCCGTTCTTCAGCTTCACCTCCGTAAACATTTCTTTGTAGCTTTCGGGTTTCAGGATCGACTGGGAAAGTAAGCTCTCATCCCAGAGGGCCAGGTCGTGCGGAGTCATGGCCAGCTCGCCGGCCGCGAACATCCAGCCAATTCCCTCCTTGGGCGCAACACGCAGCGGGCCCAGCGCATTACGGACGTACGGTGTAGCGTCCACTTCAGTGAGCTTGATGGCGTCGGAATTCCAAACCGACTTCATGCCCAGGGGGCGAAAGATGTGCTCGCTCAGGAAGTCCCAGTAGTACTCGCCGGAAACGATTTCCACGATGCGGCCGGCGATGACGAAATTGGTGTTCGAGTACTGCCACTTCGTGCCCGGTTCGAAGTCGAGCGGCTTTTTACCCCAAGTGTCGATGATCTGTTGTGCGGTTTCGGGACCTTTCATCGTCGTCATCACGTAGTCTTCGGGCCAGTAGTCCTGGTAGCCGGAGGTGTGCGAGAGGATTTCGCGGATGGTCACGTCATTACCGCGCGTGAGACCGGGAATGTATTTGCCGACGGGATCGTCGAGCGAGAGTTTGCCTTGCTCCTGGAGAAGTAGAATGGCCGTCGCCGTGAACTGCTTGGAAATAGAGCCGATCGAGTAGCGCATCTCCGGCGTGGCCGGTACGGCAGGAGAAGATGCCGTGGCGACGCGCGCGCTTCCGCAGGCGTGGGTGTAGACGAGCTTGCCGTGCTGGACGACGGCGACAGAGGCCGAGGGTACGCCCGTGGCTTCCAGCACCTGGGTGGCGATGCGGTCCACCTGGCTGCGTAGTGCGGGATCGATGGTGTCGACGGTTTGGGCTGGGACGTGGCTGGCAGCGGCCGCGAGCAACAGCGAGAGAAGCGCAGAGCGCAGATAAGAGCAATGGCATTGCATCGAAGCGATTTTCCTCTCCAACAGGATAGCCGCGCGGACCGCGGTGAGGCGATGAGCCCAACTGCATACGATAGGCTGGGCTAGAGCCGGTTTCCTGCAAATGCGCGACTACACAGAATTCGAGGTCCGGCGAGATCTCTGAGGGCCAGGAGGCTCTCAATACAGCCGGTCAGGAGACCAGCGGTACAAACCTCCGAATGGAGCGCTGGTGCGAAGATGCAAAAGCTGATTGAAGGGCACAAGCAGTTTCTTACCGAGGTGTTTCCGGCGAAGAAGAGCCATTTTCACTTGCTGTCGGAGGGCCAGACGCCGGCGTGGCTGTTCATCACCTGCGCAGACTCGCGCGTGGTGCCCGACCTGATTCTGGGCACCGAGCCTGGGGATCTGTTTATCGCGCGCAGCATCGGGAACGTGGTTCCCATCACGAGCCAGGATGTGGATGGCGTGACGGCGACCATCGAGTACTCGGTGGAAGTGCTGAAGGTGCGTCATGCAATTGTGTGCGGCCACTCGGACTGCGGAGCCATGAAGGCGGCGCTCGACCGCAGGGGCCTCGCCAACCTGCCCAAGGCGCGGCGCTGGCTGGATCATGTGCAGGCGGCCTTTGCCTACCGGCAGCCTTTAAATCCGGCCGACGGTGAGAGCGCGGAACTGGCGTCCCTGATCCGCGGCAACGTGGTGGCGCAACTCAAGAACTTGCATGCCCAGCCGCCCGTGGTGCGTGCCGAGGCCGAGGGCCGCCTCACCGTGCATGGCTGGTATTACGACATTCTGACGGGGCGCATCGAGGAGTACGACGAGCAGCAGAAGAAGTTTGCAGCGCTGGTGGGATGAGGCTGATCGGGGCGCGAAAAGAGTGGACATTTTGCCCCGTTTCGAATAAACTAGTCTGTTAACTAGTTGAATAGATACGGAGGTACCATGCCTGCTTCGGAGACGGTTTATACCGAGATCGGCTCTTTCGACGCCAAAACCAAGCTCTCCCAGATTCTACGGAAAGTTGAGCAAGGAGAACGGTTTACGATTACCAGGCGGGGTAAGGCTGTGGCCAACCTGGTACCGGCTGAGC
>Ga0074046_10004740_pt1 | contig 10998 bp, 12 predicted proteins | sample BogForMeECP23OM3_FD_94441 | JGI IMG/M metagenome (GOLD analysis project Ga0074046, IMG submission 94441) | Bog forest soil microbial communities from Calvert Island, British Columbia, Canada - Bog Forest MetaG ECP23OM3 | ecosystem: Environmental > Terrestrial > Soil > Wetlands ...
CAGGAGCGATCGAAATTTTTGCCGTCTTTCCCCGAGGCGTGGGATGCCAAGCGTGACGGGCATTGCTCGAGGCAAGACCCAACGAGGCGAGCGTCCCAAGTGCCCGGCTGGTTTGGCGGAGGTTCAAGCCCGCCCGCAAGGCTATCAGCACTTTCCGCTCGGTGCAGGAGCGAAGAGCTCCCAGGCAGGCTGCTTCGGGCGCACTCAGCAAGATGGGTCTTGGCATCGCGGCCTGATGGGCAATGTCAGAGTTGGAGCGTTACTCGCTAGCGGATCTGCTGGCGATTCGCCATCGTGGTGTCTTTCCCGTTCTTGCCTCTCCCAGCGCTGGCGACCGGCCCTAGCCTGCCCACCTGCCCGGGTCACCAAAAGTGGGCCAGACCCCGTTGCCGCCGGCTGCAGGTGGAACATGGGATCCGGGCTCGATGTATCGACTGAACTCGGCGCGAGTGGGGGCATTCTTTCGGTGAATATAGGCACATTGCTTCCTCGGCACGCGCGCTATCGTCCCGATCATCTCGCCGTCGTTTTCGAAGGCGACCAACTCACGTTTGCCCAGTTGAACCGTCGCGTGAACCGGCGTTTCCAACGCGCTCCTCGCCGCGGGATTAGCAAAGGGCAATAAGATCGCGACGGTTTTCCGAACTGCCTCGAAGAGATAGAAGCGTACTGGGCAGCAGCGAAAACAGGAATCGTCGTGGTGCCGATGAGCCCGCTGCTGCAGGAGTCCGGCCTCGTCTCGCTCCTCGACGATTCCGATTCGGAGCTGGTGATCGCATCGGGGGCTTTTGCCGAGACCCTCGACCGGATTCGGAGCAGACTGCCGGCCATCCGCGCGGACCGTTGGGTACTCACCGACGAGTCGGATGTCCACTTTGGAAGTTACGCGTCCTTCGTCGCAGATTCCTCCGAGGACGAGCCTCCGGACGCCGGAATAGCCGACGCCGATGCCTACAACATCATCTACTCGAGCGGCACCACGGGTGAGCCCAAAGGAATCATCCACACGCATTACGTCCGTGCCGGGTATTGCACGATGTTCGCCTCGGCGTTCCGGATGACGCCGGAGAGCGTGTGCCTGCATGCGGGGTCCATCGTTTTTAACGGCGCCTTCCTCGACCTCATGCCGGCGATGTATCTGGGCTGCACGTACATCCTCCACCCGGCGTTCGACCCCGAACGAGTGATCGAGGAGATCGAGCGCTGGCGGGTCACTCACACGGTGATGGTTCCATCCCAGATCGTTGCTCTGTTGAACAGTCCGGCGTTCTCGCCCAAGCGCCTCGAATCGCTCGAGATGTTCCAGTCGGTCGGCGCGCCCCTCCACCTCGGATACAAGACCAGGCTGAATGAGGCGCTCCCCGGACGCTTCTACGAACTCTACGGCTTGACTGAAGGATTCATGACGGTCCTCGACAAGCTCGACGCGGTTCGCAAGGCCGGCTCGGTCGGAACACCGACGGGATTCTACGAGATGCGCATTCTCGGAGAGGATGGCCGCGAGTTGTCCGCCGGACAGATCGGCGAGATCTGCGGCCGAGGTCCCCTCATGATGGCCGGCTATCACAACCGCCCAGATCTCACTGCCAAGGCGATCGTCGACGGCTGGCTGCACTCCGGCGACCTCGGATATGTCGACGAGGATGGATACCTTTTCCTGGTCGACCGCAAGAAGGATATGATTATCTCGGGTGGAGTGAACGTCTACCCCCGCGACATCGAGGAAGTGGCCGTCCAACATCCGGCGGTGGTCGAGGTCGCAGTGTTCGGTGCGCCGGACCCGCGGTGGGGCGAAACGCCGGTTGCTGCCGTCGTCCTGCGCGACCGGAGCGTCGGCGCTCGGGACCTCGTAGAATGGATCAACACGCGTGTCGCCGCAAAATTCCAGCGGGTCGGCGACGTGATGGTGGTCGACACGTTTCCACGGAACGTCGCGGGGAAGACGATGAAACGTGTCCTCCAGGAGCAGTACCAGAACCGATGTCTTGCGCCTTCGGTCGAGCGCTCGGGGACGCGACCGCCCTCTACGTGACGACCACGGGCGGGTTGCTCGCGCCGTATCAGGGCGTCGTGCAAGAAGCGAAGCTGCTCCGTCTCGACGTTGGCGAAAAGGGCTGGTTGACGCACGCACGTGCGTGAGTCGGACCGGCCAGCACGATGACCGCCGCCGAATGGATACGGATCAGCGTGGACGGCTCATCGCGCGTGTGCGAGTAGCGCGGGGTTGAGGCCTTCGGCAATCGCCTCCGCCCATGCAGCGTCCGTGAGGCCGCCCACACACCGTCCGGGAGCAGCGACAGCCGGCGCCGAGCCTCTGATCGGAATTAGGCCGCCGCGCGCTCCGGGTCAGTGATCGTCTGCCACAGGCGCGGGGCCATCAGCGCCACCGCCAGCCGCTAGATCAGCTCCGGCGCGGGCAGCCCAATCGGCTCCGGTGGCGAAAATGCCTCAATGCCAAAAGCGCCAATAGCTCGGGGATCGTCGGGTGCGCGCACCTATCGGCACTAACGGTGCTATTGGCATCTGAGCATTCCGCGGTGAGCGTCGCGCGGACGCGGTCAGGCTGCTGCCCATCGCCGGCGGCGGTTCGAAGCAGGCAGTCTGGCGACCGCCGCGCAGGGTGGAAAGCGGCTGTAGCTCACCTGCCTCCTCACGCCCATTGGGTAACTTCATGGATCACTGGCGACCGCGAGCACTCCCTCCATCACCGCGACGCATTGACCTCCCACATAAGTGACCGCGTGTGCCCCATCCTGCTGGCTGACCCGCGCCAGTAGAATGCTCGGGCGGCCTATATCCACGCCCTGCCCGACACGCAGCGCGAGGCCCTTTCCGCCTGCCAACTCGGCCAGGAGGGCTGCGGTCGGCGCAGTGGCGCTACCCGTCGCCGGATCCTCAGTCATCCGGGGCGTGAACATGCGGGCCTGTAGATCGCATCCGGCCTCATCCGGGCAGCCGTCCCGTGTGTAGACGTAAATCGCCGTGGCGGCGTCCAGCGGCAGCACCGCATCGAACGCCGCACGGTTCGGTCTAGCCCGCCGGAGCGCCTCGCGGGTGGTAACTTCTGCGACCAGAAACGGCAGGCCCACGGAGATGACCTGCGGCGCGTGGGCCGCTGAACTCACGTCGCTGGCCGCCAGCGACAGACAGGCCGCCGTCCGCTCGGTCGAAACCTGCGTGCGGCGGGAGAGCGGTTCGGGGGAGGCCAGTTCGGCACCGGACACCTCGGCGCCGTCGTGCAGGAGGGTGATCGCGACCAAACCGGCCGCTTCCTCGAACACTACTTGGCTCAGCACGTCGCCTCGGGCCGCTGCCTCCCGAGCCAGGACGAAGGCAGTACCAATGTTAGGTGGCCGGCGAACGGCACTTCGCGGCTCGGCGTGAAGATGCGCACCTGCGCGGTGTAGGCCGGGTCCTGCGGCGGCAGGACAAAGGTGGTTTCCGTGTAGTTGAATTCGCGGGCGATCGCTTGCATCTGTCGACGCCGACAGTCCGTCCGCCTCGAGCAACACGGCGACCGGATTACCCAGGAACATGCGGTTGGTGAATACGTCTGCGGTTACATAGCGGTACGGCGTCGTCAAAATCCTGCTCATGTCCGCAATTTACCACCGAAGAACACACGGCGGGAGAGTCGGCTTCGGGTCGTAATGTATATCTCTCCATTACCACCCTAAACGTGCTCGATTCCTACTGGGCGGAAATCGCGGTATCATGGCGCATTCACACCAAGCGCCTGGCTGACATCATATCGGCTTGCCGGGGATAATCACCTCGATTGTTCCGAGATCGAGGATGGATATGGCGGAAAGTCATGTCGTGTCGGGGCTGGCCAACAAGCGGGCCGAGATTGCCGGCATGATCGCCCGAGCACAGCAGCAGATCGGCCAATTTCGGGCCGATCTGGCTCATCGAATGTGCTTGTAGACCGCCGCGTTGCCCAGGCTCATGACGAAGCCGAGCGCGGCCGCAGGTAGATCCAGGTCGGCCCTTCCCGATCCGCCGGCCTATCCGAGTTCGATCTCGCTCTCGACGACGTGCTTGACCGGCGGCGCGGCGATCTCGAGCGTCATCTTCGCTCTGACCTTCTGATGACTTTGAATTTGGCCGGTCTTCACGGCTTCGCGGACGGCGTTCTCGATCACGCGTTGCGAGGTGACACCGACCTCCTTGAGAAACTTGCGAACGGAGATGTTGAATTTGTCTTCATCCATGTGTGTGCCTCACTTGTGCTACTTCGGCTTTCGGTCTTGAGTGCTGTGAGCCCTTCTTCATTCATCGCGCAAGAGATCACAAACTGGGCTGTGTCTCCCTTATTTTGCCGCGACGCCAGGTGACCATGCGCCAGGATGCGCCTGCGAGCATAGCGTCCGGCGCGATCGACTTGTTATCAGGGATGTGCCGTTGTCGCGGGCGACCGCGACCGGCAATCGCAAACATCAACGCCACCTTGGCCGAATAGACCTTCTGATGACGCAGAATGCCGACGGTCCAGTACAGCCCACGCTCACTGAGCGCGTGCCGGAATGGTGCGCTGGTCTAGAGGACCGCCGGCACTGTATCGCCGTGCGGCGGCGGGCCGGCGGCGGCCAGTTCATCGGCCTCGTCGTCGGTGGAGACACGGCTGCGGGTGAGGAAACGCACGCCTTCGGGCGCCTCCAGCGAGAAGCCGGAGCCGCGGCCGGGCACGACGTCAATGATGAGCTGCGTGTGCGACCAGTGGTCGAACCCCGCCGCATCGATGTAGACCGGCACGCCGGCGATGCGGCCGATGGAGACGTCCTGCGCGCCGACGCGGAACTCGCGCTCCGGATAGCACATCGGCGCACTGCGGTCGCACCAGCCGCCCGACTGGTGGAACAGCAAGGGCCTGTGGGCGGCGCGCAGCTTTGCGATCAGCGCCTCCGTCGCAGGCGTCACCAGCAGGCGATCAGCGGTTCGTCACGGCAGGCGAGCCCAATGCTCTCCCTAGAACTGCCATGTGAATGTGACGCCATAGGAACGATCGGCCGTAGCGGGGGCTCCGGCGGGCCCTGTTACGGAAACGCCGGCCTGCAAGCCCACCAAGAGATGGCCGTCGAAGCCGGGCACCTTGAATTGTGCCTGTCCCGCCGCAGTGATCTGCCCTGTTGGCGTCCATTGGATGGTCTGGGTTTGACCCATCACTGCCCGCGAACCACCGAACGTGACCTGGAGCTGGGGTGAGACCTGGAGATTGCCTTTGAAGAAATTCTGCACCCAGGCGGCCTGGCCGCCGACACTCACGTTCTGCCACTGGATTTCGGTATTCTTGCTGTCGGCGAAGCCCGTCCCGGTGAAGGTGCCGGACAATTCGACTCCCGATGCATCCTTACCGTGCAGCTCGGAGGTGACCTGGAGCTGGAGTTGAATTCCCGGCTGGTCCTTCGTCTCCGGGCCGCCGCCGATCGGTTTGTGGACCGTCGTTGGAATGATTTGATATTGGAGATATACGGTAACGTCCAGCGGGCTCTTGCCGCCGACCTTTCCGCCGCCCGGCGAGGCGGCGAGCAACAGCTCCGCGACGATGCGCTGTACCCTTTCGGGCGTCACCATGTCTGGCGCCTTGATCGGCGCGTTCTTTCCGGCCTTCACGGTTTCGTCGATGACATCGGTCAGCGCCGTTGTTTTGTTGTTGTAGAGCGCCTTGTCGCCCGACGTGTCGACCGGGTCTGGGCCCAGGCCGTTCGACTTCAGGTGTTTGCGGATCCAGTCGTTCGCCTCATCGACCTGCGCGATGGTGTCCCATATTGCCTTCTGGTTCGCCGGTGAGCGCGGATCGAGGTCTATGGGCGGCGCAGGTGGGCCCGCCGGCGCTGCCGGAGCCGAGGCGGACGGCGGTTTCGGCGAGAGCGTTGCGCGCCGGTTCGCGGCGAGATTCGCCTTGTCGAACTTGTCGGTCGGGCCGGATCCCTTCGCCGAGATCTTGTCCTTCGGAACGCCCTTGGAAACCAGGTAATCGGCAACTGCCTGCGCGCGCTTCCGGGACAGCGTGGCGTTAAACGACGCCTGGCCATCGGTGCTGGCCCAGGCTTCGACCGTCACTTTGTCCGGCGACCCCGCAGCAATGAATTTGGCTGCGTAGGAGTCGAGCGCGGTCTGATCGTCCGGCGTCAGCTCGGGCGAGGCTAGGGCGAAGAACACATCTGTGTCTGTCGCGGGCAAGGCCTTCGTGTCGGCCGATCCCGAGGGCGGCGAGGATGCAGGCGACGAGGCTGGTGGCGAACCGGGCGGTGATGTCGGAGCTGATGCAGGCGGCGAAGCCGATGGCGGGGCCAGCGGCTGCGGCGCAGGGCTGCCGCCCGGAGCGGGGCTTTGGGCTGGACTTTGAGCGGACGTGCCACCGGCCGGCACGGGCGCCGTCGCGGCGGCGCACGTGCCGCTCAGAGTCCGGTTCCGCTGTAACCAGGCGATTTGATCGGCGGTGAGTGTCATGGCCTTGTGCCTCGCGACTTCAGCCGCGATCCCTGCTGATGCAAGCCGACTTCTGTCCTGACCGGCTGAACCAGAAGTCAGGGCAGCTCCGCCAAACGGCGGCTCGCGATGAGGAGCTTCGGCGACGCGGATCGCCGCTTCGATTGCCGGCTGCCAGAACCGCGTCCATTGGCGGCCGCAGTCCCAGTAGCGCTCGAGCCATGCGCGGTTCTGGCGGCCGACTGACGCGAGCATGTCCGGGCCGAGCCCGATGAGCGCTTCCAGAACGTCTTCGAGGCTCGTCAGGTCGGCGCGGATAAATGGACAGTCGGGCGCGTTGTCGGCGCGTTTCCAGCACGCCGGGCAGCAGTCCGACGCCGCTCACCACGACGCCCACGGCGGCCAAGCCCTCCAGGCTGTTGCGGTGGTGGGAACGGTTTTGTCAGCTCTCATGCCCTTGCATTGAACTCGCGAGAGTTCTTGAGCTCCCCGTTCAGGCGGCCTCGAGGACGCCGAGCGCGATGGCTGTTCGGCGCATGTGGCGAAAGCGTCGCGTCGCTGCCGGGACGTGTTGGCACATGCGGGATCCGGAGCGTAGGAAGTTTCGGAGTTCGTCGTGGCCTCGACAAAATCGTTTGGCTGAGTCGGTGCTCTTGAAGCCGAGCATCGGTCGACATCGGCTCTTGATGCCACGGTGGTCCTGCTCAAGGCGGTTGTTGAGATATCGGTTCGTTCGATGGCGTACACGCTCGCCGAGCACTGTTCGGATCGCCCGAGGATATGCGTCGTGTCCGTCAGTCGTGATCCGGTCAGGTGTTACGTCGGTGATTGTCTTCGCCGATCGAAAGAAGGCCTTGGCAGCGGCGAGATCACGGTGCTCGCTCAGCATCACGTCGACCAGGACGCGGTCGCGATCAATCGCGCGATAGCGATAGGTCCAACGGCCGTGCACCCGGATATACGTCTCGTCGACATACCAGCTGAGGCCTACCTTGCCTTTGCGTCTTCGGCGAAGATCCTCTGCCAGTGCCGGCGTGAGCTTTGCCTCCCAATCACGGACGGCCTCATAGCTGAAGACAAACCCGCGGATCAGGAACATCTCCACCAAATCCCGCAGACTGAGCTTGTAGCGCAGCCGCCAGAGCACCACGAGAGCGATGACGTCACTCGGGTATTGCGTCCGGTTCAGCGAGCCAGTGCTGCGCTCGTTGAACTGTTTGCCGCAACCACAGCGGAACCGACGATAGCCCTGCGCCGTGCGCTCCGGTCGTTCCCTGACGGCTCTTGATCCGCACACCGGACACCGCATCGCGCTTCGTCCCAAACGGGACAGAGATCGTAGCCATGACGGCCTGCAGTCGCCAAACGGCTGGCGCAATCGCTGACGGAACCCCTAAGCGGAACTACGTTGCGTGACGAAGCAAAAATGAACGCGTGAGTGAGCTAGCGGACTGCCTCTCCTGACCTGGTAGGCGTTGTGACCTACGCGAGGTGCGCGGCGGTCCCTGGCGACGACGGCGGGGTGGCGATCGGCACGTCGACCGGCTCGACCTGTCACGGTGCGCCATGGCGCCATGGCGCCAGGGCAGGTCCACCGCTTGACCAGGTGCCACGGTTGCCAGGCGCGGTGCTGTGGTGGTCGTGCGGCGGTGTTTTTGCGGCGATCGGTGGGCGGTCAGCGCTTGCGGTGTCGGCGCGGGCGGCACGCTGGAACCGCTCCCGGTGACATGCACGGATCTATTAGGCGTATGCACCGATCGTATGATCGCGAGCGGTGAATTCCTTCGAACGCAGCCCTTTTTGTATACGGGCGCGGGGCTGACCGCGCGGTTTTGGAGAGCAAAGGGGACTACGATGGACGCGATCAGGATTTTAGTTGCCGCGGCGACCCTTGGTCTGTCGGCCGCAGCCGCGAGCGGGTTCGCTACGAGGCGATCGCCGGCAAAGGCCGCCGTTGAAATGAGGCGGCGGCTTTCCGATTAGGGCCTCGATGCACGATTTGTTCAAAATCGTACGGTAAGCTCAAAGTGAAGTGAAATCAGAGACTTTCCGGAACGGCAGTTCCTGCACGCCGCGGGCATAAGATGGCAAATCGTCGCCGTGTTCTCCTCGCAGCCCCTCTTGAAGATCGGCGTGAACTGGGGTCGTCGTACGCATAGCTCGCTAGCGTACGATTTTGAACAGATCGTGAGGCGACCCCTACCGCGCCGGCGACGTCGTCACCCACATCGAAGTTCGTGGGCCAGCGTTCAAAGGCTCGCTGACGGGTGGCCGCAAGACCCTGTTCCAGTTCGGCCGGGAAGGGCAGGGGTGCCATCGTCTCGTGATCACCGAAGCGCCGATCGACGCGCTCAGCATCGCGGCGATCGACGGCGAGCCTCCCGGGACGATCTACGTCGCGACCGGCGGCGGCATGGGGCCCGGCACGATTGCCGCCATCGAGGCGATGCTGACCACCATCGCGATCGTCCCGAACGCCGTGCTTCTCAGCGCGTGGTGTTCTCCGCACCCGCGGCCGACTGCCCGGGTGGCGGCACCGCGGGTCTGGCGGCGCTGCTGGTTGCCGCCGCTCCGCGTCCGAGCGTGAGACCCATCTGGTGTGCGCCGCTAAACGCCATACGGTCGGTGCCGATCATCACGACCACGGACGGACGTGCCGATCCGATCGTCTGCGTCGTCGGCGGGGCGGGCGACAATCGACTGCACGGGTTCCGAGCCGACACGGGAGAGGTCGTATTTGCCGGCGGGACTGAAGGGACTGAAGGCGACAGGATGACCGGACTCGGTCATTTCGCGACGATCCTGGTCGCGGAGAACACGCTGTATGTTGCCGGGGACGGGCGGCTCCATGCGTTTCGCGTCGGCCCTCGCTGAGGAGGACACGTCGGGGGCAACGGGGCCGCGCGGCCGGCGGATTTGAGTTGCCTTTCGGCGGCTGAAGGCGGGAAGTCGCCGCACCTGTTCCGCCGCTGTCATCCACGGGTGAGGAGTGACAGAATGATCGGCCGCACCGCGAAATGCATGATGCTTGCCCTCGCCGCGCCGGCGCTCTCGGCGGCCGGCGACAAGGACAACCTGGACCTGCCGTTGGGCCAGCTGCAGCTGTTCGGAACCTCGATCACCGCGCTGTCCGTGGGCTCCGTCGGCGTCGACTCCCACAGCGGCGGCTCATACGTCCCGACGAAGGGCGACGACCCGTACTATTTCGCGATCCCCAGCCAGGCGCCGGCCAGCAAGGCGCCTGGCTTCCTGCTGAGGATCCCGCTGGGAAATGACGGTTCGCGTTAGACCGAAGTCGGGCAGACTATCACCCAATGTTCTGTCAGCGTCATGGCCGGGCTTGTCCCGGCCATGACGCTTGTTTGCCTTCTACCGCCGGTAAAATCGTGGATTGCCGGCACGGGCGGCCGGCCATGACGCGGCAAGGGGACCACACTCAGACCGACACGGGTCTTGGCCAAGCGCGAGGCAGAGTGCTTTCTCCGTAATGAACGCTGACATGATTTGCCGACCCAAAAATGCGCGGCGAAACGGGTCTGTCATGCTGTCGTTTGGATGGCTCTGGCTCACTTTTGGTGACCCGGGCGGGTGTGCAGGGTGGGCCCGTTCCATTCACGCACCACTCTGTGGGCATGAAACAGAACTCGCTTACCCTAACGTTTCCGAATGTCCGCCTTACCTCGGTGACGCTGAGTGATGACGTCTGGGTTGTCTGGGCGGAAAGCATCGGCACAGCGGCGGCATGCCCGCGATGTCAGATCGCCTCGTCGGCCCGGCACAGCTCGTATCAGCGACGGTTCTGGGATCTGCCCATCCAGGGCCGACCAGTACGGATCACGCTCGCCGTTGGTCGCTGGCAATGTCGCAACGCCGACTGCCGGCAGTCCATCTTCACCGAGCGACTGCCTGGGATGGTGGACCCTCGCGCGCGACGGTCACGGCGTGCGGCCGGCATCTTGCGCCTGCTGGGTCACGGCGTCGGAGGCCGGCCAGGCGAAAGACTGGCCGCGCGGCTGGGCTTTGCAGCCAAACGAGCCACCATCCTGCGGCATCTCATACGGCACCAGCGTCAGCCCGACCATTCCGCTCCTCGGGTGATCGGGATCGACGAATGGGCGTCAAGAAAGGGCCTTCGCTTTGGCACGATCGCGGTCGACCTCGAGCGTCGAGAAGTGATCGACGTCCTGCCCGATCGCTCGGCTGTCAGCACTGCGGCGTGGCTGGCCGAGCGACCCAGCATCGAGCTGATCGCCCGTGATCGTGATGGGCTCTACGCCGACGCATCGCGTCAGGGCGCCCCGCAGGCGAGACAAATCGCCGACCGCTTTCACCTGGTGCAGAACCTGCGGGCCGCCATTGAGCGCCAGCTGAGCGGGTTGGAGCGTCCGATCCGTGGCTACCGCGCCAATCCTGGTCGCCTTCTCGCTACCGATGGTATGCAGCCGGGTGATGGAGTCGGCGCGCAAGGCGAGCCGAGGGAGCTGACCCACGTATCGGGGCGTCCGTTCCTGCTGGCAGCATTCGCCAAGGTTCGGGCCATGTATGATGCAGGTGCGACGGTTGCAG
>Ga0074046_10004741_pt1 | contig 10996 bp, 8 predicted proteins | sample BogForMeECP23OM3_FD_94441 | JGI IMG/M metagenome (GOLD analysis project Ga0074046, IMG submission 94441) | Bog forest soil microbial communities from Calvert Island, British Columbia, Canada - Bog Forest MetaG ECP23OM3 | ecosystem: Environmental > Terrestrial > Soil > Wetlands ...
CCATCATAAGGCGCCGGTAGGGCTTTTGCTCGTAGCTGATCCTCACCATGAAAACCCTGCACTCCAGGCCGAACATCGCGCAGGCCATGCCCAGAGCGCTCCCCCATTGGCCTGCCCCGGTTTCCGTCGACAGCCGCTTTATGCCGAAAGCCTTGTTGTAGTAGGCCTGGGCGATCGCCGTATTGGGCTTGTGAGAGCCGGGCGGACTTGCCCCTTCGTACTTGTAGAAAATCTTAACGGGGGCGTCGAGGACCTTTTCAAAGTTGTGAGCGCGGCAAAGCGGCGTTGGACGCCATAGAAGGTATTTGTCCAGCACCGGTTCGGGGATGTTTATCCAGCGCTCGGTTGCGACTTCCTGCTCGATCAGATTCATGGGAAAAACAGGGGCCAGGTCCTCGGGACCTACCGGTTTGCCCGTTCCGGGGTGCAGCGGCGGACTCATCGGCGTGGGCATGTCGGACAGGATATTGTACCATTGCCTCGGGATTTCATTGTCTGAAAGAATGACCTTTGTCTGTTCCATTTCTCGTTTTCCTCCTGCCTGTTTAGGGTTGGAAACCAAGCGGCCAAGAGACAAAAAAGGCCGTGGGGCCAAGTCCACAAATTGAACCTGGCCCCACGGCCCTTAATTTATGTAAAACAGGGCTTATGTGGACAGGCTCACTTTAAAGCCTGCCACAACCACACCATGGATGAATTCTTGAAAACGGCCGCCACCATACACTCCTGTCAATGTGGACTTTGTACTTAATACAGTAAAAAGCTCAATGTCAAGGAAACTTTTTATCTCTTCCTCCACCTGGTCGAAAAGAAACCGTCCACGTCATGTTTATGAGGCCATGAGCGATAGTGAAGCCCCGATACCATTTCCCGGCAGGCGTAAGGCAGATTTTCGGCCGCCGATTCTATTGCAAGTTCCGGGTGTGATTCGCTCAGGTGTTGGGCCACTGATTCGTTTTCGTCCCCTAAAACCGTGCAGGTTGCATAGACCAATACTCCGCCGGCTTTTAAAAACTGTGCGGCATGAGAGAGCAACTCCTTCTGGAGCCGGGACAGCCGGTAGGGATCCTTTATGTGCCTGCGCCACTTGATGTCCGGCTTTCGCCGCATCGTCCCCAGGCCGGTGCATGGGGCGTCAAGCAAAACCCGGTCAAAAAGACCGATCGATTGCGGCCGGAGCATCAGGACATCTTCGGCAAGTGTGCGGATTATCGTTATCCCCTGCCTGCGGGCGTTTTTGCGCGCCTCTTCGAGTTTCCAGGCCGATTTGTCAACACAGAGCACTTCGCCCTCGTTTTTCATCATGAGGGCAATGTGCGCCGACTTAACGCCCAAACCGGAGCAAAGGTCCAGGACGCGCTCTTCCGGCATGGGAGCGAGCAGAAAGGAAACCATCTGCGAGGCCTCGTCCTGCGCCTGCAGCCAGCCTTCCCGGAACGCGGCCGTCCCGGTCATGTCCCGCCTTGGCGCTTTTACCTTCAGGGCCTGTTCCAGCCAGGGTGAAGGCGCCGCATCGATTCCTTCGGCCTTCAAAGACTCAATTGCCTCTTCACGCGAGGCTTTGAGTGTATTGACCCGGAAAACCGCCGGGGCGATCCGGTTGTTCGACTCGAAAAAAAGCCCGGCTTCTTCGATGCCGATCTCATCTATCAGCCTGCGTACGAGCCAAACCGGGTGTGAGGTCATTACCGCCATATGCGCCGCCGGGTCCTTTAGCGGGTCGGGCCAGTTCCACTCGCCGCCTTTTCTGGCCGCCTCGCGCAAAACTGCGTTTATGAACCTGATAACATAAGGGGGTTGGCTGCTTTTGGCGATGTCAACCGTATCGTTTACGGCTGCGTGGTCCGGTATGCGGTCGAGAAAGAGAATCTGATAGAGGGCAAGCCGGAGGAGGACCCGTACAGCCGGATCGATCTTGTCGGGCCTCGTTCTGCTAAGCTCATCGATGTGCCAGTCCAGCCGGCCCTGCCAGCGCGCAACACCGTATACAAGCTCGGTCAGAAGCGCCCGGTCACGCTCATCGAGCCGCGAGTGGCGCTCGAGGGCGGTCCGGATCAACCGGTCGGGATGGGAAGCCTTCTGCTCCAGATGCAGCAAAATCTGGTAAGCCAGGGTTCGTGATGTAACCATATAAAAGGAGAAGCCTGAATTTGCACCACAGAGCTCTGTGGTGACATCCTGTCTTGGCGTTTTTCGAAGACAAAAATCGCGTCTGCGAATGCCTCAGTTTTCAGAGCGACGCGGGAACCCCGGAAGGACTTCGGCAAGCACGGATTCGACCCGATCCAGTGCCACCTGGGTATTGAGGCATGGTCCGAAAGGGCGCTGGTTGAAAATGCCGTAAACGGGCAGCGGGGTGGTATCCTGGATGCCGCTTGTCAGGTCTCGCTCGCATGCAACGGCTATAATCAGGTCGGGACGAGTCTCGATGACTATCCGGCGCGCAATGGTTCCTCCGGTGGCGACCGCGATGTGTACGCCGTATTTTTCCGCAAGCCCCAGAAGGTCTTTTATGCTGCATTTGCCGCAGCGTTTACAGTTCTCCGCCCGGTGTGTGATCTTCACCAGGCAGTCTTTATCCTGCAGGCAGTGCGGCATCAGGAGAAGGACGGACCTCGGGGGACTTCCATTGCGGCATTGGGCCAGGACAAGCTCGTTGTTTACGGCTACGAACGCATGCTGGACCTGTTCGCGGCGAAAGCCCGCCAACCTGCCGAGACCGACCAGTATTGGCAGGAGCAGCTTGACCGCAACACTGCGGAGCTTTCGCGAAAAAGGAATATCACGGCCCAGGGCGAATACGGCGGCCAGGACTCCGAGGCTTCCGAGCAGCACGGCGCCAACCAGGGCGGTAAGGATTGCCATTATCAGTGGAAGGTGGACGGAAATCCTGCTAAAACCGTAATAGGGCACTACGTAGAGAAGGATCAGAACGGCGGTGGCGATGATCCCGAAAAGAGCGACAAGAGATATTACGATCCGCTTTTCGGAGCCGGCGGCAGGCTCGGTGAAGAGAGGGAAGGCTTCTTTTGGGGGCGGTTCTGTCGGTTTTTCCACGTGAGTCATTCCAGAAACGAGCCTCTCGGCATAGGCCTGCCGCAAGTGAATTCACACGCCCGCATGCGCCGCAGGCCCTCCAGTTGAAGCTCCCCGATGCACAGGGACTGACCGTAGCCTCCAGCAACTATGAGGCCGCATTCCGCCATGCCCACCACCTCACCCGGAGCTCCGGCTACCGCCCAGGGAAATGAGGCAGCCCGGAAGCACTTGACCCTTTTTCCTCCAAGCGCAAACCACGCGCCCGGCGCCGGATCAAACGCCCGAACTTTATTTATAATATCTTTTGCCGGAGAATTCCAATCAATCCGAAGCTCCTCTTTTTGGATCGGGGGGGCGTAAGTAGCCAAACCCTCATCCTGGACCCGGGGTGCAAGCCGACCGGCCGTCCAGTCTCGGAGGGTGTCGGCCAAAAGCTTGGCGCCATCTTCGGCAAGAGTTTTGTAAACCGTCCCGAAAGTATCCTCGGGACCTATCGAGACTTCTTGTTGCGAAAGCACCGGTCCGGTGTCCATCCCCGCGTCGAGGAGCATTATCGAGATGCCCGTAAGGGTCTCCCCCGCCAGTATGGCACGCTGGATGGGGGCGGCCCCCCTGTAATGAGGCAAAAGGGACCCGTGGACGTTCAAAGTTCCGAGAGGGAAAATGTCAAGGAAAGATTGGGGAACAAGCTGTCCGAAAGCCACCACCACAGCGCACTCCGCACCGTATGCCCGGATCTTTTCGATAACTTCGCCGCCACGGATGCGTTCGGGCTGGTATATCGGAATCCCTGCCTCATTCGCCAAGGTTTTGACAGGCGATTCACAGATCCTGCGGCCCCTGCCGCTCGGGCGGTCGGGCTGGGTGACTACAAGGCGGACCCCAGCCTTGCATTCCAGCAATTTTCGCAGACTCGGCACGGCAAAATTCGGGGTTCCAAGAAAGACTAGTCCGGACACAGCAGCGGTTCTTCCCTTTCCTCCTTAAATTTCTTTTTCCACCTTCTTTTGAAAATGTCCCTGGCAATCGGGCTTATCCGGTCGATAAACAGTTTCCCTTCCAGGTGATCCATTTCATGCTGGAGCGCAATCGCAAGCAGGCCCCCGGCGGCTATTTCGATCTTTTCGCCCTGGCGGTCAAGCCCGCGCACCACGACCTCTTCGTGCCTCGTTACATTAGCAAAATATTCCGGCACGCTGAGGCAGCCTTCCTCGAAGGTTGTCTCGCCTCGAGCACTTACCAGCTCGGGATTTATGAGCACGATCAGCCCGTATTCAGATTCCTCGCGCTGAATGTCTATTACCAGCACACTGAACGGGCGGCCCACCTGGTTTGCCGCAAGACCGATTCCCGGCGCGTCATACATGGTCTCGACCATGTCGTCTATGAGACGCTGAAGGCCGTTGTCGATATTTTTGACTCGTTCGGCCTTTTGGCGCAATACAGGGTCAGGATATTTACAAATGGGAAGAAGCGACACTTAAACATTTCCTTTAATAGTAGTTCGACGCTCCGCGAGGCGGGGGTCGCCAGCCAAGTTTCTCGACAGCCCGCCCGCGAGGCGCGCGGCAGGGCCGCGCCCAGAGCCTGCCCAGCCTGCCCCGGACCCTGGATCAAGTCCGGGGCAGGCTCTGATCCGGGGGGCCACATCCGGGGATCTCGACGCAAAGCTGTGCGGGAGACGGATGCCTTTAGCTATACATTGTAAATCGTTGAACCACTATTTTCAACGGCATCTTGACGGACGTCATCCTACCGGATACCGGGCAAAAACAAATTATGGAATTGGAGAACTGAGGAATTCATTCCTCAATTCCTTTCCTGATTGAACCCACATTTGAGTTCGGTGTACCTGCTTGGATATCCGCGCTGGAACGATCAGGTTCCGGGACCCGATTATCCGAGCGCGCGGCACGAATCGTGCTACTGCTTGATGTAAGCGTTCACCACCCTTCGGCATAAAATTATGTGCAAGTGCGGTGAGCGGTTACTTGTTTGATTGCCTGGCCGAGTTGCGGTTACCCTAAGGCAACTGAAGTTACCCAACCGCCCAGCCCTGCAGCTCGCCGCGAGGGACTGGCGCAAAGAAGGAGTCCCTGGTGCAATACAGGAACGGGTTTGCCGAAAACCCGCAAATAAGCATTATAATCCCCGCCAAGAACGAGGCGCAGGGAATCGAATCGATAATCGGCAGAGTCCGCAAAGCCCTGGACGAAACCGGCCGCAGCTATGAAATCATCGTGGTAGATGACGGATCTACCGACGCAACCGCTCAGAGGGCCCATGAAGCCGGCGCCACAGTGCTTTGTCTTCCGTATAACATCGGGAACGGGGCGGCGATAAAAACCGGTATCCGGTATGCGAGGGGCTACTCCCTTGTAATGCTCGACGCCGACGGCCAGCATCCGCCCGAAGAGATTCCCGCTCTGCTGGAAATGCTCGAAAAATATCACATGGTCGTGGGCGCACGCACTTCGAATTCGGAAACGAGTTTTCATCGAAACCTGGCGAACAGGATCTACAACTGGTTTGCCTCATACGTGTGCGGCCGCCCCATCGACGACCTCACCTCGGGCTTTCGGGCGATCAGGGCCGGCGCCGCAAAGGAGTTCGTGACGCTTCTGCCCAACACCTTTTCCTACCCGACGACGATAACCCTGGCCACAGTGCGCTCAGGCTACAGCCTCGCCTACTTTCCGATAACAAGCCCAAAGCGCGCAGCGGGCAGCAAGAGCAAAATCAAGCTCCTTAGGGACGGATCGCGCTTCTTCCTGATCATTTTCAAAATAACGACCCTGTTTTCGCCCATGAAGATTTTTCTTCCGGCCAGCATCTTTACCTTCCTGGTTGGAGTCGGCTATGGTTTCTACAAGATTTTTATGCTGGACGGCCGCTACGGTCCGACCTCCCAAATGCTGATCGTATTCGCCGTACTGATTTTTTTCATCGGGCTGGTATCCGAACAGATCACCCAACTGCGATTCGACCGCAGCATTCCGTTTGCCGGCGAAAGACTAAGGAAGTATACGGGCCCGGAGAGGCGAAAGGAACCAGCGGCGGCGGGGCCGCACGCCAAAATCTCGACAGCCCGCCCACCCACCAGCGGGGCGGGGGCTGTCAGTGCGGCCGGGACGCCTCGGACTTAACGTAAGCATTGATTATCAAAGTCGACTCTCGAGCGGATATAGATGTCATCCATACGAAAGATTCTTCCCTTAACGGTATTTGTTGCGTGTGTTTTCTTCCTCTGCTCCTACGTTAGAAACAATCTTTCGGATTTTACAAAAATATCTGATATTTCCATATCTTACGTAATGATGATCGGCTGTGCCGTCCTGGCCGTCCTGATCGTAAACGGACTTTTCCTCAAAGCCCTTACCGTCGATTTCGACATAGACCTGAATTTTTTCGAATACTTTTCGATATCGGTGATCACCAGCTTCGGCAATATTTTCCTGCCGATGAAAGGAGGCGCCGGGTTTAGAGCGGTTTATCTAAAATCCCGCCACGATTTCGACTATTCCTATTTCGTGTCGAGCCTTGCCGCAAACTACCTTGTCACCTTTAACATCACTTCGGTGGCCGCCCTGGCCTGCCTGGCGCTTTTTTACCTTTACTCGGGGGGTTTCAGTTTGCCCGTTGCGCTGGTTTTCCTTGCAGTTGCCGCCTCTACTTCGTGGGCCATTTTTTTCCCCGCGCCCAGCCTGGAATGGATTCCCATCATGTGGGTAAGGGAGCGGGCCAACCGGGTCCTGTCGGGTTGGCAGATCATCAGAAAGAGCGGCAAAACCGTGGTGAAACTTTGCTTTCTGAGCGCTCTAAACCTGTTTCTGCTGTCCGCGATCACCTGGCTGGAATTTGCCGCATTTCAAATGAAAGACACTTACGGACATGGAATCGGATTTCTGCAGTCCGCTATCTTCACGGCGATCGGGGCCCTTTCCTTGCTTATAAGCATCACGCCTGCCGCACTCGGGATAAAGGAAAGCCTGCTTATGTTCAGCTCGCAGTTTCTGGGAATCACGCAGTCGCAGGCGCTCGCCGTATCGCTGCTCGACCGGTCTGTGAATGTCGTGGTGCTTTGTTTGTTTTTCGGCTTCGCTTCAATCTATATCAACAAGAAGCTCAAAACAAAAAATATCGCGCCCCTGACGCCCCGGCCCGGGACTGACGCGGGGAGGGGGAGACTGTTTAGTCCCCGCCTCTTTCCCGGGCCTGTCCCTGAATCATGCCTGGCCCCATTATTCTCCCCCTCGGTAAAAATTGGCATGTTATCTTTTAATAACGTTTCGGCCAAGTAAATCATCCTCTAATAGCGGCCGCTAAGGTTTTAGCGTCTGCTCCTCCTAAATCTTCTTTTCCGGCCTCTTGCTCAAAAGCGTTCATGGCCTCCTTTATTTTTTCCAGGCGAGTCTCTTTTCTCATGCACCTCTGCAAGAGACATTCCGGCTTGATCAACACTCTTAGCCGCACCGTGCCGGGGGACGGTCGTCAGCCGGATGATTTTATTGAAAAAAATACCGGTATTGTTAAAATAGCGTCGGCACTAGCTGTTCGGGACCTGATTGTTCCTCCTTTCCAAATCGGAAATTGCAAGTGTCTCATCCGGATGGACACAGGATAGAGTTTCATCCGAAAGGCGGCAGGGCCTGCCCCGGACTTGATCCGCGAGCCGCAGTCAGGTTCGCGACAGCCCACCCACCCGCGAGGCGGGGAGCAGGGGCTTTTGGCGGCGGCGGACGCAAACCGGATAATCAAGATAAGCGGGGCATCGTATCACTTGCCGGAGCAACAAAAGTTCCCGGCCTTTTGTTTGGATGGAAAGCGGATGCTGCAAAAAACCCTGCAGGTTCAGCACGGCCTTGAAACGGTCAGCGACCAATTCGCCGCCTTTGGCGGCCTGGTTGCCCGGGGGACAATCAGCGAGCCGGACCTGGAAAAAATCGTTAGGGAGTCTGAGGGCGCGGTAAGGCGCATCGAAGAGTCGATACTAAGTCTGGGCATCCCAAAGCATGAAATCCTGCTTTGCCTGAGTGAGCATTATGGTCTTCCGTTCGTAGAATTTCAGGAGAACCTGCCGGTAGCCGGCAAAATATTAGAGCGCCTCCATCTCGAGGAGCTCAAGCGCGATCTTTGGTTCCCGCTTTCGGCAGGGAATGAGGAAGCCCGGATCGCAGCAGCCAGTCCTTTCGACCTAGAACTCCGTGAAAAGATCAAGGGAACTCTCGGCGTCCTTTCGATCCGCTTCATAGTGGCCCTTCCGTCCGATCTCACCCGTATGATCGAGCACGTTCAGGACGTCAATCCGGGTTTCCCACCGTCCGCCGGAAGGACCGCTCTGGCCAGGCTTCGCACCAGGCTTGCAAGCGACCGGACGGTCCTGGCCTGGTACAGAACTTCCATGGCAAAGGGACGAACGGGCCTGGCGCTCATGCGAACGGGCATTTCGTTCATCGCCATCAGTCTTACTATGTTAAGAATCTTCGGATTCGGCTATCTAAGCATCATCCAGGCGCCTTTGCTGTTGGTGGGTATCATCATGGCCGCTGACGGCCTGAGTTGGTATCTGCCCACAAGGAAGCAGGAACCGTGTGAGACCGGCTACCTGCCTACACGATCCACCTTCGGGACCACCATTGCCGAGCTAAAATCGACCCAAGAAGGCCCGGCGCTGACGAGATCTGAACCGATCAAGGGCGCAGAACAGCTTCGGACCCGGTGGAACAGGCTCTTTCCTGTTATGAGGCGCCGATTCTTCGCAAGCGACAGGACCGACCTGGCTGAAGAGAGGACTTTCCTTGCGGCTTACAGGGTAAGGATGGCAAGGGCCCGCACCGGCCTGGCCTTCACCCGGACCGGCATCTCCTTTGCCGGGTTGGGCATCGTGCTCATCAGGCAATTTCATCCCGGTCTGTGGACGATTTTTTATGCCGGCCTGATTTTAACGGGCCTGGTCATGTTTCTGGAAGGCGCCCGATGGTACTTCCCCGGACGGCGCGCAGGGCTTGAAAGCTCCAAGACCATAGGCCAGATCGAAGAGGGCACTTCCATATGGGATTTCATGTTCCGCGCTTTCAGCCGGCTCGATGACATGCCGCCCAAACTGTCGATCAAGGGGACACATGCCCCTGGCATCTGGGGAACAACCGGCCTTGCCCTGGAACGTACGCTCCTGGCCGAAAGGCGCAACGTCAAGTCAAGGCTCCGATCCACGATGGCAAGGTCGAGGACGGGCCTGTCATTCATCAGGACGGGAACAAGCATCTTTTCCGTCGGTTTGGGTCTGCTGGTCTATTTTGGCTGGGGCAATATTGTATGGACGTTTTTTGATTTTCTGCTGATCCTTGCCGGCCTGCTTTTGATTGCCGACGGCCTCCACTGGCACATAGCCGCCGAGCGGAAGAAAAGACAACTACCCTATTGCTTCGAAGACCTGGAGATCCGTATGCCTGATTTCGGCAAGCCGACCATGTTCTGGAAAAAGGGGATATTCAGCTATGATGATAATGAGTGTAGCTGAATCCATGGAGAGTTTTCAGGCCCTGGTGGATTGGGGGACCATTACCCAGGGTCAACTGCGCGCTTCGGGGGAAGCGGCGCAGGCCAGGGACGTGGAAGTAGAGGAGATTCTCCGCTACGATCTCGGCATTTCACGCCACAAACTGCTGGAAGCCCTTGCCCGGCACTACCGCTGTGAGTGGGTGGAGTACGACGAAAGACTGCCGGTGCCCCCTGAGCTTCTTACCGGGCTGGACCCGGAGAGGCCCTGTTCAAATCTGTGGTTTCCCGTCGCATTGGACGATGACACCGTGGTGATAGCGGCCCGCAATCCCTGCGACCCCCTGATGATCGAGGAGGTCACGGACTGCCTTAAAGCCGGGAAATTTCGGTTCCACGTGGCCCTTGCTGAAGATATTTCCTATTTCATAGAGGATTTTCTGAACTCCGATCCCGCTCATCTTATCGGAAACGAAAGAACGGCCCTCGCGCTCTGGCGCAATACAATGGCCCGATGGAGAACGAAGCTGGCGAGCTATCGGACGGATTTCGCCATGGTAAGGACCCATTTGAGCCTCTTGCGGGGAGGCCTTACGATGATGGTAATCGGAAGAGCGCTCCTGCACAGCGGCAAAGCAGTCCATTTGGCGCCGGTCTACTGGGCGATGATCGCCGTTGGCCTGCTGCTTATTTTTCTCGGACTGCTAAGTTATCACAGGGTCAAAAAGTCCATTTTCCGCCCCCCAAGGCATCAGACGCTCGTAGAAGTAACGGCGGCAAGTCTGCATTTTTTGGAAAACTACCAGTTTGCCGAAAGGGAAAACCCAGGCGGCAAAAGCGGAAGGACGATGCTGGCCCGGCTTTCGGATATGGCGCATTGCACCGTGGTAATTATTGAGCCCTCACGCGACAACAAGCCGCGCTCAGAACTCGCCCACGAGAGGAACCTTTTCGCCGCGCAGCGCACCATAGCGGCATGTTACCGCGCCATTTATTCGCGCGCCAGGACCGGTCTTTCTTTTATTCGCACCGGGGTCTCCTTTGCAAGTGTCGGGGTTGGCCTGATTACCTATTTCGGTCTGAGCATGCTAAACATAGTGGATGCATTTATAATTCTGGCCGGCCTGCTGATGGTCCTCGACGGTATATTTTGGTCCTGGCCGGTGAGAAAAGAAAACTACGAGGCCTCGAAATGCGCGGTGTCCTTCTAGCTACCCAAATCCGAAGGGTGGAAGATTTATGAAGATAGTCCACAAAATAATGATCGCCAATTTCGTAAACATTTTGCTGATAGCCCTGACCGGCTTCTTTGCCTACCGCGCTCAGGAGCAGGTGCTGACAAAATTAAGGTTCATGGAAATTGCCGACGACCTCAATTTATCTTTTCTCGAGATGAGGCTCGCAGAAAAGAATTATTTCCTCTATGGAGACAGATCGGCCCTGCCGGAAATCGAGGAGA
>Ga0074046_10004742_pt1 | contig 10995 bp, 10 predicted proteins | sample BogForMeECP23OM3_FD_94441 | JGI IMG/M metagenome (GOLD analysis project Ga0074046, IMG submission 94441) | Bog forest soil microbial communities from Calvert Island, British Columbia, Canada - Bog Forest MetaG ECP23OM3 | ecosystem: Environmental > Terrestrial > Soil > Wetlands ...
GATGGCGGCCTCAGCGTGGCTCGAGGACTATTCCAGGGTTTCACGAGGGCTGGCCAGCCCAGACCATCGGACTTGGGTGGACTCGAGCAAACTCCTGTTCCTCGTCCTCAGCGTCGCTTTCACAACCGAAGTTCTGCTGGAACATTCCGCGGAGGTGTGGCAGCGATGAATCGCACGATGAACTCACCCCGTTTGAACGCCGTAAAGGTCAGATTGAGCGATTCAGCCGTGCTAGCCGGAGCAGTCTCACTGCTTTATGCGCTCGCGCTCATCGTTTGTCCTCGCGCTTTCCCAGAGCTGCTGCAGCGTATTTTCGCGTGGGGGCATTTCTTTCCTGTGCTCACGGTGCTGCTGGTGACCACAAATGAAATTCTTCTTGTCCTAATTTCCAGGCGACGGGCTCAAAGACCGGGCCTGTTCACGCCCGTGTGCCTCGCTATTCTGACCATTGCGGTGGTATTGGATTTCCGGTTGCTCGTATATGCTGCGGACGCGCAAGCGCAGCTTTCACAACTATTTCTCCGAGCCTCCAGCGGAGTTCGTGATGGAATCAGCTCCGATGACCTGCTTGTCTACACCCACCTGGCCATGGTGTCCGGAATTTTTCTGCCGTATCTCCTGGTGCGGGTGACGCAGAATTACGTGTCCGACGCGGACTCCGCCGACCGTGATGCGGAAGTGCGGAGCGCAGTTGCTGGACAGTAGATTTGCAGACTGACGACGCAATCCCCTGTGGATGGTCAAGCTTTGCGGTTCGATGTCTTTCGGCGAATCCCGTTCGCCATCAAGCGCTTCACCTTAGCCAGGTTAGATCGAATCTAAATACAAAGGCTCGCTTTTATTCCATTCCGGCGCGATCATAATCTGGGTCGTAACCGGATATAGGTGCGTGCCAGGAGCGTGTCGCTGTGCTCATCCCAACTTACAGTTTGAAATGTCAATGCCGCGTTTCGCTTCTTGTGGCCGTGTGTTTTGGCCTCGTGTGGGTTACAGGGCCGAGCTTTGGCCAACAGATGGCACCGCCGACCCCGGCTGTCGCCAGCCGTGAAACGGCGAAGTCCGACATTGACAGCAAAAGCGATCGGAACCCGGCCGGCAGAACCGCCAGCGGTGCTGCAGCAACTTAATTCCGCGATCGAAGAGCTCACCGCCAGGATCTCTCCCGCCGTGGTTCAAATTATGGTCACCGGCTACGGGGCTCTGGAAGAGAACAATCGCGGTCAAACGGCGCTCGTAACACGCGAGCATGCGATCGGTTCCGGAGTGATCGTGGACCCGGACGGCTACATCATGACCAATGCCCACGTGGTGGAGGGGGCGGAGCGCATCCGCGTCGCTCTCCCCACGCCTGCGGTGGACTTTCCCGACCGGATGGCGCCGTCGGGAAAGCAGCGGTTTGTTGAGGCACGGCTCATCGGTCTCCACAAGGAAACTGATCTTGCCCTGCTCAAGATTGAGCGGACTGGCTTACCCACGCTTTCGCTGGGCAGCCGGCGGCCGGTGCACCAAGGGCAATTGGTGTTTGCTTTGGGCAGTCCCGAAGGACTGGAGAACTCGGTGACCATGGGCGTAGTGAGTTCGGTTACGAGGCAGGCCGATCCGAGCCGTCCCATGGTTTACATCCAAACCGACGCGCCGATCAATCCGGGCAATAGCGGCGGCCCGTTGGTGGATACCGAAGGCTACGTAGTAGGGATTAACACTTTTATTCTCTCCGCAGCGGGTGGGAGCGAGGGACTGGGCTTTGCCATCCCGGCGCGCATCGTGCAATTCGTCTACGAGAGCCTGCGCAAGTATGGGCACGTGCATCGCATCGAGGTCAAGGCCGGCGCTCAAACCATCACCGACAGCTTGGCTAAAGGCTTGGGGCTGGCGCAGAATTGGGGAGTCGTGATCGACGACGTGATGCCGGGAGGTCCGGCTGAGGCGGGTGGCCTGAAGATCGGAGATATTGTAGTAAGAGCTGATGACCGCCTCATCGGTACGCTGCCCGCGTTCACGGCGACTCTCTACCTGCATCCTCTGGATCAAGCGCTCAAGCTGGAGGTTCTCCGGGGAACCGAGCAAAAAACACTTTACATCGCCGCGCTTGAAATGAAAGACGCCATGGATGCTCTGCCGGATCTCGCCGATCCGCGTGAAAACCTGGTTTCCCGGCTGGGGATACTCGGCCTCGATTTGAACGATGGGGTGCGCTCGCTGTTGGGTACTTTGCGCAATCCTGCCGGCGTGGTCGTAGTGGCACGAGTAGCGGATTTCTTGAGTTCCACAACGGGTCTGGAGACGGGAGATGTTATCCACAGCGTGAACCAGACAGAGATCGACTCTTTGAGCTCCCTACGTGCGGCTCTGAAGCAGATTAAGCCGCACGATTCCGTCGTACTCCAGGTGGAGCGCGGAGGAGGGTTTCAGTGGCTGGCGTTTGAGATGGAGTAGTTGGTTCAGCTAGTCGACCGCGAGACAACCGGGTTCAGCGGAAGCCAGATTCGCTTAAAGTGCGCCGCGACCCGGTATTGGCGCATCACCTTGAGGCGTGACGCAAGTCACAGATATAGGTGACAAGGCGATGGTCTACTGGCTACCGAGGAGATTTGCCGTGTGCCTCGCGATACCAGGGAAAATCCTTGAAATTCAGGAGCAGGGTACGATGCGAGTCGCCCGCGTCCAGTTTGGCGGAATTGTGCGCCAAGTCTCCTTGGACTTTGTCCCCGAGGCTGGGTTGGGCGACTATGTCATGGTCCATGTTGGCTTTGCCATAAGCCGCGTGGACGCGGCAGAAGCCGAGCGCACCTACAAGCTTCTGCAAGAGATGGGAATGCTGGAAGCAGAGTTGGGCGCGCCCGATTCGTAGCGGGCCGCCTGCGAAAAGCGGGACAGAGCGGCACCATGAAATACCTCGATGAGTATCGCGATGAGCGCATCGCCCGGGTCTTGGCCGCCGAGATCGTTCAACGAACCAGTCGGCCCTGGGTCCTGATGGAGATCTGCGGCGGCCAAACGCACACCATCATGCGCTACGGCATCGACGAACTGCTGCCCCGCGGTATCGAACTCGTGCACGGTCCAGGATGTCCGGTCTGCGTTACGCCGCTCGAAACCGTGGATAAAGCCATCGAGTTGTCGCTGCGCCCCGAAGTGATCCTCGTCTCTTATGGAGACATGCTGCGGGTGCCGGGATCTCGTTCTGACCTGTTTCGCGCCAAGGCGCAAGGCGCAGACGTTCGCATCGCCTACTCCCCGACCGAGGCAGTGAAGATCGCCCGTGCGAATCCTGATCGTAAAGTCGTTTTTCTAGCGATTGGCTTCGAGACGACAGCTCCGGCGAACGCGATGGCGGCGTGGCAGGCCAAGCGTGAAGGTCTCAGTAACTTCTCGATGCTGGTTTCGCACGTGCTGGTCCCGCCTGCAATTCGGGCCTTAATGGTTTCGCAGACGAACCGGGTGCAGGGTTTCATTGCGCCGGGACATGTCTGCACAGTTATGGGTTGTAAGGAATATGAGTCGCTGGTTCGCGATTTTCGAGTGCCGATTGTGGTTGGAGGATTCGAACCGGTAGATATTCTGGAAGCAGTGCTCATGCTGATCCGGCAACTTGAGGCAGGAGAAGCGAAGCTGGAAAACCAGTATGTGCGATCGGTGAGCTACCAGGGGAACGTGCCGGCGCAGCAGATTATGGGCGAAGTATTTGAAATCGCAGACCAGAAATGGCGTGGGATCGGCCCGATTCCGCAGAGCGGTTTGCGCCTGCGCGAGGAATACGCAGCTTTTGACGCGGACCGAGTCTTTGACTTGGGCGAAATTACTGTGGACGAGCCCGCCGAGTGCATCAGCGCCCAGGTATTGCAGGGACTGAAAAAGCCGCCGGACTGCCCCGCGTTTGGCATGCGCTGTACGCCTGAGAATCCGTTGGGGGCGCCCATGGTTTCTACAGAAGGCGCATGTGCAGCCTACTACCACTACCGCCGCCACATGGTCGCGAGTTAGGAGAGCCAAGTGTCAACAAAAACCGGCGTCGAAATTAATTTCGAAATCAGTTGCCCGGCGCCGCTTCCCGCCAAGGACACGGTCTTGCTCGGGCATGGCAGCGGCGGCAAGCTGAGCGCCGAGTTGATCCGCGACGTCTTCCTGCACACGTTGCAGAATCCGGTGCTGGCGCGCCTCGATGATCAGGCGATTGTGAACATAAACGGCCAGCGCCTGGCCATTACCACCGATTCCTTCGTGGTAAAGCCACTGTTCTTTCCGGGCGGAGACATCGGCTCTCTTGCGGTGCACGGTACCGTAAACGACTTGGCGATGGGTGGCGCAACGCCGCTATTTCTGAGCGCCGCATTCATCATCGAAGAGGGCTTCTCGATGGCCGAACTCCGGCGCCTGGTCGATTCGATGCAGCAAGCCGCGGCCGCGGCGGGCGTGCAGGTAGTCACCGGCGATACGAAGGTCGTCGAGCGCGGTAAGGGCGACGGGATTTTTATCAATACGACTGGAATCGGCTTGGTGCCAGAGGGAGTCGACCTTTCTGCCGATCGTGCCCGTCCCGGCGACAAGGTACTGCTCAGCGGCTTCATTGGTGAGCATGGCATCGCCATCCTGGCGCAGCGCGAGGGGCTGGAATTCGAGACTCAAATCAAGAGTGACAGCGCTGCCTTGCACACGCTGGTGGCCGACATGCTTGGCGCAACTGGTGAGATTCGCTGCATGCGCGACCCGACGCGAGGCGGCGTTTCCAGCACGCTGAATGAAATCGCGGAGCAGTCCAGAGTCGGGATCGAAGTGGAAGAACGCACCCTTCCGATCCACGAACAGGTTCGCGGCGCATGCGAGTTGCTGGGGCTCGATCCCTTATACGTTGCCAACGAGGGCAAACTGATCGCAATCGTGGCGCCTGAGGCGGCCGACGTGCTACTGCAGGCGATGAGACGTCATCCTTTGGGAGCGGAGGCGCAGATCATTGGGACAGTAAAGAAAGAAAACCCGGGCCTGGTGACGATGAGAACGCCGTTCGGCACGACCCGCATTGTGGACATGCTCGCAGGCGATCAATTGCCGCGAATTTGCTAGGGCTGTGACCGGATGATGATTACGGTGTGGAAAACGAGTAGCGCCGGCATCTTGCCGGCTGTCCCGAGGGCGTCTCGCCCTCGGCGCGGCGGGCGAGGACGCCCGCCGGACAACCGCCGGGACGGCGGCGCTACTCCAGCGAGTTCTAAAGCTGGTGGGGATCGACTGAGCGAGAATTCTTAAGGAATTATGCACGAGATGGGAATCGCGAATTCGGTGCTGGAAGCGGTGAGAACCGAGATGGGCCTCCATCCGGGAACCTATCCCTGCAAAGTCGGCGTCCGGATTGGCGAAATGGCAGCCATCGATCAGGACGCATTGCGCTTCTGTTTTGAAGCGATCATTCACGATACCGATCTGGAGTCGCTGGAACTGGGGATCGAGGTCTGTCCCCGCCGGCATCGATGTCTGGTGTGCGGACGCGAGTTTATCGTGCGCGACTACGATTCCCGCTGTCCGCAATGCGCAAGCCTGGAAACCACATGCATCGGTGGAGACGAGTTGGAATTGGCTTATCTGGAGGTAGAAGAATATGGAGCGAGTACCGCTGCAGCAAAAAGTCCTCAGTGAAAATGACCGCATCGCGGCTGAGTTGCGGGCCCGGTTTCAGAAGCACGGCATTTTGTGCCTGAACCTGATCAGTTCGCCCGGCTCGGGCAAGACCAGTCTTCTGGAGCGCACTCTCGAAACCCTGCCGCGGCAGGACCGTGTGGCCGTGTTGACGGGCGATATTCAGACGGAAAACGATGCCAACCGGCTGAAGCGATTTCATTTTCCGGTCAAGCAAATCACGACCGGCGGGACTTGCCACCTGGACGCTCGCATGATCGAGCGTCATTTAGCGGATTGGGACCTCGACGATCTGGACCTTCTGCTGATTGAAAACGTGGGCAACCTGGTTTGTCCATCCAGTTATGACCTGGGCGAAGCGGCCAAGATCGTGGTGTTGAGCGTGACCGAAGGCGAAGACAAGCCGCTGAAATATCCTTCTATATTCTTCAAGTCGGATCTACTCGTGCTCAACAAAATTGATCTGCTCCCCTACGTCCCGTTTGACATTGAGGCGGCTGCGGAAAATGCCCGCAAAGTGCATCCGGGGATGGAGATCGTGAAGGTGTCTTGCCTGACCGGGAACGGCCTGCACGAATGGATGATGTGGCTGGAACAGCGACGCATGGCGCATAAATCGCTGGCGCAACAGACTGTGAGCTGACGATGTATGGAAGTGCGGCGCCAAATCGAGGTCTCGGGAATCGTGCAGGGAGTTGGATTCCGGCCCTACGTTTATCGTCTTGCTACCGGCAGGCGCCTTAGAGGCACGATTCGCAATACTTCCGCCGGAGTCACCATCGAAATCCAGGGGCCGGCGGAAACCGTTCAGGATTTTGTTGAGCACTTGCCCGCCGAGGCGCCGCCCCTGGCGCGGATTACGAACGTGGCTGTCCATGACGTGCCGTGCGTTGCTGTGCGGGTCGGCGGCGAGCAGGAATTTTGCATTGTCCATAGCCGCGAGGGCGAAGAAGTCCGCACGCTGATTTCGCCGGACGTCGCGATATGTTCGGATTGCCTGCGTGAAATGTTCGATCCGAAGGACCGGCGTTATCGCTATCCATTTATTAATTGCACCAACTGCGGGCCGCGCTTCACCATCATTCGCGATATCCCTTACGACCGGCCGAGCACGTCGATGGCGATGTTCCCTATGTGTCCGGCATGTCTGGCGGAGTACGAGAATCCACTGGACCGCCGCTTTCACGCCCAGCCCAATGCCTGCTGGAAGTGTGGACCTCGAGTGGAACTCTGGGATAAGTCCGGAAAGCGGATCGAATGCCGCGATCCCATCGCCGAAGCGGTCTCTGGGCTCGATACCGGACTGGTCGTGGCTGTAAAAGGACTGGGCGGATTTCATCTGGCCGTAGATGCGACGAACCCGGGGGCGGTGGCTCTGCTGCGCCAGCGGAAACGCCGGGTGGAAAAGCCCTTCGCTGTGATGGTTCCGGATTTGCAGGCTGCCGAGGAAGTCTGCGAATTGGATAGTGCAGCGGCAAAGGTCCTGCAGTCGATACAGCGGCCCATTGTTCTGCTGCCGAAAAAGTTGCGGCCGGGCGGGGACGCCCGGCTCTCCATAATCCCCGACGAGGTTGCGCCCTTCAACCGCTACCTGGGAATTTTTCTGCCCTACACACCACTTCATTACCTGTTGCTCGCCGAAGGCGGGTTCAAGGCTTTGGTGATGACCAGCGGCAACCTGAGCGAAGAGCCTATCGCAATCGATAATCGAGAAGCGGTACATCGCTTGAGCGGTCTCGCCGACTACTTTCTTGTACATAACCGCGACATCCTGCTGCGCTGTGACGATTCCGTGGTGCGAGTTGCAGGCGGCGTTACGCGGCAGTTACGGCGTTCCCGCGGTTTTGTTCCGGTGCCAGTTTTCTTGAAGGACGACCAGCCTTCAGTGCTGGCGGTCGGAGGCGAACTCAAGAACACCATCTGCCTCACCAAAGGAAAACACGCTTTCTTAAGCCAACACGTTGGAGATTTGGAAAACGTCGAAAGTTATAGTTTTTTCCACGAAGCCATCCAGCACCTCGAGCGGATTCTTGAAATCCGGCCAGAGATCATTGCCTACGACCTTCACCCAAACTATTTCTCCACCCGATGGGCATTGCAACAGAGCGGAACCAAGTTGGTCGGGGTGCAGCACCACCACGCCCACATTGCAAGTTGTATGGCGGAGAACCACCTCGAAAGTCGAGTGATCGGATTCGCCCTGGATGGGACCGGTTATGGCACTGACGGAAATATTTGGGGCGGAGAAGTGCTCATCGCCGGTTATGAAGGCTTCGAACGTGCCGCTCATTTTGAATATGTCCCACTGCCCGGGGGAGAAGCGGCGATCCGTGAGCCTTGGCGCATGGCGGTGAGCTATTTGGCACATCACTTCGGTAGAGAGTTTCTGAATTTACGGATTCCTTTTGTAGGGCAACTGGACAGGGCAAAGACGGAGTTGCTGCTGCACATGGTCGAACGCAAAGTGAATTCGCCGCTGACTTCGAGCTGCGGACGTTTGTTCGATGCCGTTGCCGCGCTGATCGGAATTCGCCAAGAGGTCAATTACGAAGCCCAGGCTGCCATCGAACTGGAGATGGCGATGGCCGCGTCGGAAGATGAAACCGCCTATCCGATGAAGCTCTTGCCAGAGGACGACCACTGGATCATCGGCACACGGCCCTTATTTGAAGCACTACTTGATGATCTCGGCCAGAATCTTCCGGTGGCGGCGATCAGCCGGCGTTTTCACAACGGGCTGGTTGAAGGGTTCGTCCAGCTCGCAACGCTCCTACGGAAGAAAACGGCTCTCCAACGCGTTTGCCTGAGTGGCGGGACCTTTCACAATTTCTACCTGTCGCAACAACTCGAAGCACGACTGTCCGAAACTGGATTTGAAGTGTTCACCCAGAAAGAAGTGCCCTCTGGGGATGGTGGTTTGAGCCTGGGACAGGCGTTGGTCGCGGCAGCAAAACATCGCTCGTAGCCACGGAAAGTCAACGCCTGGAATCTCCCTGATTAACCCGTCATTCTTCCTTCTTCCTCGGGCGGAACGACTCCCACCTATGACGCCCGTCAACGTCGGATTTAGGCCTTTGCAAGTTCGCGGAGCAAGGGTTTCGAGAAGACAAAGGCAACACTCTCCAAGCCAGTGGCGCATTCCCGAGGCAGTATCTTGGTCACGTTGATGGGTGATCTTAATCACTGACGTGGTGTGCTGGTTGGACCATAAATACTGAGGCGTCTGGACTGCGGCTCGTCGCGGGAACCTGGCGGCTTCCGTTTGCTGACGCAAGGCAGAGATGTCGAGAGGTGGATTGTGGAAGTTCCGCTCACCGCCGCTTGGAAAGACGCGCCATCTCCGTGCTGCCATCCTGTCGACCGCCGTTACATCGAGCGCAACCTGCGGACCAACTTTCGTTCCGATGCCAGGTCTGCGCTTTCCCCAAGTAATCACAGAGATGGTGGAACGAGTAAGAAAGTCGGCCCAAGCCCATATTGAACGCAGTAATAACAGAGTTATGGGAGACGAGAACCAGGCACTAATAATTCAACTCCGGTAGGAGGTGCAGCATGGCAGCTCGACTTGCCGAAGAATGGTTCGCCATATGCGGAGGTTGCGAGGTAACCATCCTCGATATCGGTGAACCGCTCCTCGACGTACTCAAACACGTAGAAATCGTGCACATGCCAGTCCTGATGGATCACAAGCTCTTCGGTCAGACGGGCGAAGGTACAGAGATGGAAATCCCCGCGGCGGATGTCGGGCTGATCTCGGGAGGAATCCGCAGCGAAGAACACAAGAAACTGGCGCTGGAGATGCGTAAGAAGTGCAAGATCCTGATCTCACTAGGTTCTTGCGCCTGCTTTGGCGGTATACCGGCGCTGGCGAATCAGTTCACTACGGCGGAGATGTTGGAGAAGGTCTACCGTGACAGCGTGAGCACCGAGAAGAACGGTTTACCCCACGAGCAGATTCCCGCTCTGACCGACCGGGTCTACGCCCTCCACGAAGTTGTGAAGGTGGATGCCTATCTGCCCGGATGTCCGACCACGCCAGAGATGGTGGCCGGTGCGCTGATCGCTCTGGTGGAAGGCAAGCCCCTGCCCGCGCTGTCGTCGAAAAGCGTTTGCGACGAGTGTCCCACGAAGCGTGAAAAAAAGGCCGTTTCCACGGTGAAGCGCCGCCTGGATGCGCCGGAATTCAAGCCGGGAGCGCCCCTGAGCGAGATGCGCTGCCTGATGGAGCAGGGCATCCTGTGCCTGGGGCCGGCGACGCGTGGCGGCTGCGGCGGCAGCGAAGTCACACCGCGCTGCATCCGCGCCTACATGCCCTGCGAGGGTTGCTTTGGCCCGATGTCGGACAAAGCCAATCCCATGGTGGACATGATGGGCGCGCTTTCCTCCATCGGCCTCGATCCCAAGCAGATTCCGGATCGGGCCGCAACTTTCAACCGTTTTGCTGGCGCTGGCCGTCTGCGGCCGCTGCCCCGGAGGTGAGCCATGGCAAAGACACTGGTCATACAACCTGTCACCCGCATTGAGGGCCACGCCAAGGTGACCATTCAACTGAACGACGCGGGCAACGTGGACACCGCCCGGGTAAACGTCATTGAACTGCGCGGCTTCGAGAAGTTTTGCCTCGGACGCCCCGTAGAAGACCTCCCACGCATCACACCGCGCATCTGCGGTGTGTGTCCGTGGTCGCATCACCTGGCTGCGGCCAAGGCTTGCGACGCGGTCTTTGGAGTCGAGCCGCCCCCGGCGGGAAAGAAGTTGCGCGAGCTGTGCAACAGCATCGCGTTTATGGAAGAGCACATCCTGCACTTCTACTTCCTGGCGGGAGCTGATTTCCTGCTCGGCCCCGATGCCGACTATTCCATCCGCAATGTCATCGGCGTGCTCCAGGCAGCGCCCGACATTGCCCGAAGAGTGGTGAAAGTGCGCCACATGTGTGCCCACATGCTGGAAGTCCTGGCGGGCAAGGCCATCCATCCCCAGGCTGCCGTTCCCGGCGGATTCAGCAAGCCACTGGCTCCCGCCGAGCGCGACCAGTTGCGCAAGAATGCCGATGACGCACTCGAACTCGCCAAGTTCTCCATCGCTTTTGCCAAGGAGAACATCTTCCCCAAGTACCTCGAAGTAGTGAAGTCGCTGGGAGTGATCACTACCGGCTTTCTCGGCACAGTCAAGGAGAACGGCGCGCTCAACCTCTACGACGGAAAGCTTCGCCTGATGACCTCCAAAGGCGCATGCGAGGATTTTCCGTACGATCGCTATACCGAGTTCATCTCCGAGCACATTGAATCGTGGAGCTACTTGAAGTTCCCCTACGCCAAACAGTGGGGCGAAGGTTTCTCCATGGATGTCGAAAATCCCAAGGGC
>Ga0074046_10004743_pt1 | contig 10994 bp, 8 predicted proteins | sample BogForMeECP23OM3_FD_94441 | JGI IMG/M metagenome (GOLD analysis project Ga0074046, IMG submission 94441) | Bog forest soil microbial communities from Calvert Island, British Columbia, Canada - Bog Forest MetaG ECP23OM3 | ecosystem: Environmental > Terrestrial > Soil > Wetlands ...
CGCCGCCATGGCCATGGGCAATTCGTGACCATTGGTGCCGATGGCTTCAAGATCGTGCTTGTAAGCAAGGAACGCATTGGAAGTGCCGCTGAAGCTTGCGCCGATGGTGTCGCTCATGGCGTTCACGACGTATTCGTGCCACAGAAAGCTGTGCCTGCGGCGCGTGCCGAAGTCGCTGATGTTCAGATCGGGGACGCCGCGCAAACGCTCCAGCTTTTCCCAGAGCCGGGTCTTAGCGCGCGCGTAAAGAATGTCGAGCTCCAGCTCGCTCAACTGCTTGAGCGCAGCGCGTGTTTTCAATTCGCCGATCTGAGAGAGGGCGTAGATCTCCCACATCGAAGTTCCCGACCAGAGCCCATCGAAGCGGAGATGCAGTTGCCCGTCGTGCACGGAGAGTTCGTAATCGGAAAGCCGGAAATCGTGCTCCAGCCAATCGAGGAAGGCCGGCTCGAAGATGCCGCGGCGGCCGAAGAAAGTATTGCCCGCGAGCCAGACCAGCTCCGACTTGCGAAAGCGCAGCTTGCGCGTGGCTTCGAGCTGCGCGCGGAGCTGCGGCACGCCGACTATCTCGCCGAGGCGCACAGAAGCGGTGCGATTGATGAGCGTGAACGTGGCTCGCGTGCGAGGAAAATGCTTCCAGATGAACTGGAGCATGAGAAGTTTGTAGAAATCCGTGTCGAGCAGGGAGCGCGTGATGGGATCCATCTCCCAGTTATGATCGTGCGCGCGCCTGGCCAGATCGATAATCACGGTAAAGCCAGTTTACAGTTCTTAGTTCACAGTTCATAGTTCGTAGTTATTTGGCGATTGCCCTCGCAAAATCTGACTGGAGCTGCGAACTACGAACTGCGAACTGTTGGCGAGTGTATACTGACGCGGTGCCGGCGATGGCGGAGCCGGGGATTGTGCCGGCAAAGCTGTACTCATAACTCTGCAAGTGAATAGAACGGAAATCGACATGCACGGCCCAAAGAACAGTCTCGAGAAATGGTTGGCAAACGGCGTCCTCATCAGCGATGGCGCCTGGGGGACGCAGTTGCAGGCGCGTGGATTGCCCGCCGGAACCATCCCCGACACATGGAACCTTACGCATCCAGAGCAAGTGGAGGCCGTGGCGCGCGCCTATGTGGAGGCGGGGAGCCAGGTGATCCTGACCAACAGTTTTCGCGCCAATGCGATCGCCATGCACGGGAACTCGGCAGCCGATCTTGACGCGATCAATTGCGCCGCCGTTGCTATTTCGAAGCAGGCTGCAGGCACGCGGGCGCTGGTCTTTGCATCCATTGGCCCGGCGGGCAAGATGCTGCTCTCCGGCGAAGTGAGTGCTGAAGAATTGGCCGCGGCATTTTCCGCGCAGGCGCAGTCGCTCGCGGCTGCCGGTGCGGATGTGCTGCTGATTGAGACGATGAGCGATCCGGAAGAGGCGCGGCTGGCCGTGCGCGCGGCAAAAGCAACGGGGCTGCCGGTGATCGCGTCATTTGCGTTTGATTCCGGCAAGAACAAGGACCGGACGATGATGGGCGCGACGCCCGAAGTGGTTGCCGCCGCCATGGCAGAAGCGGGCGCGGACGGCATAGGCGCGAACTGCGGTGTGGGCGTCGACTTCGCGGTGCCGATTTGCCAGCGCCTGCACGCGTCCTGCGATTTGCCCATCTGGATCAAGCCGAACGCCGGGTTGCCGGTGATGGAGGGAGCGGCGATTCACTACGCGACAACGGCTGAGTATTTTGCTTCGCACTTCGCCGCACTGCGCGACGCGGGCGCATCGTTTGTGGGAGGATGTTGCGGCTCGACGCCGGAGTTCGTTCGTGCGCTGGTGGCTGCAAAGGGCGCGGGATAGGGCGGATTAAAGAAGGTGTGCGGGCCTGGAGGCCCGCACGACAGCCGGTCAGGAGACCGGCGCTACAGAATGGCATCAATGCGCAGCCGCAGGGTCGACGGGCACTGCATGCGTTGATGTTGGTTCAACCGGATTGAATTTGCGCGCCAGGTCGGGCGTGGATTCAACGTCGGTGGCCGAGGGATCGGCCTTTGCAACCTCGACGCCAAAGACGAAGCTCGGCCCAAACATATTGCTGGTGAAAATCACGAGCGTTTTGTCGGGCGAGAAGCGCACGTTGGGCTCCTGGCGATAGTTGTGGTGCGACATGTTCACCAGGTGCTCGGAGTGGAAGACGCCGGGCTGCCAGAAATCCGGCCCGTTGAGCGCGTCCGCGGTGACCGTGAGCGTTTGCGGATGGAGGAGTTCGATCCACTCGCCATTTTTCGCGCGCGCAACCTGCCCCGGATCGCCGCCGTCGTCGCAGAAAATGTCGAGATCCCTGGTCAGGTTGAAGTGGATGCCCCATTCGTCGCGCTCCATGTGAAACGCGGTGCGTTTGCCGGTTTTCAGGTTGTAGCCGGCAAGGTAAAAGACCTCGCCCTTGGGGTATTGCCAGTCGTACCAGATGGTTTCGCCGTCGAGCCCCCAGAACTCGTGGCCCGCAATCTCGTCGGCCATGGTGCGTTTGTGGATGAGCGTATTGTGCGTGCCGTCGGTGTGGATCATCCAGATGCGGTCGACCTTCTGCCACGGGCCTTCGTGGCAGTACATCAGGAGTTCTGGATCGGTGGGCGAAAAGAGCAGGTGATTGACCCAGTCAGTGGAGTGCAGCAGGACTTTGATATCGCCGGGCTTCTCGCCATTGGGACCGGGCTCAAGACGGATGGTGAAGAGCTGAAGCGGCAGGCGCGCGGCCAGACGCCGCTCCATCATTTGGCCTTTATCGGGCGGCTGGTAGTGGGGGCCCTGATCGGGGCTGGCTACGCGGTTGTCGCCGCCCCCCGTAGACGATTGCGGCCGCGGCGGTGCGTTCCGTCCGTATTGCTGGTCGGGCCGGTTGCTCTCATCGAATGTGCCGGCGGCGAGGGTCTCGTCGGCGTTGATGCAGACGATCATGTGCCGCTCGGGCAGGTCGACGAGCTTGCGGATGGCGCCGGTGTACACGTCGGCCTTGTAGACGGAGGTGACGCTCGTCTTGGAATCCGTCTGCGTGTAAAAGACGCTGTTGGTCTTGAATCCTGCGACCAGCGCGTGGACGCCAAAGCGGAAAAAGCCACCCGGCCCGGGCGGGGCGTCGGCTGGCCGCGGCGGATTGGGAACCAGCAGGCGCGTCTTGTGGGTCTCCATGTCCATGGCATGGATACCGTCGGGCGCGGTGTAGATCATGGTTTTGCGGTCGGGGGTGTAGCCATTCACGTTGAAATAAAAACCACCCGAGTTGGGCTCATCGGTGAGCCGCCAGACACGATGGCCGGTGTCCTTGTCGACCCATGTCTTCGGCGGGGCAGGCTGTGCAGTTTGGGCGGCGATGGGAACTGCTGGCACGAGGAAAAGGCAGGCAACGGCAGGGAGAAGACTGCGCAGCATTGGAAAGGAACTCCTTTGGCAGAGAATGGGCGCTGCGCGCGGCAGCCTTTTGGATGAGTTCTTCACCCCGGCCAGACGCGCCAGAGAGTTATACACCCTGGAGGTTACGGTTGAAAATAATTTATCTGCTGAATTTTGAGATTTGGAAAATCATCTGTCTTTGGCCGCTATCCAAGAAAACACCGGCTGTGTGTTCTTGAATTCTGGCGTGAGCTTGGGCTTCGCAAGTTCCAGCAGGTAGATGTCCATAGTTCCCTTATCCTCGTCTCGCCACCTGTTAATAAGCAGCGTCTGGGAACCGGGAGACCAAACGGACGGGACGCTCAGGGACTCATCGCGGCGGAACGTGGCCAGAGTTCTGTAATCCGTTCCATCTGGATGGATCACACTGACGCGGTTTGCATTATCGGCATACCAGCCCTTCTTCACATCGTCCCGACCAGGCTGGTAATCGTAAAAGGCAATCCATTCTCCCGAAGGCGACCAGGAAGGCGACATGCCATCGGCAATCTTCGAGGCTGTTCCGGTTTCAACATCAAGAACGAAAATCGCCCGATGAGGCGGAATCGACTCTCCGTTAACCGATCTCTCAACTTCCTTATCGAACGCGATTCGGCGACCGTCGGGGGACCAAGTAATTTCACCGGCATTATTCGCAGACCCGGGACCGATGGTGACGGTTCCCGTTTTGAGGTCAAGGAACCGAAGTTGGGGTGGCAATCCATCCGCGCTTTGCCCGCTGCATGCTAAACGCGAACCATCGGGCGAGATCGCAACTGAACCGCCGAGTATCTCGAGATTTGCGTAATCTCGCCACTGTTTGTCGTGGAGCGAATAAACGCCCACAATCAATTTGGGCCTCGCCCTCGGCGTGGCCGACGCGAGATCAGCAATATGAGCAGATGCGATGAATTGGCCGTCAGCCGACATGCTGGGTGTGATATACCAATCCCCGCCGTTTGCCTGCAATCTCGATATCTTCCCGCCAGCGGAGATCATCAGATTGTCAGGAGGATAGCCTGTCAGCAGGATCGCCCCTGACAATCGGGGAGTACTCTTCTGTGCTGTCGCAGACGCGACGAACCACAGAAGGACTGCAGTTGATACTATCGCAATCGAAACGCGCAATCTTGCCGTCATCGCGCCACCTGAATTGGCTGGATGCCTATCAGTTTCTCACGAGTTTGCGCCGTCTTCTGTGCAGCATCAGTCGCTCAATTCCAGCACATTCACTGAATACGGCGCAAAGATTTGGGTGAATTTTGGTCCGGCGACTGAGACTGAGCGTGTCACGGGTTTCACCGCATCGGGATGCGTGATGCTGTTGGTCGCGTTGGGTGTTTTGCCGCTCATGGTGGTGAGCGTGGCCTGCGGTGCGAGCTTGGAGACGCCGGTAAGCGTGATAGCAAGCGGCAGCGCGGTCGAGGTTGCGTTGACCACTTTCACGAAGAGCTTGTGCTTCGCGTCGTCGCGCGTGACAGAGGCGAAGACGCGCGCGGGTGCATGGTCGAGCGTGCTTGAGACCACCTCGGTTCCGAGATTCGTTGAGAACATCACTTGCGTCCAGTAGCTGGGCGAGCCGTAGCTTGTAAGCGCGTCGTAGCCGATGAGATCGGGAGCCCACTGCATGCCGCCCGGATTCACGTTGACGAAGAGCGGCGCGTAGCTTTCCATGATGATGAGATCGCTGTTGCGCTCGAGGCCGGTGAGCCAGGCTGCATCGGCGAGCGCTGCTTCGAGGTTGGGCGTGGGGTCGCCCTCGCGCGTGGCCCACTCACCGACAAAAATCTTCGGGCCCTTGCGATCGGCGGCGTCATAGTGGTGCGCTTCGCTGAAGGCCTGCTGCGCCGACATGTAGAAGTGCTCGTCAAGCACATCGGGCGTGACGCTCTTTACGGGCGTGGTGGCGATGATCTGCAGATTCGGGTAGCGCTGCTTGATGGCGTGGTAGAACTGCGCGTAGCGGCCGTCATAGGAGTGCGAGCGGTCGAACTGGTCTTCGTTGCCTACCTCGATGTAATGCAGTGGGAACGGAGCCGCGTGGCCATCTTTGATGCGCTCAGCACCCCATTTGGTATCCGCGCCGCCAGTCACGTACTCGATCTCGTCGAGCGCATCCTGGACATAGGGCTCCAGGCCGGGGCCGGGATCGACGTGGTCCTGCGCCAGCGAATAACCTGCATACACCGCGAGCACAGGCTCCATTTTCAGATCCTCGCACCACTCCAGAAATTCGAGCAGGCCCATGCCGTCGGAGGAGCGATAGCGCCAGGGGCTCTGATGCGTGGGGCGGTCGGCCCACGGGCCGATGGTCTTCTTCCAATCGAAGCGGTCGGCGATGTGGTCGCCCTCAAGATAATTGCCGCCAGGCAGGCGCAGGAACTTGGGTTGCAACGCGGCCAGCAGGTTCATGATGTCTGTGCGATTGCCGCCGGGCCGCGCGTGATACGTAGGCGGGAAGAGCGAAATCAGGTTGAACCACACCGTGGCCGGGCGCGCGATGGTGAGGATGAGATGGTTGTTCGACGAAACCGGCACATCGCCGGTCTTGAGCGTCCAGGTGAATTGCTTCCATTCGCCGGTGAGGCCGGTGACCGTGGCCGAAGCTGCGACGATGCCGGTCTGATCGTTTTCGAGGCTCGCCGTAATCGGAAGACCCGGCGTATCGGTCATGGCGTAGAACGATCCCGTGTAAACAGCGTGCGGGCGCACGGGGATGCCCCAGTAGCCGTCGTTCTCAACTCCGGCAGGCGAGTTCGCGGCGGCCTTGGAGACGGTGACGCGGAGGCTGCGGGTGAGCGTGGTGCTGGGGCCGGTGGTCTCGTCGGAGGAGACGTTCACGATGGAGTCTCCGCGCGCGACGACGGGCCAGTGCGTGAGGGACCCGAAGCCGCGGCCGATGGCCCGATCGCGCACCAGCTCGTCGTAGATGCCGCCGTCGTAGGAATAGTTGATCTCTTCGGTCATGAGGCCGTAAAGGGTGGGGCTCACCGTTGCGGTGGGGTGGTCGGCCTGAATAGTGAACGAGGGCGCCTGCGCGGGCAGGGGCAATGACAACACGAGTGCGGCAAGAAATGCGACGACTGCGGCTGGCTTGTTCATGACCCCGCCATCGTACTGCGGGGGCAGCGTGGTTGACAATCTGGAAAACGCTTACCCGAGCCGGTAGCCAGTAGCTGAGATTTGGGATCCGAAGGCTTGAGCTACAAGCTACGGGCTACGAGTTACTGGCTATTACTCCGCTGTTCTCTCGATGGCTGCGGTAATTGCGTCGCGGACGGCGTCAGGCAAGGCGGGCATGGCGCCGGATTGCGAGGCCATCCAGCCGCCCCAGCGGTTTCCGGCCTCGTTCAATGTGGCCAGGTCGGCTCCGCGCAGCATGTAATGGGTCATGGCCGCGGTGAAAGCGTCGCCGGCGCCGATGCCGTCGGCAATCTTAACGGGAAACCCGGGATGCTCGTTCCACTCGTCGCGTGTGACCAGGAGGCTGCCGCGGCTGCCGCGCGTCGCAGCAACCATCTGCAAGGAAGGGAACTCGCCCAGCAGGCGCTCGGCTGCCGCGCGTAAATATTCCGGAGTCGATAAAGTCTCGCCTGTGTCGGGCGCTTCTTCTATGGCCAGGTCGAGCAGGTCCAGGACCAGGGGCGCCTCCGCGTCGTTCATCTTCACCACGGTGGCCAGTTCCAGCGATTCCTCAAGAACCTCAGCCGAGTAAAAGGGCGCGCGCAGGTTCACATCGAAGACGCGGATGCAGGTGGAAGAGGCCTGTGCAGCGAGCGTTTGGATGGTCTGCCGCGCCTGCCGGTTGCGCTGCGCCAGGGAGCCGAAGCAGAGGGCATCGGCGCGTGCGGCGAGCTGAACCCACGCATCGGACAGCTCAAGAAAGTCCCACGCGGCGGGCTCGTGAATGGTGTAGTGCGGCTCACCGCCCTCGAGACTGACGGTAACACGGCCAGTTTCGTGGAGCGGATCCACTTCGAGGAAGCCGGTTTCGACAGTCATCGGGTCCAGACGGTCGATGGCCTGGCGACCCAGGTCGTCACGGCCGATGCGGCTCAGGATTGCGGCATGATCGCCGAGCCGGCCGGCCATCACCGCGAAGTTAGCGGGCGCGCCGCCCAGCCGGCTTCCGTCTGGGAGAATGTCCCACAACAGTTCGCCGATTCCCAGAATCAGATGCGGTTCTCTCATGTCAAAACCAGGGAGTGAGTAGCCAGTGGGGGTAGAAAAAGCTCGCGTCGGGAATTTCTACTGGCTACTCCCTATTGGCTACTCCTGTCCCTCCCCTTTCCATCGATAGATCGAGCAGTCTTCCCAACCTGGCGCCGCATATTCACCGCCGGGCTGCTGCGTGAGGATGGTGCGATCGGCTACGGCATCGGCGTGCGAGCGGCGGATCTGGCCGCGATAGAGTCGTTCGAATCCAGGTTCACAGGCGAGCACGTTCTTCTGCTCGTCGTTGACGTACAGAATATCCAGTTGCCCGGCGCGGTCGGCAAAGTTTTCTTTCCAAAGCCGCAGCAGCCGCCGCAGCACGGGTGCGCCAAAGGGATTGAAGAGGAAAATCAGGCACGGACCCGGCGGAAGCGGGAAATCCGCGGCGTCGTGGCAATGCATGCGCATGGGCACGCGGGTGCGGCCGGCGGCGCGCCACAGCGCAAGATTTCTGCGCGCGATCCGCGCCAGCGTGGGGTGCAGTTCGACGCCGATGACGGCGCGAAAGGGATACGCCGCGGCCAGCAGCAGAGCGCGGCCCATGCCGGCGCCGAGATCGACAAACGTGAACGCGTCGATGCTCGCTATGGGCCGGCATTGCCGCCAGCGCACCAGAATTCCTTGAAAGACCGAGGGCGCAACCGCGTAGTAAGCCGTCACATGCCGGTCGTGCCGGTGCCCGGCATTAAGATGACGGCCGGCGATCAGCCCGCTGGTGCGCACGCCAAATTCCAGGTCGAAGGGGTGGCGAATCAGCCCATCCTTTACCGCCAATCCCGGCAAGAGCCGCGGCTTTGCGGTCTTTCTTTCAGCCTTGCCTGGCGCGCCAACGCTCACGCTTGAACCTTAGCACAACCTCCCAGGTTTGAATCTGGATCTTCATCCCACCCTTTTCCGCAAGATACGCGGAGAAAGAAGGGGCACGGAATTGGAACAAGATCATGCTGTCAAGAATTCGGCGCAAAAAATCGGGGAGCGGCCCTTGACCCAATATCGATTGGGCTGCTCCCCGAGGTTGCTTGTGTTTTTTCAGGTCGAGCGATCATTCCGCCTGCGCGGTCTCGAGCTCGGCAATGTAGTCAACCACCGCCTCGCTCCAGCCGTCGATGTGCGTCCACGGCCCGTAGCCGACGCCGTTGGCGTTCGAGGCCACGTTGATCACGTAGCCCTTGCCGCGCGGCGCAGGCACGTTGTCGTGCGACTGCTCGTCGGTGATCACGATCAACCGGTCGTAGCCGCTGCGGCTTTCCGCCTCAACGTGGGTCAGCGCCTTCCCGAGGTACGTGCCGGAGTGCGGCTGGCTCGCGTCGAGCGCGTCGCGCAGTGCCATGCCGCGCCGCGGCGCCACCAGCTTCGTGTGATCGGAGAAGGTGTAGATCGTGGCCTTCTCAGCGATCTCGCGCAGCAAAATGGCCAGCCCGTAGGCGGCATCGGTACGGCGCATCTCCGAGCGGCGCGAGAGCGGCGCCTCCATGGAGCCGGAGACATCGACCAGCAGCACTGTGTGACCGCGCAGCTTTGCAGTGCGTCCTTCAAGTGCCCGGAACATCGCTGCTTCGAGCGGCTGCTCCCACTGGGGCGCGCTGCGCGCGGCCGCCAGAAAACGGAAGGGCAGAACCCGGTCCGTCTTCAGCGCCTGGAGCGCAGCCAGCACCAGCTCCTCGCTCACGCCGGCCTGGTGCAGGTTGCGCAGGTTGCGCAAGAGAGCCAGCGCTCCGAGCTTGCGCTCCGCGAGTAACCGCTCCCACACGTCGCGCTTGGCAACTGCGCGATCGCCTTCGGCGCTCTCACCACGTCCGGCGGCCGAGAGAGCAACCTCCCAGGTGTCGGGCGTAGCCAGCTCGTTGTCGACCAGCCGCTTCCACAACGCGGCCTGTGCCTCATCCAACGGGCGCGCGTGGCAAAGGAACAGCACGTCGCGCAGGCGGACGGCCCCGGCACGGTCGTACTTGGCCAGCGCGTACTCGTCGAACTTTGCGAACGCAGCTGCAAGACCCTTCTTGACCTGTGCAGACAGAGGCTGGCGGCCCATCGCCCAGTAAATGGCGACAAACTCGCTCAACTCGTCGGCGCGCTGGATCACGCGCGTGAGGGTCTCGGCGACAAGGCGGCGATGCGTCGCGTAGCGCGCCATCTCACGCACCAGCAAAAGCGGCGCGTGGCGCAGCTTCATGCGCTCACGGGCCTCAACGGCCAGCGCGGCCACCTTTTCCGCCTCCACCTGCGGAACCAGCTCGTGAATGCGGCCGGCGATCTGCACGCCATCCTCGTAGAACTCACCCTCCCACAACATGCAGGAGAGAACAGAGCGGCGCAGAGCCTGCTCGGGCGTGATGACGCGGGCCCGGGCTCCCTCGTGAGTGCGCGGGCTCGGCTTGGGCTTGAAGATGTTCAGGCGCATGGTGCGCCTCCTTTCGTGCGAGTATCAAGGATAAATGCCGCCGGGGAATGTTCGTGCGCGGAAGGTGATGCACTGAGCTACGTCAGCCTTGATGGATGACGGCCGGAATCGAACCCGCGACCTTCGCTTTCGCGACGCTCTGCCTGAAGTATCCGTGCGCTGCGCCACCGGCGTTTTTCCTGGTTTTGGTTTGAGGTTTAGCGGTCGACCGCCGCCTCGTCTTCTGCATCCTCGGGTTCGCCTTCGGCGGCCGTGGGAATGCGGACGAATCCACTGCCACGAAAGCCGGTGATGGCCTTTCTGTGACCCTCGCTGAAGTTCAACGCCAGCTTGGTCATCTCGTCATAGTCCGGACGATTGCGGTCCCAGAATCCGGTGCATTCATACACTGGAAACGGGACCCGCAGCGAAGGGCTCGAGTTCGTGCAGACGACCAGCACATCGGATTCGCGGTAACCAACGGTGAACTGCCCATTGCTACAGTTGCGGCACAGATGGACGTCGCCCACCGGCGTACCATTTGTTACTTTCAACTTGCCCATGACAATTCGTTTTCTAATCCGGACTCGCCGGAGGTTTTGACCGGGGAACAAGCGGATGCGGGATTCGGTTGCCTTGCCAATTCAGCCACCGGGATGACTCCCGGGCGGGATTCGAACCCGCAGTTTGGTTGAAGTATCCGCGTCCTACGCCACCGGTCTCTTTCTGGTTTTGGACAAAAAGCATTATCGATACAAAAACCGGGGAACAAACGACAACAGAACATAAGCGAATGTCCTACCGTTAGACGATGCGATTGCAATCGCGGCGGGATTCGAACCCGCATTCTCCGCTCCCGAAGTACCCGTTGCCTACACCACCGGTTCTATTTCTGGTTATGGACGAGAGCCTCGTCAGTTGAAAACTCAAGCCGGGGAACAAACGGTTGCGGACTATACGGCGTTCTGCCACTGAACTACCGGAGATTGC
>Ga0074046_10004744_pt1 | contig 10993 bp, 10 predicted proteins | sample BogForMeECP23OM3_FD_94441 | JGI IMG/M metagenome (GOLD analysis project Ga0074046, IMG submission 94441) | Bog forest soil microbial communities from Calvert Island, British Columbia, Canada - Bog Forest MetaG ECP23OM3 | ecosystem: Environmental > Terrestrial > Soil > Wetlands ...
GACGCTGGTCGTCCGCCGGCGCGAGAACAAGAACTCCAAGCCAGCCCGCATCCCTGCAATGACGGCCGAAACCTCTTGCATGGGCGCCAGCACGCCGCGCTGCACGGCGTCCGAGGTGGTCTCGACCTTTTGAACGAGGTCGGAAACCATCTGGTCCACGCGGATGACCTGCAAGCGTGATTTATCCACGAGTTCGGCTACCAGCGCATCCACATCGGTAGTCCGTTCGCGGAGCATCTTGCTGATATCGGCCAGGTTCGAGGTAATTGTCCGCAAAGGCTCGCGGGCGTTGTTCACAATTTCCGTGACCGACTGGGCCAGCGGATCCAACCGTTGCTTGACGTCGGCGCGGACAGCCTCGACTTGGCGGGGAATTTTCCGCACTGCCAGCCAGATCCCGATCATCGCCCCCGCTTGCATCAGGACCGCCAGGGCCACGAGGATTAGCGCGATGGTCAGCCCTGCGTTTTGCTCCATGGTTCGCTCTCCAGTCCTTTTGCGACCCAGCCTCTTACTTCGCCTTGGCTTTTTCTTCCTGGTAGGCCTGCTTGCCCGCTTCCAGCGCTGCTGAGAGCAGTTCCTTCTGCTTGGTCACAAGATCCTTACCTTTATCGACGGCCCCTTCTGCCTGGCGACGCAAGTCTTCCGTTTTGGCCTTTACGTAATCTCGGCCCTCTTCAGCTTTCCCCGCAATGTACTCCCGAGTCTCCTTCCCCGACCGGGGAGCAAACAGCAGGGCTAGAATCGCTCCCATGCCCAAACCTGCAAGAAAGAACCCAAGATTCGATCCGCCATTGCCCTCTTCGCTCATAAGCTACCTCCGCCTCACACTTTCGAAAGCGTGCTTCGCGCGGCTTCTTTGCCGGTCTCAAGTACCTCGGCAAGCCGCTCCTTTTGCTTGCTTACTAGTTCCTTGCCCTTTCCCACTATCTCTTCTGCCTGCCCCCTGAATTCTTTCCCCCTTGAAACCACGTAATCCTTGCCTTCCCCGGCTTTCTTGGCAATAAGCTTCCGCGTTTGCTCCCCGGTCTTGGGCGCAAAAAGCAGGACCACCACGGCACCCATGCTGGCGCCGGCAAGAAAGTAACCAACCTTCGTAGTTACGCTACACTTGGCCATAACCTACCTCCGCCTTTCAACCCTGAATCTACCACAGAGGCTCACCTTAAGCAAGGGGAAAATTCTGCAATTGGTTAAGCTTATAAATAGACGGTCCAGTCGGATTATGTTAAGAAGGACGCTTCGCCGTAGCCAAGTACTCGAAAATCCGCTTTGCTTGGGAAGGATTCACCACTTGACCGAGTTCCTCAGGTGAAAGGCTTTGCATAGCGCTCAGACTGCCGAAGTGCGAAAGAAGCTTGTTTGCCGTCTTTTCTCCGATCCCAGAGATGTTTAGTAATTCGCTGGCCAACTCCCGATTTCCACGCCGGGTTCTGTGGAATGTGATGGCGAAGCGGTGCGCCTCGTCACGGATTTGCTGGATCAAGTGAAGGGCTGGAGAGTGATGATCGAGAACTATGGGGTCATCTTCACGCCCCAAGACGTAGAGGATTTCCTCCCGCTTCGCAATACTCGCCAAAGGCTGGTTGATGATGCCCAGGCGCTCCAAAGCTTCTGCGGCCGCGTGGAGCTGGCCGATTCCTCCGTCGACCAGAATCAAGTCGGGCAGCGTTTTCTTTTCCTCCAGCAGCCTTTTGTATCGGCGTCCGACAACTTCCCGCATGCTGGCGAAGTCATCGTTTTGGGGAACAGTTTTGACGATGAACTTGCGGTAATCGGACTTCTTCATGCCTCCGCCTTCCGAAACCACCAGCGAGGCCACAATATCCGCGCCTTGAGTGTGGGAAACGTCGAAAGCCTCGATACGGTTGAGCGGCTGGGGCAGGTCGAGCGCTTCGGCAAGGCTCTCCAGCACCTGGCGGGCCTTGGGCTTCAGAATTCGAAATCGTCTTTCGAAGGAGTGGCGCGCGTTCCGGGCGACGAGTTCGAGCAGGGCGCGTTTTCGCCCCGCCTGTGGAGTCAGGATCTTCACCGGATGTCCTCGCCTCTCGGCCAGCGACTCTTGCAGCAGTTCGCGGTCTTCAAAGTCCACGGGTACATGGATCTCGCCGGGTAGATACTGCTGGTCAAGATAAATCTGTTTGAGCAGCGAGGAGAACAACTCGCCGGCATGGAAGGGCTCAAGGTCTTCCCAGAAGAACTCGCGCCGGTCCAAGACGCGCCCGCCACGCAAGTGAAAGAGGTTTACGGCCAGCAGTGGACCCTCCTGATGGAAGCCAAGAATGTCGGCTTCCTGGCCGGACCAAGCGGCCATCTTCTGTCGCTCACGAAGCTGCTCCACGGTCATGATCTGGTCGCGGTAGCGCGCGGCATCTTCGAAGAAGAGTTTTTGGGATGCCTCCGTCATGCGGTCGTGCAGGCTGCGGACCAAGTCGCTCTCCCGCCCCTCAAGCAACAGGCGCGCATCCCGCACCGCTTCCGCGTAACGTTCCGTTGTAGTTAGGCCTTCCACGCACGGACCAAGGCAGCGCTTGATGTGATACTGAAGGCAGGGCCGGGGATGGTAGCGCGTCAAGTCGACGCTGCACGACGGGACAAGAAAATGGCGATGAATGAAATCCACAATGCGATAGGCAAGGTTGGCCGGAAAATACGGACCGTAGTAGATTGAGCCATCTTTCTTTATCCGTCGCGTGACATATACACGCGGGAAGCGCTCCTGTGCCGTGAGCTTGATAAAGGGATACGACTTGTCATCTCGGAGCAAAATGTTATAACGCGGCTTGAACTGCTTGATGAGATTGTTCTCCAGCGCCATTGCCTCCCGCTCATTGTCGACGAGGATGGTCTCGAGGTCCTCTGCCACGTCGAGCATGCGATCCCGCTTTTCATCGCCCGGATGCGACTCCTGGAAATAAGAGCGCAGGCGGTGGCGAAGTGACTTCGCTTTGCCAACATAAATGGGTCGGCTCGCTTCATCCTTGAAGATATACACTCCGGGCTGGGCAGGCAGGACTTCGGCTTTTTCGACCAGCGCAGGATTCACCAGCTTCTCCTAAGATTATTATCCGCCAGCGCCGAGCATTGTCAAAGTGACAAGTGACAAGTGACGAGTGACGAGCAGGCGGAAAGACAAGTGATGGGTGATTAGCGGGCAGAAACCAGGGTAGCTTTTTGCTCGTCACTCGTCACTCATCACTTGTCACCTCAGTATTGACACCTTGCCGAGTGAAGCGGGAGAATGGTTACTATGCGGTGGATCGTAGGCACAACACTGGCGCTAATCCTCATATTCCACACGGGTGGACCTCTCGTTTACGCTCAAAAGCAGCAAGCGCAACCTGCGGCCGATAAAGCTGATCCGATACGCAATTACGCTTCACCTTCGGCATCGAAGTCCGTGGAGATTGGCGATTTTTATTTGAGGAGGAAAAAGTTCAACGCCGCGCTGAGCCGATTCCAGGAGGCGCTGAAGACCGACCCGCATTATGCGCCCGCCTACCGGGAGATGGGAAAGGCCTACGAGGAAATGGGTCTTTGGCAGAAATCACTGGACGCGTATCGGAAATACCTGGACGAACTTCCCTCCGCCAAAGACGCTCGAGAAGCCAAAAACATTCACAAAGCCATCGCCCGCCTGCAAGAAGAAATATCCACAGAAGGGCCATCGTCAGGTAGCCAATCGACTCTGAAGTGACAACTCACTCGGCAGGGCTTGCAGTCGCGGAGTCCAAGTACTCCTGAAGTATACGGGCGGCTCGTTCCGCATCCTCTTCCCGCACCAGCAGCAAAACATCCAACACCGGCAATAGTTCCGCGGAGGTTTCACCGGGGACCAGGGAAGGAATGCCCTGGGATTGCAAGATGTTCCTGGCCACATCGGCGTCCAGCAAGGCGGTGGGGCCGGTGAAGACACGGACAGTCACGAGCTTGGAATCCCCAGAGCCGGCACTTTGCGTTTGGGGCGGCCTCTCAGGCGGCGAGCCGGGCACAAGTTGCGCGCCGCAGTCTTCGCACGTGGTTATTCCTATCACGTATTCCGTCAAGCAGTTTGGGCAATAGGGCATGGCCGGAAAAATCCCTCCATGATTAGTATAGACCCTTCTTTGCGCTTTGGAGTGCGGTCCGCCGCGGCGGACTGGCGCTTTTCTCCCACGAGCTTGCTCGCGCGGACGCCGTAGCGCTGACCTTTAGGTCAGCACGATGGGAAAGCAACAAAATGCCGACCTAAAGGTCGGCGCTACAAAGCGGCGCGCGCGGTTACGGCAGAGGTGTGAAGATCACTGCCAATCCGCCCCCAGGCGCTAGGTGGACATTGAGTTTGTCGCTCGGCTTCACCTGCTTTGTGCTGATGGTCAAGCTGGTGCCCAGGGTATCTGCATCCGGGCCATCGGAGAAAATCTGCGCCTCGTATTGACCCTTGCCAAGGAAATCCAGAGGCAACTCCAAGTCTCGTGCCTCCCAGTTGGTCATGCTTCCCAGATACCACGCGTCGCCATGCTGGCGGGCGACGGTGATGTACTTGGCCGGTTCGCCGTTCAAGACCTTGGTATCGTCCCAAACGGTCGGGACCTTATCCAGGAACTCCATGCCGGGGTTGTGGTCATAGGCCTCGGGATGATCGGCGAGCATGACCAGCGGGCTCTGATAAACGACGTACATGGCGAGTTGGTGAGCGCGTGTGCCTTGCGACATGGGCTCGAGGTTACGCGCCACGAAATGGCCGCGCGCCGCGTTGTTGAAGGCGCCGGGAGTGAAGTCCATCGGCCCGGCAAGCATGCGCGTGAAGGGAATTGTGACGTCATGTTCCGGGGTGACACGCTCGCTCCACTTGCTGTACTCCATGCCCATCACTCCCTCGCGGGTGAGAAGATTGGGATAGGTTCGCCGCAAGCCGGTGGGCTTGTACGCGCCATGGAGATCCACCACCAAGTGATGTTCGGCGGCCTTTCGGACGCACCGCTCATAGAAGTTCACCATCTCCTGATCGTCGTGGTCCATGAAATCGACTTTGATTCCAGCGGCGCCCCATTTCTCATAGAGCGACATTGCCTCGTCCATCTGTTTATCCAGCGCGCTCCAGAATAGCCAGAGCAGAACTTTCACACCCTTCTGTTTGCCGTAGGCAATGATGTCGGGGATATCCACTTCCGGGACGTGATGCAGGATGTCCAAGGCGTGCGTGTAATCCTGCGCCGGGTACCATCCGGCATCGACCAGCATGTATTCCAGGTGGTGCTCTGCCGCAAAGTCAATGTAATGCTTCATGGTGGCCGTGTTCATGCCGGGCTTGAAATCCACGTTCTTGGCAAAGCTTCCTGACCACCAATCCCACGCGGACTTGCCGGGCTGGATCCAGGAAGTGTCCGTGAGTGCGCAAGGTGCACTCAAATCGAGCACGATATAGTTACTCTCAATCAGTCCCCCAGGCCGCGAACTGATCAAAAGGACTCGCCACGGTGTGGACTTGGGCGTGGAACCAATCACCACCTGATCCATGCGATCGCGCGTGGGCGAAAGTTTGCTGAGCAGCGCGTTCTCCACACCCGGCACGCCGCCCACATACATTCCTGAATAGTCCATCAGGTCCGCTTCCAGCAGGCCAACCCAGGGACCACCTGGAATCTCCACCAACAAAGGCAAGTTGATGATGGAGGAAGGCCTGATCTCATTGAAGCTGATGTGCCGGAACTCACCCTCATTGGAGGTATTGAATTTCCCCATGTTGAGCGCGAAGGCGAAGGAATCTTGAGCGAAATAGAAACCCGTGTTCTCCGCCGCCAGAACGAACTTGCCGAGGGCCGCCTGCTGCGGAAGGAAGTAGCGGAAAGCCACGCCTTCGTTGAAAACCCTGAAGATCAGGTCGAATCGGCGATTCGGCGCCTGGCGTTCCTCCAGTGAAATCGTGAGCTGGTTGTAATTGTCGGGAATCCGGCGTTTCACGTCGAAGGCATTTTCCCAAGTGCCGTGGTGGGACTGCCGATCCGTGGCGGCAATTTCAAAATCTCGATCCAAGGACCGCGATCCTACAAAGTCCAGTCCCAGGGGAGAATCTTTAAGAACCTGAGTCCCTTTGTACGAGACACGATAATAGGCGCGCTCGCCGGGCAGATAGGGCTGCGGATTGGCCTTCAGTTCAACTTCAACCTTGATGTTGCCATCCGGAGACGTCACAACGAGCGGTTCCGACCCGAAACTCAAGCTGGGAGCAATCATCGAGAGACCTGACACCAGAGAAATCATGAGGACAGTTACTATGTATATTCGCATCGGTCGGACCTCCTTGAGGTTCAAGTGAGGGCTGTTATCTTGCAGCGGGTTGCGACAACTTGCAAGCGTGATGTGGGCGGTGAGGCAACGTCTGTCACTGTCATTCCGAGCGCAGCGAGGAATCTCGCTCTGATTGTGGCGCGTCAGAGATCAAGGTGACCTGCGAGAGAGCTGGAAAAAGGAGCAGAGCGAGATTCCTCGCTGCGCTCGGAATGACACGCGAAGGGCCTGACCCCGCGTTGTAGGGGCAATCCGCCAACTGGCGGATGGCTGCCCCAGGGCGGCCACAAGGGCCGACCGTACAGGACGCTTCAGAGACGGAAGTGCTTTAGGTTTTTTTTCGCCTCTTCGTATTTGGGAAACTCTCTCTCTGCCTCACGAAACGCTCGGGAATGCACCACGCGGCGGTGCCCGTTGCGCTCCACCGGGAATCGCATATGGAGCATCTCGTGGAACACCAGGTATTCAACCAGGTGGGCCGGAGCTGTCGGAGAGTCCAGCTCTTGGTTGATGACGATCGTCCCATGGCCGGCGTCGTAATGGCCAAGGATGGTCCGCGAATTCCGCAGGCTCCAGCCCAGGCGGGCAACGGAAAGCTCGCTGTTGAAGAACTTCTGGTTCAGACGCTGAAATATCTCTTCCAGATTATGCCAACGGCCACGGGCAGGACGTAAGCGCTTTGTGCCGCGTTCGCGCCGCGCTTGGTCAATGCGGTGGCGAACGGCAGGGTTTAGAACGTAAGCCAGATAGCATTCGCGCGCTTCACGAGAAGCACGCCGGCGATAAACTTTACACAGCAAAATCTCTGCCAGCGCTTCCAGAACCAGGAGTGGCGCGTCCTGTAATACGTCGGAAATGCAGACTTCCAAATGGCCTTTGCGCAGACAAATGGTGCTGCGCAAACCTGCAAAGGGACGGAATTCAACCCGCAGGCTCGGGAGGGCCCCTGTGATGCGGAGCCGCCGAAAGACCCTGAGGAAGATCTCCACCGGCTCTGCTGAAATGCCTAGGGGCAGCGGCATCTGTTCAAGTGGCATGGGTGTCTAGAGGCTATCAGCTCTCAGCTGTCAGCTTTCAGCGAACAAGTGCAGGGGCATCTGTTCAAATGGCGTGGGCGTCTACAGGCTATCAGCTGTCACCTATCAGCCCTCGGCGACCAAGGTGCTCACTGATAGCTGACAGCTGATAGCTGATGGCTGATAGCTGGCGCACCTATTCCTCCTCACCAACAGGCTGGGCCTGTTTTTGCTCCTTCTTGCGAAGTTTCTCCTCTTCTTTTGAACGCTTCTTCTCTTCTTTCAAGCGCTCCTTTTCTGATTGGGCCTCCGCCTTCTCGCTCTTCAGTTCTCCAAACCTTTTCACCTGATCAGCGAGGGCCTTGGTGGCGCCGTCCAGGGCATCCGTGAGGTCGTCCTTGGCGTCACCGAGAGACTTGACGTAATCGGCGGCGTAGGCATCCGGCGAGGCTTGGATTCGCCGCAAGTCATTAAGTTGTTTGGGGCCCATCTCAAGAACCTTTCGCAGTCCCTTGCGCATGTCGCCCCGGCGATCATACTGGTCCTGGATCCAGTTCTTCAAATCATCCGTGAGTGAGATGTACTCGTCCAGCAGGTGGTCGATATAGGCGCCGTTATCGTATTGGGGGTCCATGGGCTTGCTGCGAAATGCCTCGATTCGATCCAGGCGGCTTTGAGCCAGAGTGAGGTAAAGCTCGATGCGCTCGGAGGGCTCTTGTGCCTCGCGAATCTTGTCTTCTTCTTCATCTGAAATGTAATCCGGTTTTTGCGCCTGAGCCGTCATCGCTGGCGCGGCCAAGGGCATCAGGAGCGCCAAAATCAGAGTGGCTTGTGATTTCACCGTCAAGGCCTCCGGTGAACCTTTCAATCAGTTTTGCGCAAAGGCTTTGCAGCCTCCGGCGCCCGAGCCGCAGGAAACAGTGCCTGCAGGACTTCTGCCCGCTCCTGCTCGACTTCCTTCTCGGCTTTCTCGATGGGGTCACGCTCAAAATAGGAGACTCGGCGCTTCAGGTCATCGAGCAGCCGCGCATCCTCGCGCAACTCGATGTCCAGTTCCTTAAAACCCTGGGAGGCGTGCGCGGCGTTGCGCCCGGAACTCTTGAGTATTTGCCACGAGTCTTTGATCCTGCCCAGGTAAGCGCTGACAAGCTGGGCACCCTGTTCGATATTCCCTTGCTCGTAGGTTTGGATTGTTTGCCGCAGCTTGATCCGCGCCAGACGAGTTTCGTCCTTGGATCTTTTTACCGGGTCGTGCTCATTCTGCATGCGCGCCAGCAGTTGCGCTTCGGTTTCGGAAGGTGGTGCAGATGAAGCGCCGGCAAGGAACGCCGGCACGCCGGTGAGCAAGAATGCGATCGAAAGAAGCGCCCGCCAGATCATGACCGATAATTGTATTATACCTATTTCTCCAATTGGTGTTGGAGCAGCTTGGCACGCTGGGTGGCCTGCCATTCGTGGTCCGGGCTCTGGCCTTTTGAGAGCTGAAGAAAATGCTCGTAGTTGTCGAGGGCCTTCCGAAGGACATGGAGGTTGTCGTAACAGGTGGCGAGGGCAAAGAAGAGCATGGCTGGAGGATTGGGAGCGCGCGCCAGAGTCTCGAGCAAGAGGATGGCCTCCGGGTAGCGCTTTTGAAGATAGAGACTGGTGGCCAGTCCCTGCCCAGCATCGTGATTCCTCGGGTCGCCCTTCAGCGCCGTCCGAAACTCGAGTTCAGCCTCCGATAACTTCTCTTCCTCCAGCAAGGTCTGTCCCAAAGCCCGGTGCAGGTCCGGGTCAGCCGGGATGGCGAGGAGAGCCTGACGGTAAAACTTCTCCGACTCAGGGAATTTCTTCAGGAGCGCGGAGACATCCCCCAGCGCCGCAGCCAAGCCGGGTGTCTCCGGTTTGAGGCGGTAGACGCTCTGGAGACCGTCGAAAGCCTGCTGGTTCTTTCCCTGCTCGAGATACAAGCGTGCCAAATGAAAACGAGTTTCCAGGTCGTCAGGACGAGCGGCCAAGTATTGCTCGAAATGGCCGGCGGCATTCACCTCGTCTTTCAACCCCTCCATGGCCAGGGCCATGCCCAGTTGCGCCTGGGCCAGCGCAGGGTCCAATTCGGAAGCTTTTTGAAAAGAGCCGAGCGCCTCCTGGTACCGCATCTGTTGCAAGTAAAGTTGACCCAAGTCGTAATGCACGCCGGCTAGCTTTGGGTCAAGTCGCAGCACCGTCTGGTACTGCTTTTCCGCGCGCTCCGTTTGGCCGGTGAGAGCGAGCGCCCTCCCATAGTACAACTGGGCACGGAGATGGTCCGGTTTAAGCGTCGCGGCTTTTTCCAAGTGTTCCAAAGCAGCCTGGGGATTTTTCAGTTGGATGAGCAGAATCCCCAGGTTCAGGCGGGCCTCAAACAGATTTGGATCAAGGTCCAGGGCTTTTCGGTATGAGGCGATGGCTTCCTCGTACTTGTGCAATCCGGTGTATGCATAGGCCAGGTTAAACCAGGCTGCGGTCAGGGTCGGCTGCGCTTCCACCACCTGCTTCAAGGCGTCGGCGGCGGTGGCAAAGTCGTTCCGGCCTAGCGCATCTTGCGCAGTGTGGAGGAGCGTGGGTACGTCCGCCTCATGGGTTCGGGAAGGGCTTTCTTGGCCCGGCCCGACCGCAACCAGCGCGCGCGGTTGGACGCCGCAGAAGTGGAAAAGAATAAAGCCGACAAACAAGGGGCCGAAAATCCGGCGGCCGGCTGCCGCAAGCCCCCTAGGCGACTGGGGCGCTGTCCGCTTGGGCAGGCTTTGGAGTGCGACCCGTGGGCTGGTAGGCTGCCGCTTTGTAGTGCCGACCTTTAGGTCGGCATTTGGAGTTTCTACATTCTCCCCTCTCCCCCTTGGGGGAGAGGGGCCGGGGGTGAGGGGGTCGATACCGCGAAACCAGAAACAACGGTACGCTGTTCCCAGGTTTCTCCGAAAAGGGTGGAGGACACGCGGCTTCAAAGGCCATTGGTGATCCGCAAAGGGACCGGGGCACCCCCTCCCCCGTCCCGCGCCGGCTGAAGAAAGCGCCGGTGCGGGCCACCCCCTCCCCCAAGGGGGAGAGGGCCTAGAGTTTCTACATTCTTCACGTGGCGACCCCCTCCGCCAAGAGGGAAGGGGCCAGAAACATGCCAGCGTCACAGCTTCACCCCCTTGCGATTTCGCAAGTACTTGGCGAGGAACTTTCCTGTAAAGGAGAGAGGATTCTTGACGAGGGTTTCCGGCGGCCCGGCGACCACCACGTAACCACCTGAGTCGCCGCCCTCCGGCCCTAGGTCGATGATCCAGTCAGCGGTCTTCAGGACGTCCATGTTGTGCTCGATCACGAGAACGCTCGCGCCAGCGTCGATCAGCCTGCGAAACGCTGTCAGTAATTTGCTGATGTCGTCGAAATGGAGGCCCGTAGTGGGTTCATCGAAAATAAAAAGCGTGTTTTCGCCCGCATGATGAGCAAGGTGCGCCGCCAACCGCACCCGCTGGGCCTCGCCACCCGAGAGAGTCGTGGCGGATTGCCCCAGACGCAAATAGCCGAGCCCAACCTCATCCAGGACGCGTATCTTACGGGTCACCATCGGCAAGCCTGAAAAGAAGCCCAGGGCCTCTTTCACCGTCATTTGCAGCACTTCGTAAATGTTCTTGCCCTTGTAACGCACTTCCAGGACACTGGGTTTGAAACGGCGGCCGCCGCATTCCTCGCACACCAGC
>Ga0074046_10004746_pt1 | contig 10993 bp, 10 predicted proteins | sample BogForMeECP23OM3_FD_94441 | JGI IMG/M metagenome (GOLD analysis project Ga0074046, IMG submission 94441) | Bog forest soil microbial communities from Calvert Island, British Columbia, Canada - Bog Forest MetaG ECP23OM3 | ecosystem: Environmental > Terrestrial > Soil > Wetlands ...
GGCGTGCTCGGCGGGCTGGCGGCAGACCGAGTTTTCGCGCCTGGCGACTACGTAAATGGATTGTTGATAGGGGTCATCTTCTACCTCGCGTCCTACTACCTCGCGCGGTACCTCTGGTTCAAGGAACAGGCGCGTGATAATCTCGGGAAGATCTACAGCACCGGAGTAGGGGGTTACGTACTGACCTTCTTGTTTACGTGGATTCTGCTCTTTACGCTGATCCCTGCATAAGCTTCGCATAGTCCGACAGGGTTTCGGCGTATCCTCTGTCGAAATCGTCGGCCATCTGACTCGACTCTATGGACTTTGCGGCCCTGGATATCCTGTCCTGCCCCCACGACTGGAGCGTGCCCTCCCTTTTGACATGCTGGCATAGATTCCAGCAGCTGCAAACAGACTGCCTCTCTCTCTTTCGGTCTTGACCTCTGGCGAGAGAGCGTCGAGCATCCTTTTCGCGCCTTCCAAGTCGGAGTTTCTGAGAGATTCCAGAACCGATGAAACGCTTTCGTGCACTGTCTTACTCGTTAGCACGACTGTCACACGGTATTTAATCTTCCTTAGAGCATTGTCAACAATACATTATACAAAGTAGAGAAGATTGGTTGAGCAGATAGCCTTCTATTCAAGGTGGGCAGTTGAGCGCACGCGCGCGAGCTGTTGGGACGGTTCCACTCATCAAACCCTTAACTAGTCACCCCTAACAGGTTAGGGCTCGAAGAGACGAATATGCCGAAATACGTAGTCATATCGAACCATGCACCGATGAGCTGCCCGTCAGCGAACAAGACTCTGAGGGAACTAAGCAAAACCCTCGAAAAGGACATACAGACAGCAATGCAGAAGCACAAAATCAAGCCAGAAACTATCCTCCACCTCGACCCAGGCCACAAAATACTCTGGGTACTCGAGGCCCCCAACGCCGAAGCGGTAAGGGACTTCATCTACCAAAGTGGTTTTGAGCGCTGGCGCGCGCTCTCTCGAGTTCTTCATGGCGAGCAGCCTCGATCAAACAATGAACTGGATTCAGGGGCTACCTACTATCTGGTAGGTAGGCAGAACAGCCCCCTGCTCCCTTTTTTTGACTAGTCGCCAGACCTGTAACAGATGTTACCCTTGTAACACATTCGCTGGTTAGGTCCTAGGAGGGACTACCCTCTACCGTCGGGTCGCCGTGGGACCGTCGCGCTGCGTGCCCGAACCAGCCTGGACGGCTCATTGGTCAACGCCGGAGTGTTGCGCACACGCGCGCGCCAGTCGCTGCAGATGCCTACTTGACGGTCAGAGTGGCTGTCTGGGAGCTGCCCTGATTGTTCGGGTCTCCACTGTATATTGCTTGTAGTATGACTTTGCCTGCCATCATCGCTGTCATCCACACGGAACATGCCCCTTTGGTGAGGGTGCATGTGGTCGAGGCGAAGAAGACCGAGCCCGTGCGGCTCTGTGACCAGCTCACCGTTCCCGTCGGCGAGTAACTAGTCACCTTGGCTGTGCAGGTGATGATCTTTGAGGAACCTGCGACGACCGAAGTCGGCGTGCACGAGACTTTGATCTTGGAAACTTCCATTGTCACAGTAAGGCTGAAGTTCCCGAAAGCACCCAGGTTATTGACGTCACCCGAATAGCTGGCAGTCACGTTCACTGGAGATATGGCAGAGTTTGGCCTGTACTTCACAGAACAGGAGCCCTCGGAGAGCTTGCAGGTAGTCCTGTTAGACGCACTGGAGCCCTTACCGGACGAGAACGCTCCTCCTCCATTCGAGCTGAAGGTTACAGTGCCGGTCGGGAGTGCTCCGGTCACTTTGGCGGTGCATGTCGTGGAGGCGCCGGTAGAGACGCTGAAAGGTTTGCACGTGATGACCACGAGAGTAGTGTAACTCTCTCCAAAGTCGATGCTGCCCAACCCGACCTGGAATCCGTTGCTGACCCTGTTCACCAGCAGATTGTAGGCGGCCTCAGCCGTGTTGCTGCCGAACTCGTAGAGAGACCTAGGACCCGTCGCGACTCCGTTGGCAAGTGTATAGGCTAGGTTCAACGTTGAATCCATGCTCTTGAATGTGGTACTTGCACCATTGGTGTCTCCTGTAAACACGAACTCGGCATCGAAGAAGTTACCGCTGGGAGTCATCTCATATCCACTGACAACAATAGAAGCGTCGCGAATGGTTTGGGGCTCTGTGATCGTCGCGCGATCATAGAAGGTGGTTTTACTTGAGAGCTGAATGCCACCGGATGCCCGCCTGTACCCAAAGGCCGCTGTTACACCTTGTCGCGAGTAGGAGACCACAATGACCATTCTGAGAGTCTCGGGAGTCGCGTAGCGGAAGAAATTGGTCTCACTCCAGTAGAAGTTGCTACTATCAGATGGGGACACCATACCTGCACCGGATATCTCCGACTCGTTGAGTTGGGCCGTGCTCGATGTAAGATTCCAAATGTTGTCCACGAAGTTTGCTGTGTCGTTGTTGGTGTACAGCGTGAGAGTATTCTGCAGCCAATAGTCGTACTGGCCCGATGTAGTATTCACTCTGAGTACAACGTTCAATTGGAGGCCAGCGCCATAGGGGCTTGAGCCTTCCACGGGGGTTCCGTTGTACGCGGATATCCTCCTGATTACCGCATCACCCGCCACTTGTGAAATCTCCTCCTCGTACGCCAGAATAGTGCCGGAGGAGTTCTGAACCCCGTAATCGGTCAGTCCGGTTGGCGCTGGCGGTGACGAGTAAAAAGAGTAGATGTCGACCGGAACGGTCCAGTAGGTTACGTCGAAGGTGATGTTAATTCCAGAGATGTCATTGATCAGTAACAGATAGTATAGTCCTTTCGAGGGAAGAGAGACTTCTGTGCTCACATTGCTCGCGACATCATGATAGACAACGAACTGTTGATCCTCCAAATCATCGACAGAGAACTGCGACGAATTCGTTACGTAGATATCTAATGCAGCGAGTGCCGTGACCGCGAACTTTAGCTTAGTGTTGCCCCCATATGATTGCACAGGGAACGAGTCGTTATCATACGGCGGAAGAGAATAGCTCCTATTCGGCTGTGAATTCCTTGGAGGGGCAGGTCTCACATGCGACACAGCGTTACTAGATTCGTCGGAGCTGACCTTGGGAACCCCGATGACCAGAATGGCATTACTGAGCATTAGAAGGGCGACTGCTAGACTGATGAGCATCCTTTCAACGTGAGTTCGACCACGATCCTGCAACCACTAAGGCCAGTGTCTACCGGTTTGTAGAGACTGACTTCTGATAAACCTTGACCTGCAGATTGACCAAGAGAGCCGAGTTTTGGGCAGAGAGGCCGGACCTTTCCACCATGAGTCCATTCTCCCCACAGTCGCGCGCGCGCGGAGCGAAGGTGATGAGCTCCATTGCGGCCTTCGACCTTGTGGGATACACCGCACTCGAATGCACGGGTGGATCTCCCACATGCTCCCAGTGGACCTTAGACGTCTACCTCACTGCCGAACCCGGCTTGAGCTACTACGGCACGCCAGCCCTGACCATCCTGTTGACGGAAACCTAGTTTCGACCGTAGGGGGACTGAGGCTAGACGACGTGTCGCCGTGTCACGCCCCCGACACATCTTCCATCTTCCGTTCTGCCTCGCGTCATCAGGAAAACGGCCATCTCTTGCTGTTATGTTCGTCTCTCTTCCCGGCGGGCCGACCTGCAGCGAGACGGAACGGTTCTGACGGGTAGCGCGCGCGCGCAAAAAAACGCGGGATAGCAGCCTAGGTCCTGTCTAGTCCAGGCCTGCCTTGCTCATCGAGGCCAGCACGCTCTGGCCCGTAGACATCTTGGTCGCCTTCACGGAGCCTCCGTCCCTCTCCAGCAGAACCGACGCGTGGACCATCTGCTCGACTGTCCTGCCTCCGATTGCGACATCGTGCGACGGTCCGAATGTCACCCGGTTGGTCAGGAGGTACGCCCTCCCATTGAGGTAGGCGTCCCTCGCAGTTTCGCTCAGATACACGTCGAGGGCCCCTTGCCTTTCGGCGAGGTTCGACCTGCCTGGCAACCCGATCGTGAAGTTCCTAGTCAGCGTGTCGACGATGACCAGCGAGCAGGCCATCGTCGCCTCCCTCGCGTTCATATTGACAACGGCCTCCATCTGCTCGACGAATGAATCGGTCCTCAAGTAGACGATTCTCTCGAGTATGCCGGCCGAGTTCCACCCCCGAGCCTCCGCCATCCCTTCGAGCCTTTCAGGCCTGAAGGTTCCCTCGGTGTCGATGAAGAGCGCCTTCTTGTCCCTCCGTGCGGCACAGAGGGCTGCCTGCATAGCCAGCTGTGTCTTCCCTGTGTTGCTCCTCCCGTGCAGTTCGACCAGGCGGCCCCCCCGATAACCGCCCTCCAGGAGTCCGTCAAGACTCACCGACCCCGTACTGAAGGTCGGAAAGGAGGCCGTCTTCTTCACCACGTCCGTTCCCGTAAAATCCGGAGTCATCTACCGCCAACGACCTGCATTCGCTGTTGTTTCGATACCGATGTCTTTTTAACTCTGACACTGCGCCCTGAGAAAAAGTTCGAATGAATTCTCAGCCTCCTCCTCAGGCCAAGCGCCCACTGAGCGTGCTCCAGAAGGCGACCAGCAAACAGGTTTCGGTCAGGCTCAAGAACGAACTCGAGTACAGAGGAAAGATGTCCAACGTCGATTCGTACATGAATGTCATCCTAATGGACGCGGAGGAGTCGGAGAATGGCTCGAAGAAAGCCAACTACGGGAAGGTCGTAATAAGGGGCAACAATGTCCTCTACATCAGGATAGAGGACCGTCTATAGGGAGGCCCCTTCGGTGCAGAGGTCCCTCCATGTGGAGGAGATCCGGGGCCGTGGAGTCCAGGACTTCGAAGTCGAAATAGTCGAGCGCAAGGGAAAAGGCCACCCGGACAGCCTGATGGACGGAGCCTCAGAGGCCGTCTCTCTTGCCCTTTGCAGGTACTATCTGGATCACTTCGGGGCGATTCTGCACCACAACGTCGACAAGGGAATTCTCGTCGGAGGCAGAGCAGAAGTGAGGTTCGGCGGAGGCAGAGTCATGGCCCCGATATACGTGATGGTTGCAGGCAGGGCGACCGACGTCGTCCCGCGTGAGGGGAGGAACCTCGTCGTGCCTGTCGACCGGATTGCCCGCGACTCGATAAGGGCGTTCATTCGCGAGACGATGAGATTCCTGGACCCAGAGAGGCACATGAGGATAGACACCAAGATCAGGCAGGGCTCTCCGGACCTCGTCTCTGTCTTCATGAGGAAAGGGGTCATACCCATTTCCAACGACACCTCTGTCGGGGTCGGCTATGCGCCGCTGACGCCCACAGAGAACCTTGTCCTTGCGACCGAGAAACTCTTGAACTCCGCCGAGTTCAAGACAAGATACCCTGAGGTCGGCGAGGACGTCAAGGTCATGGGTCTGAGGCAGGGGAAGAGGCTCGACGTGACGGTCGCGGCCGCGATGGTTGCCCCGAAGATTCCCGACGCGAGCCACTATGTCAGCGTTCTCGAAGACGTGTTGGAGGAGCTTGACAGGCTAGCCACGTCCCTGAAGCTGGACGTGAAATACAGGCTCAACGCTGCCGACGACATGAAGCGGGGCAGCTTCTATCTCACTGTCACCGGGACTTCTGCGGAGCAGGGTGACGATGGCAACACCGGTCGCGGCAACAGGGTCAACGGGCTGATTTCGCCGATGCGTCAGTACTCGATGGAGGCGACTGCCGGGAAGAACCCGGTCAACCATACGGGCAAGATTCTAAACGCAGTTGCGCTGCTCGCGGCCAGGGACATCGTCAAGAAGGTCCCCAGCGTCAAGGAGGCGTATGTCCGGATGCTCAGCAGGATAGGCATGCCTATCGACCAGCCTCAGATTGCCAGTGCCGCGATAGTCCTCGAAAGGGGGACTCGGGCCTCTAGCGTCAATGGGGATGTCAAGGCAGTTCTTGACGAATCCCTCGACGGGATCAGGAAGGTCACGAAGCTGATCCTTCAGGGGAAGCTTCCACTATTCTAGACTCTCAATTCCGCCGGTCGCGAAGAGGAGCGCCTTCTTCTCGTCCAGCTCTACCCCATAGGCCCTCCGGAAGAACCTGACGACGGCCGTCACGTCGTGCTCGAGCAACTCTCTGCAGTTGGGATGGTTCGCTCCGACCGCCTGCGGCCAGTCTATCAGCCACAGCGCAGCTCCGGTGGTGAGGATGTTGTACTCGCTGAGGTCGGCGTTGACCAACCCGGCCTTGAGGAACGCCTCCCTAATCGATCTGACTACGGTGCGCGCTGTTGCCTCGGGGTCTTCGAGCTCCGGTCTCTGAGAAAGCCTGACGCCGGACAGCTCCTCCAACAGAACGGTGCTCCTGTTGAAGGCAATCGCCCTCGGGAAGACAGGCGACAGGCCCTCGAGCTTCTTCAGCGCCGTGTACTCCCTCTTGGCGGCCTCGTAGTTGGCCGTCATCCAACTCCGCATCTCAGCCCCCTCCCTGAACCTCTTCTTCCTCACCCTGGTGAAGCTCGTCCTTCCGAGCTTGTAGAACTTCAGGGCGAGTGGCGAACCCTCCTCTGTGAGCGTCTCGTAGACGTCCGACTCCTTGCCCTTTGCAATGACCGCACCCAGAGCGAAGATCAGGTCCCTCTTCACGTAGTCCCTGAGCGCCATGGCCTCGACCGCTTCCCTCATCAGCGCGTATCCGGCCCCCCGCCTGCTCACCAACCCCCTCTTCTCGAGCTGCCCGACCGCGAACCGCACCCGCTCAATAGGAAGCCGGCTCATCCTCGCAATCCTGCCGAAGTCCGCCGTCCCATGGCCTGTGGCTGCCTCCTCCAGCCCGGCCAGCGTCCTCCACTCCTCGTCCTTCAGCGACTTCAGGACGCGAGCGGCCCGTTCAGTGGTCGACATCGTCTAGCCTCCTGCTTCGCTCCGCGCAATGATAAACGAGACGTCAGGTCGGTCAGGTCCCGATTGAGGCCCCAAGGGGGCCGATTTCGCATGCCTGGCCGACATCAGACGCGTGGTTTCAAGACCCCGGTTCGCCCTTACAAGAATGTCATGATGAATCCACTTGCCGGGTTCGATTCCACTATGTCAAGCCCGCGCTTATCCCGTCCCCGTATGCGGCCCAGTATCTGTCCGCTTCAGGCTTGATTCTCTTTGGGCGTCCGCTGCCCTTGTTGACCCAGAGCCCCGCCCCGTCTCTGACAGACCCGATCTCCCGGATCGGCATTCCCGATCCGTCGAATTCCTGCCTCAGATCATCAAGCCTTTCCGGGTTGCACGTCACAAGAAGCGTTCCTTCACTAAGCGAACCGAGGGGGTCGAGGCCAAAGGCTCCACAGACCGCCCCGACCTCATCTGAAACGTAGATCTTGCCCTCGTCCACTTGGAATGCGGTCCCCGAAGCGGATGCCATCTCGTCGAGGCCTCCAAGGACGCCTCCTTCAGTCGCATCGTGCATCGAGGTTATCCCGCCACGGCCCAGGCCGATTCTTGCAGCCGTGAGAGCGTCGGCGACGGTCGAACACGATCTGACTAGCCTCCTTGCCCGCGACGCCCTGTGGTGGCCCACCTTACTCTCCACGTGGCGCGGAAACGAGAGTGCAAGCGAGGCAGTCGCCTCTATGCCCGCCTGCTTGGTCATCAGAATCGCATCGCCTGGCTTCGCCATCGAGGGGTCGACGTAACCTCCTCGGCGCCCGAACCCGAACATCGAGCCTGCCCCGATGACCGTGAAACCCGCCCCGGGATAGCTCCCCGTGTGCCCGGCTGCTACCGTGATCCCCAGCCTGCGGCACTCCTTCCCTATCGACCGGATGTACTCTTCTCGGTCTGTTTCCCCCAGCTCCGGTGGGAAGTTGAAGCTGAACGTCGCGTACTCGGGCTTCAAGCCCGACGTTGTGTAGTCCGACGCGATTAGGTGAACGCTCAGCCAGGCGGAGAGCTTCATCCCAAGCGACGGGATGATGGAGACCGGGTCGACTGTCAGAACCATGACCCTCCCCCCGCCAGCCGCAATGACTGCATTGTCCGAACCCTTCCTGGGCCCGATCACGAGCTTCCGAGACTTCCTGCCGAGGCTAGCATAGACGACCTCTTCCATGAATCCAGGACCTGCCTTCCCCATGGCCGACAATCGATTCAGCCCCCTAGTCGAACCCGAGCCTTCTGAAGGACGGACGCGCCGCTCGGACCAGAAGGAAGGCCACGGGGATGAACACTAGGTCGAGCAGAGTGAGGAAGTCCGGCAGGGCCGTGAAGAACCCTTTACTGAAGCTGACCGGACTTCCGTACCCAAAGATGCCGTAGGTGTAGAAGAGCCAGTCGGGGAAGAAGAATGCCAAAGTCTCGAAGATGGTCGCGAGGACCATCGAGGCGACCAGCGTCTTCATTCCTCTCTTCCTGGCCCACCCTATGATCAGGGCTTCGGGGGCCCTGGCCCATACTATGCCGGGGGCGTAGATGGCGGGCCAGCCGAACCAAGCTACGTTCAGCGATTCGCCGATGAACGAACCGACCGCGGTGGCCTCGAACCCGATCAGCGGCCCTGCGAGGACGCTGAGGGCCATGTAAATCGGCGGGGCCCACGTAATCTCTCCGAGGGGCTCAGGAAGCTTGATCGATAGGAACGTCGAGACAGCAATCAACGCTGAGAAGACAACGACAACTGCCAGAGTCAACGATGGACTCGGCTGCCTTCCGCGGGTCTCTCCTCCCGCTTCGTCACCCACGCCCGGTCCGAATTCCTGAGCCTTATAAACAGGTAAATAAACGGATTATAGCGTGCAACCCCCCGACGAGCTCATGGCCCAGGAATTCCTTCCACCCCTAAGGCAACTCGTCGCGAAGGAGCTTCGTGCTCAGGGATTCTCGCAGAACCGGATTTCGTCAATGCTCGGCGTTACACAGGCGTCAGTGAGCCTCTATCTGTCATCAGACCGCGATAGGTCGTACTCTGTGCTGTCTGGCCTTTCCATCTCGGCCGAGGAGGCCAACAGGTACGCTGCCCTTTTGGCCGAAGACGCGAAGAGGAACGCGGTCGACGCGGTCGGGACCCTGAGCACAATCTGGACAGGGCTCCTCGGTAGAGGGGCAGTCTGCGCCAGGCACAAGAGCCTCCATCCTGCGCTCGCAGACTGCGACGTCTGCATCAGGGAATACGGAAAGGACAAGTCGGCCTTCTCCGAGGCGGTTTCACAGGTTGCCGAGGCCGTCCGGAGGCTCGAGGCCTCCCAGGGCTTTGTCTCGGTGATGCCTGAGGTCTCCGTGAACCTCGCGCTGGCGGTCGGAGACGCTGAATCGGCCGCGGACGTCGTGGCTGTCCCAGGGAGGATCGTAAGGGTGAAGGGCAGGCCGAAGGCCATTCTTCCGCCCGAACCGGGTGCCTCTAGGCACTTGTCCAGGGTCCTCATTCTGGTGAGGACGATAAAACCTGAGCTCCGGGCCTGCGTCAACCTCAGATACGACCACAAGATGGCCGCGGTCCTGAAGAAGCTCAGGCTGAGGGTTCTCGAGATTGGAGGATACCCGCCTTCGGCTTCAGGGGACCCCACGGTCCAGGCCCTCGAGAAGCGTCTCCCCTCGGTTGACGAGGGCTTCGATGTCCTGGTCGACCTCGGAGGAAACGGCGTCGAGCCAAACGTCTACCTCTTCGCAGCAAGCGCGGCCCACGCCGCGGACCTCGCACTCAGGATCTCGCAGGCCTATTCAGCGAGCTAGCGCTTCCGTTCCCCTGCCTTTCCGGGCCGTCTCCTTCCCTCTTTTCGCGCACGCTGAGACGAAGGCCACGTAGATGGGTTCCGGATTCTCAGGCCTGCTCACGTACTCGGGGTGGAACTGCGTCCCCATGTAGAAAGGATGTCCTTCGAGCTCCATGATCTCTGCTCTACGGCCGTTGTCGCTGAAGGCGACGTAGTGCATCCCCGCCTCTTCGAACCTCTTCAGATACTTCTGGTTGAGCTCGAACCTGTGCCTGTGCCGCTCGCGTATCTTCTCCCGACCGTAGATTTCGAAGGCCCTGCTAGGCTTCTTCAGGAAGATGTCGTGTCCTCCCAGCCTCATCGTTCCCCCTAGGTCGGTGACCTCACGCTGTTCCGGCAGGAGGTCGATAACCGGGTGAGGTGTCGCCGGGTCCACTTCGGTGGTGTTCGCCTTCTCGAGCCCAAGGATGTGCCTGGCAAACGAGACGCTGGCCAGTTGGAAACCGAAGCAGAGGCCGAGGAATGGTATTCCTGAGACGCGGGCATAGTTAGCCGCCGCGATCTTGCCCTCGACTCCCCTGCTTCCGAACCCCTGGGGAATGACGACCCCATCGTAGCCGTCTAGAAGCCCGAGCTTCGCACTGTCTTCCTCGATCAGCTCGGATTCAATCCAATCTATTTTGGACTCTGCCCCGTTAACAGCACATGCATGCATCAGCGCCTGATTGACGCTCACGTAGCTGTCGGCCAGGTTTGCGTACTTGCCCACCATAGCGACCCTGACAGTCTTCGGTTGGTCGAGGAACCGCTCGGCAACCGCGTTCCATCTGCTGATGCTCAGGCGTCTTCTGATCCCGAACTGCCGAAGGATTGGTCTGAGCACCCCCTGCTCCTCAAGAAGTTTGGGGACCTGGTAGATTGATTCCACGTCGGGGTTGGATATCACGCTCTCCACGGGCACGCTCGTGAAGAGCGAGATCTTCTCCTTGGCTTCCTTCGGAAGGGCCCTCGAACTCCTGACGACTATGATGTCGGGCTGGAGACCTATCCTGCGCATCTCCTGGACGCTGTGCTGGGTGGGCTTGGTCTTCATCTCGCCCACCACCGACAGCTCGGGAGCGAGGCTCACGTGAAGGAAGAGAGTCCTAGAAGGTCCCTCCTCCATCCGCATCTCCCTGAAGGCTTCGAGGAAGGGAAGGCTCTCGATGTCTCCGACCGTTCCGCCGCACTCTACCAGAAGAACCTCGACCTTCGAGTCGACGGCCAGCTGTCTGATCCTTCGCTTGATCTCATCCGTGATGTGA
>Ga0074046_10004747_pt1 | contig 10992 bp, 13 predicted proteins | sample BogForMeECP23OM3_FD_94441 | JGI IMG/M metagenome (GOLD analysis project Ga0074046, IMG submission 94441) | Bog forest soil microbial communities from Calvert Island, British Columbia, Canada - Bog Forest MetaG ECP23OM3 | ecosystem: Environmental > Terrestrial > Soil > Wetlands ...
ACGCGACCCGGATGATATAGAACTTCTGGCTCTCGCCCTCAGTTTCAATGTTCCAGTCTGGTCTAATGACAAGGACTTCGAAGACGCTGGCGTCCAGTGGCTGACGACTGAAAGGCTGCTACAGCAACTGGGTATAACTGATGCGCCCTGAGACCGCCGTTAGGTTCCAATAGCTTCTGCCGCCTTCGTTGGTTCTCCTAGCGGGTCAACTCCGTGCACGATCCGGCACAAGAAACCCAGCCGCTCGGCAACGTTGTTGCGATTGGCGCGAATGCCTTCCTTGTTCGTCCGCACATAGAGGGCAAGGAAAGTCTCCATACTAGCAGGCTTCGCAAACAAATAAGTCGCGTGACCCAACTGCGGGGTCTCAACCACCGCGGCGCCCACGGTGTCGAAGATATATTCATCCCGGTAGAGATACAATCGCCGCGCCTGGTTCGCCAATTGGGGGTAAAAGAACGGGTCGTGGCCTGGCCTCCAACTAAGCTGGCCCACATCGAAGTCCGGGGGTACGCCTAGTTGGCCCAGATGTCGATCCAGTCCGCGCTTCTCGAGGAAGATATTCCCTTGGCCGAAAACCTGTCGGCGGTGGCGCGCGCAGGGCTCGAGGCGTTGGATTACCTCGGCGCCGGCAAGCCCGCCCCTGAGTCTTGGGTCAAGGATCAGTTGACCATGCTGAGCTTGGCAGCGAAACCCCACGCGGAACTGATGCTGATGATTGTGCCGCCGGTCCGCAAGCTGGTCGAGGCGGCCCAAAAAGGTTCATGGTAGGGAGACAATTGTTTTCAAACTCAGCCAGATGTATCATATCCGTGGGGTCGGAGGCTCGTCAGGGGAGTTCCGGCCAAGTTTCGCGATCACCGGGCAGACAGCCGGGAGGCCCAGCAATATCATTCCGTGTTCGCTTGCGGTGCACGAGAGGCGCGCCATGGGCACAATTACGCCGATGACCGAAGCACTACGTCCGCGGCACCCTGCCCTTGTGCGCGTGACGCATTGGCTCATCACCTTGTCCTTCCTGGCCCTGCTGCTCACGGGAGTGGAAATTCTCATCTCTCACCCGCGCTTTTATTGGGGCGACACCGGCAACGTCAACACTCGTCCCTTATTCAAACTGCCGATCCCATCCTCCCGGGGTACCGTCCCCACCGGCTACGGTTACGTGCTCCCTGACCAGAACGGCTGGAGCCGCTACCTTCATTTCGAAGCTGCCTGGGTGGCTGTATTGACCGGCTTACTTTACGGAGCCTTCGGATTCTTCCAGGGGCATTTCCGGCGGAATCTGCTTCCCGCTCCGTCTGACCTCTCCCCGAAGAGGCTCGCGAGCGACATTGCCCGGCATTTGCGCTTCCGGCGGCCGAGTGAGGAAGAGGCCTGGTCGTACAACGTGTCACAGCGCCTGACCTATCTGCTGGTCATTTTCGTTCTCTTTCCTTTGGTCATCTGGACGGGCCTGGACATGTCCCCAACCTTCGCCTCGGTGTTTCCGGCCGCGGTCACGGTTTTGGGCGGCCGCCAGTCCGCACGCACCATGCACTTCTTCGTGTCCATACTCCTGGTGCTCTTTCTTTTGGTTCACGTTTTTATGGTTTATCTTGCCGGATTTTGGAACCGGGTGGGCGCCATGATCACCGGTCGCCTTGCCAAACCCAGGGAGCGAGCATGAGCAAAATTTCAAGACGTAAACTCATTACCACCGGCCTGCTGGCCACCGCGGGCGCCACAGGGCTCGGAGCGGCTGCGAAGCTCGCCGAGCGTTATGGACTCATCCCCCCCGATGCGGGCGTCCTTTACGGCGCGGGCGAAACTCTGACCTATGCTGCGCAGCGGTTATTCGCCCGCCACTCTCTGGCGCCGGAGTTTGCTCGCAGCCAGATTTCGAAAGATCCGTTCGCAAACGAAGTCTCTCCCCTGGGCGCGGAGTTCCAGCGCTTGCAACAGGGAGGGTTTGCGGATTGGCGCCTTGCTGTCGATGGCATGGTCCCGACGCCGGTATCGTTCTCGCTTGCCGAGCTCAAGAGCTTCCCCCGTAGCAGCCAAATCACCATGATCGCATGCGAAGAGGGCTGGTCTTACATCGCCGAATGGAGTGGGGTGCCGCTCGCTCACATCCTAAACCTCGTGGGCGCTCTCCCCCAGGCCCGATACGTTGTCTACCGTTCGTTCCAGCCCGACTGGTGGGACAGCATCGACATGGCCGATGCCTTGCACCCTCAAACTGTCCTTGCGGTCGGTATGAACGGCGGGGAGCTTCCCGTTCCCTTCGGCGGACCTCTTCGCCTGCGCATTCCCCGTCAACTGGGCTACAAGAACGTCAAGTACATCACCCGCCTCACCCTGACCGATAACCTCAAACAGTTCGGCAAGGGCTTGGGCTCGGCGGCGCCGGAAGGTGGGTACGCGTGGTACGCCGGCATCTGACTGCGTAGGCCGCCGACACCGTAGGCACCACCAAGGTAGCGCGGAGTCGTGCGCCTTCTGCACTACTCGGCGGCTTTGAACACGATCAGCGTCCACACATTTATTAATGCGAAAGAATAAAAAGCCGCAGACTAACGCAAACTACGCGTAAGTCTGCGCTACCTTGCTGAACGCCAATAAGGACGCCGTTCGCAAGCAACTCCTCACTTGGCGCGACAGTCGCGAGGAACTGCTCCCCCTCATGCAGCAGTCTGCGCTTCTCGAGGAAGATATTCCCTTGGCTGAAAACCTGTCCGTGGTGGCGCGCGCAGGGCTCGAGGCGTTGGATTACCTCGTCGCTGGCAAGCCCGCCCCGGAGTCTTGGGTAAAGGATCAGTTGGCCCTGCTGAGCTTGGCAGCGAAACCCGACGCGGAACTGATGCTGATGATCGTGCCACCGGTCCGCAAGCTGGTCGAGGCGGCCCAAAAAGGTTCATGGTAGGAGAGTGAGGGAAACTATTATGTCGGCGACCCTTAAGGAGCCAGGACAGGCCACGGATGGGATGCGGTGACACGCATGTTCCGCGTTTTCGGGGGGCGTATACATGAATGGCAACGTGTGCGCGACCCGAGGTAAGTTACTTATATGCCGCTTCGAACGTTGATGATGCCGCTGGCCGTAACACCCCAGCAGCGCTCTTGGCTCTGAAACTCCCGTGGAGAAACGCGGCAATTGATACCGCACAAGCCCAGCCCTGATTGTTTTCCAAGGCAAAGTACGACTGAGGGGGTTTTAAGTCATATCCAAGGATCTGAGTGACCTGATTCAGCGGAACCGGCTCGGCGTATGGAAAAGGGCTTCCCAGTTCGATGGCAAAGATTTTTTCTGAGCATCCAACGTAGCTGTCAAATTCCTCTTTGGAACACTGGATGTCTGATCCGAATTTGGACCAAATCTCATTCGGTTTTCCGGTGACAACGCCTTCAACGGTCGCTTCACCAACCAATGCGCCTAAAGGCCGCGAGGCGTAGAGGGAGACCCGTTGACCCAGCCATTTTTCTGAAAACTGCCTTCGGACTTCAATGGTCTTTTCGTTTCGCATGATCTTTTCTGCATAATTAGGCTTGACGCTGAGCAGCAGGGCATTGTTAATCGAATATCCAGCAACTGAGAACTTCTTCATCAGGTTCGGCAGCTTGGTTATGACAGAAGACCAGACCTTCTCGAACGGAGCCGAGCAGATCATCTCGACATTGCCCGAGCGGTATTGGCGGCTCGCCTTTGCAGCAGTTTCGAATCCGAAGGAAGTGAAAAACTCCTTCTTACTGCTCCAGAGGCTTTCAGGCAACGTAAAATGGACCTCCTTTGCGATACGCCGAATTTCAAATGACATCTGAGTGAAGAATATCTGACCCAGGTCGGCATCCTGGAAATCTTCGTGAATTCGGAGATGACAAAACTTCGCGTTGCGGCCACGCTTCACAATGGCACTGACGATCGGATGTTCTCCCTCGTAACCAACGTATGCAACGCGCTGATTAGATTCCAGCCCGGGAAGGACTTTCGACCTTAGCCAGGCCTGGATGCTTGGGTACATGGGTGCATTTTCCAGGACTAATTCGCTAAATGCCTTGAGGTCGTCGCTCTTTCTAACGGCGTCCGTGCCCCTGAGTCTGACGATCCGAAAATCTCCTTTCAGAGGGAAAAGCGTGTTCATGGCTATGTCTCCTTATCCGGCTCAACTCGTCCGTTGTCCATCAACCGAAGTTTCGGCGACCAATCCCCAAAAAATTTGGACAGCTCAAGATTCTGGGTGCTGTACTCACTCCTGCGCGGGGTCGGGGCGCTTTCAGACATCCTGTAGAAGCTTAGCCTCGCCATTTTTTCGCCGTCCGCAAGGCTGACGTCCACATCATGCCCGCGCACCTCAAATATCAACGGGGTTCCCTGGAGGCCGTCCGGGCGCTTCCAGCCGAAATGAGGGTGGGCAAATCCTGCGTAGTGTATACGCATTTCACCAATCGTTTCGTCGCTCGCGCGGCAATACACTGCGATGCCCGGATGAACTGAAATCAGCTCCTTGGAACGCAATAGATAAAACTGAGTCTTCTCTATTATAATGCGCTTCTCTCCTGGAAGGGGATTAACGAAGGTCCAGTATTCTTCAGGACGCGGTCTCTTCTGTTCTTGCTCCTCTCTCCAAAGCGGGACCGGATCGAGTTTGACATGGTCCTCAGGGTCAGGATACTGAGCACAAAACGCAGCAACGCAAACGCCTCCCTTCGAATCGGGATTTAAGTTCACCGAAAGGCTTCCGTCATGGGTATCGGAACCATGCAACACCGTGCGGTGCAATTCCTCGCTCTCGACGACCAGAGCACTTTCTGGCGTGCCATTGAAGAGTCTTAATTGGGAGAGAGACCCTCCAGGTTTTACCCTAACCGGAAAGGTCATGGGCGTAACCTCCAGGTACATTTCTCCGTTCCCGCTGCCCAGGCCGCGAGGATCGAAGCATTCATATCGATCCATTCCATCAACGATCAGCCTTGCCAGGACGTCTACCCGCCCGACCGAGCTTTTTGCGGTGGCCATTCCGTGGATTCGACCTTCCACTAGCCGCTGTTCCAACCGCTCCCGAAGCTTGAAGAGATATGTTTTATGCGGAGCCAGATCGTAGTATTCTTCTTTCCGCTCTTTTCTGACGGCGAGTTTCTGATCGACCACAAACTGTTTATACAGAGCGTATACAGGTTTGACCGAGCCCAAGCGCATCTCGTAGCATTCATCTGACACGGTCAAGTCAATGGCGGACTCAATGTCGTTTGTTTCGAGCGGGACCTCACTTGTAATCATGCTATTAGAAATAAGGTCCCCGATTTGATCCCTGTTGAGGACACCTGGGATCCATTGTTCCCATGGACGACTCATTACACCGCCCTGACGACTTCAAATTCGCTTTCCCCGAGCGGAAGCCCGGCGTCGGTCCTGTGAAGACCAAATGTATTGTATGTCCGCCATCGAATGCTTTCAAGCCCCCCCGGATCGTGTAATATCGGAAACGAGCAGGCGTGCCGTTTGTGTGCTGGAAGCGGGGCAGATTGGTTCCTACCCGCGGGTGGCGCCGGCATCGCCTTTTATGTCGGCGACCCTTAAGAGGCCACGGGCAGGCCACGGTGACAGGGATGTTGCGCGTGTTCGTGGGGCGCATGCATGAACGACAATGTATGCGCCACCCGCGCACCCCTCATCACCGACAGCAATCTCACGTAACGCTCACTGCGAACTGACTTCAAAGATCAACTCCCCGAAGAAACCCACCTCAACGCTTTGTATAAACCCGTTTCGGGTTTGAACCCAAAGCGGGTGCACCCGACGCCACCCCCGCGCGGCAGGCCCGCCGCAAAGCGCTCACGGCTATGCCGCACAGAGAAGGGAAGACAGGGACAGGGAAGGGAACCGTAAGAGCCTTTTTGTTGGCAAGTCTACAATCCTACATTCCCGTTGCAGACACGCGACCGACATTGACGCCGCATCGAGGTTGGTGTACGCTAATCGGCGTACATGGAACACGACAACAGAACCGTCGGAGACGTTATCCACGACGCGCGGGCAAGACTCAACTTGAGCCTCCGTGACGTCACTAAGAAGCTCGACATCACGCCTTCGTATCTGAGCGATATAGAGAACAATCGCCGGGTGCCATCGGAAGAGGTACTAGGCAAGCTGGCGAATTTCCTCCATCTCGACTACGACGACCTCATGGCCCGCGCCGGCCGGTTCGGGAAGGACGCCGTTCGTTACATGATGAGGACGCCGGCGGCGGGCGTGCTCTTGCGCCGACTAGCGGAAGGCAAAGCCTCGGACAAAACCGTCGAGAAGCTACTGAATCTTGCCGACCGTGAGATCGGGGCAAAGAAGGAGCCCCCCAAATGAGGTTGGGCAGGTCTGGTTTTTACCGTCGCCGAGACGGCCAGGAGCGTCTGTGGCTCTCGCCGGCAGACATCGAGAGTATGATGGATGACACGCTGCGCAACTTGGGGGTATTTCCAACCGACGAGCAGCCGACTGTGGACATTGAACGCTTTATCCAGCGCCTCGGTGTGCGGATGGACCAATACGCCAATTTGGACCCAACAGTGCTCGGACAAACCGAGTTCTACTCCGATGAGCCGCCGAAGATTTTCATTAACCGCGACCTCACCGGAGCCATTGACGATGACCACACGCCCCCAGGGATTCGTGGTCGCTGGCGGGCAACAATGGCCCATGAGGCTAGTCACGTCGTGATGCACCGAGTGCTATTCGAGGTAAACCAGGACCAAGAGACCCTATTTCACATGCAGGACCAGCCGGAGCCGCAGCGGCTCATGCGGTGTCTCAAGAAAAACGTACTCTTCCGTGGCGGCGGCACGAACGATTGGCGAGAGGTTCAAGCCAACATGGGCATGGCGGCCTTGCTCATGCCGCAGAGCCCTTTTCGGCAGTTGGCGGGCAAGGTCGCAGAGCAGCACCGCCTGGCGGCCCAGGCCCTCACCATTGGATCTGCCCCGGCAGCAACCCTCACGGCTGAAATGGCCGCACTCTTCGATGTCTCGAGGCAGGCAGTGGGAATTCGGCTTGAAGCACTCGGGATACTATCACCAGCGGGCCAGCCGTGGCTGATTCACGGGGCGCGGTGAGTGGCCCCTTTTTTTTCTAAATAGTGTTGACAAGTCGGCGTACATGGCGTATTCTGCGTACGTGGCCCGACTAGCTGGCCGAACAAGGAGAATTCATCATGTCTGAAGAACAACGGGAAGTTGAAGGGAAGCATGAGGTGCGGATTCACATCGATCAGCACAAGTATGAATCGCCCAACCCGACGATGGGGGCGGCACTCTATACGCTCGGCAACGTCGCGGTGGGTCTCGAACTTTACCGGGAAGTGAGCGGCGACAGGGAAGACAAACCGATCGAGAACGGCCCGGAGATCGTCCACCTGAAGGAGGACGAGCACTTCCACACCGGCCCGCCCAAGCCATACACGATTTACGTGAACGGCGAACAGAAAGAGGTCATGACCAAAACCGTGTCCTTCGCCGAGATCGTCAAGCTCGCGTATCCAACGCCGCCGAAGGGGGACAACATTCTATACACGGTCTCCTATGAGGATGGTCCGCCCGCCAATCCCAAGGGCTCGTTGAAGGAAGGAGAAACCGTCAAGGTCAAGAACGGGATGATTTTCAATGTCACAGCGACCGATAAGTCGTAGCGCGGACCTGAAGAAGCTGCGCGAGGAAGGATATGACCTGGAGATCCGATCCGGGTGTTTGCTGGTGAAGGATGTTCCGTACGTAAACTCCCGCAAGGAGGTCAAACGCGGAATTCTGGTCATGAAATTGGTTCTCGCGGACGACGAGACAGCGCGGCCCGATGACCACGTAGCCTACTTTTCGGGAGACTACCCGTGCAACGAGGACGGAACCGAAATCGCGAAGATCAAACACACGAGCGGTGAGCGCTCGCTGGCTGAAGGCGTGGTGATACAACACTCGTTTTCAGCAAAGCCCAAGCCGCACGACTTCTACCCTGATTACTACGCCAAGGTGACGTGGTATGTCAGCATACTTTCCGGCCCCGCCTGGAGGATCGACAAGTCCACCGCTAAAACCTTCCCGTTCATCGAGCCGGAGCAGGATAGTGACGAGCCGTTCAACTACACCGACAACGCTTCCAGCAGGGCCGAGATCGTCGCCGTCACCCAAAAGATGGCGCTGAAAAGGATTGCGATCGTGGGCCTGGGGGGGACCGGTTCTTACGTGCTGGATCTCGTCGCCAAGGCGCCTGTAAAGGAGATCCACGCCTATGACGGAGACACCTTCTATCAGCACAACGCCTTCAGGTCGCCGGGCGCGCCTTCGGGCGATGACCTGAGAGCGAAGCAGCCCAAGGTGACCTACTTCAAAAACCTCTACGCCAAGATGCACCGCGGAATCGTCGATCACGCGGTGTATATCGATGCCGGGAATGTGGAAGAACTGCGCGGCATGGACTTCGTGTTTCTCTGTCTCGACAGCGGTCCCGCAAAGAAAGTGATCGTCGAGAAACTCGAAGAGTTTAACCTCCCGTTCATCGACGTGGGCATGGGAATCCAATTGAACAAGGGGGCTCTGGGCGGCATCGTGCGGCTCACAACGAGCACGTCGACGAAGCGCGACCATTTGCGCAGCAGGGTCTCGCTCGGGGACGCGGCCGCTGGCAACGAGTATGATCGCAACATCCAGATTGCCGACCTGAACGCCCTGAATGCCACTCTAGCGGTCATCAAATGGAAGAAGCTGTTTGGCTTCTACCGCGATCTCAAATCAGAGCATCACAGCCAGTACAGCATCGATGGGAACTTGCTCCTCAACGAGGACAGGCGACAATGAAGCAGGAAATCGTCCTCAAGCATGAATTCGTCGAGTTCATTCCGGGTGAGCTCAAGGAGGGGACGATTTACGTCTCGGTCCGGTTTGGGACGGTATCGCACCTGTGTTGCTGCGGCTGCGGAAACAAAGTCGTCACGCCGCTGCGGCCCACGGACTGGAAGCTCATCTTTGACGGCAAGACCGTTTCGCTCGACCCCTCGATCGGGAACTGGAGCTTCGCGTGCCGGTCTCACTATTGGATAAGGAATAACAGGGTTCGGTGGGCTCCTCGATGGTCCCAAGACAAGATTGGTGCTGGAAGAGCTCATGACCGATTTGCGAAGGAGAGATATTTCGGCACGGCTGATGCTGCCACTGATAGTCTGAAAAAGGTAGGCGGCAAAACAGAACGCGGTTTTTGGTGGAGGCTGAGGAAGTGGTGGTCGTCGCGGCGTGGATAAACAAGGGCTTTTTTCTCCCTTCTTTCCGCACATGGGCAAGTTCGCCCGCGGTCAAATCGAAATCCGCTCCACCAGCTCGTTGCTTTGACACATGGATAGGGTCTAGAGCATGGCCAGATCAGGAAACTCGCTAACAAGCCAGCACGGCATGGGAGGATAAGGTAATGGCAATTCAGGTCAAAAACATTGAAGGCACTTCCGACAATACATGTAAGTGCAGTTCGTGGCTCGATCACTGGAAAAACTATGGCGGCGGTTCAATTCCAACATACTGTTCTGAAGAAAAATGTACTAGCCCGCCAACCCTGGGTTCGCATGTCCAGAAGAATAGTGCTACCGACAAAAGCTGGTACATAATTCCCCTTTGCGCGACCCACAACAAAAAGGCCGATACCCTTAGCGTTGTTGACAGCACAAAGTTTGTCTCTGCAAACGTGAGCGCCACCTGCGGAAAAAAGTAGAAGGTCAAGTCGTCTCGCGCCGCGCGGGGGTTTGTCGGACCCTCGCGGGGGCTCGCGGATCAAGGCACTGGCTCAGCCTGTGGATTCGATGGCGCCGATATCTCCGAGCTAGTCAGCAAGGCCGCGTGTAGAGGGTGATGCCGCGGCCGAGGATGCACAGCAGGAAGGGTGACTTGGCGGTTCCTGCTTCAGCTACTTCCGCAGGGGTGGCGAAGACGACGTCCACGTGCGGAAAGCACTCGGCGCCCAGTTGGCGAGCCCGGCACTGGTGGACGTCCCTGCGCGCGGATCGGAGGGCATTCTCACCCGGTCGACGATCAAACCGTCCGTCGGCTGACGGATTCGTCGGCGCTCATGCCGGCCTATTCGTTGTAACTTGATCCCGCAGGGCGGGACCAATCTTCGGGGCGGCTGACCAAACCGGCCCTCACCGGGTTTAGGTGAATGGTAATCTCACTGGGAGTCGAGGGATCAATTCCCCACGCTCGCAGCGTCAAAATCGTTTTGTAAAGCAGCTATTTTGGAGAGCCATGATTTGTACTGAGCGAGTGAGAAGGGCGGCATACCCTGCAAATAGTGATTCACGTACCTCTTGCCGTTGGCCGTCCATTCCATCAGGAAAAGCCGCTTGCCGGAATGAAAGACCGGGATGGCGCCCACTTCCCGGTTCTCATTGGCCTTCGCGGCGTAGTCCCCTTCCAGCAGCGTCTCTCCGGAGTCCGCGTCCCAGACGCGGTAATGCCCGCCGGCGTCTTCCCTCGAATCATTTCCGACCACCACCCTGACGCGCCAGTCTTGGGGCTCATCCACCATGACGCAGACGGGTTGCTGCACCCGGCGAATATAGTAATAGGCAAGCTTCTTGTTGAAATAATAGTCCACGACGGCGTCCGAGAATTGCGGCCAGCCGTCCATGACATTCCACCAGATGAGGCCGGTGCTCCACCACTTTTTCAAGCGCGTCATCTCGACGAAGAACTTTTTCGCTTCGGCTTGGGAAACCTGGGAAGCCAGAATAAAGTCTTCAATCTTGTCCGGAAGCTCGCCAAACAATTCCTTCACCTGGTTGGCCATCAGCTTGATGCGGTACGGATTTCCCGTCATGTCGGTAGAGTGAAAGACCCATTGGGGATTGTCTTGCCAGGGCCACACGTGGTGCTCGTCGACGAAGCGTTTGATCGAGGAAAGACCCGGACAACCGTGGTAACCGATCTCGCTCACGAAATGCGCCGTGTGCTCTGTGTAGTAAGGGCTCTTGAAGTAGTCTCTCGGACCCCACA
>Ga0074046_10004748_pt1 | contig 10989 bp, 10 predicted proteins | sample BogForMeECP23OM3_FD_94441 | JGI IMG/M metagenome (GOLD analysis project Ga0074046, IMG submission 94441) | Bog forest soil microbial communities from Calvert Island, British Columbia, Canada - Bog Forest MetaG ECP23OM3 | ecosystem: Environmental > Terrestrial > Soil > Wetlands ...
ACGCAGTGCCCGATCCGCACCCCGCCCCTCGGGCGGGCGTGGACGTAGCGGCAGCAGGCCCAGCGCACATCGTGTTTCTCGGCTATCTCAGCGCCCGCAAGGGTGTCCCCGAACTGCTGGAGGCGTTGGCAAGCCCGGCGCTTGCCGCGCTCCCGTGGCGTGCGACGCTGGCTGGCGGCGGGCCAGTAGACGAGTTTCGGGCCCGCGCCGCCGTCCTTGGCCTTGCCGACCGGGTGGCCTTTCCCGGCTGGATTCATCAGGCCGCGGCCAGCGCCCTGTGCGCGGCCGCGGACATCCTGGTGCTGCCCTCGCACGCCGAAGGGCTGGCGATGTCGGTGCTGGAGGCGCTGGCGCACGGGCTCGCGGTGGTGGCGACGCCGGTCGGCGCGCACGGCGAGGTGATCGAACCGGAGAAATCCGGCCTGTTGACGCCGCCGGGGGATATAGCCGCGCTGGCCACCGCGCTCGCCCGCGTGGTCGGCGATCCGGCGCTACGCGAACGTCTTGGCGCTGGCGCCCGCCAGCGCTTCGTCGACCGTTTCGACGTGCGGTCCTACTCCGCGCGTTTGGTCCGGCTGCATGTCGGGCTGCTCGGCGGTCGAAGCCCTGTGGGTGGGATTGAAGCCGAGCCTCTGCGATCCGGCTTTGGCGAGAAAGGCCCTCTCACATGAATCTGCTGATTTCGGCCTATGCGTGCGCCCCCAATCGCGGTTCCGAGCATGGCTCCGCATGGAACTGGACATCTGAGGTCGCCCGGCTTGGCCATCACGCGACGGTTCTGGTCTCTTTAGCCCATCGGACTGCGATCCTCGCGGCAACAGAGCGAGACCCGGCGTTGCAACGCATCCGCTGGGTGTTCCCGGAAGTCGCCTCCTGGCCGCTGCAGCAAGGCAAAGAACCGGTCTGGGAACGGACCTACAATCTGCTGTGGCAGCGCCAAGCGCTGCGGGTCGCCCGAACGCTGCACCGCGAGCAGCCGTTCGATCTCGTGCATCATCTAACCTGGGGAGGCGTGCGGGCGCCGACCTTTCTCGGAACGCTAGGCGTGCCGCTGATCATCGGCCCGGTTGGCGGCGGTGAAACCTCTCCGGCTAGCTTGCGTGACCGTTTCTCTATGCGTGGGCGCGTTCTGGAAGGGGTGCGCGACTTGTCGAATGCGACGATCGAACTCAACCCTATCGTTCGCCAAGGTCTGCGCAAAGCCGGGGTGATCTTCGCCCGCACCGTCGACACCAAAAACCTATTGAGTCCGCCATTGCGCGCCAAGACATACGTGCAGATGGAACTGGGCGTGATGCCGGCGCAGATCGGCGCCCCGCGCCCCAAACGCCCGATGCCGCGAAAGCTGTTATATGCGGGACGCCTCCTCTACTGGAAAGGCGTGCACATCGCTATCGAAGCGATGGCTCGGCTCGTCGCCCATATGCCCGATGCGCAGCTGACGATCGTCGGGAACGGCCCGGAAGAGTCGAGATTGAAATCTGAAATTGCACAACGGAACCTCGGCGCAAACATCACGTTCGTGTCATGGATGCCTCAGGAGCAGTTTCTACGTCTCTACGACACCCATGACGTTTTCGTCTTCCCCAGTCTGCACGACAGCACGGGATGGGTAGTTCTGGAGTCCTTCTGCAAAGGATTGCCGGTCGCTTGCCTCAATCTCGGTGGACCGAAGGATCTCGTCACGCCGCAGTCCGGGATCGTTGTCGATACGGCGGGCCTTAATACATCGGGCGTTGCGACACGGTTGGCCGAAGAGCTGCGTGTGCTTCTTACCGATCAAGAACGCCTTGCCGCCCTATCGGCCGGCGCCATCGCCAGGGTGCGCGAGTTTCTTCTGCGCGATCAGGTACAGCGCCTCTATGCGCAGGCAATTGAACATCTGGGGGTGACCGCGACACCGCCGTGATAGACACTGGCCGTTGTTGCAGTGCATCCGACCGCCGCACAGGGCACAAGGCAGCTGGTCCAGCGTAGCATTGCATTGGCTGCCGCTATCCACCACGATAGCGACGCGGGAGATACCGCGAGCCCGGAAACGTGGCCGCAGCCCAAGTGGACCAGTGAACCCGCAAAGTGTGCCGTTCAGCCGAACTGTCATGTGTACCAAAACGCTCATTTCGCAGAATTAATTGATGTCTCACAAAGTAATTTGCCATCCCACCGATCTCCGTGCTATACGATTATGTGAGCTATATACTCCCGTAGTGAACGATACTCCCGTAGTGAAAGCGATGCAAAAGCGCATACTGATCGTCGGAATCGGTTTTGCAGGTGCCGTTCACGCCCGTACCCTGGCTGCGGCGGGCATGAATGTTCATCTGATTGACCGCCGCTCACATATCGGCGGTAACGCCTACGATTACGTCGACAAGAACGGCATCAGAATTCATGCATATGGCCCACACCTTTTTCATACGAAGAATGAGAGGGTTCTGCAATGGATCAGGCAATTCGCGGATTTTGTACTCTATACGCACCGGGTGCGCGCGCTGTTGCCAAATGGCAACTATGCGCCCCTTCCCATTAATCTTGACACCGTTAATATGGTCTTGGGAGCAGATTGCGAAACCGCTGAGGACGTCAACGAACTACTTGCAAAAGTGGCAATCCCAATTGAAGCCCCGCGCAATGCTGGTGAATATCTTTATTCACGGATTGGATTGAAGCTCACAGATTTATTTTTCCGTCCCTATACGAGGAAAATGTGGTCATTAGACCTTGAAGATATGTCGGCTGCAGTGGTAGCACGAATTCCTATCAGAGCAAGTCGTCTAGACACATATTTTCCTGATGACGAGGTGCAGATTTTACCACGACGTGGCTATACCGAGCTTTTTAGAAGTATTCTTGATCACCCACGTATCACTGTCGACCTCAATATATCTTTTGAGAAGACTTTGCTAAGAGATTTCGATTATTGCTTCAATTCAATGGCGATCGATGAATACTTTGATCTCAGGCTAGGCGAATTGCCGTATCGTTCAATTCGTTTTCATACACGCACGATTGCGTCGCAAGGCAATCGTGGATGGGCGGTAACTAACTTTACCGATTTCAGACCGTTCACGCGAGAAACTGCTTGGCATGAGTTACCTTTTCATAAGGCAGAGGATTCGAGCGTAGAAACACGAACGGTCGAAGAGCCCTGCGATTATAAAGAAAATTCTTATGAGAGATATTATCCAGTAAGAACTGCAGATGAGAGATACCAGAAAATCTATAAGAAATATCGCGAACTGGCAACACGAGAGGCTAATGTGCAATTTATTGGCCGGTGTGGCACCTATCAGTATCTGGATATGGATCAAGTCATAAATCAATCGCTTGCGAGTGCGGAGCGGTGGCTGGCATCGCAAGGTGAGTGACTTTGTGGCTGGCCTCTCGGGCAGGCAATAGAACGATGTGCCCCGATGGATGCCTTCCGGCCGATATGTCCGTCAGTGCGGCTTCCATCGACCGGCTGGCAGCGGCCTTTCCGGCGGTCCAACTGTTGCAGTATTCCTGGATCGGCGGTTAATCTGCCTTCCAGACAGGCGGATGTCGGCTTATTTGGGTACAGAGCCTAGGCTGTCCACCAGATACGCGGATGGTCCGCTCATCGAGACATGTTGTTGCAAGGGTAAGTGCCGTGGAACGACGAAGCTTCGCCAATGGTGCGCGCGTCTCCGTGCTCGGCTTCGGCTGCGGCCGTGTCGGGTCAATCAACAATACCGTACCCATGCGTGAAATCGAAGCCACTCTCAGAGCCGCGGTCGAGCATGGCATAGATCTGTTCGATACCGCAGACATTTACGCGCAGGGCGACAGTGAGCGAACGCTGTCGCGGCTTCTCGCCCAGTACCGTGATCGCATGTTCGTTGTGACGAAGGTCGGCGGTTGTCATAGCCGCTTCGCCGGTCCCATCCGGCTGGCCAAACCGGTGCTGCGGATGTTGGTTCGATCGCGGACACAACTGCGCGACGCCGTCGTCAAGGCCCGCGCGGCGACGGTCAGTTATCACTTTCAGCCGCGTGATCTGCGGCTGGCGGTCGACCGTTCACGCCGCCGGTTGCGCGTTGACCGGCTCGACGGATTGCTACTGCACAGCCCGTCACTGGAAACCCTGAACGACCACGACTTTCTGGCCGAATTGCTCGTCAGCGGGCAGGCCGCGCACGTTGGCGCTTCGGTGAAGACACTGCCGGAGGTTGAGGCCGCGGTGGCCATACCGTCGATAACAATGCTCCAGGTGCCTTTGCCGGTCGCCAGGTCGCTCACTGGTACCGAAATCGTCGAACGAATTCGCCAACGTGATATCGGCGTCTTTGTCCGTGAGATCCTGGAGAGCGTAAGGCTTGGAACGACCCCCCCGCAGGAGGCGGTATCCGCCGCGATCGCGCCAGATTTCATCACGGCGGCGATCATAGGCGTGAGCACGCGCCAGCATCTCAGCGAAGCCGTGGCCGCGGTTTCATGATTTGTGCCGGCGACAGCCTGCCCGACGGCGGCGAAACAGGAGTGGACGTCGCGATCGTTCGAGCCGGGCCGGTCGGAATCGCTTTGGCCGTGCGTCTGGCCGGCCGGGTGGGCCGCATCGCGCTGATTGAGGCGGGCGGCCCACGATATAAACCCGCTGAGAGCTCCGAGTTCTTCAGGGCCGCGGAAGTAACTGATCCACGGCACATGCCAACGGACCTCTACCGAAGAAGGATGCTGGGAGGGACGACCTCGATATGGGGAGGCCGCTGTACCCCGTTCGATCCGGAAGATTTCGCTTCGGGGCCCGGGCGACCCGGATGGCCAATCGCATTCGTTGAAGTAGACACTCATATCCCGGACGCGCTTGAGTTCTTCGACGCTGGTGTGCCCGAGTATTCCTCCGCCTCGACCCTGCCAAAGTATCCGATTTCGCTCGACCCATCGGCCACTGATCTGATTGTTGACCGTATCGAACGATGGAGCAAACCGACGAATGTGTGGGAGAAGTATGGATCGATGCTGTCGCGTTCACGCCATGTGACCGTCATCCATGGGGCAACCTGCACGAACGTGGTCACGAACGCTGACGGCACCTGCGTGACCGCTCTCGAACTCAGGACGCCGTCGAACCGGTCTCATAAGGTCGTCACATCCACGGTCGTGCTGGCATGCGCCGGCCTGGAGACGCCAAGGTTATTGTTGGCGTCACGCGGAAGCCGATCATGCGGACTCGGAAATGAGCATGATCTTGTTGGCCGTTTTTACATGGCGCATCTCGCGAGCGATGCTCAAAACGTTGGCGCTCTGCGCTTCACCAAACCTGAAGCAGCTCGCGCGTTTGACTTCATCAAGATGGAGACCGGGATTTACGCGCGCCGTATGATTCTATTATCGCCCGACGCGCGCCAGCGAGAAGGTATTGGCAATATTATTTTTCGCCCGAGCAGGCGACCGATCGACGACGCCGCGCATCGCGATTCGGTTCTGTCCGCGATGTTTCTGGCGAGGAATCTGTTAATTCCCGCGGAATATATGCGTAGCCTTGCTGTTGGAACCCGTTTCGCCTCGATTTTGCGGCAGCGTGACCACATGGTCAACGTGGCCGCGGACCTCCCGAAATTGTTCGGATTTGGCATCCAGTGGATGAAGAAGCGCGTGTTCGCGACACGCAAATTGCCGGCGGTATTTCTGTACAGAAAGGACGGAACCTACCCGCTGGAGTTCAATGCCGAGCAGTTGCCAAACCCCGAGTCACGGGTGTCATTGGGTCATGGGGTCGACCCGTTCGGCATGCCGCGGTTGCTGGTGCGATGGCAGGTGCGCGATACTGAACTCGACGGAATCTGCCGGGCCTACAGACTTCTGGCGGCCGCCGTCGCGAAATCGGGCCTGGGAAGCGTTTTGCTTGACCCCAATCTACCCGGTTCTGTGGCGCGTTCGCTCTGTCCTCAGGGAGGCGTTCATATCGGTACGGTCCGAATGGGTTCCAATCCTCAAACAGGCGTTGTTAATCCGAACGGAGAGGTCTGGAACATCCGCGGATTGTTCGTTGCTGGCACCGCGACTTTTCCAACGTCTGGCTGTGCCAGCCCAACCTTAACGGCAGTCGCTCTCGCGTTTCGAATGGCGGAGTACCTGGTCGGGCGGCGGACCAGGGGACTATCATCCACAGCGCGAAACGGCTGATCTCAGTTTAGAACCGCCCGCTCGAACGGGCATCTCAACCCCGGCTTTGCCTGGATATTTAGGCAATCCGCCTGCGACAGTTCGAGCCGGGTCAGCGTGGATTTGCCCACCGCCGGCGCGCAGTCGTCGCGCCAAGCCTTGAGCTTGCCGGCCAACACGGCCATCAAGTGGAGAGCATGGCCGAATTCTGCTAATGACGCCCAGTCGCGGCGTGCCTGAAAGTGTATTAGCCATTTGGCCATGGGCGACCGACATCTACCCTTCATGCGGCCTGGCCCAAAATTGGCATTGGTGTTAACTGATGGCGAAGCTCGATCGGCTCTGACCGCGTCGGCTGCCGACTTGTCCACGCAACCCCTTGCGGAGACAACAAATAGTGTGCGTAAGAGCCAATAGAGAAACGGTCCGCAGCAAGTCGCCGCGCATGGCGACGGGCAGCCGAACGTTTTATTTTAGCCTGTAGCCCAACCTCATGCTCACGCTACGCAAACGTCGCTGGGTCCAGTGGGCTGCAGGTTACCTTCTTCTATGCCAAATACAGGCGCTCGACATAGTCGATCGCGCCATTTATGGCGAGTGGAATGCTAAACCCGGCGACAAAATAACTCAAGTTATAAATATTGTGCAGATTGCCGTAAGCATTGCCCTCTTCTATCGAGGCTCACGGTATTGGTTATATCTTCGGAGAGGTGGCTTTCTCTCGATAACATTGGCTGTTTTCCTGCTTTGCTCCGCGGCTTGGTCGGTTAGTTCTGGATCGACCTTGCGAGCTGGCGTTGAGTACTTATTTCTTATCATTGGCGCAGTTGGCGTGGCGGAGAATCTTGAAGGTGACGACTTCATGGACCTGCTTGCGTGGGTCTGCTTCCTATCGGCGATCGCTTCCCTCGTCCTTCTGGTGGTTTCGCCAGCCAGCGCGTTCGGCGGAGCGCATGATTTTCGTGGCGTTTTTTCCCAAAAAAATCCTCTCGGCGAGGCGATGTCGATGGGGGTCCTCGCTAGTCTCCATGGCCTTCGGGTGGGTAAGCGCAGCCGCTTTCTTGGTATTATTATGCTCTCAGCGGTCACGTTTGTTACGATAAAATCAGAATCGATGACCTCATTGTTAGCAATAGTCTTATTTGTCTGTCTCGGAACGGCGATACAATCTTTACAGAAGCGAGGGACTGCTCGTATTCTCGTATTGAACGGGATTTTCATCGTGCTGCCCGTGGCTTTAATCGCCGCCTTCAATCAGCATTTCTTGCTCGAAACGCTGGGGAAGGATCCAACGTTGACCGGGCGCACGGATATTTGGAACTTTGTGATCCCCGACATCTACCACCGGCCGTTGCTGGGATGGGGATATCGGGCGTTTTGGACCTTCGACAATCCCGCAGCGTTTGAAATTGCGGATGCTCTTCACATGTGGCTGCCTCAGGCTCATAACGGCATTTTAGAAATGCTTCTGAGCGTTGGGCTAGTCGGCACCGTTTATTTCATATATTTATGGGGTCGAACAGTTTGGTTGTCGTTGAAATGCATGCGGACCTCCGAAAGCGCAATGGCGACAACCTGCGTTTTAAGCTGTGCTGGAGTTGTACTGGTCGGTGTTAGTGAAACTGTTGTCCTTTACTCTGGGGCCATAACATTTGTCTTCTTCATAACTGGTTTTTTCTGTGAGCGAGCGGTAACAACAGCGCGATGGCGACAAACAGATGCGTTCAGGCGTCCTGTTAGAGTGGAATCCGTTCACGCCCGAGCGGCCCGTAGCTCACGAGAACGCCCGCTTCAGCAAGGGTCTCGCGCGGCTCTTCGATCGTGAGGTCCGGGGCATCGCCTGGATCGCCGGCATGGAACGCCTGCGAAGCAAAGCCAACCATGAAGCGGCGAGGACGGCCTTCCTCGCAGCATCCTCCAACAAGGCGCGCTCGCGCATGGAAATCAAGAGTGATGCTTTCCACTGAGATCGTGTGTTTCCCGCTTGGCCGCACGCTTCCGTTGGAGGAAAGTCCCATGGACAGCCGGTTGTCCCGAGGCGACCGTACCCGCGCTGTCAAGAACAATGTTGTTGGACAGGCCATTGATCTCGATATTCTTCATAAGGATTGAAACATTCTCAGGCATAGGCTCAATCGCTACGACTTTACCATGCCGACCCACCCACCGCGATAACAAGATCGACTGGGCGCCGTGATGAGCACCGCATTCGATCACGACTACGCCAGGGGTGACGCCTGACAAAATCCATCTCAAACGAAACGTCGAATTTGCTGCTGTACCAACTTTTTCCTGTTACATTACCAATATAAAATTGATACTTCTCACCCGCAACCTCGCGCTCGATTGTAAAAGGAGAAAAGTTGAACGCGTTGACGAAATTTCGTGCACGCCCTCCTATCGCTTCCCTCAACCATTTTGGCGAGATGAGCTTAGCCAAAACATCTTCTTACATAACGAACGCTTCCTTTTTCTTTCACACGATAAATCGTTACTCTAACGACATTCTGTGAGCGCCGCACAAATACACAATCAAGAAAGAGTTTATCGGTGGCCGTTGGCCGTGGCAAGGAAAAAAGAGGCGTGTTGTTAGTACGGCCCAGAAAGCCGAGGCCCAACCCGACGCGCCGTCGATCTCATGGTCGTGAGTGCTCCGGCGGCTCGGGACCGTCAAGGGCGCGCTTCGCGCGCGTCGCCTCGGGCGAGCTTCGCCCCTTGACCGCCCCGAGCCGCCGGAAGAAGGCTCCCATGAGCTCGACGCCGCTTCCCGCGCCTCCCATTCCCCAACCCCGCACGCACTCATCATCTGCCCCAGTTGTGCAACCAACGGGGACATTTCTATTTTGCGTTGACACCTGTGCCCGAAAAAATGTCGCCGAAAAAGCTGCATCTCACCTCCCCGACATTGAAAACGCTCTTCGCGCCGTTCCGCGTGATCCGACCGACGAGTGACCGGCCCCGTAGCCCAGACGAAGCGGCAGGGTGTCGCAATGGCGCCGAAGCGATGCATGGATGTTCGCACGAGTCTCACCCAGCGAAAGCAGACCGTCGCCGTGGTTCACATGCCGCACGGCTTGGTGACCAGGTCGGCGTTCTCGGTGAGCGACGTGCCGTTCCAATGCAGGTAGACGACGCCCTTGAGCCAGGTCGGATAGTCGCTATAGATGAACCCGCTGCTTATGCAGGTCGTCGACGGAACCTGATAGCCTTTGCCGGATGTGCCGGATGCGGTTGGCGTGAGGTCGCTTATAACTGACGGCGTCGTTAGGGTCAGCGCGTTGGCGTTATACCCCATACACTCCGTGACGTTGACGAAGCCGGTGCAGTTCGGCGCTCCAAGCTGATTAGCGAGCAGATCAGTCGTATTGGTGAACGCCGGGTTCTCGTATGTATTCGTGCCCAGGTTGCCCGACGTGTTAACGGTGATGTCATAAGTCGAGTTACACGTCTCTGACGGGCACTTTGTCTGTGTCGCTTTAAAGATGTTCTGCGTCCCGGAGCCGCCGTTGGTGAACGTCGTGATAGTCTGGTATGCCGCCATCGCTACATCAACCGCGCCGCCACTTCCTCCGGCCGCTGCCGTTGGGGCATAAGAGATGTTATTGTAGACTGAGAGAGCCCAGTTGATCGTGCCGCCGCCGTTGTTCAGGTTGATCTCGCCATCCGCTCCCGTGTCCGGACCTGTCGCCATATTATCGTGGTAACACGTATTATTGTACACATTGAACGTGTTGCCCTCATTCCCTGTGAACAGCTGGATGCACATCCGATCGGCATCATAACCGATATTGTTGGCGATAACCCCTTTATTGGTATTATTATGGGCATCCCACGTATCAAACATCATGTCTTCAGTATCTGAGACCGGCACACATGATGAGTTATGGTTGTCATAACTGAAGTTGCCGTAAAGGAATCCATGCGTCCCTGCAGTCGTATTGAGCACGCCTGGACCGACTATATCAATCGCCGCCAGACAAATGGTGTCTTGTGCGGAGTTCTCAGCGATGCTGCCGACAACGGCGAAGTAATCTGTGCCGATCGTACCCTGGCCGCCGGAACCGCCGCAGTCGTTCGTATCATAGCCTTGCAGTGCGTTAGCGCTGATGTCGTTGATAAACGCGACGTGGTGGTGAACAGTGCTGCAGGCATAGACTTCAAACGAGCGTCCTTGTGGACCGCTGCCGCCCCCGCCGGTTCCTGAAGCGTAAAATCCTTCCACCGCCCAATAGTCCGCCTGAACAGAAACACCTGTGCCGTTGGTGATCTTACACGCTTCGAGGTCGGAACCGCCGCAAAGCAGGACGGTGAAATAAATTCCGCCTGGGCTGGCGGAGAGCCCCCCCGATGTCGAAGGGCAAGACGACGGAGTACTGGTTATAGTGATCGGACTATATGTTCCGGCGGCTGCAATGATAACGTCGCCGCAGTTGACGGCGTGATTCGGCGTCGCCCACGGCGTCGCGGCCGACGTGCCGTTGTTGCCGTCGCTGCCGGTCGGCGACATGTAGTAGGTGTGGAGGGCGGCGAAGGCGACGCCGCCTCCGCCGCCTCCGCCTCCGCCGCCGCCGCCGGAGGCGGAGGAGAGAGGCGCCGAGCAGGACGCAGTGGTTCCTCCGTTCGATCCGGCGCAGCTCCAGCTCCACGGCCCGCTCCCGCTGACGGCGGAGGCTGAACCCGTTGTGCAGAGCCCGCTGGCCGGCGCGGTGCTGACGGCGACGCTATTTGCCGAGCCGCATCCGCCGTTCACCGGCGCCGGAGGATCGAGCGCTTCGCAGGTCGTCGTGGTCCCGCCGTTGCTGCCGGCGCAGGCCCAGTTCCAAGGGCCGCTGCCGGTGACGCTCGTCGCCGTGCCGGCGTTGC
>Ga0074046_10004749_pt1 | contig 10989 bp, 8 predicted proteins | sample BogForMeECP23OM3_FD_94441 | JGI IMG/M metagenome (GOLD analysis project Ga0074046, IMG submission 94441) | Bog forest soil microbial communities from Calvert Island, British Columbia, Canada - Bog Forest MetaG ECP23OM3 | ecosystem: Environmental > Terrestrial > Soil > Wetlands ...
GAAAGCACGCAAGGCGGCGATTTCGGGCTGCTGCCGCGTGTCCCGTGCCTCAGTGCGCCGGCGCTTGAAGCGAAAGGATAGGAGCCGCGACGCCGACATTGCCCAACCATGGCTGATCGCCGGCACGCCGCTCACGCAGCATGACTTCCTCATTCAGCTCGAACATGCCGGGCATCAGATCCGTCGCGACTTCGGAATTCTCCGCGAAATGCATGTAGCTCTTGTTGGAGGCAAACGCCGGCCAGTCCGGCTGCCCTTCAGCCTTGGGAAGGCCGGTGCGCGCAAAGGACGTCCAATAGGCCAGCATCGCATCCGAATAGGCTTTCTCTTTGGAGCCCTCTGGCACCGGCCAATTCGCCGGCAATGTCGCGTCCTTGTCTACATGGCCGAACGTATAGGGCATTTCGCTGCCATGGAAAGCATGAAACCCACGCGCCTCCGCTGCCGGATAACCATGATCGAAGAAATATAGGTAGGAAGGTATGCCCGCTTTGGCCTCGTCGCGGACAATTCGTTCAGCGCTCCAGCCGAAGACCGCATCGCGGCTTGCCGCCATCGAGCTGCCCTTGATGTCGCTGCTGGGATACAGCCGCAGAAATTCCGGCGCCAGATCGCCATAGCGCTTGCGGATCTCGGCTTCATAGGCAGCGCTCGAATCCGGCAAATTCTGCGGAAGGAATCCAATCAGCACGGGATAAACCTCGTTACGATTGAAGCCCATCAGAACAGGTACCAGCGCCTCTTCCTTGCGATCAAAGGTATCGACGATCTGACGCGTTATCACCCAGCCATCGACGTTAGGGCCGCCTCGATAGCCGGCATGTTCTGTCACGGTTTTTGCATCTATCGCCCGCAGCGTTTTAAGGTCTGCTGCGCCAAGCGCCTTTTCGAAGTCCGTTCCGTTTTGCTCGGCGGAAGGCAGCCCGTGGTTCGGCTGCTTCAATTCCGCCATGCATTGGATGCCGAGACTTTCGGCAATGACCTTTTGAAACAGACCGCGCGCCAGCGGGCTCACCATCAAAAGGGCCATGCTCACGCCGCCGGCGGACTCACCATCGATGGTCACGTTGCCGGGATCGCCTCCGAACGCGGTGATGTTCTTCTTCACCCATCTGAGCGCTTCGATTTGATCCAGGAAGCCGTAATTGCCAGAGACGCCGTGCGGCGATTCCGCGCTCAGCTCCGGCAACGCCAGCCAGGCAAGCGGACCGAGCCGGTAGTTGATCGATACAAAGACGACGCCGTGCTCCGCGAAGTGCGTGCCCTCATACTGCGGTTCCCAGGATCCGCCTCTGACGAATCCGCCGCCATGAATCCAGACGATGACGGGCGCCTTCTTCGCGTGCGGCGGCATCCACACGTTCAGGAAAAGACAGTCCTCGCTGAGCTTCGGAGGATGAACGTTGAAGAGACTTTGCGGTGAGTAAGACGTTTCAAAGCAGCTTGCGCCGAAATCGCCGGCGTCGCGCACGCCCTTCCACGGTGCCGCGGCAACCGGAGCGGTCCAACGCTTATCGCCCACCGGTGGTTCAGCGTAGGGAATGCCTTTGAAAGACCGCACGCCATGCGCATCAACCTGACCCTCCAATGCGCCCTGGGATATGGTGATGACGGCCTGATGACTATCTGCCGCCATCACTGCCCCAGAAAAGACCGGCATGAGGGCAATCGTGAGTGCTATCGCCATCGCTTTCGACATGGTTTCCTCCGCGGCCGTTAGAAGAGCCAACTCAGCGGCCTATCGCCTTCGCCTGCCGAGATGAAGTCGCCGTCGCCGCTCATCGGAATTCTGCTGTAGACAACCGTCACGGTTTACATTGCGCCTGCTGAGCCGGGAGTTTGGGCGAATACAGGCCGACATTCCAATTCCAGGCGATGTCCCCGCTCCCTCGGCGCCGGCAAACAACTTCTTCGTTGAACTCGTACATCCCGGGCAAGAGATGATCGGCCGGCTTTGGCGTGTCCTCGAATGCCATGTAGGAGCCGTTGGGACCGAACGCCGGCCAATCCGGCTCATTTGCGGCCTGTGGGCGGCCCGTGCGTGCAAACGAGCTCCAATAGCCGATCATGGAGTCAGAAAGCCTCGTTTCCAGAGGCGTTGCCGGGATCTTCGGCCAATGCGGCGGCAAAGCATCCGCCGTGCCGAAGACGTAGGGCAACTCGCTGGCGTGGAAGCCGTGCAATCCGGCGTCGTCGGCGGCCGGGTACCCATGATCGAAAAAGTAGAGGAAAGATGGCTGCCCGAGAGAGGCTTGCTTCTTTACAAGCCGCACCGAAGTCCAGCCGTACAGGGCGTCTCGCGTTGTGGCCAGAATGCTCTCCTGCATGTTGGCGCTGGGATAGAGCCGCAGGAATTCATCGGCGAGATCAAGATACTGGGCGCGAATGGTGGCTTCATACACGGCCGCACTCGCGGGAGGATGCGGGGCGAGAATCAGCAACGAGCGGATCTCGCCGCTGTTGAAGCCGGCGAGCAACGGCACAGGCGCCTGTTCGCCTTTGTCGAAAACATCGACCAGCTGGCGCAGCATGACGTGCGCGTCGACCGTGCCCCATGGTGCATACCCGGCCGCCGGCGCGGCGAGAGTCAGCGCGCTCGCGTCCATCGCTCGCATGGCTTCGATATTCGGCGCATGCAAGGCGGCAGCGAGCTTCACACCGCTTTCCTCGGCGGACGGCGCCCCGAAACTCTGTTGCTTCAGCTCGGGCGTGGAGATCATGTACGCGCTTTCGGTAAGTGCCTTGGCGAAGAGACCCCGAGCAGGGGGCGCTGCCAGCAGATACATCACGCTAAGCCCGCCCGCGGATTCGCCTGCGATGGTCACGTTGGACGGATCGCCGCCGAAGGCGGCGATGTTGCGCCGCACCCATTTGAGAGCCTCGATCTGATCGAGCAAGCCGTAATTGCCGGATATGCCAAGAGCAGACTCTCGGCTGAGTTCGGGATGTGCAAGCCAACCCAATACACCCAGCCGATAGTTGATGGAAACGACAAGAATGCCCCGCTCGGCAAGTCGTGTGCCGTCGTACAAAGAGTCCCTGCTCGACCCCGTAGTGAGGGCGCCTCCGTGTATCCAGAAAAAGACAGGTGCGTTGCGTGCATCGGCGGGAGCCCAGATATTCAGCGTCAGGCAATCCTCGCTCATAGGCAATGGAGCCCAACTGTAGATACTCCCAGACGGGTTTTGAGGCTGGGGGCATACGGGTCCAAACTCGGTGGCTTTTCTAATGTCCGCCCACCGCGGCATGGGGCTGGGCGGTCTCCAACGCGCTGAGCCCGTGGGAGGCGAGGCATAAGGGATGCCCTTGAAAACGCGCAGGGAGCCCTCCATCCGGCCCTCTATCGAGCCGGCTGGGGCCTTCACAATTGGACCGTTCTGGTCATGGGATGGAGTGGACATAGTTGTCACCTGTTGAGCGAAATTTGAAGGCGCCAAAACAACACATGCGGTCGTGACGGACCAAGCAAGCAAGCGGCGAAGGTTGATCATCGGATGGTTCCTCCAACGGTACGGCTTTCGTTTCCAAGCACGCGCGCCAGCGCCAGGAACAACAATACAGCGACAACGTAGAACGACGCGAGCATGTAAAGTGCGATCTGCAACGACTGATGGGGATGGCTGGCGTGGAAAAAGTCGCTGGCCGCGCCCACGAAGGTGGGGCCCAGGCCGAGACCGATCAGATTCATGATCAGCAAAAGCAGTGCGCCTGACATGACGCGCTGGTCTGGCCGCACTTCCTCCTGCACCAGAGTCACCGCCGATGTCAGATAGAAATAATTCAGAAACATCGTGGCCGTGAGAAAGAGCAACGCGCGACGCCAGGAGGGAGCCCAGACAAATGCGAGGTAAAACGGAAGCGCGAGAGTAAGCGAGGCGGCGGGCACCAGGGCATAAGCCTGTTTCGAGCGCCGCGTGAAATGGTCGATTGCCCGCCCGGAGGCGAGCATGCTCCCGGTCATTCCGATGGCGACAACCAACGCGTAATAGACGGCGATCTGGTGCAGCGTCATGCCTTTTTCACGCATGAGAAAGAGGACTGCGAAGTTGATCAGACCGTAGGTGACGAATTGGGTGGCGCCGCTGGCCAGTGCGACGAGCATGAGAGAAGGCCGCGAGATGAACATCGCTAACGTCTGCCGGAATCCTGTTTTGCTCGCGGGCGCCTGGTCTGAAATGCGGTCCAGGCCGCCGCGACGGGGCTCAGGCACCAGAACCAGGATGCCGATGACTGCGAAAAGACCGACCGCGCCGAGCACGACAAATGCATAGCGCCAACTGAAAGCGGCTGCGATGGAAGCGCCGAAGGCGATTCCCAGCGCCGAACCAATCGGCGGTCCGATGTTGTAGAGGCCCAGCGCTCGACCGCGACGGCCGGGCGGAAAATAGTCGGAGATGATCGAGTAGGAGGGGGGAACGCCGCCAGCCTCGCCGAAGCCGACCGTCATGTACGCGATGGCAAACTGCAGAAAGTTAGCCGCTCCGCCGCAGCACATCGTTGCCGCGCTCCAGATTGCACACGCTACTGCCAAAACTTTCGACCTGTTTGTCTTGTCCGCGAGCCAACCCACGGGGATCGAGATGCAGCAGTAAAAGAGCGCGAAGTAGAGGCCGCCAATCCGGCCAAGCTGACCGTCCGAGAGGTGCAAACTGTCCTGGATCGGCTTGGCAAGAATGCCCGGCAGCTGCCGGGACAGGAAGTTCAGGACATAAACCACGATGAGCATGCTGAGCGCGATCCAGGCATGCGGACTCAGTTGGGCCGGGGGTGGCGCAGGCTGCGGCTTTGACAGTTCACCGGCCTGCCCGTGCGGCGAATTCGGCGATCCATTCGGAGATCCAGATATGTGCGTTGAACTGATCGCCATTAGAGAACCTCAAACAGGGCTGCCGCGCCCATGCCGCCGCCCACGCACATGGTGACAACGACGTATCGGACACCCCGTCGACGCCCTTCAATCAACGCATGCACGGTCAGGCGGTTACCGGACATGCCATAAGGATGGCCGATGGAGATGGCGCCGCCGTCGACGTTGAAGCGATCATTGGGAATACCCAGCCGGTCGCGGCAATAGACCACTTGCACCGCGAAAGCTTCGTTCAGCTCCCAGAGCCCGATGTCGTCCATTTTGAGATGGAAGCGTTTTAGGAGTTTGGGGACAGCGAAAACCGGCCCAATTCCCATCTCATCAGGCTCTGTACCCACAACGGCCATGCCACAATAGCGGCCGAGCGGCTCAAGGCCGCGGGCAGCGGCCAGTTTTGCCTCCATCACCACGCAGGCCGAGGCGCCATCGGATAGCTGGCACGCGTTGCCCGCGGTAATAAAGCCGTCTTGCTGCACAGGCTTGAGCGAGGCGAGTCCTTCCATGGCCGTGTCGGGCCGGTTGCCTTCGTCGCGTGTCAGCACCACCTCCTGCATTAAGGTCTCGCCGGTGGTCTTGTCGGTCACCGACTTGATCGTCCTTACAGGGATGATTTCCGCATCGAAACGGCCGCCCGCCTGGGCTTCGGCGGTTCGGCGCTGCGACTGAAACGCGTACTCATCCTGTTGTTCGCGCGAAACCCCGTAGCGGCGAGCGACAACCTCGGCGGTGTCGATCATGGGCATGTAAATGTCTGGATGAAGCGCGAGCAGTTCCGGGTCGGAACCAAGACGGAGTTCGGCCGTCTGCACCATCGAGATGGATTCCATGCCGCCGGCCACAACGATGTCCATGCGATCCATGACGACTTGTTTCGACGCCATGGAGATGCTCATGAGACCCGATGAACACTGTCTGTCAACGGTCTGCCCGGGCACTGAGACCGGCAACCCCGCGGCTAAGGCGGCGGTCCGTCCGATGGTATGCTGCTGGCCCTGAGGCAACGCCGAACCGACGATGCAATCCTCGATCTCATCGGGCTCAGCATGGGCGCGCGCAACTGCGGCGCGAATGGCGTGAGCGGCCAGGGTTGGAGCAGAGGTAGCGTTGAACGCACCCTTGTAGGCGCGGCCGATAGGAGTCCGCGCTACGGAAACAATCACTGCATCACGGCTCATCGGCCGCACCTCTGGAGCCTGCCCTTTTCAATTCGACCTCGCATTGCACCAAGCCGCGGTCCGTCGTTATTTCCAAATCTTCACATTCTTTGCCTGAGTCACGATCTAGAAATAATTGCCATCCACGCTGATTGCCTGCCCGGTAACATTTCGTCCTGCCGGCGAACACAGGAACAGACACATGAGCGCTACGTCGTCCCAGTCACCATGCGACGCAAGGAAATATGCTTGAAGTAGTCCTCCCGCATCGCAGACTCTGCGATGCCTTCCAGCTTGGCGCGAGCCCTGATTACGCCGTCCATCCTTGGTCCTTCGACAATGCCGGGCAGCACTGCGTTCACCCTGATGTTGTCGGGGCCGAGTTCCTCGGCAAGCGATTTAGCGATGCCCACGATAGCCCATTTTGTGGCCACGTACGGCGTGCGCCAGGGAATGCCCAAACGACCGGCAACCGACGAAATGCAGATAATGTTGGCGGCCTTGGACGCTCGCAACATCGGCACAGCATGGTGCAGACAGCGGTACTGGCCGTTCAGGTTCACGTCGATGGTGCGCTTCCACTCTTGTTCGGTTATCTTATCCACGCCAGCTGTCGGGCCCGCGATACCGGCGCAATTAACCAGGACATCGAGTCCACCGAATCTCTCCTGCTGAGTTCCGAAGAGGGCTGCGACCTGGGTTTCATCGGCCACATCGGCGTGGGTCGCCTGACAGGAAGGGAAGGACTTCTGGAATGCGGCCAGGGCAGCGTCGTCGATATCGCAGATGTGGATTTCGGCGCCCGTTTCCGCGAATGCGGATGCAATGGCGGCTCCAATACCGGAGGCGCCTGCCGTCACCAGTACCCGCAAGCCCTGTGGGGGATACAGTCGATCCTGGATAGTCATTCTTATCTCATCTTTCATTGAATTTCTTTCCGCGGACGGAATACCACCCATGGCAATCAGGCGAATTGCACAATCTTCGCGCCCTTCAGATGCAATATCTCCCTGACTTCCGCGGGTGTGGCGATTTCAAAGGAGAGTTCTTCAAGAATGCGGCGGATCTTCCTCACTTGCTCGGCGTTACTCTTCGCCTTGACGCCAGGGCCGAGATAGAGGTTGTCTTCCAGCCCCACGCGCACATTTGCGCCCAGAATGGCTCCCATGGTCAGAAGGGACATCTGGTGGCGTCCTGCGCCCAACACTGAAAGTTGATAGGTATCCCGTCCGAACAAGCGGTCTGCCGTGGATCGCATCACGAAGAGATTTTCCGGGTCTGGACCGAGCCCGCCGAGGATTCCGAAAATAGCCTGAATGAACAGCGGCGGCTTGATGATGTTGCGATCGACGAAGTATGCAAGATTGTAAAGGTGCCCGACGTCGTAGCATTCGAGTTCGAATCGAGTGCCGCTTTCGCCAAGATTGCCAAGAATGTATTCAATGTCAGCGAAGGTATTCTTGAAGACACAGTCTTTCATGCCCTCGACCTTCGGCTTCTCCCAGTCATAACGCCAGTTCGTGATCCGTTCGGCTACGGGATGAATGGAAAAGTTCATCGATCCCATGTTCAGCGAACACATCTCCGGTTTGACCCGCAGAGGATAAGCGGTTCGTTGCTCGATCCCCATATCGGAACTGCCGCCAGTCGTGATATTGATGATCGCGTTTGTGCGTTCTGCCAGAACCGGACAAATCTTCCCGAAGTACGCCGCATCTCCCGTGGGCCTGCCGGCCTCAGGCTCTCTCGCGTGAATATGGAGAATCGCCGCCCCAGCCTCGGCAGCCTCAACGGCACTGTCAACAATCTGGGACGGAGTGATGGGAAGATACTCCGACATGGTTGGCGTGTGGACAGAGCCGGTAATAGCGCAGGAAATGATGATTTTGCGGTTGTTTTTTGCCATCTTCTGTCTCGATAGGATCAATAACCGCACCATGATAAGAAGCGGATAACGAAACAAGACAGGTTCGCAGCGGACATTTTCGTGTCGTATTCTGCCACCGCTCCCTTACAAGGGGATGATTTTGGTGTTGCAGGACACACTAAGGCAGTCCAGCCCTGGGCACATTAACATGGGTCATCCAAATCGCGGCGCGGTGGTTCCGAGATGCCTCAGCCTCGTCGAATGTGGGTGCGACACAGGCGAACAGGGTTCGCCCGTCGTCTCCTCCGAGCATGCACGCGAATACGCCCATTCCATCGGTCCTGAATTCTTCAAGGATGTCCCCACCTTCGGCCAGCCGGATCAACCGGCCATACTTAGCATCGGCCACCCAGATGGCTCCTTCCGCATCGAGACAGATTCCATCCGGCGCAACGTCCGCCTGGCTAAGACGCTCAGCACTCCCGTCCGATGTCGGAGGATCGCCGAAGGCTGCCCATGTCCTTCGCACGCCCAGTCGACCGGAGGCGACATCAAAAGCACTGAGTCGATTCATCATGGTTTCGGCAACAATCAATGTGCTACCGTCCGGAGTCAGCACCATGCCATTGGGAAAACCAAGTCCCACTGCTGCGACTCTGGCGCACCCGTCCGGATCGACCGAGATCAGGTTCGTCGTGGCGACTTTGGCGCCACCCATGAGATCAAACCCGAAATTGCCCACCCAGGCTCGCCCTCGGGCGTCGACAACCATGTCGTTCAAATGCCAGGGAGCAAGGCTCGACAGATCGGCGTGCTCGACGAGAGAAGAATCGCGCTCACGACGCAAGATCCTACGGTCCCGCATGGAGACAATCAGCATGCGGCCGTCGGGCAGAAAACCAAGTCCCGAGGGCTGGCCCGGCACTTCAGCAATTGTCTCTACCGCGCCATCCAGGGCAACGGCCAGGACCCGCTGGGTGTAGAAGTCTGAGAAGTACAGCCTTCCATCGTGCCAACGCGGACACTCGGTGAACGACAGGCCACCGATCAGGGTTTCGAACTTTGGCATACCTTTCCTCTGCGAAGATCGAAGGTCGAACGAATTTAGCCGGAACTTTTCATTCGCACTCGTAAACAACGGCATGATACGCCATTCTCGGTGGCTCCAGAGAAGATCGCGACTTGATGCAGATGGTATGGAGGCCAGTTCGAGGATGTGCTGCGCGCTACGGAAGACTTGAGGTCAGGACCGATAACGCGCCGGCGTGCTGCCGGTCCATCGGTGGAACGCATGACGAAAGTTCGCCGCCTCGCTGAATCCCACAAGCTCTGAAATGTCCTCGATACTCAGTCTCGTGGAACGGAGATACTCGCTTGCGAGGTTGCAACGGACATCGTCGAGAATTTGAGTAAAAGAAGTACCCTCGGCGTGAAGCTTGCGATTAAGCGTTCGCACGGTGGTCGCGAGCTGCCTGGCTACATTCTCCATGCTCGGTGAATGTCCCGGTGTAGATGCGACAATCTGATAGACTTCGCCGGCGACACCGGTCGATGTCTTTACCTCACCGAGAATGCGATCGCAGGTATCTCGCAGGATCTTCGAAGTAAGACCGTGCGCCAGGCGCGGCTTCGCTGCGAGAATCGATTTCGGATAGGTGAGTTCCGACATGGGCTGGCTGAATCGCACCGGACAGCCGAGATGACGCTTGTAAAGATGGGTGTGGTCCGGAGCAGAATACGAAAGCGAAGCGCGAACAGGAAGGTAAGAGTCGTCTTCGAGAACGGCTCTCAGATGCGTTGAGAGTTGGGTCAGCTGTTGCTCCACGAGAAAACGCAGCAACGAGTCGGAATACGTTACCGCTGCATTCATCGGGAATATCCATGATACGTAATCGCCCTCTTCGCGCCACGACATGGCAAGAAGCGGTGTTGCCAGCCGGTGGTATTTAATAGCCACTTGAAAGTACTCGCGAATCGTGGGACTGCATACCAGGGCGAATCCGTACATCCCATATGCCGACAATGGAATTCGACTGCCTGTACGAAAAGGGGTCTCGGGGTTCTTCGATAGCTGCAGAGCATTGCGGCACACCGTAATGTACTGGAGAACGGAGGTGCGAGTGTCAGGATCCGAAAGACTTTCAGGCGAAAGGCCTGTACCTGACAGGCTTGCTTCAGGCGCAATTCCCTGTTCCCCGAGAACCTCAACAAGGGCTGCTACCTTGTAGGGCGCATACCGTTTTTCGTTCCAAAGAGGTAGTTCCATGACGCTCAAACCCCTGTCCGAAAAGAACACTCTTATGTCCGAATTGAACCTGTGCAGCCCAATTGTGCATCATTAGCATTCCGTTTTGGAAGGGGTTTCTTGCGAGCCATTTTTGAGGGGTCGCGAAAGACGTTCCGGAATGGCTTTGGGGATCGCAGTCGTTGGCTCGGGCTGAATGACTCGTCGATCTAAAATCTGCGTTTGAAGAAGGAGCCCAACAGGCCCGAGCCTGCTTTCAGCTCAGATCGGAATCTTATGTTAGAGTTCGTTATCGTAGCAGCTAAGCGCACCGCAATTGGAGGATTTCAGGGGACTTTAAAAGACACTTCGGCGGTTGACCTGGGCGTGGTTGCAACCAAGGCGATTTTGACCGGACTCCCCTGCGAAGATATCGCGGACGTGATTGTCGGCAATGTTCTGCAGGCGGGCAGCGGCATGAATCCAGCCCGTCAGATCGCTCTCAAATCCGGTCTTCCCGATCAGGTGACTGCGCAGACCATTAATCGTGTTTGCGGCAGCGGTTTGCAGGCTGTCGTGTCGGCCCTGCAAGGGCTGCAATGTGGAGATGGCGAGTTATACCTCGCCGGCGGCACTGAAAGCATGTCGCGTGCACCCTATCTTCTGCCACAGGCGCGTGCCGGTTACCGGTATGGCTCCGGAGAAGTGGTCGACAGCATCCTGAGCGAGGGCCTCACAGATCCCACTCTCTGCTATGCGATGGGACTTACAGCCGAGAATCTTGCGGAACAATGCGGGATCACTCGCGAAGAACAGGATGCTTTTGCGTTCGAAAGCCAGGCACGCGCTGCGAAGGCATTGAAGGATGGAGTCTTCA
>Ga0074046_10004750_pt1 | contig 10988 bp, 9 predicted proteins | sample BogForMeECP23OM3_FD_94441 | JGI IMG/M metagenome (GOLD analysis project Ga0074046, IMG submission 94441) | Bog forest soil microbial communities from Calvert Island, British Columbia, Canada - Bog Forest MetaG ECP23OM3 | ecosystem: Environmental > Terrestrial > Soil > Wetlands ...
CAAATGTTTTCGTATAACCTTCCTGTCTAACCCACTAAATTTCGCAATCTTGTAAATCGTCAGATCCTCGCCTCGATTCCGGGCTAGAACTAATAGAATCCTCAACCGTGCCTCGCTGCCTAGCACTTTCAAAAGCAGAGGTCTAAACGGCATTGGTAATCAGAGATAAGAGGCCACGTGTAGAGATAAGTAAGAGAGTTAAGTGAAACTGGTACTGCATTCTCTAAGATAATTCTGCTGAGAGTTCGAAACTAATTCTCTCTATGTATTTCCGATTACATAAATCAGTAAAACTTCAAGTAAAGGATGTATGCATGATGACCGAATATTGAAAGAAAGATGAACAAATAACTCACGAGAAACAATTGAGATCACATACTGATGCCAAACGTCTTTCGAGTCGTATTACTCCATCTGGCAGATTCAGGTAGGGACTGGGCCCTTTCCGTTGAGTAAGTATAATTGAACGTTGGGAACTTACCTTCACCTCCCTCTCGAAATCTGTTCCTCAGCAATCGTTAACTTCTCAGGTGACTAGATTCTTTCTGCCACAGGAGATTTCATCGATTTGGTTGATTGCGTGTTCTGCAATATAGTGAAAGGATCAACTGCCTCGCATGTAATCTATCAGGATGATGAGTACGTAGCGATTCTGGACAAATACCCGATTGCCTTCGGACATACTCTCGTGATGCCCAAGAAGCACTTCGAACGAGTTAATGATCTTTCTCTGCGTGAATTCGGGGCGCTTTACGCGCGAGTATACGCTCTGAATCGAATTATCACATTCAGGATGAATGCGTCTGCTTCCCACATCTCAATTAATGATGGCGTAGCTGCGAATCAACTGATCCCTCACGTTCACGTACATATCATTCCGCGCAGTTTGAATGACAATGCAGGCTTCACGGCAAGAAAGTTAGTGAAAATAGATGAGATGGCCGAGCTTCGTGAGAAGCTTCACGTGAGCGATCTTGAAGTCGATACCTGAGTTATCCAGACCGATTCAGTTTTGCTAATTCTGTGGCGATATTTCGAGGATCTGTAATGGGAGGTTTACAGAGTCTCCCCCAGCACACATATGCCGTTGGTTGATCCGAGCTAGGGTAACCCAATTCGGCGATATGCTTTGCGTCTCTATTTGGATCATACACTTGAATGACCTTTCTGGGGTCGTAGATTCGGTTCGCCTCAGTCAAGAGTCCTAGGGTTTGCTCCTTCTCTAGCGATCCGATTATTCTGATGATAGTTGGCTCGTTGAGGAATGCGTCAACTGCTAAGGCATAGTCTGCTGCCATAAGGCCGAACTGAGGAAATATTTCAACGAACCGATTGAGCGTCTCTCGAGCCATCTTATGATAATTCTCCTTGCCCGTCAGATAGTATAATTTGACCAGCGCCCTACTTGCGACGCTGTTTTCGTCCAATGGTTTTACTGGTTTGCAGAGGAATCCCTGCCCATTGGGATCAACGGTCGTATCGAAAAATCCCCCATGTTCTTTATCGTATAGCTTCTCGACTGCAGATTGGGTTAGGGATTCAGCTTTTAGTATGAATTCCTTGTCGCCGCTTACCTCGTAAGCGTGACACAGCGTTCTTACCGTTTGCATTTGGTCATCAAGTTGGGTAGGTGGGTGCGATTCATTATCGAAGTGATTCATGTCTTTGCCATTATAATTCAATGACATTAGCCTATCCAGACTTTTCATCGCGAAGTCCATGGTCGACCTGTCTCCTAGGGCAGTTGACGCTTCGAAGAAGGATGAGATCATGAGCGCATTCCAGTTAGTGTAGATTTGTTTGTCCACGTAGGGTGCTATCCTCTTGAGACGTTCATTCTTGGTGAGATTGTAGTATCCCTCATCTGCGTCTTGGCTACCGTAAAAACAACCATTCTCTTGGTCGCTCAGCCACGTCAAAACATATTCCAGTATGCCTTTCGCGATAGTTGCGTAGAAATGTTCTCCAGTTTCCTGATACGCGTGCACATATAGCGAGAGCCATTTTGCGTTATCTTCACACATTTTTTCGAAGTGAGGAATACTCCAATCCCTGACAGTAGAATATCTGAAGAATCCCCCCATCTCGCTATCAAATAGACGGCTTTTTCCAGCGTTGTGAAGGGTTAACGTGGGAATTTTCAGGATCTCACGATTTCCAGTGTAATGATATTTCAAGAGAGCAAGTTCATGTGCATCAGTGCTTGGGAATTTAGGCTGCGAGCCGAATCCTCCGTAAATTGAATCAAAATTATTCGCTATCTCTCCTACCACTTCGTCAACGATCGAAATTGAAATATCCCCAATGGGTATGCTTTCAGGTTCAGGCAAAGGAAGAGAAGTTGGATTGTCCTTCGTCTTCTCCCAAATTGAATAAACATCGCGTAGTATCTGTCGCATTTGATCTGGCGGAAAATACGTGCCTCCGCCCATGACGAGGCCATTCGGTGTTAGGAATACTGTTGTCGGCCACCCTCCCATATTATACCGTCTGTTTATGTCAGGTCGCTTGTCTGTGTCAACGCGAATCGGTATGAAATGTGATTCGACATATTCAGCGATTTCAGGTACGGAGTATGTATCTTGATCGAGCCTGTGGCACCAGTGGCACCATACGGCACTAATATCGAGTAGGATTGGTTTATTCCTCGTCTTAGCTCGTTCAAACGCCTCATCTGTCCAGTCAAGCCATTTGATGCCAGTTTCATGTGCCATTCACGTTGACCTCCAAATCCGAAAATGCTAGACGGCAGGTGTTGGCGATGACCGATTTGGCAGTCGTTTCTTGTAATCAGCGAGAATCTTGTCGTAGATCATGAGGGTATGATGCAGCGACTCTTGCGACTTTCCGTGACAATGCTCGTCGGGCTGTGGAGTGCTAATACACTTCTCACGTGCCTCCTCAACCATGCGCAAAGCTTCATCAAAGTTTTGCCCCTTCTCTAACTTGAGAACGGCAACGAGTGCGTTGCAAGCAGCGAGATATGCACGCTTACATTCCAAATGGCTCTTGCCTTGTCGCTCTTGATAGCATAGTTTGCAACAGTCGATTGCTGTACGGGCTTGGACCCAGGGTTGAACTAGAAATACTGCTTCCATGCCTCGCGCAGTGGATTCGGGACTTTTATTGGTTACGCACTTGTGATTAGCACTCTAGCAAACTCTAGTCTCCAAATCACCTTACGGACGTGAATTCCATAAAGCCCCTAGTACATAGACGGAGGAAGATTTTGCTCTCATCAGTCGAGGACTACCGTTTAATAGTGAGGGGTTTGAGTTCCCCGAAACCGGGACCCGCTATTATGATCGCAAGTCCTAGGGCCGAGATGAGTATCAATAGTCCAGCATAGAACAAGCTTGTTAATCCATATTTATCAAGAAGATATCCACCGAGCAATGGACCGATTATTGTGCCTAAACTCATGACTACGCTGTAAACTCCCATAGTAGTTCCTCGGCCATGTTTTGGAGCGATGTCACCTAGTGAAGCGAGTGCGGCTGGAGCGAAAGCGAAGCTGCCTACTCCAAAGATAGCGAAAAACGGTATCAGATAGAGTGCATCAATATGCCATCTGAACATGGCGATCACCGTTGCAAATATTCCTATCAACGAGAGCATTCCGAGCATCATAAGCCTGCCACGTCCATAATTATCTGAAAGATGTCCGAAGTACGGTTGGGTAAACGCCAAGATCAAGATCACTCCAGCTATCACGAAGCTAGTAATCATGGGGGATGGACCCATGCGCGGTCCGAAGGTCAATGCCATCCCAATGAATGTTGTAACTGACAACCAGATCGGGAACATGGCGGCTGCCCGCTTGTCACCGATCAAGAGACGTATGGTTTCAATCGGAGATAGAGCGCTTCTCTTATGACCACTTTTCTCCTTTACCCTGAAATAAGCATATGCGGCTCCAATCGCGGCGAGACCAGACCCTAAATAAAATGGTGCTAGCAAGGAATGAGTTCGCGCAATGATGCCTGCCGTGAAAATTCCAACCATATATCCTCCCAAGTTAGCGAAATCATAGATCCCCATTTCACGCCCTCGTGTAGAAACCCTGCTGATATCAGTGGCCATGGTGAGAGTGCTTACAACGATCATCGCCGCAGCTACACCTTGAATGGAATGCACGAACACTAAGTACGCTATGTCAGTACGCAGAGTAAAAGCAAACAAGGCTATTGTGGAAATACACAAACCTAACCAAATCCACCTCCTTCTTCCGAATCTGTCTGCGAGTATTCCAATTATGGGGCTACAGACCGTTTCAGCTGCAGGATATGCCGCCGCGATTATTCCTACTGCTAAGTAAGAGAATTCTCTTCTCGGAAGGTATATCGGCAGTGTAAATAGCACAAGTCCGAAACTGAAACGCATCAGGAAGATTGAGACGTAGAGAGGAGAAGAAACAAGAAAAGCACTTGTCGTCGATAGCTGTTTAGCGTAGTTCTTTGACATGAATTATCTGCCTAAGTTGTTGTATTTGACAACGCGCAATTTTCAGCTTTTATGAATTTCAGATTGATAGGCAGCACCTGCATAAGCAAGCGCATGCACATTCGGGGATTCGAATTCAAATAGACGTTGATCGACCTAGTCCAGTTTCTTCTTCTGATCTGTTGAAGGAGATGCGTCCCAATTGTCAGGTTCTGATGACTGCGTGTACATGTCAATTCTTCCAATGCGCTGATCCTTTTCTACGAGACCATCCTTAATGGAGATAACTCTGTGAGTCCTTTCGGAAACTTCTGGGTTATGCGTCACAATAACAAACGTAGTACCCGAACTCCTATTCACATTAACCACATAATCCAGTACCTCACTGGTTGACTTTGAGTCAAGATTGCCAGTTGGTTCATCGGCGATAACTAGTGCGGGTTTCGTAACAAGAGCCCTCGCAATAGCCACGCGCTGTTGTTCCCCCCCACTCAGTTCAGTCGGACGTTTATTCCGTTTCTTCACTAATCCGACGGCATTTAGTAATCTGAGAGAATGTTGCTTCCTCACCTTTTCTGAGGTTCCCCTCGAGATGAGGGGCAATTCAACGTTTTCAAGAGAGGTGAGGCGTTGAATTAAATTAAACGATTGGTAGACGAATCCTATTCGTCTATTTCGAAGCAATGCGAGCTGGTCCTCATTCATCTTGCTAATGTTGACTCCATCTATCAATACTCGTCCAGAGGTTGCCCGGTCAAGGGCTCCGATGATGTTGAGCAGTGTTGATTTGCCACTGCCTGATGGTCCCATGATAGAGGTCAGTTCGCCGCGTTCTATCTTGAAACTTACTCCGCGCAGAGCAGGATAGTCTTGATGACCTACACGATAGACCTTGGTAACGTCCACAACTTGAACCGCGGGGATCGAGCGTGACAAGGGTCTTCTAACTACGCAGCATAGTTGATTGATTTACGCCTTATGCCTTAAAAGCCATCAAATCGCTAAGTACTGATTCAACGTGACTCTGATTTACAGTAAGATCGAGACAATCCACGAATCACTCATACTTCAGTGCGTTTACAATATTCATCTTTGATGCCCGCCATGCAGGATATAATCCTGCAAGTACCGACATAACGATTGGAAACGTTAAGCTGAAGATTATAAGCTCTAGTGAGAAAATTGGGGGAGATGGAGCGGTTGCGGCGGTCGCACCGGGACCTCCTCCCCCACCAAAACCTCTTCCTCCCCCGAAGGAGAGTGAGCCTCCCATCGCATATGCCAAGATGAATCCTAATCCTGTTCCCAGGATTCCTCCAACTACTCCAGTGATTGCTGCCTCTGTGAGGAACATACTCATGATTTGTGCTCCCTTGAATCCTAACGCTTTGAGTATTCCAATCTCTCTCGTTCGTTCCATCACCGCCACATACATCGTGTTAGTGATTCCTATTGCTGCCACAAATAGTACTACGCTCCCAATACTGCCTAGGAAGACAGTAAGCTGGCTTGTTACAGCCGATATGCTGCTTGCGATTGACCCTGCGTTGATTATGTTGATTTGAGTGCCGTAGATGCTTTGAATCGCGCTTTGAACTGTAGCCACGTTATCGGTTGAGTCCACAGCTATGTAGATTGACGAGTAGTACGGGGTCTTAAGAAGAATTTGTGCTGCTTGCAGAGAGACGAAAATGTCGTTGTCAACATTAGCGAATAATGCTGATCCGTAAGGAGCTAAGATTCCTTTCACCAGGAAGCTCAGACTTGTCTTGCTAGCTCCAATCGTCATGGACACGGCTTGATTGACTCCGACCAGTTGAGAGCCCCCTGCGAGCACGGGAAAAGCGACGCCGTTTCCAATTACAGCTGAAGTAGGGTCTCCCTCTACCGGGTAGGATCCTTCGGAAATTGCTATTCCATGAAAAACACCAGGAAGGAGCGTCAGGTCTACTCCGAACAGTTGTCCAGAGAGAGTTTGTCCACCAACCGAAATGGAAACCGATTTAGTTTCGACAGGGGTTACACTGATCACGTCTGGAATTCTACTGAGTATAGGTAGATCCAGGGGGCACAATTGATAGGATGAAGTTGACCCTGATACGAAGTTAGCTCCACCTGCTCTCACGATCAGCGTGTTCGCACCTATCTTGGCAATGTTTGCTTGAACTCCCGCGCTTAACCCGCTGGTGCTTGCGACCAAGGCAAGGATGATTGCTGAGCCGATCATGATACCTAAAATTGTGAGTGCACTTCGAACCTTCCTGTCAAGTAATGCCTTTGCTCCCAACCTGAGCAAATCGAATGTTTTCATTAAGCCCGCCTTTTACGGATAACTTGCTCCGAAGAAGACGTTATAGAGACTGCGCAGAATTCCAATAACCTCCCCGAGCAAGCCAGTGGGACCACGAGGTCCGCGTTGAGTCGATATGGCACTTGCCCTCGAAATCTGAATTTGTGAGCTTGTTTGACCAGTTAGCGGTATTCCTGGACGATTATTATCCGTTGCGGACACTTTCACCGTGATCGTATAGTTTCCATCTGGAACGTTCTGTTTGAATAGGACGAGCAGACTAAATGGTCTAGGAATGTTCGGATCGATCTCTCCAATAAAATAGCTATTAGTGGACCCAGGGAGAAGAGCGTCAGATTCGACCGTAACATTTGCGTCGTAAGCCGCGAGGTTTCCTGCGTTAAGCAGGCTGCCTGAGATGGTAGTGTTACCTCCCGGTGCAGTCACTGTGGGTGTGAGTATGATCCCATATAGGACTAAGCTAATCCATGCATTCACTGAGAATCCAATATTGTGGACCTCCTGCGTATAAGAAACGTCGCCTAATTGCTTGTAAGTTGCTGTAACTGTTCCGACCTGTGCTAAGGTGCCAATAGCAGAGGTAGGTGCATACACTTCAAAAGTGACTGTAACCGCTTGACCATATGCGATGGAATCGAAATGCCAATGATTATCCCCGTAAGCTGTCAACGTGGTGGGCACCGAAACCTCAATGTCAACATCGTAGATTGCTATGTATCCACTATAATTATTGAGTACAGAAACGGTGACAGTGTTGTTGAAGCCAGCCGTAAGACTATTACCGTTAATTGATACGCTCAGGTGGGCTGACGTTTGCCCTTCGACAAAAGCGGTTTGAGACAAAAGCGAGACCAAGAGTACAGCAATAACAAGATAGCAGTCTCTATATTTCTTCAAGTTGTACCCTCCCGCAGAGCTTTGATTCTTGCGTCCAGCGAGGGCTGTTTGTCAAATACTCCAAACCATCGCTGTTTGCTAGAGTGGAACAGGCATGCCATTCCAACTGATGCAGGTGGAGTGGCCACTTCATAATGGGCTTCACGTATCTTAGAAAGCGCTGACACCAGAGCGTTCGATCCACCAACTAACTTGGAAGCCGTGCTGTCTGCCAAGTGTTCACGAGATCTGTACACCGCGGGCTCTATCAAGTAACTAAGAGGCCGTGCGAATAGACCAACCTTCGCCATGGTGGCGAAGAATCGGAGAGCAAAATCCTTGTTCTTCAAATGTGATATCTCATGCGCAAGACACGCCTCAACCTCAGCGGGCCTCAGAGATTCCAGTAGGCCGACTGAGACAGCAAGAACGAATCCCTGCTTTGATCGGGTTATGAATGCCCATGGAATCCCCGAATCTAAGAGACTTACATGAGGCATCTGCACACCCGCAGTAACGGCAAGCTTCTTGACGATTCGTTGAAGGTATGGTGGTGCTTCGAGAAACTGATATTGAGGGAAAAGTCGGGTTAACGGCATACGAGATTTTCCAAATTCCACGTACGTTGCAACAGCAAATGCCGCTACAACGCCGGTAATTGCTAACCCTAGATTGATATCAAAGAAGATTGAGAAAAAATGACGAATGCCTTCAGAAACCGGGTCTGGGTGCATCAACTCGATATGCAATCCTATCACGATAAGTTGCAGACTCTGATAGAACATTAGGGCTAAAACGCAGAGCAGGGTTATTGATCTGCCCTGAAAGGATCGTTTGAACGATACTGCTAAAATTAGAGAAAATAATGTAAGTATAATCATAAGCGGCGAAAGAAGCCCAGCGAAGCCATGGGCAGTAACTGGTCCCAGGAACACCCAAGCTAGTATTATGAATAATCTAGGGAAGTGTTCGATCATTCTTTCGCCTTATCTTTCAGTCTTTTAAGGTATTTCGAAATAACTTTTCGATCTTCTGGGCCGTCCGCCATCCTATCGGTAAGATATGCGACGGTCACGTCATTGAAGCCTCTTAAGAGTGCTCCCATCACATTATGTACGACCACATGCTTGAATTGGTCCTCTGTGACTCGCGCCGAGTACACGTAATGCGGTCCCCCTTCCTTAATCAGCTGCCTAGCAACAATACCCTTCCTGTATAATCTGTCCAAAATCGTAGCGACAGTCGTTACTGCGACAGGGCGGCTTCTTGATATCTTTCTTTGAAACTCCTTGACCGAGAGAGATTTATCCGTCTCCCAGAGCCGTTGAAGAACAATTGCTTCGAGGTCACCTAGGGCGAAGCGTAAGTCTCGGTTGGTTGGGTGCAGAACTTGTAGTTTCAAACTGCAATTACCGCAGACTACTGGCTGTAGTTAGGCTTATATAAATTCGTCCGTAACTGCGAGCTAAACAGAAGCGAATACAATGCCTCAGCCACCCACCGTACTCCCGATTATAATTACTGGGTTGACATTAGGGTCAATCCTGGCATCGCAAGCCAAGACGATTTCTAAGAAGAGGTTTGCTGGCATTTCATTAATATCAGGTCTCCTGAACAGCGCCTACGCGTTTGTATTATACACGTTAAGTCCACCGCCAACTTTCTCACGCGCAGGCACAACCTTCTCAGGCGCAGGCACAACTTTCTCACGCTCAGGCGCGTTTCAAACAGGATCAGAAACAGGCTTCATCATTTCATCATTCATAACGGGCTTAATATTCGTTTTAGCGGTTTGCGGAATCGCACTCGCATACGCGCGATTCCGAGGAAAGAAAGAGCATGAAGAAGACGAAGTTGAGGACGAAAAAGCCGTTAGCGACGACGACCTAGAAAAATTAGAAGACAATTAAAGCACCTGGCTTTCACAATGTTGGGGCTAAGTACGCGCGCAGCCAAGACACTTCTTGCATTTCTGCTACTGCTGACAATCCTGCTGCCAATTGGAGCCCAAAATGCGAATGCTAGCCCCGTAAGCGTGTCCCCGGGAAAATCGGACCTAAACCTCGGCGCAGACTTTCCCACGTTCGCTTCAGTAAAACTGAGTTATCCAAATAGCAGTATTCTGACGAACAGTACAGGAGATTTACTCTTCACAGTAACACCAAACTCAAGCTGGGTAGACAAGACATTTGGTATTTGTAATAGTCCTAAGCAATTCGAAGTTTGTTTGTCAATAATGCAGGCCTGTAGTACTACGTTTGTGTTCCCTCTAATTGTAACTTCTTGCCAAGTTTCAGGTTATAACACGACTGCAGTCGACATCTACATCCCGCCAGATTTTTCAGGAATCTCAACAAGTCAACTATGGACAAGTTTTACTAACAATTACGATCATAACAGCCTCTCCGTATCACATGTCTCATCATCTGATCAAATTGGGCCAGATTGGTGGGACATCAGCATTCAAAACTTGACAATATCTGATACACTGCGCACTCATCCTGCTCTTAGACTCTTTCAAGTCAATCAATCTCAATACGTTAGGCTTTTTCAGATTAGATCTCCATCTACTGCCGGACGTTACTTCTTCAAGGCTTTCGTCACCAATACAACGACAACATTCAATAATGTAACGACGTTCAACACTATAACGAGTTCTACAACTATACAAGTGGTCAAGAGCACTACCTCATTCAAGAACTCTATTGGAGCAGATCTATTCCCTACGCTCGTTGTTAAAGCAAGCAAGGACCCAGCATACATTTCGGGCACGCTAAGGAACTCCGGCTATCATGATCCCTCCCAAGCTGGATTTCCAATAACACTACCCAGTGGCGACGGCGCCCAAGTATTAGCTACGGGCTTCGATTATCTTGGTAATCCAGTTTCAGCACAAACGTTCATCAATTCTACCGCACGTGGACGCTATACGTTATTCGGAGTAGCGCCAGGAACTTACAATATCACTGTATACGCGGCGGGTTTTGTTCCCGCAATAGATTGGACCTTAGTCAGCGTTGCAGCGGCTCAGTCTCTTGAAGGAGTGGACATTTACCTGACTGAAAGTGTTAACGTGACGGGAACTGTATTATCCGAAACTGCTGACGGAGGCCTCATTCCTTGGGGTGCTCTTTCTGCTTTCAATGGGCACGGTCAGAATCGAACAATTTCAATAAAAGTTCTGAACTTAGACGGAAGCGTCGCAGCTTCAACTCCTGCGCCTTATAATGTGCTGAATTTTACGAAGTTCGATTCAACAAAGTTCGATTTTTCCATTCAACACTTCGTCGGTTGGGATGGAAGGGTACCACAAAACTTCGCAACTTACACCTCAGGACTAAGCTGGGGAGACTACTTA
>Ga0074046_10004751_pt1 | contig 10987 bp, 11 predicted proteins | sample BogForMeECP23OM3_FD_94441 | JGI IMG/M metagenome (GOLD analysis project Ga0074046, IMG submission 94441) | Bog forest soil microbial communities from Calvert Island, British Columbia, Canada - Bog Forest MetaG ECP23OM3 | ecosystem: Environmental > Terrestrial > Soil > Wetlands ...
CCGCCTCGATGGTCGGATGATCGAGCGGCCGGTCAATGTGGGCGATGTGCTCGAGGCAGGCCAGGTCGTCGCCCGCCTCGACCCCCAGATTCCGGACAATGCGCTGCGCTCTACGGAGGCCAATCTCGCCTCGCTCGAGGCGGTGCTGACCCAGGCGCGCCTCACCTTCGGGCGGCAGGAGCAACTCAATAAGGCCGGCTGGAGCACACGCGCCAATTTCGACGAGGCCCAGCAGAAGCTCCTGAGCGCCGAGGCCCAAGTCGACTCCGCCAAGGCTCAGATGCGGATCGCGCGGGAACAGCAGAGCTACACGGTCTTGTACGCCGACGCCGCCGGATCGGTCACTGCGGTCGGCGCCGAACCCGGCGAAGTGGTCCGCGCCGGGCAGATGATCGTGCAGGTCGCGCGTCAGGGCGCACGTGACGCCGTGTTCGACGTGCCCGAGCAGCTCATTCGGACCGGACCGCGCGACGCCGTGGTGGAAATCACCCTAAGTAACGACCCGACTGTGAAAGCGACCGGTCGCGTGCGGGAAACCTCGCCTCAAGCCGACGCTGCGACCCGGACGTATCAGGTCGAAGTCGGTATTTCGAATCCGCCGGACGCGATGCGGCTGGGAGCGACCGTCACCGGCCGCATCAAACTCGCTCCGCCGGGCGGTGTCGAAGTCCCGGCGAGCGCGCTCACGGAGACGGACGGCCGGACGGCCGTCCGGCCGTCTGGGTGGTCAATCCGAAGGGCGACACAGTTTCGCTGCGCGACGTCGAAGTCGTTCGCTACGATCCGGCCGCCGTCGTGATCTCCCAGGGCCTGGAAACGGGCGAGCTCGTGGTGACCGCCGGCGTGCAGACGCTGCGCCCCGGCCAGAAGGTCCGCCTCCTGGGAGGCGCCTGATGAAGCGCTTCACCCTCGCGGAATCGGCGATGCGGGGCCATTCGCTCGTGACCTATTTCCTGCTCGCCATCGTGGTGGCGGGGGTCGGGTCCTACCTCTGGCTCGGGCGCTCCGGGCGTCCTGAGTTCATCTTACAGGCCATCGGAATCACCCTCGCTGTCAGCCTCGCCGCGGAAGAAATCATCCGCCTGCAAGATTTTCCTCGGCGTCGCAATCCTTCCGTCGAGACGAAAGGCAAGGTCGATGCATAGGCAAGGCGCCGTATTGGCGAATCGGCTTCAGGGGCTTGACGCATCGGGTCGCCCCTCAGCGGGCAAGCAATTGCGAAAGGCGGCGTCACGTTGGCGCGCCGGTCAGATTGTTGCGCAGCTCGCGCGTCGGACCGAACGCAAAGCGAGCGATGTCGTGGCCACGGCCGGCGTGCAGACGCTGCGCCCGGGCCAGAAGATCCGCCTCCTGGGAGCCGCCTGATGCACCGCTTCAACCTTTCCGAATGGGCGATCCGGCATCGTTCGCTCGTGACCTATTTCATGTTGATCATCGTGGTCGCAGGCGTCGGGTCCTACTTCAGGCTCGGGCGCAGCGAGGATCCGGATTTCACCCTCAAGACCATGGTCGTGCAGGTCGGGTGGCCGGGCGCCTCGGTCAGCGACACGCTTCAGCAGATCACCGACCGTCTCGAGCGCAAGCTTCAGGAGACGCCGAATCTCGACCATCTGAAAAGCTACACGACCCCGGGCAAGGCGACGATCTTCGTCTACTTGAAGGATTCGACGCCCAAGGCTCAGGTGCCGGACATCTGGTACCAGGTGCGCAAGAAGGTCTACGACATCCGCAACGATATGCCGCAGGGCATCGTCGGCCCCGGCTTCAACGACGAGTTCGGCGACACCTACGGCATCGTCTACGGTTTCACCGCCGACGGCTTCAGCCATCGCGAGCTCCGGGACTATGTGGATGAAATCCAAAAGCAGCTCCTTCAGCTGCCGGACATCTCGAAGATCGACGTCCTCGGGGCCCAGGACGAGCGCTTCTATGTGGAGTTCTCGACCGAGCAGCTCGCGGGCCTCGGGATCGACCGCGCCACGCTGGTCGCCGCACTCAGCGCCCAGGACGCGGTCACCCCCCCAGGGCGTGGTGCAGACCGGGGACGAGAAAATCCTCGTCCGCATCTCGGGCGCGTTCCATTCTGAAAAGGACATCCTGGCCGTCAATTTTGTCGCGAACGGCCGGATCATTCGATTGGGCGACATCGCGCGCGTGACCCGCGGACCCGCGGACCCCGCGCAACCGATGTTCCGCGTCAACGGAAAAGAGGGCATCGGGCTCGCCATCGCCATGCGCACGGGCGGCGATGTCCTCGCCCTCGGGCGCAACGTCGAACAGGCGATGCACGAGATCAAGGCGAACCTGCCCGTTGGCGTCGAGCCGACGCTCGTCGCCGATCAGCCCGTCACCGTCGAGCATGCGGTGAACGAGTTCATGAAGTCCCTTTGGGAGGCCGTCGCCATCCTTCTCGGCGTCAGCCTGATCAGCCTAGGCCTGCGCGCGGGCGCCGTGGTGGCCCTCGCGATCCCCCTCGTTCTCTCCGCGGTGTTCGTGACCATGATGATGTTTGGGATCGACCTGCAGCGAATCTCGCTGGGCGCCCTCATCATCGCCCTCGGTCTCCTGGTCGACGACGCCATGATCACGGTCGAGATGATGGTCACGCGGCTGGAGCACGGCGACGACAAGGAGCACGCCGCGACCTTCGCCTACACATCGACCGCCTTCCCGATGCTCACCGGCACCCTGGTCACGGTCGCCGGCTTCGTCCCCATCGGGTTCGCGCGGAGCGCCGCGGGCGAGTACACTTTCTCGATTTTCGCCGTCGTCGCGATTGCGCTGATTGCATCCTGGATCGTCGCGGTGGTGTTTGCGCCGCTGCTCGGCGTTTGGATCCTCAAAAAGCCCAAGACGGTGCATGCCGAGCAGCACGGCCCGATCATGCGCGCCTTCCTCGCGTTCCTTTCGCTGGCGATGCGAGCGCGCTTGGTCACGATCGCGGCGACGCTCGCCCTGTTCGGGGCGGGGCTCTACGGGATGCGCTTCGTTCCGCAGCAATTCTTCCCGTCGTCCGACCGCCCCGAGCTCATGGTGGACATGCAGTTGCCCGAGAACGCATCCATCTACGCAACCAAGGACGCCTCGGCTCGACTGGACAAGCTCCTCAAGGACGATCCCGACGTGGACCACTATTGACGATAAACTTCGGCGCGACAAACAGCGACAGCCCACGCGTGCCGGCCGGGGCGCCGGACAGGCGCGCCAGCACGAGATGGACGATGTTTTCGGCCATGTCGTGCTCGCCGTAGGTGATGAAGATCTTCTGGCCGAACAGGCGGTAGGTCCCGTCCTCGGCTCTCTCGGCCCGCGTCTTCACGGCGTTGAGATCGGATCCGGCCTGCGGTTCGGTCAAATTCATCGTCCCGGTCCAGCGTCCCGAGATCATCGCCGCAAGATAAGTGTCGAGCAAGTCGCGCGACCCGTGCGCCTTCAGCGCGCCAATGGCTCCCTCGGTCAGCAGCGGGCAGAGCGCGAACGCCATTGAAGCGCCGTTCCAGATCTCGGTACAGGCGACGTTGACGAGATGCGGCATTCCCATTCCGCCGAATTCCACCGGCGACGAGACGCCGCCCCAGCCCGCCTCGGCCCAGCGGCGATAGACGTCGCCAAAGCCGGCCGGCATGGTCACGACCCCATTTTCGTAACGCGCCCCTGCGACGTCGCCCGACCGATTAAGCGGCGCGATTTCCTCGGTAGCGAAGCGTCCGGCTTCCTCGACGACAGACGAAATGGTCCCCCAGTCGAAATCTCCGTGCAGATTTGAGCCGATCATTTCGGGTAGGCCGGCGACCGCCTGGAGAGAAAACAGAATGTCGGCGACCGGCGAACGGTAGGTCATGGCGACTCCTGGGCTTTGCCTGGCGCGCCGGCGCAGCTCGCGGCGCGCTCGCTTTTTTCGTTTGATCCGGCAAACCCTGGCCAGTTTATGTATAGACGAGTTTCAGCGCAATGCTCGACAGGAAGCGCTCATGGCGGTCGATCGCCGCACGACGCATCTGGCCGCCGCAACTCCCGAGACGATCGCAGCCGCGGCCGCGTGTCTGCGCGCCGGCGGCTTCGTCGCGATGCCGACGGAGACCGTCTACGGGCTGGCCGCGGACGCAACGTCCGATGCGGCCGTCGCCGGGATCTTCGCGGCCAAAGGACGGCCAGCCTTCAATCCGCTGATCGCGCATGTCCTCGGGATCGAGGCGGCTCTGGAGCTTGCAATATTCGGCTCGGACGCCGAACGGCTGGCGCAGGCGTTTTGGCCGGGCCCTCTCACCCTCGTCCTGCCGGTCGTCGCGGCATGCCGGGTGAGCCTGCTCGCGCGCGCCGGCCTCGACACGCTCGCGCTTCGCGTCCCCGCTCATCCTGTCGCGCGCCGGCTGATCGAAGCGGCTGGAGTTCCGCTCGCCGCCCCCTCAGCCAATCGATCGGGCCGGGTCAGCCCGACGACCGCCGCCCATGTCCTCGCCGACCTCGAGGGCAGGATCGACTGGATCCTCGACGCCGGCCCATCCCGCCACGGGCTCGAATCGACAATTGTCGCTTGCCTGGACGCGCCGAGGCTGCTTCGTTCTGGCGCAGTGCCGCGCGAAGCAATCGAGGCGGCGCTGGGGGGTCCTCTCGGCTCGGCGGCGGCGCCGGCAAAGGCGCCGAACGCGCCCGGACAGCTCGACTCGCACTACGCGCCGCGCGCCCGCGTTCGGCTCGAGGCCGCCGAAGCGCAACCCGACGAAGCCGCGCTTGATTTTGCCGGCGCGCTCGCGGGCGGACGCGCACTGGCCCGGCTGGACCTTTCGCAGTCGGGCGATCTCGTCGAGGCGGCGTCGAATCTGTTCGCGCATCTGCGGGCGCTGGATGCGTCCGGAGCGCGGACCATAGCAGCGGCCCCGATTCCTGATCGGGGATTGGGCGCGGCGATCAACGACCGGCTTCGGCGGGCGGCGGCGCCGAGAGGAATGTGAGGGCGTCGGCCAGGGAAATCAGTTATCCTAGAAACGGCAGTTCGCGCGTAAGCTATTGAAATTGCTGAACCGTCGTCAGCTGCTCCGCGTTTGAGATTTTTGTCGGAAAAACCAAAGAATTCAGCAGGTTATACCACTTTATGGGTTTGCAACTGCCGTTTCTAGGGTTATGAAGGAGAGGCTTGCGGATGAGCCGCGAGCTGGAGCAGGGTGTGAGCGGCGGACTGCATGCGACCGCGGCGGCCATGAGCTCAGAGCTGAGCTGGGACGAATTTAGGCTGGTCAAGGCGATCGCGGATTCGCGTTCGCTCGCGGGTGCGGCTGAACTCCTGCGCCTCAATCATTCGACGGTCTTCCGCCGGCTCGCGGCGCTCGAGAAGTCGATCGGCGCCCGCCTTTTCGAACGCTCCCGCTCAGGCTACCAGACGACGGCGGCTGGAGACGAGATGGTCGCGCTGGCCACGTCGATGGCCGACTCCATCATCGAGTTCGAGAGGCGCATTGCTGGCCGCGACGGGAACCCCACGGGCCGGTTGCGCGTCACCACGGTGGAAGCGATCGGGCAACATTTTTTGCCCGCCATCATGGCGCAATTCCAGACCCAGAATCCCGGCGTGGTCATTGAGCTGGTGCTGTGCGACAATGCGCTCAACCTCTCGCGGCGCGACGCGGACGTCGCAATCCGAGTGACCAACGACCCGCCCGAAACGCTTGTCGGTCGGCGGATTTGCGCTGTGAGATGGGGAATATACTGTCGTCGCGACCTTGTCTCCGCCCTTGGATCGCGAATGATCGTTTCCGCGCCGTTCATCGGATTTGGCGAAAGTTTGGGACCGGCAGCGGCTCGGCGATGGATCGAGACGCAAGTCCCGCCGGAGCGGCTTGCGGCCAGGGTGAATTCGGTTCACAGCATGCTCGAACTGGCGACGCACGGGTTCGGGGCGGCGCTCTTGCCTTGTTTTCTCGGCGATCCGCGCAAGTCGCTGGCCCGGATCGGAAAGCCGTCTGGCGACGTCGACGTCGGGCTCTGGATCCTCACCCATTCCGATCTACGCCGGTCGGCTCGCGTCCGCGCGTTCATGGACTTTGCCGGGGCTGAATTGGCCAAGCATCGGCGAACGATCGAAGGCGCCGAAAGCGACGAACAAGCGGCTGTAGCAGTGTTCCCGACGACGCCCGCGGACACCAAGCCGTAGAAGGACGACTTGTCAATCGCATGCGGGCGGGTCTATGCAGTCGACGTTGTCGAGCGCGCCTCGAGAACCAGATGTCGCATCGGGTCTGATTTGCAGGGGGGTCCACCAAATGAAAGACATCACGCGCCGCGGCCTGATCGTTGCCGGGTCCGCTTTGGCGACCGGAGCCTTTTTGCCGACGGCGGAAGCGGCGACCGGCTCCATCGCGATCAGGATCCTCAGCGCCGGATTCATCTTTGGCGCCTCTGGCGGGAGCGGGGTGTTGTCCTTCGAAGGCTGGCAGTACCCGCTTTCGATCGGCGGGATCAGCGCCGGCGCAACGATAGGCGCCTCGGGCACAGAGCTCGTAGGCACAGCATCCCACCTCCAGAGCCCGGGCGACATCGAGGGCATCTATTCGGCGATCGGCGCCGGGTTGTCGGTCGCAGGAGGCCGATCAGCAGCGCAGCTGTCGAACGCCCGGGGCGTGGTGTTACGCCTCCGGGGCCGCCAGGTCGGCTTCATGTTCTCGCTCGATCTGAGCGGCATGCAGATTTCGCTGCGCTGACTTCCAGAAGCTGAAGCAACGAGGGGTGGCGCGCAAGCGCCTCCTCTCGCTCACTCGGGTCAGGCCTGCCCGTAATAGGCTCCGGCGCCGTGCTTGCGCTTGAAATGCTTGACGAGCAGCTCAGCCTCGATCGGTTCGAGGTCCGGCGCGAGCTGCAGCGACACCAGCGCCATGTGGGCGATGTATTCGACCGCGACGGCCGTCTCCACCGCCTTACTGGCGCTCGGACCCCAGGTGAACGGGGCGTGGCGATTGACGAGAATGCCGGGAAAGTCCGCGGGATCGAGGCCTTGCAGGCGCTCGACGATCACATTGCCCGTCTCCCATTCATAGGCCGAGGCGATCTCCTCCGACGTCATCTTGCGGGTGACCGGCACTTCTCCGTTGAAGTAATCGGCGTGCGTCGTGCCGAAGATCGGAATCGGACGCCCGGCCTGCGCGAAAGCGGTCGCGTGTGACGAGTGCGTGTGGACCACTCCGCCGACGCTGGCGAAGGCAAGGAACAGCCTTCGGTGTGTCGGCGTGTCGGACGACGGATTGAGCCGCCCCTCGACCCGACGTCCGTCCAGGTCGACGACGACCATGTCGTCGGGCCTGAGCGACGCATAATCGACGCCGCTCGGCTTGATGGCGAACACGCCTTTTGCGCGGTCGATCGCGCTGGCGTTGCCGAAGGTCAGATTGATGAGGCCATGCCGCGGCAAGGCAAGGTTGGCTTCATAGGCTTCGCGCTTCAGTTCGGTGAACATTCAAGCCCCGCCTTGGGTGTGTCTCGAGGCCCGCTAGGCCCGGAAGCCTTGCGCAAGATAGTAATAGACATCGTTGTTGCGCAGATCCTGTTTGAAGGCGGGAAGACTGGTTTCGTCGCCGACTTTCACAAACTCGATTCCAGCGATCGTCGCGAAATCCTCCAGCATTTCGGCGGTCACGCTGTAGCTGAATCCCGTATGATGCGCCCCGCCGGCCAGAATCCAGGCGGCGCACGCGGTCTTGAAATCCGGCTTGCATTCCCAGACGGCGCGGGCGACCGGCAGCTTCGGCAGCGGAGGGTGCTCGACCACGGTCACTTCGTTCACGAGCAGGCGGAAGTGCGCGCCGAGGTCGATCAGCGTCGCGTTCAGCGCGGGCCCAGGCGGCGCGTCGAAGACAAGCCGTACCGGGTCCTCCTTCCCGCCGATCGTCAGGCGGTGAATCTCGAGCGACGGCTTGGCCGCCGCGATCGACGGACAGACCTCAAGCATATGCGCGCCCAGAACCAGCCCGCCCTCGGGCCCGAGATCGTAGGTGTAATCTTCCATGAAAGACGTGCCGCGGGGCAGTCCGTCGGCCATAACCTTCATCGCCCGCACAAGTGCGGCCGTCTTCCAATCGCCCTCGGCGCCGAAGCCGTAGCCATCGGCCATCAGACGCTGCGGCGCGAGGCCTGGAAGTTGCTTCAGTCCGTGCAAGTCCTCGAAAGTCGTGGTGAAGCCCTTGAAACCGCCTTTGCCGAGGAACGAGCGCAACCCGAGTTCGAGCCGCGCCCCGTAAAGCAGCGAGTCATGTCGCTCGCCGCCCCTGCGCAGCTCGGGAACGACGAGGTAGCGTTCTTCATACTCGCCGGCCAAGTCCTTCGCCTCGGCGTCCGATACGGCGGCGACCGCCGTTGCGAGTTCGCCAACGCCGTAGCCGTTGGTCGCGAAGCCGAATTTCATCTCTGCCGCGACCTTGTCGCCCTCGGTGACGGCCACCTGCCGCATGTTGTCGCCGAAGCGGCAGAACTTCGCGCCCTGCCAATCGTGCCAGGCGCGAGCGGCGCGCATCCACGCGCCGATCCGCTCATGAACCTCGGGATCGGCCCAGTGGCCGACCACGACCTTGCGCGCAAGCCGCATGCGCGTGTGGATGAACCCCGCCTCGCGGTCGCCGTGCGCCGACTGGTTCAGATTCATGAAATCCATGTCGATCGAGGCCCACGGCAGGTCCCGGTTGAACTGCGTGTGGAGATGGACGAACGGTCTTTGCAGCGCGTTGAGCCCGCGGATCCACATTTTCGAGGGCGAAAACGTATGCATCCAGAGAATGAGGCCGGCGCAATTCCCGTCAGAGTTCGCCTGCATGCAAAGCTGAGCGATCTCGTCGGGCGTCGTCAGCAGCGCCTTGAAGACGGTGTTCAGCGGCAGTTTCGGCGACTCGGCCAACGTCCCCGCCACGTCGCGCGCGTCGGCCGCCACCCGCTGCAGCGGCCCCTGCCCGTAAAGATGCTGCGACCCACAGACGAACCAGATTTCCGGGGAGCCAAGATTGATCATGCCCGCATTCATCTCCGTTTGTTCGGCCCGGGCGGACGCGCGATCGGCGCCCGCCCTTTCCTTCTCCAGAATGTCTTACGCCCGTTGAGCGTATTTGATCTCGATGAGGTCCTTCATGACCCGCGTCAGGTCGGCCGATTTCGTCAGGCCGCCGAAACTGTCGTAGAGTTCGCGATAGAGCCTGTAGAGCTGATCGTAAACCCTTCGGTTCTCCGCGCTCGGCTCGTAATGGGCCGGCTTCAGTCCCGTCATTGCCGACTGGGCGGTCTCGAAGTCCGGATGGGCGCCGGCGAGCACCGCGGCCGCGATCGCCGAACCCAGCGCGCAGCTCTGACTGGAGCCGGCGACAAGCATCGCGCGACCCGTCACGTCGGCATAGATCTGCATGAGCAGCGGATTCTTCTCGGCGATGCCGCCGCTGCACACGACCCGATCGATGCGCACGCCGTATTCCTCGATGCGCTCGATGATTGCCCGCGCCCCGAAGGCCGTCGATTCGATCAGTGCCCGATAGACGTCGGCGCGCGTCGTGTAGAGATCCTGTCCGAGGATCAGCCCGGACAAAAGCTGGTCGACGAGGATGGTCCGGTTGCCATTGTTCCAGTCGAGCGCCAGCAGGCCCGCCTGGCCCGGCTTCTGTTTGGCCGCTTCGGCGGAAAGCTCGGCATGGAGCGCGGCGTCCCCGCAGCAGACGCCTTCGACCCACCACTTGAAAATGTCGCCGACCGCCGATTGGCCCGCCTCGATCCCGAAGAAGCCCGGCAGGATCGCTCCTTTCACAATGCCGCAGATGCCGGGAATGTCGGCGATCGGCTTGTCGGCCGAAACGACGGCGCAGTCGCAGGTCGACGTGCCGATCACCTTGACCAGCGTGCCCTCGCGCACGCCGCACCCGATCGCGCCGTAATGGACGTCGAATTCGCCGATCGCAACCGGAATCCCTGCCGTTAGGCCGAGGCGAGCGGCCCATTCGGGTGAGAGCGCGCCGGCCGGCTCTTTCGCGTCATATGCCTTTTCATAGAGACGGTCGCGCAAGGCCCCGAGCCGGGGATCGAGCTCGGTGAGGAAAGCCTTGTCGGGCAAGCCGCCCCATTCGTCCGCGTAGAGCGCCTTGTGGCCGGCGGCGCAGACGCCGCGCTTGACCCGCAGCGGGTCCTCGACGCCGGCGAGAACGGAGGGGATCCAGTCGGCGATTTCGACCCACGAATAGGCCGCCTCGAACACCGCCGGGGCGACGCTGAGGCAATGCCAGATCTTGGACCAGAACCACTCCGAGGAATAGGTCCCGCCGCACTTGGCGATGAATTGCGGCCGGATCCTCGCGCTGAGGTCGGTGATTTTGCGTGCTTCGCGCCAGCCGGTGTGATCCTTCCACAGCCAGCACTGCGCCGAGAGATCGTTCTTCCATTTCTCGGCGAGCGCCAGCGGCCAGTTCTTCTCGTCGACCGGCAGCGGACTGGACCCTGTCGTATCGACGCCGATGCCGACGATTTTCGACGCGCTGAAGTCGGATCTTGCCGCCGCCTGGGCGAGCGCGCCCTTGATGGCTTCCTTGAGTCCGACGAGATAGTCGCCGGGGCATTGCCGGGCCAAATAGCCGTTGTTCGGATCGAGCAGGACGCCCTGCGTTCCGGACGGGTAGTCGACCACGCAGCTGCCGTATTCTGCGCCGTCCGAGCAGCGCACGACGAGCGCCCGCACCGAGTTGGTGCCGAAATCGAGGCCTAGCGTGAACATCCACTCCTCAGCCATCCTCTCGGGTCCTCCCACCGTTTTCGTAGCTAGCTGGTTCATCATAGCCCGTGATAGCGGCGAGAGCGAAGCCAATTGTATGAAGATTGAGTTCGCGCTAAGGTCCCCCATCGTCGGACGGTTTGGTGGAGCTTAAGGTCGCCCGGGCCGCCGGTGATTGAACATTCCCAAAGTGGAACGTGAAGAATCGCCGACGAGGCGATAGGGAGGTTTCTGATGTCGAAATACCAGGCAAAATATGTTCTGCGC
>Ga0074046_10004752_pt1 | contig 10986 bp, 8 predicted proteins | sample BogForMeECP23OM3_FD_94441 | JGI IMG/M metagenome (GOLD analysis project Ga0074046, IMG submission 94441) | Bog forest soil microbial communities from Calvert Island, British Columbia, Canada - Bog Forest MetaG ECP23OM3 | ecosystem: Environmental > Terrestrial > Soil > Wetlands ...
CAGGTGCAGGGCATCGCCACCGCCGCCGGCTGCCAACTGGTGGCCACCTGTGACCTCGCCGTCGCTTCGGACCAGGCAGGCTTTGCCACGCCCGGCGTCAAGATTGGCCTGTTCTGCACCACGCCCATGGTCGCTCTCAGCCGCGCCATTGGCCGCAAGCGCGCCCTGCAGATGCTGATGACCGGCGACATGATTGACTCGCTCACCGCCGTCGAGTGGGGACTCATCAACATCGCCGTTCCCGGTGTCCGACGCGTTCTGGATCAGGCCGAACGAGGTCGTTCCGTCGGGGCGGACGCCGCACAACTCCCCGTCGAGGTAAGCCTGCCTGGTCGGAAGCGACGGCGAGGTCGCAGGTAGCCACCAGTTGGCAGCCCGCGGCGGTAGCGATGCCCTGCACCTGGGCGATGACCGGCTGCGGTATGGACTGGATGCGGGTCATCAGCTCGGTGCAGACGTCGAAGACTTCGCGGTAGTGGTTGAGGTCGCGTCCGACCATCTCGCTGAGGTCATGGCCAGAGGAGAAGACCTTGCCGGCGGCGGCGAGAATCACGGCGCGCAGCGAGCGGTCGCGGCCAATTTCGTTGAGACAGGCGATGAGCTCGGTCATCAGCTCCAGCGACAAGGCATTGCGCCGTTGCGGGCGGTTCAGAGTGACAATCGCGATATACCCTTCGGTTTCGAACGAGATGCTCTGGTACGGCATGAATCAAGCTCCTTCCGCGACGGCAGCGCGTGACTGCGAACGCAGCACGTTCTTGCGGATTTTTCCCGTGGAAGTCTTGGGCAAGGGGCCGAAGTGTACCGCTTTCGGGCACTTGAAGTGCGCCAGCCGGGAGCGGCAGAACTCGATCAGCTCTTCGGCGCTGACGGTTGCGTCCTCTTTCAGCAGCACGTAGGCGTGCGGCACTTCGCCCCATTTGTCGTCATGCCGCGCGACAATCGCGGCTTCCATCACCGCCGGATGTTCGTACAACACGCGCTCCACTTCCACCGAGGAAATATTCTCTCCTCCTGAGATGATGATGTCCTTGGCGCGGTCGCGAATTTCGATGTAGCCGTCAGGATGCATGACCGCCAGATCGCCGGAGTGAAACCACCCTCCGCGAAAGGCGATTTCGGTGGCCTCGGGCTCGTTGTAATAGCCGAGCATGACGTTGTTGCCGCGCATCACCACCTCGCCCATGGTGCGCGCATCGGAGGGAACGTCATGCATGTCCTCGTCCACGACGCGCATGTCTCCACCAAAAACAACGTAAGGAACGCCCTGCCGCGCCTTAAGCTGGGCGCGCTTCTCCAGCGGTTCGCAATCCCACTCTGTGTGCCAAGCGCATACCGAGTGCGGCCCGTAGGTTTCGGTGAGGCCATAAACGTGAGTGATCTCGATGCCGATTTCCTCAGCGGCGCGAATCACCGCTGGTGGCGGCGGCGCGGCCGCCGTGACCATCCTCAGCCCGGATTGGAAGCGAATGCCGCGTCGCGAGCAGTGCTCGGTCAAGGTGCGAACCACCACCGGCGCGCCACAAAGATGGGTGACGCCTTCCTTCTCGATAAGGTCCACCGCACGCTCGGCGACGACCTCAGGCAGGCAGACATGGCGCCCGCCCACCGCGGTTACCGCCCACGGGAAACACCAGCCGTTGCAGTGGAACATGGGCAGCGTCCAGAGATAGACGGAGCGGCTGGTGAGGCCGTGCTCGACGACCTCACCGATAGCGTTCATGTAACCGCCGCGATGGGTGTACATCACGCCCTTGGGATTGCCGGTGGTGCCGCTGGTGTAGTTGATGGAGATGACGTCGTCCTCGCCAACCTCATGCGGCACGACCGCCGATGTACCTTTGTGGAGGAACTCCTCGTAGTTGGTGATGATGCGCTCGAGTTGGGGCATCTGGCCGGCAATCGAGAGCAGCGGCAGCACGAGATCATCGCCGAGGAGGACCTTCGCACCACTGTGGTTGAGGACGGTCGCCAGCTCGGCGCTCTGCAGCCGTATGTTGAGCATGACCAGCACGGCGCCGATGAGCGGGACAGCGAAGTGGGCTTCCAGCGCCAACAGGCTGTTGCGCGCCAGCACGGCAACGCGGTCACCGGGCGCGATTCCTGCGCGCTGAAGCGCGGAAGCGAAAGCGTTGACGCGTTGCTGAAACTCCGCGTAAGTGAAGCGGCGATCACCATCGACTGCTGCTGTGCAAGAGGGATAAACGGCAGCGCTGCGAGCGAGGAAGTCCAGCGGCGTTAAGACCGATTTCATAAGCCAGCACCTGAGATGCAGGAATGGGCGGATTATATATCAGGTGGCTGTGCTTGAACCTAGCGAAAACAGCGTCCTGCGGGTAGTCTCGTTCATCCAATGCCGATATGGGACAGTGGGGTAGGAGGCTGGCGTTGGTCCCTCGGGCGCTGGGGCAGAGCGCCCTGCAACGGATTGGCAACACGCCTTTGCTGCGATTTGAGCGGCTGACGCGGGGCCTGGAGGGCGTGCAAATATTGGCTAAGGCTGAGTGGGCCAATCCTGGGGGTTCGGTGAAGGACCGGCCGGCAGCCAACATTGTGGCCCAGGCCATCGCTGCGGGAAAGCTCGGCCCTGGTAAGACGCTGCTGGATTCCACCAGCGGCAACACAGGTATTGCTTACGCCATGATGGGCGCGGCGGAGGGCTTCCCAGTGACTTTATGCATGCCGCAGAACGTTTCCGAAGAACGCAAGCGCACGATTCGCGCCTATGGCGCAGAGATTTTGTTTACCGATGCGGCTGAGGGCTCGGATGGCGCCATCCGGAAAGCGCGCGAACTTGCAGCGGCGGAGCCTGGGAAGTACTTCTACGCCGATCAGTACTCGAACGATGCGAACTGGCGCGCGCACTACAACACCACCGGAGAAGAGATCTGGGAGCAGACCGAGGGCCGGGTAACCCACTTCGTCGCCATGCTCGGCACCAGCGGCACATTCGTCGGCACGTCGCGAAAGCTGAAGGAGCTCAATCCTAACGTGCGTTGCATCTCGGTGCAGCCGGATTCGGCTTTCCATGGCATCGAGGGCGCTAAGCACATGGCCAGCTCTATCGTGCCCAGGATCTACGACCCAGCGGTGGCCGATCAGGAACTTTGTGTGAGCACGGAAGACGCATACGCCGTACTCAAGCGACTGGCGCGCGAGGAAGGCCTGCTGGTGGGTATTTCCGGGGCGGGAGCGATGGCTGCCTGCCTCCGCCTGGCAGAACAGGTCAAGCCCGATGCTGTCATCGTAACCATCTTCCCCGATTCCGGCGACCGATACCTGAGCGAGAGTTTCTGGGACGACCTCTAACCACCAACAATATGGCGCTGAAGATATGCAGATTGACATGGGACGAGCTTCGCCGTCATGGTGAAGAAACCTATCCGCACGAGTGCTGCGGTGTGCTGCTGGGAGAGGTTGACGGCGAAGGCGTGAAGGCCGTCCGGGCCGTGGTGCGCTGCAGCAATCAGCGTTCTGACTCGCTGCACAATCGCTACCTGATTGATCCGCACGAGCTGGTGCGCATCCAGCGGGACGCGCGCGAGCGCGGCCAGGACATCCTTGGTTTCTACCATTCGCATCCTGACCATCCCGCTTGCTGGTCGCAGACGGACCTAGCAGAAGCGCATTGGACCGGCTGCTCGTATGTGATTACCAGTGTGATGAACGGTAGCGCCACCGAAACGAATTCGTTCAACCTCGGTGGCAATCCCGCCGAAGACGAGAACAAGTATTTCGAGAATGAGGAAATCCGGGTTGAGTGACTCTGCCCCGGCTGAATCCGGTGGACGAAGCCTGGCATCATAGCTAAAGCATGAAAGTATTGATACCAACTCCGTTGCGTCAGTACACCGGCAAGCAGGCAAGCGTCGAGGTGTCGGCCCATACCGTCGGCGAAATGCTGAGCGACCTGACCAGCCAGTTTCCTGATCTGCGCCAACAATTGTTCAGTGACGATGGCAAACTTCGACGCTTTGTCAATGTTTACGTGAATGACGAGGACATCCGCTACCTCGAGAACGGCAATACTCCGCTCAAGGAAAGCGACACGGTTTCCATCGTGCCCTCGGTAGCGGGGGGGGAAGATAATGGTCGCAGTCAATAGCCCGCTGGCAACGACGCTCAGCAACGACGAGGTCTTGCGCTACTCGCGCCACCTCATCATGCCTGAAGTCGGGATGGCCGGCCAGCAGAAGCTGAAGGCGGCACGTGTGCTGTGCATTGGCGCGGGCGGGCTGGGCTCGCCGCTGGCGCTCTATCTCGCCGCCGCCGGCGTGGGCACTCTGGGGCTGGTGGACTTCGACGTGGTGGACCTCACTAACCTGCAGCGGCAGATCATTCACACCGTAGAAGATGTGGGCCGTCCCAAGCTCGACTCGGCGCATGAGAAACTCACTGCCATCAACCCTTTCGTCAACGTTCGCAAATTCGAGACGAAACTTACTAGCGGCAATGCGCTGGACCTCTTTCGCGACTTCGACATCATCGCCGACGGCACCGATAACTTCCCTACCCGTTATCTGGTCAACGACGCGTGCGTGCTCAGCGGCAAGCCCAACGTGTACGCGTCGATCTTCCGTTTCGAAGGACAAGCCAGCGTCTTCGCCACCGAGGGAGGACCATGCTATCGCTGCCTGTATCCTGAGCCGCCTCCGCCGGGACTGGTGCCGTCGTGCGCCGAGGGCGGCGTGCTGGGTATTCTTCCCGGACTGCTGGGAGTGATTCAGGCGACCGAGGTCATCAAGCTAATCCTGGGTTCGGGCGAGTCGCTGATCGGACGGCTGTTGCTGGTGGATGCGCTGGGCATGCGCTTCCGCGAACTAAAGTTGCGCAAGAATCCGGAATGTCCGGTGTGCGGCGTGAACCCCACCGTTCGCGAGCTGATTGACTACAACCAGTTCTGCGGCATTCGCGGTGAGGAAGCGCCGGTGACGGCCAGCGTGCCGGAGATTCAGCCTGTCGAGCTGAAGGCCCGCCTCGACCGCGGAGACAACATCTTCATCCTCGATGTGCGCGAGCCGCATGAATACCAGATCTGCAACCTCGGCGGCCATCTCATTCCGCTAGGCGATCTGCCTGCACGCATGAACGAACTGGATTCCAGTCGAGAGATTGTGGCCCACTGCCGCAGCGGCGTCCGCAGCGCCAAGGCGGTCACGCTTCTGCGCCAGGCGGGGTTTGCCAAGGTGAAGAACCTGGCCGGCGGGATTTTGGCGTGGGCGGACAAGGTGGATCCGACGGTGCCGAAGTACTAGCTTTTGGCTCTTCGGTAGTGGGCTACTTTGAGAGGTGCGATTGCCGCTCTGTCGTGCTGGCTATTGTTTGAAAACCAGCGGCGGCCCGCTGACGCGCTTCCCCTTGAGGTCGACATTCACCTCAACGCGGTCGGCGATCTTCATGAACGGAATGCCACTCGTCATCCCGTAGTCCTTGCGGTCAAAAGCCATTGTCCCCTTAATCTCGCCTGAGCCTGTCCCCTTGCCGGAAATCGTCAGTATCAGGGTCTCGGGTTTAGAGACTCCGCGTATTGTAAAGTCACCCTGCACGTCAAATGTGTTTGGGCCGGTCTGCACAATCTTCTTTGACCGGAACGTGATCAACGGATCCTGCTTGACGTCGAAGAAGTCTTTGCTCTTCAGCTTGTCGTTCTTCATGCCGCTTCCCGTATTCACCGTGGCCGCCTGAATCTTGACGTCCAAAACGCCCGTCGTGACATCAGGAGACGTAAACGTCAGAGCGGCGTCCCACTTGTCGAAACTGCCGGCTAGATCCACCGACGCCTTCACATAGAACTTAATCGTGCTGTCTTCCGGCGTAATTACGAAAACAGGAGCTTGTGCTAGGCTTAGCGACGGCAACACGGCGAACACTACGAGGCAGAGGATGGCTAATCGCATGCCGCTTAGTGTGAGTGTTTTTCGCTTCGCTGTCAATTTCAACTTTGAGGGAGCGGGCCTGCGGCTCCGCGCTGGGCTGAGCTAATTCGAGTTGTCTCACACTCTGCGGAGCTCAGAAGCGCAATAAACAAGGCGCCTGCTGTCAGGCGCCTCATTCTTACGACGCTGGCAGCTGCTAGAAGATGATCTTTCCTACCAACTGCATGTTGAAGGGCTCGCCGGGGCCGATGCCGGGAGCTCCGTTGAAGTCACCGATGGTGTCGCTCACGTAGCCATTGCCACCGACGGAACCGGCGCCACTGGCCAGGTTGATGCGGTTGAACACGTTAAACATCTCCGCGCGCAACTGGATGCTGAAACGCTCCGTGATGGGGATGTTCTTGATCACAGAGAAATCCACGTCCCCAAAGCCCGGGGCGTAGAACTGGTTGCGGCTCACCGTGCCGGGGCCTGCTACAGGGACGAAGCAACTGGGGTTGACCCATTGCGAGCCACCTGCCGCGGCGCTGAAGCCGTGATTGACACCGGCAAAGGGATTACAGACCAAGTTGTCACCTGGCCGCTGGGTGCCGCCGTTTATGTTGAAGGGCTGACCGGTGTGGAAGTTCACCGCGCCGCCGAATTGCCAGCCGTGGGTGAGGACTGCCGGGCCGTGCTTGGAACCCGGGATGTTGTAGACCCAGAAGCCGCTGAAAAGCTGGCGGGTATCGAAGTCGCTGTTTCCATAGTCCAGTCTCAAGTTGAAGCTGTCGAAGGGAATTACACCGCGATACTCGGTGACTTCATCCAGAGCATGGGCCCAGGTGTAGTTAAATTGCGCGGTCAAGCCATGCCAGGAATGCAGCTTGAGAATGGCCTGCAGCGCGTTGTAGTTGGAGGTGCCGTTGCTATTGAGCTGCAAAATGGAGCCGACATCGGAATATGCGGGGGTGTAGGTGCCGTTCTGGTTGATGTTCTCCATGACATTCAGCTTGTGGCCCACGCTCCCCACGTAGCCGACCTGGAAGGCTACTGCGTCCCCAAGGGCTTTCTCAATCTGCAAGTTGTAGTTGTAGAAGTAAGGGGTGCGGAAGTTCTGATTGACGGAATAGACGTTGTAGGTGAAATTGCACCCATTGAGGGTGGGGCACCTGGTAAGTCCGGGAAAGATGAACGTGTTGGCCTGCCAGGTATAACCGGCTCGGCTGTAGTTGTCGACCGGCGAAGGGCCAACCGGATTGTCCTGAATACCGTCGGCTCCAGATATGGGCGGCCGGAAATCGAGGAACGGATTGGCATTGATCTGGTCGTAGAAGACGCCGATGCCGCCGCGAACCACCAGGTCACCTGATCCGTAGGGCTGCCAGGCGAAACCCACCCGCGGTGCGAAGTTGTTGTAATCGGACGGGAAGATGGAGCCGATGCCCGCTCCCTGAATCCTGAAGCCTTGTCCGGGAATGAAGACGGCCAGGTTCTGATTGCCGTTATGCATCGGTCCAAAATACTCATAACGCAGGCCGAGATCGAGGGTGAACTTGGGCGCCACCCGCCAGGTGTCCTGCGCGAAGAAGGAAAAGCCGTTGATCGTGACATAGCGCTCTGCCGTCCCTACGGCAAGCGAGGAACCGCCGGCAACCGAAACATAGCCGGCAAGGAAATCGGCCAGAGAGCAAGTGTTAGAGGCAACAGAACCAGCAGCACCGCATAAACCCATTGCCGACCAGGGTCCCTGCGAGCCGTCGAAGGTGAAGCTCCCCAGCGAACGGCGGTAGTAGAACTCGTCCACTCGTCCAGTGCGGAACTCGCCGCCGAATCGCATCTGATGCTTGCCCTTGCTCCAGGAGAGAATGTCGGAAATGATGCCGGTGGTGTCATTCCGGCCTTCCGGCGGGGTGATGCCGATCTGGTCGAATCCGGCGATTTGAATGTTGGGCGCGCCGGGGATGGGCTGGCCGCCGATGAGCGCGTCCGGACTGGTGTACAGCCCGAGTGCGCGCTCATCGAAGCTATTGTTGGCGTCGTGGAAGAACTGATAGAAGGAACTGACCCCGGCCAAAACCTGGTTGGTTACGTGCGGCGTGATGACCGAGTTCCACACCAGGTTGTAGTTCTGCACGTGCAGAGGTGCAACTTCAAAGTAATAGCCGAGGTTGGAACTGGCCGTGGCCAATGCCAGGCTGAATCCGGGAGGCTGGGTTTGGCTGCCTTGTCCGCCAAACCAGCGGAACGAGATTGTGTTGTTGGTGTTGACGTTCCAGTCAATCTTGACGACGCCATTGTTACTGAAGCCGGTTCCCGCGCTGGGGGAGAAATAATTGTTGAGCGTTGCCGGCCGACCAACGATTGAGTTGGGCCAGAGATTGGCCAGCAGCGTCTGGGAGAGCGGGTTCACCGGGCAAGTGGTCAAGAAACACCCGGATTGTTTCATCAGATTGATAGCCTGGCCTACCCAGGCTGCTGACGGCTCTGTAGACAAGCCGCTCAGGCCCAGCTTGTAGGTCTGATACTCGTATCCGATGAAGAAAAACAGCTTGTCCTTGATGAGCGGTCCTCCGAGGGTGCCGCCAACATTTTGGTTGGTCAGCGGAGGCGGCTTGGGGACTACCTTACTCGGTATGAAGAATGGCGAAGTGGCAGAGTAATAGCCGTTGCGGTTGTAATAGTAAGCATCGCCGTGGAACTGATTGGTGCCGCTCTTGACCACCACGTTGACGGTGCCGCCCGCATTGCGTCCGGTTTCGGCGTTCGATTGGGTTTCGGACGTAAAATCTTCCACCGCGTCGATCGGCATGATCACGCCTGCAATTCCGGAGACACCGCCCTGGTTGACCGCGGGAATGTTGTGCCAAACGTCATTGTTGTCCGTTCCGTCAAGCTGCCAATTCATCTGGTTGGCGCGGGTGCCGTTGAGCGAGCCGAAGCCACCTACGGAATAGCCACCATAGCCCGCCGAAGCTCCAATGATTTGCGAGAAGTCACGCCCGTTCAGGGGCAGATCCTGCACGGCCTGCTCCGAGATCGTAAAGGTCTGGGTCGGCGTGGTGGTGTCAAGCGCAATGGCTGCGGCGGAGACCTCCACGGTGGTCGCCTGCTTGGCGAGACCCAGCTTGACGGGCAGCGAATAAACCTGCCCGGCGGTGACCGGGACGTTGTCTGTAGTGGTGGTGGCGAAGCCCGACGCGATGACCGTCACCTTGTAGGTTCCCAAGGGAAGGTCCTGAAAGACGAACGCACCGTCGGTAGTCGTTGTGGTTTTGTGCTCGGTTGCCGTGGCCGTGTCGGTGGCCGTCACCTGAGCGTTGGGAACAACGCTTCCGGATGGGTCGGTTACCGTTCCGCTAATGGCGCCCCGGAAAGTTTGTGCGCCCGCCAATGCAGCAATAAGAACGACGAAAATCGATCCCAAAACGATGCGCTTCATACTTCACCACCCTCACGGAGATAAGGATTTAGTTCCTCAATGCGACGCTTGGCGCTACGTTCGTTGTTTTGCAACTTCGTGAACAAGGCGCTGGTGTGATCGCTGCAACAGTCAAAGACTCGAGGCGCTGACCCGTAGAGCCCGCTAGCGGATTGCACTCATGCCTCTGAAAGTTGATAAGGACACACCTCCCTCAGCCAGCAATGCCAGTAGCTTTAGCTTTTAGTTGTCCGCTTCGTGGCATGTCAAGCAGAAAAAATGTATGGCTCCTATAAGTAACGGTTATGGATTCAGACAGGTAGCACTCAAGTGGTGCTGGCTGGCGACGGTCACACGCTTTGGCCGCCTCTTCACGACGAGTCCGCAGCCTTTGTGCTTACGCCAACCGAGGGAGGGATGTGCAGGTCTTTGGCGTGCGATGCCGTCGAATGTAGGTCAAGAGCAACACGGCGGCAAGAGTGAAGAATACCGCATAAGACCACGGAAACTCAATTCCGACTTCGCCTTTCACGGCGTGAAGCGGCATCAAGAATTCTACGGCCCGGGAATTGTGTCGGACGATGACATCCACCGTCCAATCGCCCGCGGTGGACAGGTTCAGCTCGGCGCTCTGCAGCAGCTTGTTTTCCGAATCCTCGTAGCTCGCCTGAGCGATGGTGGATGAAGCCTGCAAGCCCGCCGCCGGGTGGGCACTAAGTTCAACTGCCGCATCGAGCAGAACTTCGCGACTCCCTAGATCCTGGACGAGAACGCTGAACCGCGACGGGCCGGCAGCGAGGTCTCCTGCTGGCGCGAAGACTGCTACCGCAAAGGAGCCCGATGTTCCGGCAAATCGCAGGGCCTGGTCGTCGTCATCGCTCGAGCTTGACAGGAATCGAACGAACGAGAAGCCAACTGCGATAAATAGCAACGCGAACGAAACTGCCTCCAGCCTTCTTGTCGTTAATCGCGCACGCAAGAAACGAGGAACGGGTGCAATTACCTCCGAAAAAGTCGGCAGTGCTTCATCGAAAGACCTGTAGTGTTTGCGAGCCACGGCAATTTCGGGTCGCGCTGACTTCCTGGAAAGACACTGAACCGCAATGATCACGGCCGGAACCACAAACGCCAGCGATCCGACGACCCACATGATGGCACCCGCGGCGACCTGGTCTTCCAGCGCAGAAAGGCCGAACAGACGGGGCACGACCGCGTACGAGGGATAGAGCACACGGTCGGAGAAGGTGAGGATGGCGGACAAAGCCGTGTTCTCAAGATCGGCGATCAGAAGATAAGGCACCATGGCCCAGCGCGGCCACTGTGCGCGGCTCGGCCATGGCTGCACCACCGGCCACCAGAAGATGATGGATGTCAGAAAGAAGCACGCGTGTTCCACCTGGTGCCATGTGGAGGAGCGTAACGCCAACTCGTACAACGCTGGTGTGTGCCACGCGAACATGGCAAGGCCCATCAGCAGCAGGGCGACAACGGGATGCGTCAGCGCACCTCCCACGCGCTTGGCTACGGACCAGTTTAAGAACGGCCCGGCAAATTCGCGCGCGGCGAAGATCGGCAAGCCGCGGACCATCGGCACCAGCGGCGCGCCAAGCAGGATCAGAGGGGGCGCAACCATCATCAGCAGCATGTGCTGCAGCATGTGAGCGGTCAGTACCAAGCCGTTGAAAACATCCATCGGCGAGGCGAGCGCGA
>Ga0074046_10004754_pt1 | contig 10986 bp, 12 predicted proteins | sample BogForMeECP23OM3_FD_94441 | JGI IMG/M metagenome (GOLD analysis project Ga0074046, IMG submission 94441) | Bog forest soil microbial communities from Calvert Island, British Columbia, Canada - Bog Forest MetaG ECP23OM3 | ecosystem: Environmental > Terrestrial > Soil > Wetlands ...
AGCTCTTCCCGGCCTTGAAAATCGCTTGAGACGAAAACCCAAACCCGACTGACTTTATTAGAAAAGTTCTTGCTTTTGGTGTTGCTTTTCAACAGAGAATCTTCGACTCCGTTTGCCGCAAAAGGCGCGGCAAACTCCGCTCAGGATGACCGCAGTATTTTTATTTCGAGCTTTTATATTGCGAACTTTAGGGACAGGACGCTAGGTCCCTCGCTCCTTGTCTTCGCAGCAGTCGTCCAGTAAGCTCTCGTTCGACCCCGCGGGCCAGCCCACGATCACAAAGAATACATCCAGGACGAAGAGGCCAATCGCAATGTCGTTGAACAGCGATGCCTGGGGAAGGTTCGGCCAGAACTGGTTCGCGGCCCAGAAAAGAAAGGCCGCCGCCAACAGGATGGTCTTGACCAGTTCCGTTACGGGACGACGATGCGCCAATTGAAATACCATGTAGGCGACGGCGATCATCGCCAGGGAAAACGCGGCGAGGGCATCGTGACTCCCCGCGGGAAGCAGGCGCGGACGAGCGTCCTCGACAAAGAGCATCGCGACGGCGGCCAGTGTGATGATGCCGAGAATCAGTGGAACGAGCCTGCGGGCGCGGTCAGATGCAGTCTGCACAATCCATTATTTTCCGCCGCATGAAAGGAATCTATAAAGGCCCGCGCGTTGCTCCCACAGTGTGAATCGCCAAGAGGGCCTGCAATTCTCACAGACGATTCGACGGCAGGTAAGGCGGCCCATTTTCAACCGCCGGCCTGGTTCGCGGGGGTCTGGAGACCCCCGATACAGCCGGTCTGGAGACCGGCGCTACAGGTTTCCGCCGCTTGTAAGAAATGCGGACTAGTGGCACAGGTGTGCCGCGGCAGCGCGGCGCAACGGGCCATTTAGAATTCATAAGGGTAGAATTCATTGGGGCGTAACCAACGCTCTCAGCAACATCTCACTGCGCGGGACTGGCGTTTCGGCCCTGGCTATTGGTTTTGCCGCCAACGCGGCCGCCACGGCAACCGTGCAAGACCCAACCGGAAGAGGAAGCCCATGAAGTACGCCGGATTGCTGGTGATGCCAGCCGGATTTCTGCTCACGCTCGCCGCTTTGCTGCTGTTTCCAGATCCCGCGCGGCGGATAGCGTTTGTGATTTGCGGCCTGGCTGTGGAGGCGATGGGCCTGGTGGTAGCAGTGCGCGGCCACATGCCTGCCCGCGGAGCCAGCCGCCCATGATTTCATCAGTCCCGACCGCCATGGTTCCCATCGCACCTGCGCCCGCGGCGGCGATGAGCGAAGCCGTTTTCGCGCTCACCCTTGCGCTTTTGCTGCTTGCGCCGCTGGCCATTGCGGGCATAGCGCTCATCAATACCGGCCTGGGACGGTCGCGCTCCGCGGCGCAGGCTTTGCTGGGCAACCTGGCGCTTGGGGCGATTGCCGTGATTGTGTTTGCTCTGGCGGGCGCATCGTTCGCCGGAACGCTGGGAACATCGGAGGCGGCGTTTCACGTGGCCGGAAAAACCTGGGGCGTGGTGGGGCTGGGGCCTTTTCTGATGCACGGGCTGGGATCGGCCGCGCCGCAGGCACAACTGGCGCTGCTTTTCGAATTCATGGCAGTCGCCATGGCGGCCATGATTCCCTGGGGCTCGGGAGCGGATCGCTGGCGGCTGTCTGCCGGATGCGCATCGGCGGCAGTGCTGGCCGGAATTGTGTTTCCTCTAGCTGCGCACTGGATCTGGGGCGGCGGATGGCTGGCGCAATTGGGCGCAAACTTCGGATTGGGCGCGGGGTTTTTGGACGCCGGCGGCGCGGCCACCGTGCACGCTCTGGGAGGGCTCACCGCGTTGGCCCTGGTGTGGATTGCCGGGCCGCGCCGCGGCAAATTTCCCCGCGAGGGCCTGTCGACCGCGATGCCCGGCCACAATGCCGTATATGTCCTGTTCGGCTGCCTGCTGGCGCTGGTGGGCTGGCTGGCATGGAACGCCGCGGGCGCGGTGATCTGGCTGCACGCTCCGCTGGCAGCGCTGCCGGGAACAGCCATCAATACATTGCTCTCGGCGGCCGCGGCGTTAGTGGCCACCTTTGCCGTCACGCAATTCCGCTTTGGCAAGCCGGACGCAAGCCTTTGCGCCAACGGCTGGCTGGCTGGCCTGGTCACATCCACCGCTTGTGCGGCGCTGGCCACGCCGGCTGAAGCCATCTTTGCCGGCGCCGTGGCCGGCTTCTTTACGCCGCTGCTGGTGGAAGTGTTGGAGCTGGCGATCTCCATCGACGATCCCTCGGGTGCAATCGCCGTGCACGGCGCGTCGGGGCTGTGGGGACTGGTGGCCGCGGGCTTCTTTGCGCCGCAAGCCGGGCAACTGTTGGCGCAACTGGTGGGTATCGCGGCGCTGCTTGGTCTCATACTGCCGCTGGTCTATCTGCTCTTTGCCCTGCTCAATCGCGTGGTCGCCTTCCGCGTCGATCCCGACGGTGAGCGCATCGGCATGGACCTGCACGAGCTGGGCGGAGGCGCCTATCCTGAGTTCGTGATTCATCGCGACGAGTCGTATCGATAGGACGCGAGCCCTTAGGCTCATCCTGCGTTAACACCGCCGCTAAGGCTTCGGTGCCTGGTCCGCGGGCTGGTTCGCGGGCTGGCTGGGATAGGCTTTCTCGACGGCGTCTTTGAATTGCTCGAAGAGCATCACTTGCGGTTCGTCGAGGCCATCAGGGAACTTGCGCATCCATAGCGGAGTGCTCAACGTGCCGTTGCTGTTGAGCTGGCAAACCTCGAAGAGATCGTCGGGCGTGCCCGCTTCGCCGCCTGCAACGACGCCCACTCCTGGACCCGCTTGTCCGCGCGGCTGCCCGGGAGATGGATTTCCTTGCGGGCCGGTGCCGGGCCCAGAGCTGGAACCTACGATGACGCCCGCCTTGGCCACCACGGCTCGCCCTTTGCGCACCACAATCACGATGTTGGCGTCCTCGCGACGCATGGTCAACGCGTAGCGGTTCCATTGCCGCAGGGCATCCTGCACATTCGCAATGGCCTGCCGGTCGTCCGGATTAAGTCCGGGATCGAACTCCTGGCCGTCGATCGCTTCCACGTAGACGTACTGGGCGTTCTTGAAGATCGCTGGGACAACGGGCTTCCCGGTCTTGTGTTGTGCGAAAGCGAAGGTTGGAAGCAGAACCAGAAGCAGAACGGTGACTTTGAGAGCATTCATGCCGGTGCCTCCATGTCCTCACGCGGCGGCTTAGGCCGCGAGAGCCGGACCATCGACACCAGAGTACGCCCGGCCGCTACCCGTTGGAAGATCTCTTACGCGAAATAAGAAATCCTGGTGTTGGCGGACCCTACATCGGCATCGGCGTCAGCTGTACGCTTTGGAACGACCACACCGTCTTCGCAGAAACCCAGATCCAGACACCGCCGGACCCGGCTGCGTCAAAGGCGTAGGCAAAGCCGCCGTCGCCTTGCGGGATCTTCACCGTTTCTATAGTGTGAGCGCCAACGGGAGATTTTGCCGGCGCAGTGGCGATCACGAACTCGCTCGCGCTGTTGGAATTGACTTGAAAAGTCAGCACATAAATGGTGCTGGGAGCCACCTCCACATAAATGCCGAGATAGCTTTGCCGGGCTGCACCCAGAGGATTCATCACAAGGCCTTTATGGTCGGGATCCCATACGTGCGGGTCTACTGCAACCAGGGAAAAGCCGCTCGCAGCCGTTGGCTCTGCGATGGTGATCGTTTCCGTGGCCGGCAGGGAGCGGGATGTCATGGCGCTCGGAGTGGACATGGAGCCGGCCGAACTCCCAGTCTCCTGCGCGGAAAATGCCTGCCGGGCCGAGGCAAGGAACTGGGATTTGTCGGAGCGCGTGAGGACGTGCCCAGGGGAAAACACCAGCGGTTTGTGCGCCGTGGACACCAGGGGCAGTCTCGGTTTCACAGGAATGCCACTGGCCGGGAGGCCGGTGGACTGACTTTGTGCAAATGCCGGAACCAGAGTCACGGCAGCGGCAATCAAGACGGCGATTTTCTTCATGGGGATGCTCCCTTTGCGCCGCGAAGGGCTAGACCTAGACCATCCGACAGGGGAAACGCAGCGGATTGCCGCGAGTATAGCGCGGCAGCCCGGCCCCGGCGAGAAAAAAATGGGTGAGGAAGAGGAGACGCAACTAGCGGCGCGCCAGCAGCAGCATGACCACGAACAACACGACCGGAATCAGGGCGAGTCCGGCGTAGAGCGCCAGCCTGGCGCCGTCGAGCGAAAGCCGAGTGCGCAGGGAGGGCCGGCGCTCGTCGTCGTCCACGCCAACCAGTTCCTGGTGCTCCAGCTCCCAGGCCATTTCGGCGGCCGTGGAGTAGCGGTGACGCGGATCGCGCTCCAGAGCGCGCGAGAGAATCTCCTGCAACTGCGGAGAAAGGTCGGGGTTGAGCTCGCGGGCAGGCTTGGGATCGTTGAGCACGCGCTCGTTCAGAACCACCAGCGCGTTCTGCCCCGCGAAGGGCGGCTGGCCGGTAAGCATTTCGTAGAGCATGGCGCCGAGCGCGTAGATGTCGCTGCGCTGATCGCCGCGCTGGCCCTTTACCTGTTCGGGCGAGATGTAATCGGGCGTGCCAAGAGCGGGCGTGAGCGAAGTCTGCGTGATGCGGCGCGCGTCTTCCTTCAGGGCAATGCCGAAGTCGATGATCTTGATGCGATCGCCTTCGCAGACCATGATGTTCTCGGGCTTCAGATCGCGGTGCACCACGCCGTGCTTGTGCAGATTGTCGAGGGCATCGCAAATGGATATAGTAAGCGCGACGGCCCGGTCGATAGGCAGGCGCCGCTCCGCGCTGAGGATTTCGCGGAGCAGGCGGCCGTCGACCCACTCGATGACCATGTAGCGGCGGCTGCGCTCTTCGCCGTCGTAGGTTTTCACCACGCCGGGGTGGTCGATCTCCTGGCCGATCTCCTCTTCGCGGCGAAAGCGCTCGAGCAGAACGGGATCGGCTTCCATCTCCGGGTGCGGCACCTTGACGGCCACGGTCCGTCCGGTGCGCAAGTCCTTGGCGCGGTAAAGCGTGGACATGCCACTGCGGGCAACCTCCGCTTCCAGGCGGTAGTGATCCAGAGTTTCTCCGACTTCGGGCGCGGTCATCACTGCTGTCAGCATCGCAATTTCGAGTGTTTCATGCAAAACATAAGAAATTCGCAAGGATGTAGGGCCGGTCTCCCGACGGGCACTGGCCATAAGAAGATCGCGAATCGCGGCGTTTTCGCCCCCGCAAAATGCCGGGATGCTGCGGGAATTCATGGTTATGTATGATGGAGGGCTAGATGCCCAGCCTTTTTCGAATTTCGATTGCCTGCGCTGCGATGGCGTGCCTGTCGGGGTTAGTCGTGGCGCATGCAGCCCAGCAAAAGGCGCGTCTACCCAAGCCGGACGCCAAACCGGAAGCCAAACAGCAGGCGCCGCAGGATACGGGATTCCTGAACCGCCGCATCGAATTGCACGGCATCGTGTACCGCTTTCAGGTGTACCTGCCCGAAGATTGGCGGCGCGACGACCAAAAGAAATGGCCCATCATCCTGTTTCTGCACGGGCGCGCCGAGCGCGGCTCCGAGGGCATGTGGCAGACGCAGATCGGAATTGCAGAAGCGGTGCGCAACCATCCCGACCGCTGGCCGTTTGTGATTGTGTTGCCGCAGTGCCCGCTGAGCGCGTACTGGACCGATCCCGCCATGCTGGAGATGGCCATGGCCACGCTCGACCAGGAGTCGGCCGAGTTCCACGGCGACCCGGCGCGCACTTACCTGACCGGCCTTTCCATGGGCGGATACGGCTCATGGGAGCTGGCCAGGGCGAATCCGCATCGCTGGGCGGCGATCGCCATTGCCGCCAGCGGTGTGTTCTGGAGCTACGAGCCGGAGCGATGGCAGCAGGCTTCCACTTTGCCCGCCGAATACGCGCGCGCGATAGGTCACACGCCGGTGTGGCTCTTCCACGGCAATCTGGATACGACCGTCCTGCCGCGCCAGAGCCAACTGATGTTCGATGCCTTCCAGGCGGCCGGCGGCAACATTCGCTTCTGGCTCTACCAGGGATTGCTGCACGATTGCTGGACGCGCGCTTACGACGAGCCGGACTTGCCACGCTGGCTGCTGGCGCACCACACGCCTGTGGTTCACGAGACCCTGGCGGAGTTCCTGATGATTCCGCTGCACCCGCCCACCGTCAAGGTCAGCGCTGCGCAACTCGAGAGCCTGGCCGGACAGTATCGCGAGCCCAACGCGCACGGCGTGGCCACGATCTACCGCACGGGCGACCAACTTTTCGAGAAGACCCCCGCCGGCGAAGTGATCGGCCTCGAAGCCGAGTCGACCGATTCGTTCTTCCGTCCCGGCGACACCACCGGCACGCGCACGGTGCATCTGACCTTCGAGCGCGACGCGCAGGGGCACGTGACGGCCTACGTGCTGCACGACAACCGCCACGAGGAACGGTGGGCAAAGGTGCCTGGCGCGGCGGGAAAGTAGGGCGGCTACCAGCCACGGGTCGAGAGCGGCCCCCGGTTCACTGTTTTCACTCTTTTCACTTTCTTCACTCTTTTCACTTTTGGGAACCATTCGCGCCGGGTTTGCGTATCCCCTCTCGATGGTGGGGGAGACGCTATGTTTTGCAGCGGATGTGGACGTCAGCTCGAAGCGGGGCAGGGATTCTGCCCGCAATGCGGCCGGGTGGCTGCGCCGTTAACGCCGCCGGTTGTCCCGGCGCCCGGTTTGGAGTTTGAATTGGAGCGTTATGCCGGCAAGGTGCGTGTGCTGGGCATCTTGTGGCTGGTGTGGGCGGGGCTGTCGATCCTGCTGGGACTTGCCGGAATTCATTTTCTGCACGCCTTTTTCTCCGGCGATTTTGGCCCCTGGGCGCAGAACCAACACATGTTCCCGGACTGGTTTGGGTCCGCGTTAATTCACTTCGCGTTGCTGATGGTGATTCTTCGCGCGGTGGTTTGCGCCATTGCGGGATGGGGTTTGCTGGAACGGACGCAGTGGGGACGCATCATGGCCATCATCGCTGCGGTCATCTGCATGCTCAAGATACCGTTCGGAACCGCATTGGGCATTGCCACGCTGGTGATCCTGCTCGGCTACCGGAACTCGACGCTCTACGACAGCCTGTGAAAAGCAGGTTTCAGGTGTCAGGTTTCGGGCTTTCAGCTTCCATTGCGGACTCATAAGGAAGGAATGTCGCGGTAACCGCGCCGTAGGCGCAGAGATTGTTAGCCTCGCGCTTCAGCGTGGGGAAAGCAGATTCCATAAATCAGCTTCGGAGTCCTGTAGGGCCGATGCAGGGACTGTTCCCTGACCCCTGACACCTGAAACCTGACACCTGCCTTTACAATCGAAGCATGAGCTTCCCAGTCAACCGGATGCGGCGGATGCGGCGCAGCGAGCCGTTGCGTGCGCTGGTGCGCGAGACGGTGCTTGAGCCCGGCGACCTGATCTATCCGCTTTTTATTTGTCCCGGCAAAGACGTTCGCAATCCCATCGGCTCCATGCCCGGCGTTTTTAACCTTTCAGTGGATGAAGCGGTGCGAGAGGCCGAAGAGGCCGCAAAACTGGGAATCGGCGGACTACTGCTCTTCGGTCTGCCCGAAACCAAGGACCAGCAGGGCACCGGCGCCTGGGAGGAAAACGGCATCGTGCAGCGGGCGCTGCGCGCGATCAAACAGTCGCAGGCGGCCAAGAAGCTGGTGCTGATTGCCGATGTGTGCCTGTGCGAGTACACCAGTCACGGGCATTGCGGCGTGGTAGTGAAATCGAGCGATGGCCCCGATGCGAACTTTGACGTGGATAACGATCCCACTCTGGAGCTGCTGGCGCGCACCGCCGTGAGCCAGGCCAAAGCCGGCGCCGACGTGGTGGCTCCCAGCGACATGATGGACGGCCGCGTGGGCGCGATCCGCAAGGCGCTGGACGCCGCGGGCCTCAAGCAAACGCCCATCCTCAGCTATGCATCGAAGTTTGCTTCGGCGTTTTACGGCCCCTTCCGCGAGGCCGCCGATTCCGCGCCGCAGTTCGGCGACAGGCGCAGCTACCAGATGGACGGCGCCAATGTTCGAGAGGCGATGCGCGAGATCGATCTCGACATCGAGGAGGGCGCGGACATGATTCTGATGAAGCCCGCCATGCCGTACCTCGACGTGGTGCGCGCCGCGCGCGAGCGTGCCGACGTGCCGATCGGCGCCTACCAGGTCTCCGGTGAATACTCCATGCTGCACGCGGCCTTTCAGAAAGGCTGGCTCGACCAGAACCGCGCCATGCTGGAATCGCTCGTGGGCATCCGCCGCGCGGGCGCGGATTTCATCGTGACCTACTTCGCCAAGGATGCAGCCAAGCTGCTGTGAGTCTGAGAATTCTGTTCTCAACGCTTATCTTTGCCGATATACTTCCTGCAATCTCTAACTGTTCTCCGCATGAGGTGTTCGCAATGAATTTTCGGCCGAAGCAACTCGGAGCATGCCTGGTTCTACTTTCAGCCGCTCTGTTTTCCCTGGCTCCGCCGCTCCATGCCCAGACCCCTGCCGACAAGGCGGCTGCCCAGGCCCTCGCCGACAAAACGGAAAAGCTGGTCCGCCTCATGAAGGAGGACGACTTCAACTACGTCACCACGACTTCTCCAACGGTATTCGTCATTCATCTGACGGGGGATCACCTGAAGGACATTAAGGTCATCCTGGCGATAGGCACCGATGAGGACAGCGATCTGGTCGTCTTTGTCACCGTGACCCCAAAGGCGACCATGCCAACGACGGCGGATTTCCGCTACATCCTGCTTAAAGCCAATCACGAATACGATCAGGTGAAAGTGGGCTTTGACGGAGACGACGACCTGTCGGTGCGCATCGATGCCTCAATGCGCGTGGCCGATGCCACCTATCTGAAGAACGTGATCAACCAGGTGAAAAACGCTTCCGACGAGATTTACGGCAAGATCCAGCCGTACCTGATTCATTAGGGCGCATAAGTCTTACGGATTCGCCTGAGGGCCGCACGCCTTCCCCATCCCTCGAAATATCGCTCTTATTCTGAACGATTCATTCCGGGAGGTCGCGCATGCAGTTTCGAAGGGGAGTCGTGGTGTTTGTTTTGTTGAGTTGGCTGCTGCTGTCGAGAGCCAACTCGCAAGTTTTCGGGAACAACATTCCAGGCACGAGCATCACTGAAGGTGAGGCGATTGGCATTGTCGTCGGCAGCGCGGCGGCAATTACGGTGGTCACGATCGTGCTTGTGCACAATTCACATCCCACGCTCAAAGGCTGCGTCACCGCCGGTCCCGGCGGAATGCTAATGCACAACGAGGGCGACCAGAAGACTTACGCACTCACCGGAACCACGGCCAGCCTGAAGGTGGGAGACATCGTGAAGGTGAAAGGCAAGAAGTACAAGAAGCAAAAAGACAGCGCGGGAAACGAAGAATTCGCGGTGACGCAGGCCGGCAAAGACTACGGTCCATGCAAAGCGCCGTAAGCACGGTCGCGGGCCGGCGCACAAATCGCTTTGCATCCCGGGCAAGGTGTGGTTTTCTAGCTAGAACCCGCCTATGCTGAAGCGACTTGAAGCCTACTTTGAATTCTCTCGTCTCGGAACCAACTGGCGCACCGAGATTCTGGCCGGCGTTACCACCTTCCTGACCATGGCCTACATCGTGCTGGTGAATCCAGCCATGCTGAAAGACGCCGGTATGCCGGAGTCCGCGGCCACTGCGGCCACCTGCGTCTCGGCGGCTTTCGCCTCCATCCTGATGGGAATCATTGCCCGCTACCCGATTGCTCTGGCGCCGGGCATGGGACTCAACGCCTATTTCACCTATACGGTCTGCATCAAAATGCATGTGCCGTGGCAAACGGCGCTGGGCGCGGTGTTTCTTTCCGGCCTCATCTTTCTCGCCGTCACGGTGGCCGGCGTTCAGAAAGTGATCCTGCGCGCCATTCCTCACCAGCTATACGCGGCGATTGCGGGCGGCATCGGCCTGTTCATCGCGTTCATCGGCTTCCAGCACGCGGGCCTGGTGGTGCGCGATCCTGCCACCCTGGTGGGCATGGGCAACATCCGCAATCCCACCGCCTATCTCGCATTGTTCGGTTTGATTTTGATGGTGGCTCTTGAAATCCGCAAGGTGAAGGGCGCGATCCTCATCGGCGTGCTCGCGGTCACTGCCCTCGCCTGGCCGCTGCACCTGACCCACTGGTCCCCCTCGGGGGGCGGAGCCAGCGCGCTCTCGCAAACCGCCTTTCACCTCGATATCAAAGGGGCCTTCGGCAAGGGACTGCTCGAGATCGTCTTCGTCTTCTTCTTTGTCGATCTCTTCGACAATCTCGGCACTCTCGTCGCTGTCACCAAGCGCGCCGGGCTCATTGCTCCAGATCACTCCATTCCGCGCCTCAATCGCATCCTTTTCGCCGACGCTACGGCCTCGGTCTTCGGCTCGCTCGTCGGCACCTCCACTGTCACAAGCTATGTGGAATCGACCGCCGGCGTGGCTGCGGGCGGGCGCTCAGGCGTCACGGCCATCGTCACCGGGCTGCTGTTTCTGTGCGCCATGGCGGCCGCGCCGTTCATCGGCATCGTGCCCGAAGCTGCCACCGCTCCGGCGCTCATCCTTGTTGGATCGTTGATGCTGGCCGCCATTACTGAAATCCAGTGGCACGAACCGCTCGTCGCGGTCCCGGCATTTCTCACCCTGGTACTCATTCCGTTTACCTACTCGATTGCGAATGGGCTGGGCTTCGGCATCATCGCGTGGGCGGTCCTGCACCTGTTTGCCGGCAAAGCACGGCGGCGGGACTGGCTGCTTTACCTGATGGCAGCGCTGTTTCTCGCGCGCTTTATCTATCTCGGGGCGAATTAGCCGGCATTTCTCACGGGCACTGATTCCGTGGCAGATTTGCGTTTGCGGCGGGTGTGTTTTCGCGATTTTGGCTGCTGGTTTGAGCGCTGCAGGCGCTTTCGGGCAGAGGGCGGGCTGCG
>Ga0074046_10004755_pt1 | contig 10985 bp, 13 predicted proteins | sample BogForMeECP23OM3_FD_94441 | JGI IMG/M metagenome (GOLD analysis project Ga0074046, IMG submission 94441) | Bog forest soil microbial communities from Calvert Island, British Columbia, Canada - Bog Forest MetaG ECP23OM3 | ecosystem: Environmental > Terrestrial > Soil > Wetlands ...
AAGTCCTGATGAAATCTCGTGAACGCCTGATCAAACGGTAACCCCGCTGCCATGTAGAACGACTCATTGAACTCGATATAGATTCCCGTAATGGGTATGATTATGTAAATGAATATCCATGCGCTCACTAGAGAGAGAAACAATGGATCTCTAATCAACGTTCGTCCGTCCTTGGTTTTTCCTTTCAATGCATATGTTACGAGGCCCAGAAGCACGAAAATCGCCCCTAATGCTACAATCCCGGTCATGGCATCATCACTCGCGAGTCCATTCGGCCCTGACTGGAATAGTGTGGGCGGTGAGAAGTTTCCTACACCTGAGACTATGTAGATCCATATGCTTGCGAGTAGCCCCACGCTCATAACGAGAAATCCGGCGGTGCACAGCATCTTCTCTCTTCTTGCCCATTTAGAATAGCCGAAGACCGCGGGGGTTAAGGCGACTATGCCCGCCATTACTGAGATGAGCATTAGGTGTGAATGTCCGGTGACTGCGCCCTCCGTCCAGGTTACTACCGCCGTGTCGTTATAGAAACCTAGAACAGGGTACATTGTCGAATTGATGTATTGAGGAAAGATTGAGGGCCATGGACCAAACCAAGTAATCCAACCAGACACATCACCCATCAGGGCTGCTATGAGTATCCCCACAGCCGACAAGAGCACAACGAAGAATGGTAAGCCCACATCCAGGTATTTCCTGTTGGAGCCTTTCGGGAAATACAACATGGCGAAGATCAAGAAGGCGACCGTCTCACCCCCAATTGCTATTGAAACAATCTGGGTCCAGGCGGGTATACCAAACGCGAACCGATTATAGACATCGAATAATCCTCCTAGCGCAGCCAACGGCCCAGAGAACAAACCCCCAATTAGAACCAAATGTTGAAGATGTTCCCCTAACTTGCCCTTCAAAGAGTCTAAATGGAATGTCACTATGACCAGCGCCGCTAGAACCATCATCCACGGGATGAAGGCCCCATGATAGTAGAGCACTAGTCTCCAGAAAATATCAGGAGTCCAATAATTATTGTATGACGGATCAAGAAACGGCGTCAGATAATTGACGACCGGTGCCAGAGCACCAACAACAATAACCCATGCGATGTTCCACCAGATAACAAACTTCGGGCTCAAAGGAATTCTTGACAAGGCCAAATCTACTTGTATGTAGGCGTCGGGAGGGGATAAGTAACTTTTCAATATAGATTACCGATCAGTTTTACGTCTTTTTATAAGACTCGTCCGTGTCACCATCGGACGAATTTGAAGAAAGTCTTTCCATGACTCTACCCAATACTTTAGCGTGAATCCTTACCAAAAGAGGCGAGCTGTCGACAAGTGGCTGGGAACTCGACTTCTCATAAGGACATTGCAGTCTACTTTCTCAAGCTCGGATTCATAGCGTTCGGTGGACCAGCGGCTCACATAGCTATGATGGAGGAGGAGACGGTTCGCCACCGACACTGGCTATCGAGAGAGAAGTTCCTTGACCTTCTAGGTGCCGCTAACCTGATTCCAGGTCCAAGTTCTACAGAATTGGCAATCTACATCGGCTATGCCCAAGCAGGGTGGGTCGGCCTTGTTCTCGCGGGCGTCTGTTTCATTCTTCCCGCTTCAATCATCGTAACCGCATTAGCCTGGGTTTACGTTCAGTACGGTTCGCTCCCTCAGGTTGTTAGCATCCTTTACGGCGTCAAACCAGTCGTCATCGCAATTATTCTGCAGGCACTGTGGAATCTGGGACGTTCAGCCCTCAAAACAAAATACTTGGTTGTGGTTGGCGCAGGAGGTTTACTCCTGAGCATTCTCGGCATCAACCCAATCCTAATTATTTTCGGGATAGGTAGCATAACAGGACTTGGTCGATGGTTTTCGAACATCAGGAAGAAAAGGTCAAGTCTCTCATCGCTATGCCTATTGTTTCTGGTTCCCCTTTTGGCGTATGTTGTACAGAGCGGGGCCACAATTATCGAACCGTCTTCTACCACGTTCGGCTTGTGGCCGTTGTTCCTAGTTTTCTTGAAGATGGGGTCGGTCATATTCGGAAGCGGCTATGTACTGTTAGCTTTTCTACGAGCAGAACTGGTTGCACACTTGCATTGGATCACTGACTCCCAGCTTCTGGATGCGATTATTGTTGGTCAGGTGACGCCCGGCCCAGTCTTTACAACTGCAACGTTCATCGGTTTTCTCCTAGCCGGTCCAATAGGTGGACTAGTTGCTACTGTTGGCATTTTTCTTCCAGCGTTCGTCGCGGTAGCGATCAGCGGTCCCCTAATTCCACGTATTCGAAGTTCTCCGATCGCCGGAGCGTTTCTCGATGGCGTGATCGTCGCATCCCTGGCGTTGATGGTTTTTGTAACCTACGAACTCGCGGTATCTGCTCTGGTCGATGTGGTTACAATTAGCATAATGATCGTAAGTTCAATTCTGTTGATTCGGTTCCATGTAAACTCTATGTGGGTTATCGTCTTGGGCACCGTCATTGGCGTAGTCAAGTTTCTCATTTGACGGCGCGGAACAAACAGTACTTACAATATCCTCCAGCTTCTCTCTCTACATGAAACCTTCGAGTCTGATCGTCCCTACGCTATCTGAGAAGTCGTTCGCATCTCTAGTCTCTTTGCCATCGCTGAGAAATGAGCCGTTTAGCTATGAATCATTTCTTTTCGGTCGCAGGTGGTTTCCAGGTCATCGCGAAGATACCACCTAGGAGTCCGAGGATTAGGCCGATTCCGAAGCCTGCCATTGCACTGCCGAATATGCTCAGCACTGAAAAGACTAGGATCATCGCGCCCCATTTTGCATGGTCAACGGGGTTATTGTAGAGCATTAGTGCGCTAACGATTACGACCACGCCGAAGATTATTCCTGCAAGTCCAAACATGCCACCATAGCCGTATCCTCTCATCATTCCGAATCCAGGACCATATCCCCATCCGGGACCATATCCGCCCATCATTCCTCCGTAACCCCAATATCCGTTCATCATACCGCCGTATGATCCTATCATGGACATCATTCCTCCCCCTAAGAGAATGAAGATGCCGCCGATCAGTGAGAGGATAAATGCGGTTGTAGGTTTCTCTGCTTCTGACATTCTCTAATCTCGCCTTCATGTGATTATTATGATTACTCCAATGTCTTTCCTGATTGTACTTAAGGGAGTGGTCCACTCAGCAACACAGAGTCTTGCAAGGCAGCCTAGCGACATAATCGGCGTATCTGCCGAGATACTCTTCATCCTCAGGGCGCTCCCTTGGTCTTCAGAAGTTCAATCACTTGATTTTCGATTTGGGATCTGATCTTTCTCACTTCATCAAGCGGCTTGCCCTTGGGGTCGTCAATATGCCAGTCAACAAGTTTCTTCTCCAACTTAACGATCAAAGGCTTAGGACAGACAGACTCGACTCTACAGCCCATGGTCACAACATAATCTGCATCTTCAATCATTTGACTGGTCAACATCTTCGGTTTGGTTGAAGAGAGATTGAATCCTCTTTCGCGCATAGCTTCAATTACAGTCGGGTTAACCGCTGGAGCGGGCATTGTCCCAGCGCTAGTAGCATCGACTCCGTAAGCGCGGGCGATTGTCTCAGCCATTTGACTCCTACCTGCATTCTCCACGCAAACGAACAGCACCTTCTTCATCAGTCCGCTTGCTCCATGAGATTGAATCCTTTGGCGATAAGGTTCTTGACTTGTGAGTTCGCTATTTTGTAGAACACCCACTTGCCGTTTCGTCTTGAAGTCAGGAGTCCGCCTCTTTCTAGTATTCCTAGATGATGTGAAGTCGTGGGTTGTGTTAGGTCAAGAGCAGCCATGACTTCGCAAGAGCACAATTCCTCATCAGCGATTATCTTGAGCATTTTGAGTCTGGTAGCATCTCCGAGAGCAGCGAAGAAGTATTCCAGTTCCTGAAGATTCTTCTCGTTCTTACCTATTCTTGACTTAAGTTGCGTAATTCGTTCAGCGGGAGTACAAGTGGAATCCACAAGACCAAGAGTTACGAGACGTTTGACTCTGGCTTGGGCGATCGTTACACTCAATTCAATCTACAATAGAAATACATATCAACATTCTTAAATATATTGTCTTATCATGTTAGACGGGACCTAATATGAGTCTGAGTGAGGAAGAAATCAAGAATGCTGTCAGAGAAAGGTATAGTCGATTAGCCGTACTGAATCAGGCCTGTTGCGGAAATGAGACTGAAAAACAGGTCTGTTGCGGTTCATCAACTACGGAGGCTGATCTTCCAACTGAGGCTCTGAGCGTCGTCGCCAGTTGTGGAAGTCCGCTTGCCCATGTGCAGGTTCGTGAAGGAGAGACTGTACTCGACTTGGGGAGCGGTGGTGGCGTTGACGTTTTCCGTGCATCAAAACTTGTAGGCGACAAGGGCAGGGTAATTGGTCTCGACGCGACGCCCGAGATGATCTTCAGGGCACGTGAAACGGCTAGGAAGTATGATTATAGAAATGTTGAGTTTCGACTTGGAGAAATCGAGCACATGCCCATCGAAAGTAACTCAGTGGATTTAGTCATCAGCAATTGTGTGCTAAACCTGGTTCCAGACAAGAAATTGGCGTTCAAAGAGATTTACCGCGTCCTCAAACCCGGCGGTAGCATATGCGTATCTGATATGGTTGCGCTACTAGAAACTAAGAAAGTGATCAAACCAGAAGAATGGGCAGCCTGCATCGCAGGTGCCGTTACCTTCAACGAATACAGAAGCACCCTAGAGAAGACTGGTTTCGTTAACATTGAAGGATCAGATGAATCTCACCCAATAAACCAGGAAGCAACTTCGAAGGGACTCGACGTTAAGAGCGTGACATGGAAGGCTACGAAACCGGCGTGAACAGGTTACTAAGTAATTAGAGATTGGAAAGCATTGGCTCAACGACTTTCGCTCCTCGACAGATTCCTTGCACTATGGATCTTCCTAGCGATGGCCATCGGAGTAGTCGCAGGAGCCGTTATTCCGCAACTACCGAAGCTTCTTGAAACATTCAGCGTCGGCACGATTTCGGTTCCAATCGCGATTGGATTGCTCTGGATGATGTACCCACCGCTAGCGCGCGTAAAGTATGAGGAACTCTCGAAAGTTGGAAAGGCCTGGAAGATGTTCAGCGTCTCCCTATTCCAAAACTGGCTCGTTGGACCATTCCTAATGTTCGGTCTTGCATGGTTATTCCTGCCGGACATGCCCGAATATCGAATAGGAATAATCATAGTCGGATTAGCTAGATGCATTGCCATGGTCTTAGTATGGAACATGCTAGCCGGAGGCGATAGCGAGTATGCAGCAGTCCTCGTGGCGCTCAACTCAATATTCCAAGTTGCATTATACTCAGTTTACGCATGGTTCTTTGTTACGTTGCTCTCCTCCTGGGTCGCACACGGGTCAGGCGTAACCGTTGCGATCTCCATATGGGACATAGCTAGAACCGTCTTCATCTACCTTGGCGTACCATTTATTGGCGGAATAGTCACAAGGTACGTTCTGGTTCGGAAGAAGGGTAAAGAGTGGTATGATGGAACGTTTGTTGAAAAGTTGAGTCCGACAGCCTTGATAGGCTTACTCTTTACGATTGTTGTAATGTTTTCCTTGAAAGGCGGGTATATTCTTGCCTTGCCATGGGACGTTGTAAGGATCGCAATACCCCTCGTCAGCTACTTCCTCATCATGTTCACACTCTCATTCATCATGTCCAAGGCATGGCGATTCTCGTATCCTGAGACCGCAACCCTATCCTTCACCGCTGCCAGCAACAATTTCGAGCTTGCAATAGCGGTAGCAGTCGGAGTCTTCGGAATAAACTCCGGCGAAGCCTTCGCCGCAGTAATCGGACCACTGTTCGAAGTTCCAGTTCTAATCAGTCTCGTCAGCGTAGCATTGTGGGCTAAGAAACACTACTTCAAGGACCCGCAAGTCGAGATGGCAAAAGTCACGATTCAAACCAAAGACTAGCGGAGGTACCAACCATCTCCTTTTCGTGCAATAGAGCATTGCGCACAATCGATCATCCGCAGAGCATGATTTATCTTATCAATTACGCTAATCACATAGCGATTCATGTTGCACAAAGTGAACGTTAACACGGTGATGGATGCACCCGTCACGGAAGAGGAAGCTAAGGGAGCCCGAATAAAGTGGCTTATCAATGAAAAGGATGGAGCGCCCACCTTTCTTATGCGCCATTTCACTGTGGAACCGGGCGGCTTCACACCCTACCATCAGCACGATTGGGAGCATGAGGTCTACGTGCTTGAAGGAAAAGGCAAAGTCCGTTACGAGGAGAGCGAGGAGCCAATAGAACCCGGCGACGCCATTCTGATTCCACCCGGCAAGAAGCATCAATTTAGAGCTGGTACGGAACCTTTGAAGTTTCTGTGTATCGTGCCGAAATGACTTGTTCGAACGCGAAATGGATTTAGATCACGAACTTCGACCTATTCGATTGAGATCGCCGTATCGTCCACTCGATCTATGAGCACGTTTGACTATCCGATAGTTGCTTGCGAGCTTCAGCAGGTACTTCCCGATGTAATCAGCTTCAACATTGACCAGGTCAAATTTCTTCTTCAGACCAAGGTTTGTCGATTTGAGTGTGTGCGGAATTAGACACACTGAGAACCAGCTATCTGAAACGTCGACCAAAGTTAAGCTGACCCCGTCTAACGCTACGGCGCCCTTCTCTACCATTAGTTCAGTCAGCTTGCGATCCGCTGATATCACCATTTTGGAAGAACCATCATCTTGTCGTTTGACGTTCTTGACTGTCCCGGTTCCATCTACGTGACCCATGACGATGTGCCCTGAGATTCTCTGATTGAGGGTCACGCTTCGTTCAATATTGACTTTCGATCCTGGCGTCAACTTGCCAATATTGGTGCGATTCAATGTTTCTCTGATAACCTGAAAGCTTCCTGTTCTTCCTCTCTTTGCAACTAAAGTTAGGCAGACCCCGTTCACTGCGATACTGTCACCGATACGCACACCTCGCCCGGTTTCCTTCAAGTCAACTAAGAGTGAGTACGTTTTCCCATTCAGATGACGGATCGAGATTAACGTGGCTAGATTTTCAACAATCCCAGTGAACATGTCATCGGTCGCCCACCGTTGAGCAAATAGTTTGCACTACGTAATCCAGTAAGATTCTTCCCGTTTCTAACGTGGCCAAGTTAGGGCTGCCAATGATCCCGGACTCGGTAACTTCTTTTGTCTTCCACCCGTAGGTTACTCTCGAAAGATCTTCTGATTCCAGAGAAATACCGGGCGGAAATACTGGTTTTTCAGTTACCGCCTTCGCCATTTCAACCAAATCAGGACGTAATGCTAACATCATCGAAGTTTCTAGTTCGTCGGCGTGTCCGATCAATTGCCTTGGCGACTTGCGGAACTCCCTGAACTTCTCCCTGGCGATATCGAGGGTTGTGAATGAGTAGAGCCGTAGGTCAGGATGAGCGTGCTTGATCGATGTGATCGAGCTGTCCAGTATCGGCCTGTTACCTCCATGACCATTTATCACTATTAACGTTCTGAACCCGCTTTCATACAAATCGTGTGTAATTTCCGCAATCATCGAAGAGAATGTTTGCGGCGTAAACGAAATTGTGCCAGGAAAGCCGGAGTGTTCTAATGAGTAGCCTATCGAGAGGGTTGGAAAGAGTACGGAAGAGAGCTTTTTGGATACTTTATCAGCGACATAGTCTGCGATTATGCTGTCTGTGTTGAGCGGAAGATGGGGACCGTGCTGTTCGAGACTCCCAACGGGCATGACAATCCTAGCATGTGGATCTGCGTCCACCACATCTTTAATGGCTGTCCACGTCATGTCTGCGAATTTTAACAAACTATTTCACCTTGTACGTAAGCACGACCTCTTCGTTCTGTCGCTTCACGCTAACTGGGATCAATCGTGTTGCGTGATCAACTTTCGCAAACCCTTCGCCATCAACCAGTGTCGTTGCCTTCCTGCCTCCAACGATGAACGGTGCAACAGTAAGCTTGACCTCATCTACTAGTCGATTGGAGATCATCGACCAATTCAACTCGCCTCCACCTTCAAGGAGGAGGCTCGTAATTCCCAGTTGATGAAGACGACCCATGAGGGTTCGCAGGTTGACTTGGTATTTGCCAGCTTGAATTATGTACGCTCCAGCTTGTCGTAGTCGCTCTACACGTTTCTTCGAAGCACGACTAGTTACGGCCAATATGACGGGGGATCTTCCGGCCGAAAAGACGCGAGCGTTGGGTGACGTTTTCGCAGTGCTATCAACGATAATTCGAATGGGGCTTTTTCCTTTGACATGTCTCACGGTTAGGCGAGGGTTGTCATGTATGAGTGTACCTACTCCAATCATTACGGCGCTATGCCTGCTCCTCTCCTGGTGAAGTCTTCTCAAATCTCTCAGGGAGGAGATCTGGGATTCTCCAGTTCTCGTCGATATTTTCCCGTCCAAAGACATAGCGCCTACGAGCATAACTGATGGTCGCCGATTAGTTTTCGATCGAGCCATACACAATCTCTCCGTTGATCATGACGCACGCAATGTTGTCAGGTCTTGTCCTGTGAACGACGGTCGAGACTAGATCTCGCGAGAAGTTGAGGTTTGGGGCAGTCAGGTCCAGGAAAATGATGTCTGCCATCTTTCCTACGTCTAATGTTCCGATAGTAGAACTCAAACCCAAAATTTCGGCGGCGTTTATGGTTGCCATTCGCAGAATCTCTGTTGAACTGACAGCGCATGGATTGAGGGAAGTAGCTTTCATCATTCTATCCGCATAGTCCATTTCTCGGAACATGTCTGGAGCGTTGAGCATTACGTTGTCAGTGCCTAGTGCGACTCTAACTTTCTGTTGTAGGAGCGTACCTATGGGAGGAATGCCAACGCCGAGAGATGCGTTTGCTCTTGGGCAACAGACAACTCCCACTTCACGTTCAGCGATTCTCTGAACGTCAGTTAACGAAGGGTGCGTGACATGCACAATCATGCTGGGCGTGATGCTGCTGAGAATTCGCTGGATCTCAGTGGTTTGAAAGTTTTCGTTCGAGAACTTGACGGCGTCTAGACTTTCGGCAGCGTGTATTGCAATCGGTTTTCCATCGTCCTTCGCTAGCTTACCTATTTGGCGTAGTGCTGTCTCCGTGTATTCATTTGCGCCACTGAGCCCGATTCCGCTTGAGAGAGATAACGCGTTTTTCGTCTCGTAGACGACTGTTTCGGGGAGAGCTACGTCTTTGGTGACATCGGTTTCAGAGAACGCAAAGTTGGGTCTGCATAGCAGGAGGACACGCTGTTTGCATTGGCTTAGGGCTTGTCGTGCAAGTTGAACTCCTTGGAGACCTCCTTCCCTGAAATCCGCGAAGGCTGTGATACCTGCAGATAGCATGTCAGATGCCGCTTGTGATATTGCTTCTCGAACCAGCTCCGGTGCTTCATTAGCCAACAACTGTGTCTTTATTCCATGCAGAGGGTGGACCAGCTCCTTCAGTGTCTTACCTACTCCAAGATCTTTCGCAACCGAGTCGCCGATGTGTGTATGAGCATTAATCAGTCCGGGCATTGCCAGGAGACCTTTGCCATCCGAAATGACTCCGTCTTTCTGAACGTGAGGGTGTCCTTGTCCCACGTAGCGAATAATGCCATTCTCGATCAGAAGACTCGCATCATCGATCCTCTGGAATCCGTCACCAGCTAGAACGGTTACGTCCGTAACCAGGATTGACCTCATCTGCCGTCACGAAGACGAGGTGAAACAGTGCAGCCGGTTCTCTCATGCCTAACAAGCTCTAGATTCATGGTGGCAACCTCTGCCGCCTTCCTAGCCGTTTTAGCTCGCCCGAGGCCGAATTTTAGTGGGAGACCATTCAGTGAATAGTTGCTGAGTTTTTCGGCAATGGTTTCTTCACTCAGTTCTGGGGTAACAGCCATGAAGTTGTCCCCTCCCAAATAGAATAGCAATGAATCTAACTGGCCAAATGCCGTCATTAGGTCAACATGTGAACGCAGGAGTTTGAGTGAGGTTTCGAGTGCGAAGCCATGGTCACTGATGTCAGTTATTCCGTCTACGTCGATGTGAACGATTTGCGCGTAGGCTTCGTCAACAGTTAACGTTTCATCCGAGGTCAAGACGTTTCTTCTCTGTTCAGACCGTGCGCTTCCGGCCGCCTGTAAGAGCCGTGATGCTTGAGCATGGGCTTCGAATGGCGCCACGTCTACTCCGATACTCATGCTCAATGTGAATGGGAAAAGTTCCTGTACGTTCGCTTGAATCTCCTTATGTTCCGCACGGGAAATTCCGTTTGTTATGGCTAGCATCTCGTCGAACCTGTTGAAGAATACGAGAGCATTTTTTGCCGAGAAGTATCTCTGCAATGTTGAGTAAAGTTCCGCCTGAAGGATCTGCAATCTGTGCTCTCGATCGTCGCCTAAGGTGATTGTCCATGGTCCATAATTGTCTATTTGGATTAGCGTCACTTGAACACGAGGTTGTTTCATTCGGCTAGCACCGGGTAGCTCGTAACTTCTCTCCTCAACAAACTACTTCGGACTCTCACGAGAGAAATCGCTGCCTCTACGCTCCGATTGGCGTATTCTTCAGCTCGTGATTCCGCTTGAGCCCAACTTTCTCGCGGACCGGACACCCCTAACGCTACCGGCTTGCGGAACTTGACTGACAGTGCGGAAATCTGATTTGATAAAGTTGCGGCGATTGTCTCGTCGTGAGCAGTCTCGCCTTTAACAATGGCGCCTAATGTCACGACAGCGTCAACGTCTTCCTTCTCTAACAGATCTTGAATAACGATTGGCATGTCGAAGGATCCCGGGACCCTACACACGTAGGTGACGCACGCCCCAAGCTCTCTTGCTCGTTTCACGGCTTGCGTAGACATCTTTCCCGTAATCTCTGCATTGAAATCGGCAACTACCAAGCCTAAGTTAACGATCGGCAGCACTAACTCACGCTCGAAT
>Ga0074046_10004756_pt1 | contig 10984 bp, 11 predicted proteins | sample BogForMeECP23OM3_FD_94441 | JGI IMG/M metagenome (GOLD analysis project Ga0074046, IMG submission 94441) | Bog forest soil microbial communities from Calvert Island, British Columbia, Canada - Bog Forest MetaG ECP23OM3 | ecosystem: Environmental > Terrestrial > Soil > Wetlands ...
ACCGTGGAACGCGCGCGGCAGTTCACCAAGGACTGCAAGAAGCTTGGACTGCTTGTGCATGGCGATTTCATCCTGGGCCTGCCCGGCGAGACCAAGGAAAGCATCCGCCGCACCATCGATTTCGCCAAAGAACTCGACGTCGAAACCATCCAGGTGTCGCTGGCGCACGCGTATCCGGGAACGGAACTGTATGACTACGCAAAAGCCAACGGCTTTATAAAGCTGGAAGGCTCGCAGATGGTGGACGAAATGGGACACCAGGTCGCCATGATCGAATATCCGGGGATCTCCCGCGATTACATCCTGGAGATGGTGCACCGTTTCTACGACGAATATTACTTCCGGCCAAAAGCCATTTTTCGCATTGTGAGGCGAGCGGCATTCAACTCCACCGATCGGAAACGCCTGTACAAAGAGGCCAAGGCATTCCTGAAGCTGCGCTCGTCACGTAACCGGACGGTCAGGGAAGCTCGTCGCCAGCCCGAGCCGAGCCTACTGGAAGTTCGCCCGGAACCGCAGCCGGGCCTGGTATCTATCGCTCCAGTGACCGCATCCGGCGCTACCAAATCGGAAACGGCAGAAACGGTCAACGCCTAGGAGTTTAGTTTGACGTTTCATTATTATTCATACCGTTGGTTTTTTAGCCTGCTGGTGGCGCTATCGTAGGATGACGTAAGTGTTGTCGGCCCGGCATCTGCATCGCTGACGGTTATTGCCAATGCTTGGCTGCAAGGTATTTCTGAAAGAACGGGTTAACCATCGTCGCTGGCTTGCCGCGCTGCGGGCAGCTGGTGGGGTGGCGTTGCCGGCACATTAAGTGCGCAGCTTCCCGACATACCAAAACGCCCTTCCGCTCTCCGCGAAAGGGCGTTCAAGCTTTTCCGCACTCCAGAGCAGATCGCGCCACCAGTTACTTGGCAAATGCGGCAATGGCTGCGGCTTCGTCATCCTTTACATCGAAGACGGTGTAGAGTTTTGTAATCTGAAGGAGGTCGTGCACCTTCTTGGTCAGGTGCAATAGTTTCAGTTCGCCACCCTGGTTGCGGACGGATGTAAAGGCACTGACCAACTCGCCTATGCCCGAGCTGTCAATGTAGCTAACGTCGCCCAAATTCAGCAGGATTTTCTTCTGACCCTTCCCCAGAAGGTCTTTGACAGTGTCGCGCAATACTACGCTGCCTTCGCCCAGAGTGATACGTCCACTCAAATCGACGATGGTGACGCCATCTACCTGCCGGGTGCTCGCTTTCATACTCACGTGGAAGCCTCCTGGCGGTCCAGTTCATTGCTCTGGATCCGCTTGATCAAAGTGATTTCGGTACCGGAATTAAGTTTACGGAAACGGACTTCATCCATGAAGGTCCGCATCAAGAATATCCCACGTCCGGAATCTTTCAAAAGGTTCTCAGGGGCGAGCGGGTTGGGGACTTCATCCGGAACGAATCCCTTCCCCTCGTCGGCGATGGTGATGATCAGATCCGACCCAGTATGTTCAAAGGTCAAGTTCACCCGCTTCGCTGGATCATAAGCGTTGCCGTGCAACACGGCATTGATCATTCCCTCACGGACCGCCATCGAGATCCCGCCCCGTGTGTCTTCGTCGAAGCCAGCCTGCGCCGCCGCCTGGTCGGCCATCTCTTCGGCCTTGTTCACGCTTTCCAGCGTGGATTCCAACCTGTACGAAACGCGTTGTGGCGCGGTCATCAAATGGCTCGTTCTTGCCTGCTCAGTTCGCGTCTAGGCCTTACGGAACTGAATCTTCAGGATGGAGCAGTTTGCCTGTTCGACTAGACACTTGTCAATGCAGGTGTTCCCTGCCTCAGACAAGAGAGATATCACCAACGCTTTTCCTCTTCCGAAAAGCGACGTGCAGCAGTTTGCTTAGCCGCCTCAGGACGGTTAAGATTAAATTAGAACGAGCGTTCGAAAAACCGTGAGTTCCCCGATTGCGCGTTCTTTAGTCCGACCCCGCAAACATGTCCACTACTTCGACAGCCCGTGCCTTGGAGAGTCCGCCACCTCCTGACAGCCGCTTCGACCGCCGTCTCGCCGAGATCCTCGACTTTGCCACCGAGATCTTTGCTGACAAGGGCTATGAGGGCGCTTCCATGCGCGACCTTTCGCGATTGAGCGGGATTTCGCTGGCAGGGCTTTACTACTATTTCGAGTCAAAGGAGAAGCTGCTTTACTTCATCCAGCACCACACGTTTACCACGATTATTGAGCGGCTGCGCGAGCGGCTGGCTGCCAGCACCGATCCTGAAGAACGCATTCGTATCTTCGTACACAACCACGTCGACTATGCCGTTGGCAGGCCCAAGGCGATGAAAGTGCTGTCGCATGAGGATGACGTTCTGAAGAATGGCTACGGCTCCGAACTGGCCGCGATCAAACGCGATTATTACAGGATATGCGTCGGGCTCGTCAATGACCTGACAGATGCGGAGGGCCGCGGCCAGATTAGGTCGCAAGCGGCGGCAAGTGTGGGAATCGGCACCCGAACGGCTGTGATGGGGCTGTTCGGCATGATGAACTGGCTATACACCTGGTACAACCCGCGCGTCGATCCTGATGCCGACACTTTGGCACGAGAGATAAGCGATGTCTTTCTGCAGGGCATGCGGGGCCGGTGCGTCGCCGGCGAAAAGTCGCGGCTTCATGACAATCGGAGCACGCTGGCGCATCCGGCCGTGAAGCAGGCGGATGCAAAAGGCCCACTCCACAATGCGCGCCCATTACGCGCGAAGAGCAAGAGTCGGAAGCAAAGATGGAAATGAACGAAACGGAGTTCGGACGATGAGTACTACGTCGCAGCCAGCCTCGACTCAGGTGAAGCACCTAGTCGATTACCGGAGCGAGTCCGGCGTTGCAGTGATCGAACTGAGCGACCCGCCGGCCAACACGTATAGCTACGAAATGAATCGGCAGCTCGATGATGCGATTCTGGCGGCGCGCATGGACAATGAGGTGTATGTCATCGTTCTGACCGGCGGGGGCGAGAAGTTCTTTTGCGCGGGCGCAGACATTCAGATGCTGACCAAGGTGGATCCGACTTTCAAGTATTACTTCTGCCTGCACGCCAACGAGACGTTGCTGCGGCTGGAAAGTACCCCCAAGCTAGTGATTGCAGCCATCAATGGGCACTGCGTCGGCGGAGGATTGGAGTTCGCGCTGGCGGCCGACCTGCGCATCGCACGCAAGGATGCGGGCAAGATCGGGTTGCCGGAGGTGAATCTCGGAGTGTTGCCCGGCACCGGCGGGACCCAGCGTCTGTCGCGGATTGTGGGCAAGTCCAAAGCAATTGAATTGATGGTCATTGGGAAGATGTTTTCGTTCGAGGACGCGAAACAACTTGGGCTGGTCAACGAAATTTTCGAGCGCGAAAACTTTATGGAGAGCGTGATGGATTACGCCCGCCAGTTTTGCCCGCCCAACAAAGCGGCGAAGGCAGTCGGCCGTATTAAGCGCGCAGTGCAAACCGGTTGGGAGATTCCGCTCGAAGCCGGACTGGCGCTGGAGCGCGAAAACCAGCAGTTACTTTTTGAGAGCGAGGACGCGAAGGAAGGCTTAGCGGCATACATTGCGAAGCGGCCAGCAACCTTCAAGGGAAAGTGACGGCATCGCCGAACGGAGTCGAAGGAGTCCTATAACAGGCCCTAAATGACTACTAGTACCACAACGTTTTCGCGCATCACGGTTGCTGTTGAGCCTCCGGCAGCGCGCATTGTGCTCAATAATCCGCCGCTGAATGTCATCGACGTTCGGATGATGGACGAGTTGCGCGCCGCGCTGGAGCAGATCGACGCGCGTTCGGAGATTAGCGCCATCGTCTTCGCTGGTTCGGAGCAGGCTTTCTCTAGTGGTGTGGACGTCGCGGCACACACGCCCGACAAGGTGCGCGACATGCTCACCGCGTTCCACAGCGTGATTCGCTCCGTCGTTGACAATAACAAGCTGACAATTGCCAGCGTTCGCCGTCACTGCCTCGGCGGAGGCGCAGAGCTGGCGTTGATGTGCGATGTTGTGTATGCCTCGCCTGACTCGGTGTGGGGATTTCCTGAGATCAAGCTCGCATGCTATGCACCAGTAGCCAGCGTGGCCTTGTCCGCCGTCGTGGGACAGAAACTGGCGGCGGAATTGCTACTGACCGGCCGAACTTTGAGCGGTAAAGAAGCACTCGATGCCGGCCTTGTGAATGGCCTTGCCGATGATCCGGAGACGCTGGTCGGCGAATGTGTACAACGGGTTTCGCAATTAAGTCCAGTAGCGCTGGCGCTAGCAAAGAAGGCATTCTATGCCTGGGACGCGATTCATTTCGATAAGGGGCTGGCGCGTGCGGAGCAGATTTATCACGATGATCTGATGAAGACCGCTGACGCCCAGGAAGGTATCGCGGCATTTATCGAACGGCGACGTCCGAAATGGATGGGCAAATAAACATGGATTACGAAATCACGCCCGAGCTGTTGAAGACGCTCCGCGATACTGAGGAGAGCGTTACGGTGCTCGACGTCCGCGAGCCATGGGAATATGACGTCGCCAAAATCGCTGGCAGCAAGCACATCGCGATGGGCGACATTCCTGCGCGCTTCAATCAGGAACTCGACCCAGAGGCCCACATTGTTGTGGTTTGCCACCACGGCGTGCGCTCCATGAACGTCACAGCATGGCTGCGGCAGCAAGGTTTCGAGAAAGTGCAATCGTTACAGGGCGGAATCGACCGCTGGTCGAGGCAGGTCGATCCCTCGGTGCCGGTCTATTGAAGGCAGTATTTGGCACTTGGCATTTAGCACTTAGTTCTCGTTCGGAGGCAGAATCGTCGAGATAGGAAACGCCTACGGGTCATTGAATGAAAAAAGAACTAATTGAACTGCGCATCAACGGACGCCTCCATGAGCTGGCGGTTGAGCCAAACAAGCTGCTGCTCGATCTATTACGCCAGGACCTGAATCTGACCGGCTCGAAGCGCGCTTGTGACGACTCATCCTGCGGATCTTGTACGGTTCAGGTGAACGGCGTCCCCATGCTCTCATGCACCCTCTTGGCGGCTAGTTGCGAGGGACAGGAAATCACCACGGTTGAGGGCGTCGCTGACCATGGCAGCTTGGCTGCGTTGCAGAAGGCCTACGGCGACTTCGGCGGCTCGCAGTGCGGCTTCTGCACCCCGGGGTTCATGATGACGGTCAGATGGCTGCTGGCGAACAATCCCGAGCCGACTGAGAACGAGATTCGTGAAACTCTCAGCAGCAATTTGTGCCGCTGCACTGGGTATTCACAGATGTACCAGGCCGTTCGCGCGGCCATCGAGGCGGAGCAGAAGGGCATGAAGCGGGAACTGGTGGAAACGAAGTAAACGATGAGTGAGTTTTCTGTAATCGGCAAATCGATCGCCATGGTGGACGCGGCGGGCAAGACGACCGGCGCCGGCAAGTACACCGACGACTTCAACCTTCCCGGCATGCTGGTGGGAAAGATTCTGCATTCGACGTACCCTCACGCGCGTATAAAGCGCATTGACACCTCGCGGGCCCAAGCTCTCGACGGCGTGGTCGCGGTCGTGACCGGAGCGGATGCGCCCAACCCCTACGGCATTCTTCCCGTGGGCCACGACGAGACAGCGCTGGCGGTGGAAAAGGTCCGTTACGTCGGCGACCACGTTGCGTGTGTTGCGGCCATCAGCGAACAGATTGCGGAAGAAGCGCTCGAGTTGATCAATGTGGAGTACGAGCCCCTGCCGGCCTACTTCGATCCTGAAGAGTCGATGAAGGCGGAGACCGACCTCATTCACGAAAACCGGCCCCACAATATCGAGAAGGACTATCACCACGTCTTTGGCGATCCGGAGAAGGGTTTTACCGAAGCGGATTATGTGCACGAGGCGCGCTACATCGCGAACGAAGTGACGCATGCGGCGATGGAGCCGCACTGCACGCTGGCAAACTTCGAACTCGATCCGCATACCGGCCAGCTTGGCCGGCTGACTGTGTGGTCGTCTACGCAAGTTCCTTACTACCTGCAGCACAAGCTTTCGCTGGTGCTGGAGATGCCGATGTCGCAGATCCGCGTCATAAAGCCGCTTGTTGGTGGCGGCTTCGGCGGCAAGAGCGAAATCATTCCACTGGAAATCATTGCTGCTGTGGCGGCTCGCGCGGCGAAAGCTCCCGTAAAGATTACCTACACGCGCGAAGAGGTTTTCTGGGCCCATCGCGGACGTCCGCGCACCATCGTTGACCTGAAAACCGGCGTGAAGATTGATGGCCGCGTGACCTCGGTGGCTTGCAAAGTCATTCAGGATGGCGGCGCCTACTGCTCCTACGGTGTGGTTACGATTCTTTATTCCGGTGCATTGCTGGGCGCGCTGTACGACATTCCCAACATCCGCTATGACGGCTACCGGGTGCTCACGAACAAGCCCGCGTGTGGCGCGATGCGCGGCCACGGCACGGTGAACGTACGCTTCGCCTTCGAATCACAGATGGACGAGATCGCAGCGAAGCTCGAGGTCGATCCCGCCGAAGTGCGGCGCGTCAACTTGCTAAGGCCGCCTACCGTCACCGTTAACGGACTGCGCGTACTGAGCTATGGACTGCCTGAGTGCATTGACCAGGTAGTTGGGCGTTCAGGATGGAATGAGCGCAAAGGCAAACTGCCCAAAGGCCGGGGGCTCGGTGTGGCTTGCAGCCACTACGTAAGCGGAGCGGCCAACAGCATCATCCGCTCTGACATGCCGCACTCGACGGTGAACATCAAGATCGATCGCGACGGAGGGGTTGTCGTCTACACGGGGGCGTCGGAAATCGGGCAAGGCTCAGATACCATGACAGCTCAAGTTGTCGCGGAGGTGCTGGGGTGTGACTTGTCGCGGGTCAGGGTGATTGCCGCCGACACCGATCTTACGCCGATTGATCTTGGTTCGTATTCCAGCCGGGTCACGTTCATGTCTGGCAATGCCGCTCTGCGAGCCGCGGAGGAAGTGAAGAAGAACATCGTTAGTGCCGCTGCGAAACGGATGAACTGTGCCCCGGAAGATGTGGTCATGCGGAATGACGGAGTATGGAAGCGCAGTATCACAATGTCAGATATAAATCCCACAGCGTCAGACGCGCGGGGCGAAAAAGACTCCGCGAGTGGCCATGTGGACGGGCAAATCCTTCGCGGTTCGGTGCTTCAGACGCGCAAAGAAGAAGGCCCTAGGGAGCACTTGAGCTTCGAGGAGGCGGTGGTCTCCGCGATTGATTTCCACGGAGCGCTGACGGGCACGGGTTCATACACGCCTCCCGCCGAAGCCCGTGGCGGCCAACACAAGGGCGGGGGAGTTGGACCGTCGCCCGCCTATTCGTATTCCGCGCAGGTGGCCGAGGTCAGCGTGGACGAAGACACCGGCGAGGTGACGGTGCACAAGATCTGGGCTGCGCACGACTGCGGCCGCGCCCTCAACCCGGTAGCCGTCGAGGGCCAGGTTATCGGCTCAGTGTGGATGGGGCTTGGTCAGGCACTGCAAGAAGAGATGGTCTGGAAAGACGGCCTGCTGATGAATCCTGGGCTGCTGGAATATCGCAGTCCTTCTGCGACCGAGTCTCCCGATATTGAATGCATCATTGTAGAGAGCATCGATCCTGAAGGCCCGTTTGGTGCCAAAGAGGCGGGCGAAGGCTCGCTGGCTGCGACAATTCCAGCGATCTCGAACGCCATCTACGATGCCGTGGGAGTGCGCCTGCGGGAAGCGCCCTTCACGCCAGAACGAATACTGTCGGCACTGCGAGCACGGAAGGGAATGAAGCGGATCGAGATGACCGAGTCAGTCGATCCGACGGTGCCGATGACCTTCCGCGAACACGGCGGATCCCTATGGTTTCGTGGCAAGGGGCCGATACGGCATTCGCTGGATCCGTCGCGGCAGAGCGCGCACGCGACAGGTGGTGAGCCATGAGCCTGCCCACCTTCCAACTGCTGCGTCCGAAAAGGCTCAACGAGGCCCTCGAGCTGATGGCCAACTACAACGGCGAAGTGAAGGTCGTCGCCGGCGGTACTGATCTTCTGCCTTCGATGAAGCAGAAGTTATTTACGCCGCCGTACGTGCTCGATTTGCGCGGTATCAGCGAGCTGCGTGGCATTCGCAGCCTTCCCGGTAATGGTGTCGAAATCGGCGCATTAACCACGCTCAGCGCAGTCGAGCACTCGCCGCTTGTCCGCAAAGACTATCGGGTCCTATATGAAGCCGTAAGGACCGTCGCCTCGCCAGTGCTGCGCAACATGGGTACTATCGGCGGCAATCTCTGCCTGGATACGCGCTGCCTGTGGTACAACCAGTCACTTCTGTGGCGCAAGAGCTGCGGCTTCTGCCTGAAGAAGGACGGCGATTTGTGCCACGTGGCGCCGGGCGGAAAATTCTGCTGGGCGACCTTTTCCGGCGACACGCCTCCGGCCCTGCTTTGCCTGGGGGCAGAAGTCGAAGTCGCTGGGCCGAATGGCCTGCGGCGTACGCCATTGTCAGAGTTCTACGTGAACGATGGCATGGTGCGCCTGCATCTCGCGCCCAATGAAATTGTCGCCCGCGTCTACTTGCCAGAATCCTCAGCCGGATGGCGTGGCAGCTACCAAAAGCTGCGCGTCCGTGGCAGTATCGATTATCCGCTGGCTGGCGTTGCTGTCGCACTCAAAATGAGCTCTGGCCGTGTGGAAGATGCGCGTGTCGCCATCACGGCCGTTAATCCCGCACCGTTCTTGGTCAAGGATGTGGATGCACACCTGGTTGGCGCAGTTCCGAGCGAAGAGCTGGTCGAGCAGATTGGCGGCTTGGCGGCCCGCACCGCCAAGCCGCTGACGACTTCCGCGCTCACGCCGGAGTATCGACGCGAGATGGTGCGAGTGTTTGCCAAGCGAGCGGTGCTGGCCTGCTCCAATTAAATGATCACCGACTGCCACATCCACATTCAGCCCATAGAGTTGTTCAAGCCGACAGCGCTGGCCCTGATGAAGAAGTCGCGCAAAGACTTCGATCAAGTGGCCGAATACTGCGGGTCGCCGAAGGCATTCCTTGGTTATCTCGACCGGATCGGCATCGATCGCGCGGTGCTCATCAACTATGTTGCACCCGAGGTAATCGGTTTCACGCCCGCTGTGAACGAGTTCATCGCCAACTACGTTAAGGAGAACCCGAGGCGGCTTATCCCGTGCGGAAGCGTACATCCGCGGCACACGACGGATGTTCTCGCCGACATGGAGCAGATCATGCGGCTGGGCATCAAGCTCATCAAGATCCATCCGCCGCACCAGCTGCTCTATCCCAACGATTACGTTAACGGCGTGAAGGAACTAGAGGTTATCTACCGCGTGGCGGAGACAAATGCGATTCCGATCATGGTGCACACCGGCACCTCGATCTTTCCCGGGGCGCGCAACAAGTATGGCGACCCGATGTACGTGGACGACGTGGCTGTCGACTTTCCCCGGCTGAAAATTCTGCTGGCGCACGGCGGCCGCCCATTGTGGATGGATACCGCATTCTTCTTAGTGCGACGGCACCGCAACGTTTATCTCGACATCAGCAGCATTCCTCCGAAAACGCTCCTGAGATCCTTCCCCAGACTGGAAGAGATTGCGCACAAGTCCCTGTTCGGCACCGACTGGCCTGGGCCGGGAGTGCCCGAGATCGGGAAGAACCTTGCGGAGTTTCGCGGGCTAACACTGAGCGAAAATGCGAAGGACCAAATCCTGAGTAAAACTGCGCTGGAGATTTGGCCCGACTGAACGTTACTCGTGCTCGGCGGCCGGCTATTCGCTTGCTAAGAGTCTGTTCTCTTCATCTCCTGACTACCCGGATCAGCGACGCCTGCTGCCGTTCGGATTGCCCGCCACAATTCGCCGTGTCCCAATTGCGCCTTCGCGGAAAAGGGGACGATCTGCTCCACGGAGACTTGGAGTTGCTCGCTGAGTTTTTGCAAAGAACTGCGTCGCTGATTACTCGATATGCGATCGGCCTTAGTGGCAACCACCACGAAGTTTCGCCCTGCATGCCGCAGCCAGCTCAGCAATTCTAAATCGAGCTTCTGCGGAGGGATGGTCACATCCACCAGCGCCAAACACAACACTAGGGACTCGCGCTTCTCGAGGTAGGGATTGACAAAGTGTGCCCACTTCTCGGTGATTTCCCTGGGCACCCGCGCGTAGCCGTAGCCGGGAAGGTCGGTGAAGATGAAGTCTGGATCCGGCTTGCCCGGACGCCGCACCTGAAAGAAGTTGATGGTCTGTGTGCGGCCGGGCGTGTTGCTGGTCTTGGCGATCTTGCTACCCACCAGAGAGTTGATCAGGCTCGACTTGCCCACATTGGAGCGGCCGAGGAAGGCGATCTCTGGCGCACCTGGTGGCGGGAACTGCTTCGGGTCAACCGCAGCCGTCACAAAGCGCGTTAGCACCTTCATGTATTCACTATGGCTGCAGAAATACGAAAGTGCAAGTCAGTAATCAGGAACACGTGGGCACGGCAGAACCAGCCGAAAGTGAGAGGCCCGCGGTGTGCGGGCCTAATCTTCTCAGGCCTGAATGCGCTCTTACTGGTGCGCGGTTGGGGCTTGTTCCGGAGTCGGCGGCAGGGCCGGGATTCCCGTTGCCTCGTCGGGCACCTCGGGAAGGGGACGCTCCAGCGCATACGCCAGTACTTCATCCATGGTATTCACGAAGCGCAGCTTCATCTCGTTGCGCAAGTTTTCCGGTACGTCCGCCAGGTCCTTCTCGTTGTCCGCGGGAAGCAGGACCTCCAGGATGCCTGCGCGGTGCGCCGCCAGCAGCTTCTCCTTCAAGCCACCGATGGCCAGCACTTTGCCGCGAAGCGTGATTTCGCCGGTCATGGCGATGTCGCGGCGCACCGGAATCCGGCTTAGAGCGCTGGCAATTGCCGTTGCCATGGTGATGCCGGCGGAGGGGCCGTCCTTGGGAATTGCGCCTTCGGGCACATGTACGTGGATGTCCACATTACGGTAGAAAT
>Ga0074046_10004759_pt1 | contig 10976 bp, 12 predicted proteins | sample BogForMeECP23OM3_FD_94441 | JGI IMG/M metagenome (GOLD analysis project Ga0074046, IMG submission 94441) | Bog forest soil microbial communities from Calvert Island, British Columbia, Canada - Bog Forest MetaG ECP23OM3 | ecosystem: Environmental > Terrestrial > Soil > Wetlands ...
AATCCGCAGAGTCCGAATATGCAATTCTCCTTGAGTTAAGCTCCGACAATACCGACGCTGGAAAACCTTTGGTTCTTTCCGTTCCCTCCGTGTGCACTCTCATCACTCGCAAGAGCGAGGGAATGATGTACGTGCGCGTAAATGCGTTTGGATTCCTCGAGAATTCGATGGCACTTACAGAAACTCCCCCCGAGGACGGAGTAACTGCAAAAGTCTTTGTCCTGGAAACTATACCCGACGACCTCGCAAAGCCTGCGATTGTCCGACCAGCCGAGACTAAGCCGGAGAAATCATCACCTGAAAGTCGAGCCGTGCCCTCAAGGGCCAGCACGATCATTTTTGTGCACGGGATACTATCATGCTGCGCCACTTGCTTTGAGAAGATGCTTCCGTCCTTTCGCGAAGACCAACGCTTCTCCGGCTTCTCTTTAGCGACTTTCGACTATGACTACGACGACGACATGGAAACAAGTTCCGAACACCTGGTTGAATTCATCACGAACACCTCCGAAGGGGCTCCCGTTACGCTCGTTTGCCATAGCATGGGAGGTCTCGTCGGCCGTCTCGCAGTGCTCAGCGGAAAAGTCCAAGTCACACGCCTGATCATGCTGGGAACACCCAATTTCGGAGCAATTCGCACAGCCCAGCTCGGTTTGCTCTCCCAAATTGGTATGCGACTCGCAGGAAAGATCTATGCCGTCTTCCGAAATCCGGGAATTCGAGACTTGACGAGAGTCACGGAAGTCTTTCGCGAACCGATAGCCACAGGAAGAAAATTCGCCGATGCGGTCGAGTACGTGACCATCCCCGGAGAATTCTTCAACGAATCCCGCCTGGCGTGGGACCGCGGCGAACGGAAAGACGGGAAGTTGGCGGTCGCGGGTTTTGCGACCTTAAATCTCATCACGGAACTTCTCATGGCCGCGCCCTTGTGGAGAGTGGGACTCCAGAAGCCTCATGACGGCATTGTGGAGGCCGCCAGCAATAGTCTCATTCCCTGCGCTGCGGGACGAATGTCGGAAAAGTGCGCGACGATCAACGACTCCGCCCGATTCGGAAGAACTTACGTCCATATCACGCACGAATGTTGCAGCGATTTGATCCACGTGATGATCCAACAAGACCCTACCATCGTTGATATGGTCAAAGACTTAGTTCTGGCCGATTCGATCTCGGACTGGTACGCCGATTTGGATTCAGAAACCGCCCGCAAAGTGAAGGCCGCATTTCAATGAAGCTTCCATTGATCAATAGACTACGAATCCGGCTGTCTTTATATCTATATCACTCACCTTTTTAGTGACTATATGTTGTATCTTATTGCGGCAAGTATGTCCCCGGGTCATTTGAACACTCAGGCCGCTTTTCCTAAAGCCCGTATATCGTCCCGGAGGGGGTATCTATGGCTGAACAAGAAAACAAACCCGCTGCCAATCCTGAGCAACCCGCGGTGGACTCAAACCAGCCCGGCGCGGTTGCTGCTGGCACCAATGAACCTCAAAAACAGCCTGTAAAAGAATTCACGGCAAAGCAGGTCGCAGAAAGAATCAAGATCTATTCTCTGCTCATCGGGGGATATCTGGTTCCTGTCCTGATCTTGAGCTACATCTTTGCCTCACAGGCGGAATGGTATGCCGTGAAAAGGTTGCCGGAACTTGCCGCTTGCGTCTCCCCCGACAAACAACCCGTCGCTAAAGAAGGTCATGAGTGGATGTTCTTTTGGCGCAAACCAACCTTCCCCATCCTGCGAGGCACGCTCGAATTTGCGCCCGATGTCAAGGCTAACAATAACGAACAGGCCCGAATCAGATCTCAGTTCCAAGAGCTTCTGGCCCGGACCCGGCACCACGGTTCAGCCCTCAGCAAGTTGTTCGGCATCTATACGAGTTCCATAGTCATGACCGGCGTAACTTCTGCCGTGGCGGCGATCCTTTTACTCTTTATTACCGCATCTGGGTGGAACCAAGCCCACAATTACGCTAAGGCCATCTTTCTCGTTGCTGTAGCTACAGGAGGCTATTTCATTGCTTTCCCTAAGATTTTTCTCTTGGATGAAAATCTCTCAGCGAACCGTGAACACTATCTCGCCTACATTGCCCTAGCAGACGAAGTCTGCTCCTATGTGGCGACCGGCGAAGGACACATTCTTATAAATCCTGCTTCCCCAGCAGGGACTGGCTCAAACCAGCAAGGACAATCCAAGAATGTGCCCACACAGCAGGAACAGAAGGGCAATCTCCCGGTACCATCCGCAAGTAGTGTGCAAGAAATAGCAAGACAACGTCATGTAGAGTCCGCTGACTTTATTGCGTATATGGACTACGAACTGGCGCACTGGAACGCAGTGGCGGTTGGATTCGACCCTTCGAAGAATCCTGACTTTCGAAAAGTATTTGACGACTGGCTCAAGACAAAGTGATCGACCGAATTCGAGAGGACCTTCTCCGGAGAATCAGTGCTTACGCGACAGTAGCGGCCGTTGGGGCCACTTCTGCGTGCCGTTCGGCAGTCCATTTCTCCAGGAGATACCCTTCGAGATAGACCTTGCGCGCCAGCTTGGCGCAGGGATCACACCCCGCGAGATGGACTTCGATGGCCCTTTCCTGGTCGAAAGTCCACAGACCAGAGAAGTAATCCACGAGTTGCTGAGGTTTCAAATGTGCATGAGACGGTTGCATGACGCGGCTACGCTTTCCAATGCTGATTTTTGTGCTGCTGTTTCTGGAAGTCCTCAGCCGTAATGATCCTTTAATCAGTGCGCTGCGGCAGACCGCTTCGCGCTCGCCGCGGCTCCCTTTGCCTTAGGTTTCTCTGCTTTGGCCTTCTCTGCCATGACCTTAGCAGTCCAGCTGTCGATAACAAACGCTTCGACATAAACTCGGCGGGCCAACATCGTGCAGGCGTCACACTGGTTGAGATGGATCTCTACCTCGCGCTGCTGATCTGGGGTCCAGAGCCCAGAAAAATAGTCGACCAGCTGACTCGCATTGAAATGGCCCAGTTCCACACTCTCTATACGCAGAAAATGACCGTTTCTCGCAGGGTACCCTCCAAAGCCGCACCGCCCTAAGACCAATACGTCCAATAGGTTATGAATTTTACACCTGGGCCGATACCGCTGAGAGTACCCGACGCCGCACCGCATAGACCCAGTGCGACACATTCTGCTCGGGATCACCCCGGTAATAGTCTCTAAGCCTAGTTCCACCTATCGGTTGCGATGCCAACTCCTTATAGGTCGAAAGCGTCGCCGGATCTGTAACGGCCCCCGCCAACGTCCGACCCATCGAGGCCCTCAGACCGCGCATCGCTTCGTTCACCAAGTTCCGTTCCTCGGGAACCTCATTGAGATAGGCCCTCTCGAAACGATCCTCAAGCTCAGCGAGCACCATATCTGACATCTCCTTCACAAGCCTTTGCGGCTTCCAGTCGAGAAGCTTGCAAAACCCAAAAACAAGGAGCTGGTGCGGAGGACTTGGCGTTTTGAAAGTGATTCGGAGAAGGGACGAGTATCGCTCGAAACTGGCAAACATTTGCTCTGGATCGGGTCTTGCCTCTCTTACTGAACTCGCTATCGCCTCGATGCCTTCTTCTTTCAACGCTTCCGGACACCTCGACGCCAACTCTGAAAACAAGAGCGTCTGTTCAAACGTATTTTTTCTCTTCCGGTGCCACCGAAGCGCTGCAATCCCTGCCCAATACTTCAAAAAAGCAGAAAAATTCCCTCGGGCGGGATTGAATTGATCGATCCTTCTCAGCACCTCAACCCAGGTTTCTTGTGCAATATCTTGTGCGTCTTCCGTTCGCGGGCACCTCGCACGAAGATAGCCGAGGACTTCGCGCTCGTACAAACTGTGAAGTTGATCAAAGGATGGCTGACGGCCCCGCACAGCTTCTTCCAGCAATGCCATCTCCGATGCGCCGGTAGGCACAGTCGCCGTTGACACTCTCGGCCCTCGTAACTGAAGTTGGGGATATACCGCTTCCGGCGCATCGGAAGTCCCGAAGATCAGTACGGGCTGGGGCGCGTCAGGGGTTTCACCGAAAAACGTTGTGCGTGGCTCATTCCAATCGACGGCGGCAGCGTAGGCTTCGATTCGTTGAAGCGCACGGTCAATGCCCTCATTCTGCGGAGTGTTTGGATCCAACTTATAGGAACACAGTTGATCCCACACATATCGTAAGCCGCGAGTGTAAACGGGAATTGCCAAATCAGCGCCTCGTATCAGCATATCCTTGGCGGTCGAACGATTTTCCGGATCTTTGGACATCAGCAATTGCATCGCGTAGATAATCGCCGCATCCGGTAACCACGGCGTCCAGTTCGCGAAGTTACGAGGCCATTCGTGGACACGCTTCAGATCCTGTCTGGAGAGCAGGTAGTAGAAACCAAGCGCCGAGCCATATGGATTTCTGAGCTTGTCGCTCGCATACTCCTCGGCACGTTTAGCAACTTCTTCACCGACGGCACTGGCCGACTCGGCCGCCCCCGAAGCCTGGTACTGCACTAACGCTTCCAATTCTGCGTCGAGAGTCGCCACGCGTACGGTGATCCCTCCATTCCAATTTGTGTTACGAGTTGTTCCTCTCAGCAAGACCTCGAGTTGCCCCGCCGGGGGCACGGCGATGAATCGGTGAGGTACACGTTCGCCTCCGACTTGTAGCAGCCAAACGCGATCGACCGTTAAGGTCAATCGCGCGACCATTCCCCATTCATCACCTACTGGCACAAGGCCTCGCCAAGGCTCTGGCTTCCACTGGCCTTCGACACAAGACCAAAGGCGCAACCATGTGCCCTCTAGAGTTTCCGGGGAAATAGGTGCAGCGACCGTTGCCAAGTGCCCGAGAAAATGTTGCAGCCCCAGCACTTCGTGCGGTGGACGCGTGCCTGACAAAATGACCTTGGAAGGCTTTGCCCCCAGTTTTACCGTCTTTCGAAGTACTTCCCCTGATGGCAATTGCGCACGAACCAGATATTCACCGGGTTCCAGGTCAAGATAAACGGGTCTATCGGCCCAAAGTACGATTTGCTTAACCTGTTCGAGCCGCGTGTTCAACACCTCAGCGACGACCTGAACATTTTCTGCTCGGACATTTTGTTCGAATTTGACCTGGAGAGTGCTCATCATCGTACCGGGATGTTTTCATTGATCGGACCAGGTGGATCTACCCAAAAGTTGTGTTTTCCACCCCTGAATTTCTTGTTCATAAACGTCGCCCGCGCTATGTAATGCCCCGCAAGCGCCCACAACTCCCATCGGTGGGGTGCGGGAGCTTCGCGAGAATAGCGGGGTTTTCCTGGTGGCGACGAAAAGAACATCTCCAGTTTCGCATGCTCGGTTGCCGCTTCCGGGCGACAACACAAGCTAACAGGAACTTCCGGAGGCCCCAGGAGCTCATGGATCGTGTTCCCTTTGGTCGGTGCATACCCCGCTCCCATCTGCCGCGGACGTTCGCTGTTTTCTCGTAGTTCTTTCATGGCGAGAGATATCGCTTCGCTCAGCCTCAGCGTGGTCACAACCCAGTGCCCATCTACATTTCGAGCCCCTCGCTTCAGACACTCAAGCAGTACCCTGGGAAACAATGTGATTCCGCCGCTCATTCCATAGGCGGAACCTCCCGGCCCGGTAGCCATATAACATGGCGCATCGCGGTCGCTCCACCCTCCAAACTCTGAGCTGACGAGAGCAATGGCAGGATTGGTCAGCTGTTTCTGCATCACCCAGGTGGCTTGCCGACACGAATCGATAAAGAAGCACTGCGTTTCCGCCTTGCATCGGCCCATGCCCTGCCAAGTCACGTCGAGATCAATCGCGGTTTGAAAAGGCGCAAGGGGTCGCACGCCATAATCTTCGGCAAGTAATGCCAAATTGCGGCCCATAACTCCGTGCCCGCAGAAATAAAAGATGGCTACGTTTCCTGCGTCACTGTTCGACCGTTCATACCATCGATCGAAGGCCATTTGAATTTCACTCATAGTTGCGCGAGAGCTCTGCTGTGAAACACCATTTGGCAGGGTAAAATCGATCGGAGGCGACGTAAGCAGCTCGACGCTGCCCAAAGGCGCCCGCGGATTGTTCAATTCTTCTACCACCCATTTGGCGAAGGCCCTGGCGGATTCTAGGGGCGAGGTCAACTGCTCAAGGTCCATCGAGTCTTTCACCGGGTCGCCCCCGCCACCCGGAAGATGGAGGTAGTGACCAACACCTATAATGATCGCGTGAGTCTTCGGCCCAGGCCCCGTGGCGTGTCTTGGCGTGAGCGCCCCATCTCTTTCTGCGTCGTATAGGGTCATTTGGACCACGCCTCCTCAATGCGCGCCCCAATCCGTTCCTGGAAGGACGGCCGATTAAAATAGCTGCCGTGCGCGTGAAAAGCGCTTTGTCCGGTCGAATATTGGTAGTCCTTAACCTTCTCGAAAACCCTGCTCGCCGCAAAAGAAAGAATGTCGTTGGTGTCGAAGATATTGATCCATTTCTTGGTCGCCGATGGAGCAGGAGCAAGAGGTACCGAAGTACTTGGAATGTCCATATGTGAAGCAGCCAACAACTTCAGCTCCTCAAGAAGTGGGGGCTGCGATCCCACCGTCACCAACATGTCCACGACGAGGTCTTTGCGGAACTCGGTCAGAATGTCGTAAATGATGTTGCCCCCCATGCTGTGGCAGACAATAATCATCGGCTCATTTTTTCTCTTACGGATCTCGTCGGCCGCATCGAGGTCAGCCATCACACGCTTGAGGATCGCTGCGCTGTTGCCTTCCTTGTCGCGCTGGTGCAAGTAAACCATGACATCGCCAACAAAGGTTGCAATCGCGCGGTGCAAGCCGGTTCGCGAAATCGAGAGAGCCACCGAGCTCATCGCCGCCGGGACCGCGGTCGCAATGCGCCCCGCCGCTTCGCGGAGACTGTCCCAGACCTCAGCCGCACCCAAGACTTCTCTTTTCGCCTGGGGCTTGTCCGTCGACTGAGACGGCGGACTCGGGCGGATCTCTCTCTTGAGAGCAGTGACGAACTCCTGGTCGTCGGTCACGTGTCCAAGCCAGCTTGGATTTGGGTTCGCCCGCGCGTAGACGAGTGCTTCGTACGCTACCTTCGCGAGTTCCTGTGACAGATCCTCTTTGCCTGTGTGAGAGCCAATAGACCAAAGCAGGTCGACCGCTGCCGTCAATCCAGCCTTGCGGGCGGTCTCTATAACCGCGCGGTCTGCGGCAGACGGCTTCACTCCCGATTCCGCCAGCATTAAGGCCATCTCGCCGTCTACACCACCAAGGATCTCTTCATCGCCTTTCGGCAGGGATGCGTGATGCCAGCGGAATTGCGCTGCGTCATCTCCCCAGTACGGATTCTTGATCTCGAAGGTCTCCCAGTTCGCAACGAGCTGCTTCAGAGCAAACCGGCGGAAAAGCGAATCGCGGCGCGATACAACCTTTTCATAGTCCGCGTCTCGCCTGACGCTGACACCGTGAACGAAGACCAAGGGCATAGGTCCGACTCCTAACTAGAGAGTGCCGCTGATTCTATCCAGATTGACCGCCGATACAAGTATTAAATTAGCGATCAGGCAACGCCCTCAACGAGAGCGGGCTCGCGCAACATTCAAGTCGCACATTTCAGATGCTCCCTGCTTCAAGCCGGTATCCGTACACATACTCATACGCGACACTCCAGATCGCTCCACCCGTTGCGGCGAACAAGAGTTCCTCAATCGGTACTCCAAGAAGCTTGATTCCAATCAGGTTCGGGAGATTGTAGTAGCGCATGACAAACTCTGGGTACAAAAACAGAACAGACAGAAAGAGGAGGAAATAGAGAAGCGTAAAACTCACGGCACTCGTGAACATCAACGGAACCAGGTCTTGCCGCAAGTAACCGAGCACCAGCGCACCCACCGTGAACCCGATGATCGTCGCGTTCATCGTTTTGCCGTGCAGTACAAAGCGGAGCAGGACAAAAACGAGTACGACCAGCGCGAAGGGTGCATAGTGGCGTTTGTGCCGCGACTTCCGAATCCCGGCAAGACTCTCTCTCAAAAAGATTTCGCCGGCAACCGAGGCAATGCCGCCAACCGCCGCGGCCCAAAGAAAATCTTCAACCCCCACGCGGATCTTCTGGTCAAGATTAAATAACGAGGGGGGCGTCCAGTACTCAGGAACGAATAGAAGGCTTGTCAGCGCCAAGGGCGCTGCAATGAGCGTGCCCCAGCGGATCTCCGACCGGTAATTCTTACCAAGAATCGAGCAGACGACCCAAGCTATCCAAAAAATGAACACTCCCACCAGATACGAATAGTGATAGCCGGGTAACATACACCACCTGTTAACGGGAGTTTACGCGATCCCTATCTCGAAAGTCTATGCCTGAGACGCAAGGTCTCCTCGACAGCTGGCCCGTGCTACAAAGCCCTGTGGTAAAGATAAAAGAACAATGGCTTCTGTTTAGCTATATCGACGGGCAGTTCACCCCGTCGTCGAAACCACTCAAAACCAAACAGCTGGCGAGGAAAGCGCGCCTCAAGTACCCGGAGCGCCAGAACAAAACCACTGATATCGCTGCGATCCGCTTGAAACCAGCCGTTGATTCGTCGGTGGCGGAAAAAGCGTGACAATCGCCCCTCGCCATGGTTACATCTCATGCAGTTACTCCTAGCATTACTAGGTCAGCCGCAGCAATCTTTGTCTCTCCAAGAGTAATGGAGTCTCCATGCCCACGCGCCCGTCAACAAGGCACATCGCCCCCCTATGCATACTGACCGTTCTCCTGGTTGGCTGTGTCGACTTTACTGAAGTCGGGAAATTTGCGGACATCTCCAAATCGGCGAGCAGTTCCCTGCCTGCGCTCGTTGCCGACATTAACGGCACATGCAAGAGACGGGTGGTATTCGCACCGACTGGGAAGCAAGCTGAAACCCTTGAGGGTTGCAAGAGACTTGCCATTTCCAAACCTGGCATACTCAAAGCACAGCAAGTTCTTCTCGACTACATGGCTGCTCTCAAGAGCCTCGCCGGGGACCAGGGCGTCACATACGGGAAGAAACTGGATGGCTTATCCGACGAGCTCTCCAAGTCAGGACTCGACAGTAAGCAGGTGTCTGCCGTCGCGGGCCTGGCCAATAAGCTTGCAGACGCTGCCCTGAACGGCTACCGACGCAAAGAACTAGCAGCTCTCATCAGTTCGACCAATGACGATATTCAGATCGTGACCCACGCTCTCAGAACGATCATCGACACGGACTACAAGAGAGAACTCAGCCTAGAACGAGAGGGCTCCCAGGAGTACTACCAGTCCGCTCTCAGGAAACATGAAACGAACGAGCCGCTCGCTGCCATCGCCGTCCGACGTGATTTGGGCTCGATTGATGCGACCATTAGCGATAAGGAACAGGCCGCGGACGCCTACGGCAAGATTATGGAAGACATCGCAACCGGGCACCAAAAGCTATATGAGTCGCGCGGCAAGTGGACAACTCAGTCCCTCATCAAGGATGTCGGACCACTTGTAAAGGATCTTTATGAATCCACGCAGAAGGTGGAAAAGGCCTTCTAGAGGGAATAGCTATGGGCAAACTGACAGCAGATCAGGCTCGTGACCTGGCAAACCAATTCCATGATCTTTCCGTGGCAGTCGGCAACTATCGCTTCGACCATTGGGACGATTTCACTAGCGCCAAGCGCGATCAGCTCGAAGACTTGCAATGGACACTGATGAACTACTCGTCCGACTTTACTTCCCAAGCCATCAGCTTGACCCTTTCGGATCTTCAAGGCACGCTAGATCACATTCAGCGAACTACCAAAAAAGCACAACAGGTGATTAAGACAATCAAAACCGTCGACAAAGTCATACGAATCGCAGCTGCCGCGACCGTTCTTGCCGCTGCGATTATGACCGGAAACGCGGAGGCTGCAATCAAGGCGGCTGAGGACACATACGAACAAGCCACGAGCTGATCCGCACGGCTCAAGCGAGACACAACCATGCCTAAAGTCATGGGCTTCCGAATGCTGGCGGCTTTGGTTGTATGGTGAACAGTATGGTCGCGGCTGGGCGGTGACCACCGATACCGACTCAGATGGCCTTCTGCTTGGCAGGCAGGGGCGCTTCCTTTTCTGAAGTAAATGGAACGCCTACGCCCAAGGCAGGCGCAGAAACGCTAAGTAGTTGGTTCGTCTAGCATTTTCCTATGTCATGCATCACGGTTTTGCACGGTATTCGTCAATGTCTGTTCCCAAGTTGTTCCCAAGTTTTTCGACTGCACCCCTACAGTGAGACAGTTTTCGATGGGCACACTTGCAGTTCTCTGAGTTTTCTTCCCGCCTCCCGAGGAGCCGGGGATCTGGGGGGAGGGGGCGATGTCGCCCCCTCCCCCAGAAAATTTGTCGCGGGTGTTCGTCATGGTCTGAAAAACACTAGGGTTGCACTCGCTGAGCTCGCCACCGCTCCCGGAAGTTCGGTTTGCTGCTCGAATTCTTCCGGAGGACGGTAGCCTAACGCCGAGTGCAGCCGTTGCCGATTGTAATACCGCTCGATGAATTCTTCGATGTTCACACGCATGTGCCCAAGGTCTTCGTATCGGTTCGCGTAGATTTCCTCTCGTTTCAAGGTTTTCATGAAGCTCTCGCAACTCGCATTGTCGTATGGACTCGCCGGCCGACTCATGCTCGGGATCATCTGATGCTCCCTGAGCACGTTTACATACTCGCTGGACGCGTACTGCAGCCCGCGATCGGAATGGTGCACCAGGCCGGGCCCTGGTTCCTCTCGACCAGAGCTTTGTTGAGCGCTGCCAGTGCTAAACGCACCGCCAACGTTTTGTCTAGCTCCCAGCCCACCACTTTCCGGGAAAAGGCGTCGAGAATCACCGCCAAGTACACAAATTCCCACTTCAACCGGATGTAGGTGATGTCCGCTACCCACAGCTGGTTAATCCCTGTCAGTTTCATGCGGCCAGCCAGGTTCAGATGGACCTCGAATTCG
>Ga0074046_10004764_pt1 | contig 10968 bp, 9 predicted proteins | sample BogForMeECP23OM3_FD_94441 | JGI IMG/M metagenome (GOLD analysis project Ga0074046, IMG submission 94441) | Bog forest soil microbial communities from Calvert Island, British Columbia, Canada - Bog Forest MetaG ECP23OM3 | ecosystem: Environmental > Terrestrial > Soil > Wetlands ...
CGCGAGCTTTGACCAATTCCGAAGCTACGAGGACCGCGGCGAACGCTTCCGGGCAGCGGTCGTAGCACTGCCCGAGCAGCAGGGGGGAGCATGAGAATTCCGGGGACCCTCACCTTGCCGAGCGCGTCGGGTGGCGAGCGAGAGGGCGCCGCGCACCACCGGCCGGGCGAAGATCGCGGCGCGGGTCGGGAGGAGCGTCCGCGCGAGCCGCTCTTGCCGGCGAGTGACGGAGGTTTGCTGTCGGCTGCGGCGATCCTCACGGGAATCGGAATCGTGATGGTCTACAGCATCACGGCGCCTCTTTCGCCGGGCAGCCCCCTGCCCGTGTTCTTCGTGCGCCATCTCGAGGGGGTTGCCGCGGGCATCGTGTGCGCCGTTCTCGCGTTCCGGCTTCCCCTTGCCACGTGGCGGCGCATCGCGCTCCCGGCCTGGGCGATCTCCGTCGTGCTGCTCGTTCTGACCCACGCGATTGGAGTGCGGACCAACGGCGCGCAGCGCTGGCTCGCGATTCCCGGGACGGGCGTCACCTTTCAGCCCGTCGAGCTTGCAAAGCTGGCCACACTGCTCTTGGTGGCGCAGCTGCTTGCGCGCACTGAAGGGCCCTCGGCTTTCCGCCTGCGAAACCTCGTCCCGCCCCTCGTCGTGGCGCTCGTGCCGGCGGCGCTTCTGGTGTTGCAGCCCGATATGGGCAGTGCCGTCGTGCTGCTCGCGCTCACCGCCGCCCTGCTCTTCGCAGCGGGCGCGCCGCTTCGATTCTTCGTGCTGCCGGCCTTGGTCGGAACGCTCGCCGTGACTGCGTATATCGCGACCCATTCTTATGCGGGAGCCCGGATCACCTCGTTCCTCCGTCCGTGGGAAACCTCCGGCCGGGAGGGCTACCAGCTCGTCCAGTCCTTCGTGGCCTTCGGCCGAGGTCACGTGTTCGGGGTCGGCGTGGGCGCGGGAAGCCAGAAGCTCGCCTACCTGCCGGAAGCGCACACGGACTTCGTCCTCGCAGGCGTTGCAGAGGAACTCGGTCTCGTGGGTGTGCTCGTCGTGATCGGCGGCTTTGCCGCCCTCTTGCTTGGCGGGATGCGCATCGCTCGCCGTGCACGGGACCGCTACTCGCTCTTGGTGGCGTTCGCGGCGACTCTCCTGCTCACGTTCCCCGCAGCGATCAACGCGGCGGTCGTGATGGGCCTGCTTCCGACCAAGGGGCTCGCGATGCCGTTCCTCTCCTACGGTCGCAGCGCAACCCTCGCCTGCTTTCTCGCGCTCGGACTCTTGCTCGGAATCGCGCGGCGGGAGGCCGCTCCACCGCGGCCGGCGATCGCCGGTGCCGAGCGCCGGGGGCTCTTGCAACCGTGAGTCAAGGGGTAGCGCACGCGCGCTGGGTGGTGGCGGGAGGCGGCACAGGCGGCCACGTCACTCCCGCCCTCGCCCTGGCTGAGCGTATTCGCGCCCGAGGCGACGTGGTCTTGGTGGTGGGCTCTCAGCGCGGCCTCGAAACCACGCTGGTCCCGGCGGCGGGCTTTGAGCTCGCGGCCTTGCCCTCACGCCAGCTCCTCGGCCAAAACCTTGGCGCGAGGCTGCGCATGGTGCTGGGTCTCCCGGCCGTCGTGCTCGAAGCGGTCCGCACCCTGCGACGCTTCCGGACACAGATCGTCGTGACGGTCGGAGGCTATGCGGCGGCGCCGGTCGCAGCGGCGGCCGCGCTGCTCCGTCTGCCCATCGCCCTCGTCAATACGGACGCGCTGCCCGGTCAGTCCAACCGCCTCGCTGCACGCTTCGCCCATCGCATCTTCGTGGGCTTCGAGGGTGCCGCGGGCGAGTTTGCCCGGGGTGGCGACCCCGATCGCGTGCGCTGTCTCGGCATCCCGCTGCGCCGTGCGCTCGTCGAGGCTTTCGCCAGCGCGCCCGCCCGGCGTGCCCCGGCCCCGCCTTTCCGGCTGCTCGTGTTCGGCGGAAGCCAGGGCGCGCGTCAGCTGAATGACATCATGATCGACGTCGTCCACCGCCTGGACCCGAGCCGGCTCGAGATCTTCCACCAGACGGGGGAGGCGGACCGTGCACGGGTCGCCGAGGCGTACGCTCGCAGCGGAGCGCGGGCGCAGGTTGTGGCCTTCGAGCCCGAGATGGTGCGTCGCTACCGGTGGGCCGACCTGGCGCTGTGTCGCTCGGGCGCCCTCACGGTGGGCGAGCTCGCCCTCGCTGGACTGCCGGCCCTCCTGGTGCCCTACCCGTTTGCCGCTCACGACGAGCAGAGCGCCAACGCCCGGGAGCTGGTTAAGGCGGGCGCCGCGGAACGTCTTGACCCCCGGACACTGACTCCCGAGGGTGTCGCCGATGCCCTGTCACGGCTTTTTGCCGAGCCCGGCCGCCTCTCGCAGATGGGGCTCGCGGCGGCCAAGCTGGCCCGGCCAGAGGCGGCCGAGCGGATCGTGGAGGAATGCGCGGCGCTCGCGGCCGCGCGGGGAGCCGGCCGCGGCGCGAAGCAAGGGGGGGACTGAGCGTGTTCCGTCGGATCCAGCATGTCCACTTCGTCGGGATCGGGGGCATCGGCATGTGCGGTCTTGCCGAGTTGCTGCACAACCAGGGTTACCGGGTGAGCGGCTCCGATCTGCGCGAGGGGCCCACGGTCGCGCGGCTGCGCGCGCTTGGCGTCCCCGTCATCGTCGGGCACGCGAGCGACAACGTGGGCCGGGCGGATGTCGTCGTGTACTCCTCGGCGGTGCGGCCGAGCAACGCGGAACTGCTCGAAGCGGAGCGGCGCAAGATCCCCGTCATCCCCCGGGCGGAAATGCTGGCGGAGATCATGCGCCTGAAACATGGAATCGCGGTGGCGGGAACCCACGGCAAGACCACCACCACGTCGCTCATCGCGCACGTCTTGCACGCGGCGGGCCTCGATCCAACGGCGGTGATCGGCGGCCGCGTGCTCGCTTCGGGCCTCGATCCCACGGGTGCGCGCCTTGGTCGCGGCGAATGCTTGGTGGCGGAGGCCGATGAGAGCGACGGCTCCTTCTTGCGCCTTGCGCCGGTGGTCGCGGTGATCACGAACATCGATCCCGAGCACCTTGACCACTATGAAAGTTACGAAGAGATCCAGCGTGCCTTCGTCTCTTTCGGTAACAGCGTCCCCTTCTGGGGTCTCACCGTGCTCTGTCTCGACCACCCCGGCGTGCAAGCGATCTTGCCGCGCATGACCCGCCGGATCACGACCTACGGATTCGCATCCCAGGCGGATCTGGTGGCCACCGAGGTCGCCGTGGAGGGTTGGGGGATGAGCTTCCGCGTCAGCCTGCGGGGCGAGGAGCTGGGACCGGTGCGCCTGAGGATTCCCGGTCGTCACAACGTCTCCAACGCCCTCGCGACCTTGGCCGTGGCTCTCGAGCTTGACGTGCCCTTTGCCACGGCCGCCCGAGCCCTGGAGAACTTCCTTGGCATCGAACGTCGCTTCCAACCCCGTGGCGAGGCACGTGGAGTCCGCGTCGTGGACGACTACGGCCATCATCCCGCTGAGATCCGCGCGACCTTGGCAGCGGCCCGGGGGCTTCACCGGGGTCGCATCGTGGTCGTGTTCCAGCCGCACCGCTACACGCGCACCCGGGATCTGTTCGACGACTTCGCGACCGCCTTCAACGACGCGGATCTCGTGGTGCTGAGCGAGATCTACCCGGCCGGGGAGGACAAGCTCCCCGGCGTGGAGGCGTCGCTGCTGGTCGAAGCGATCCGCGCCCACGGGCACCGGGATGTTCGCTTTGCGGCAGACCTGGAAGAGCTGCCCGCGCGTCTGGCCCCGGAGCTTTGCCCGGGGGATCTCGTGGTGACGCTCGGGGCCGGCAGTATCTCCGCGGTCGGCCCGCGCATCCTCGCGTGCCTCGAGGAGCGGCCGGCATGATCACCCGCGCGGCACGCAGCGCCCTTGAGGAGGCCCTCGAAGACCGCATCCGATTCGGCGTGCCGCTTGCGAAACACACCTCCTTGAGGATCGGCGGACCCGCGGATGCCCTCGCGGCTCCGGCCGACCGCGCGGAGCTTTCGCGCCTGCTCGCCCTTTGTGCCTTCCACCGCATCCCCCATTGGGTGCTCGGCGCCGGCTTCAACACCCTCGTCTTGGATGGCGGCGCCGACGGAGTCGCCATCCAGCTCTCGCGCTTCCGACGGCTCGAAGAAAGACCCGGCGGTGCCCTGCGCGTGGAGGCCGGCGTCTCCCACGCCCGACTCACACGCTTCTGCGTCGAACGAGGCCTCGCCGGCTTGGAGTTCGGGGCTGGCATCCCGGGCACCGTAGGCGGCTGGACAGCCATGAACGCGGGCATCGGTCAGCGAGAGGTGAAGGACGCGGTGCTGGAGGTCGAGGTCATGAGTCCCACCGGCACGTGGGTAAGGCACCTCTCGCGCGAGACCCTCCGCTTCACCTATCGTGCGCTGCGCGGCCTCGCCCCGGGCTCCGTGATCGTCTCGACGCTCTTCGGCGTTACCCCCTCGACACCGGAGGCTGTGCGGGCCGTGATTGATCCGCAGATGGCGCGGCGGGCCGCGACGCAGCCGCTCGACGTGCCCTCGTGCGGCTCGGTATTCAAGAATCCGCCCGGCGATTTCGCGGGGCGGCTGATCGAGGCGGCAGGACTCAAGGGTCTGCGTGTGGGGGGCGCCGAGATCTCGACCGTGCACGCCAACTTCATCGTGAATCGGGGTGGGGCCCGGGCCGCTGACGTGCTGTCGTTGATCGAGCGCGCCCGCTCGGCCGTGCGCGAAGCCACCGGTCAGACGCTCGAGGTCGAGGTCCGGATCGTGGGTCGGAAAGCATGAAGGATCTGCTCGAAAAACGCGGGCGCCGGGCCTCCCCGCGCGGCGGGTCGGGCACACGAGCGGCGCGCAGCGCGCGCCCGAAAAGGAAGCGCCGGCTCCTCTTTTGGATGCTCCTCGTTCTGGCCGGGCCGGTGGTCGCAGGAGTGGTCGGTGCGCTTGCCCCTGTGCGCCGGGAACTCGATCGAGAGGTCTTCGCGTTGCGCTCGATCTGCGTGCTTGGCGCTGGCCGGCTTACGGCCGAGGAAATCGCCGCGAGAACGGGCCTTGCGGAGGGCACGTCGCTCTTCGAGATCTCCCCGCAGGAGATCGAAAGCCGGCTTCGCACCGACCCTTGGATCCGTGAAGCCTATGTGATGCGCTTTGTGCCGGGGCGCCTTCTCGTGAAGGTGGCGCTCCGGGAGCCCGTGGCCCGTGTCGCAGCGGCTTCGGCCGAGGTCGGAGCGCCGGGGATGTGGGTGGATAGCGAGGGCCGCGCGATCGCGCAGACCGCGGGTGAGCCCTTCCCTCTCCTCCCCGTGATCGTGTCTCCGCGTTTGCCCGTCGTGGGGGAGGTCGTGCCGGCGGTCGCCGCCGCCGCCGCCGCGGTCGGCGCGGTCGCACGTTCGACCTTCGCCACCCCGAGCGCCACCTTTTTCCTCGGACCTGAGAACGATCCGAACAGCATCTCGCTTCAGCTTCCCCAACTCTCCGCCCGGGTGCTCCTCGGAACGGGCGACCTGGACCAGAAGATCACGCGGCTCGCGCTTGTGCTCGCGGGGGACACGATCCCCGCCAGGTCAGCCGCGGAGATCGACCTGCGCTTCGCAGACCGAGCGGTGCTGCGAGGACTGCCGCTCCCGGATGGGACGGCTCACAGCGCGCAAGCGCCCGGAGGGGCGCCTGCGCCACACGACCGCGCGGGCTAGAACCGGCGGTTCTCAAGGGGGGTGAGAAAACCGTGGCACGAAAGGAAGACCTGATCGTCGGACTGGACATCGGCACCACCAAGATCGGCGTGATCGTGGCCGAGCGCACGGAGGCTGGGCTCGACGTCGTCGGGATGGGGACCCATCCCTCGCGGGGACTGCGCAAGGGAGTGGTGGTGGATATCGATGCCACCGTGGCTTCGATCAAAAGCGCCGTCGAAGAGGCGGAGCTAATGGCGGACTGCGAGATCACGTCAGTCTACGCCGGCATCGCCGGCGGACACATTCGCAGCTTCAACTCGCACGGCATTGTGGCCGTGAAAGACCGCGAGGTCCGCGAAAGCGACGTCAAGCGCGTGATCGACGCCGCCAAAGCGGTCGCGATCCCGATGGACCGCGAGGTGATCCATGTCATTCCCCAGGAGTTCATCATCGACGACCAGGAGGGCATCCGCGAACCGCTCGGCATGAGCGGCGTACGCCTTGAGGCGAAGATTCACATCGTGACCGCAGCGGTGACCAGCGCCCAGAACATCGTGAAGTGCGCGAACAAGGCGGGCCTCAACGTGGTCGACATCATCCTCGAGCCGCTCGCGTCCGCCGAGGCTGTCTTGGCGGAGGACGAGCGTGACCTCGGAGTGTGTTTGATCGACATCGGGGGCGGCACGACCGACATCGCTGTATTTGCCGACGGCTCGATCAAGCACACCTCCGTTCTCGGGCTCGGCGGCTACCACATCTCCAACGACATCGCCGTGGGTCTGCGCACGCCCTTCGAAGAGGCCGAGCGGGTCAAGAAGAAATTCGGCGTCGCTGCCGCGCGCTTCTTGCGCACGGACGACGTCATCACCGTGCCGAGCGTGGGGGGGCGGCGTCCCCGCGAAGTCTCGCGAAAGATCCTGTGCGAGATCATCGAGCCCCGGGTCGACGAGATCCTGTCCCTGGCGCGCCAGGAGCTCAGCAAATCCGGCCTCGCGGAGAGAATCCCATCGGGCGTGGTGCTGACGGGCGGCTGCTCCGCCCTCGAAGGCATCACCGAGCTCGCAGAAGAGGTCTTCGAATCGCCGGTGCGGCGCGGCAGTCCGATTCACGTCGGAGGGCTGCAGGACGTCGTGCGCAGCCCCATGTATGCAACCGGTGTCGGACTCGTGCTGTTCGGGTTCTCCCAGACCCGGGTCCATCCGCAGAGCCGCTTCCGGATCCGGGACGAATCGATCTTCGGCCGGGTGAAGCAGCGCATGCGGGAGTGGTTCTTTGGAGAGTTCGAATAGGCGGCAGGGGGACGGCCCGGCGGCGTCCCTCCGCCCGCAAGTTTTCCGCCCAAAACTGCACAAATTCTGCCCAATCATGTTAGATTTCCGAGCGTCAAGCGCTCCGGGGGGGTGAGAGAGATGTCAGACAGCAAGCGAAACGACGGCCAACGCGGCCGGGTGGATCTCCTTGAACTCGAAGCAGGGAGCGACGACGGTGATCTGCTCGAGTTCGAGGGCGCCTCGCGGCTGCAAGCCTGCATCAAGGTGATCGGTGTCGGCGGCGGCGGAGGCAACGCGATCAACACCATGATTGACGGCGGGCTTTCGGGCGTGGAGTTCGTCGCCGCCAATACCGATGCCCAGGCGCTGCAGCACAATCGAGCGCCGATCAAGCTTCAGCTCGGTGCGGAGGCCACGCGCGGCCTGGGCTGCGGCGCGAACCCGGACAAGGGACGCACCGCCGCCCTCGAGGCACGCGAGCGCCTGCGCGACATGCTGATTGGCACCGACATGGTGTTCGTGACGGCCGGGATGGGCGGCGGAACGGGCACGGGGGCTGCCCCGATCGTCGCGGAAGTCGCTCGGGAGGTGGGCGCCCTCACGGTGGCCGTGGTGACCAAGCCCTTCCACTTCGAGGGCCGGGTCCGCCAGAAGCACGCGGAACGCGGTCTCGACGAGCTGCACCGTGTGGTCGACACCCTGATCACGATCCCGAACCATCGGCTGCTCGCCCTGGCGGGCAAGACCACCGCGATGCGCGACGCCTTCAAGCTCGCCGACGACGTGTTGCTAAACGCGGTCAAGGGCATCTCGGACCTGATCACCGTCCACGGTCTCATCAACCTCGACTTCGCCGATGTGCGGACGATCATGAGCGAGATGGGCATGGCGCTCATGGGCACGGGCGTCGGTCGCGGAGAGACCCGCGCCGTCGAGGCCGCGCGCTTTGCAATTTCGAGCCCCTTGCTCGAGGACCTCTCGATCGACGGTGCCCGCGGCGTCTTGATCAACATCACCGGCGGCCCGGACATGACGCTCTTCGAGGTGAATGAGGCCGCGACGCTCGTTCAAGAAGCGGCCCACGAGGAGGCGAACATCATCTTCGGGGCGGTGGTGGACGAGCGGGTCCCCGAGGGCGAGGTGCGGGTCACCGTGATCGCGACCGGCCTCGACGATGGCCGCATGCGACGCGAGCGGGATCGCGACGCCGAGAGCCATGCAGACGAGTTTGCAAACGTGCGACCCCTGCGGCGCGAGCCGGCTCCGCTCGCGGATCCCGTGCCCGCGGCCGCCGAGCGCTATGCCGAACCCGCTCCGACTGCGGCGCCGCCGGCGCGGGCTGCGGCGCCTGAGGCCGAGTGGCCGAAGTCGCCGGAGGACTGGCTCTCGCCCTTCGAGGACGAGCTCGACGTGCCGACGTTCATCCGGCGGGGCACTCCGGAAAAGGGCAAGGCGGAGGACCGGGAGCGCCCGACTTTCCTCCGGCGTTCCGCAGACTAGAGCTCTTGATCGCAGCGAGGGGCTCGGGCAGGCTTGGCGGCCATGCCTGATCCCCTCGTTCGTCTGTCCCGCGAAGAGCTCCAAGGTCGCCAGGCGATCGGCGTCCTCACCTTCGACGACCCCGAGCGGCTGAACGCGATGACCGAAGCCATGGGTGTGGCCTTGGCCGACCACGTCGCGGTGCTGCGGCGTGAGTCGGGGCTCCGCGCCGTGGTTCTGACGGGTGCGGGACGGGCGTTTTCTGCCGGCGGCGACCTCGGCATGATCGGCTCCCGGGCCTCTTCGGGCTCCTCGGATCCCGGCGGCCCACCCCGCCGGGTCAACCGGGACGCGATGCGGGCCTTCTACAAACTCTTTCTCTCCATTCGGGAACTGCCCTGCCCCACCGTGGCCGCGCTCAACGGCGCCGCGATCGGCGCAGGGTTGTGCGTGGCGCTCGCCTGTGATCTGCGTGTGGCTGCGCGGGACGCGAAGCTCGGGCTCAACTTCACGCGCCTCGGAATCCATCCCGGAATGGCGGCCACCTGGACGCTGCCCCGACTCGTGGGCCCGGCCCGGGCGGCGGAGCTGCTTTTCACGGGCAGGATTCTCAACGGAGAAGAAGCGGCGCAGATTGGTCTCATAAACCGCGCCGTTGCTCGCGAAGACGTTCGCAACGAGGCACTGGCATTGGCCCGCGCCTGCGCCACGAGCGCGCCCCGGGCCGTCCGCGGAGTCAAGAGCGCCCTCGCGAGGTCGCTCTCGGTCTCCCTCGAGGATCAGCTGAGCTTCGAGGCGGAACGTCAGGCGGAGTGTTTCGAGAGCCAGGACCTGAAGGAGGGAATCGCCGCCGTGCGCGAGAAACGCGAGCCCGTCTTCGGCGACGAGTGATCGCGGTCACCTTTCCGGGCTTGCTTTCCGCACGTCTGTGCTATCACTCAAGTGTCGCCTTGTTTGGTTCGATGAGCACGAGGGAACTTGGGGGGCCTCGTGAGCCGCGCGCTTCGCAATCAGAGTCTGTGGTTGGTCCTTGGGTACGTTGGGCTGCTGCTTCTGATGGCCCGAGCCTACGCCTAGGCCAGACGCCGGCTCCGCCAGCCATTAGCCCGCAAGGGCCTCGACGGGACCTTGGATCTCCGTCGCATTGAAGAAGTACGGTATCTCGACCCGCGCCGTCGCCACGGCGTCAGATCCATGAACTGCATTGCGCTCGATGTCGGAACCGAAGTCCTTCCGGATCGTCCCGGGATCCGCCTTCGCCGGGTCGGTGGCGCCCATCAGGCGTCGGTTGCGGGCGATGGCTTCGTGGCCTTCGAGCACGCTCACCACCACCGGCCCGGAGGTCATGAACTTGACGAGCGATTCAAAGAAGGGCCGGCTCTTGTGGACGGCGTAGAAGCCGCGCGCCTGCTCTTCGGTGAGACGCATCAGCTTGAGGGCCACGATGCGAAGGCCCTCGGCTTGAAAGCGCCGGAGAATCTCTCCGAAGGTACCTTTTGACACAGCGTCGGGCTTCACAATCGAGAGCGTCCTCTCCATTTGGCTTCCTTTGCCTCCTCTTGTGGTCCTGTGATCCACCCGCCCGGAGGATCGGCGGTGTGCAGCTTTGCGGGAGCGGCCGGGAGGCTAGCCGCGGTGCGGCCCTAAGCCACCTGAAGCACGATCTTCCCAAAGTGGGCACTCGCCTTCATCGCGCGGTGGGCCTCAGCCGCCTCGGCGAGGGGCAGCACCCTGTCCACGACAGGCCGCACGCGGCCCGCGCTGAGGGCAGCGCCGAAGCGCTCCAGGAAGCGTGCGATGAGCGATCCCTTCTCATCGGTGGGCCGGGCACGCAGTGTGGACCCGACGAGATGCAGGCGCCGCATGATGAGCTCACCGAGAGCGATCTCCCCCTTCGCACCTCCCATCAGCCCGATCAGCACGAGGCGGCCTCCGACCGCGAGGGAGGCGAGGTTGTCCGCGAGGTAGGGCGCGCCAATCGAGTCGAGCACCAGATCGACGCCCCGGCCTTCGGTGGCCTTGCGTACCTCGGCGGCGAAGCTGTGCGTTTTGTAGTTCACCGCCAAAGCCGCGCCGAGGGCAAGACAGCGCTCGCACTTGGCCTTGGAGCCGGCGGTCACGAAGACGCGAGCGCCTGCCTCGCGCACGAGGGCGATCGTCGCCGTCCCGATTCCGCTTCCGCCACCGTGGACCAGGACGGCGCCGCCCGGTGGGAGCGCCCCTAGCTCGAAGACATTCAAGAAAACCGTGAGGAAGGCTTCGGGCGTGGCGGCGGCCTCCTCCCACGAGAAGGCATCGGGAACGTGCATGGCGCAAACCGCGGGCACGACGACCTGCTCCGCATAGCCGCCCCCCGCAAGCAGCGCCATGGCCCGCTCGCCCTTGCGCCAGCCGTCGACCTCGGAGCCCACCTCCACGACTTCGCCCGCACACTCGAGACCAAGAATCGGGGAAGCACCCGCGGGCGGTGGGTACAAGCCTTGGCGCTGCAGCAGATCGGCGCGGTTCACCGCCGTCGCCACCACGCGCAGGCGCAG
>Ga0074046_10004765_pt1 | contig 10966 bp, 7 predicted proteins | sample BogForMeECP23OM3_FD_94441 | JGI IMG/M metagenome (GOLD analysis project Ga0074046, IMG submission 94441) | Bog forest soil microbial communities from Calvert Island, British Columbia, Canada - Bog Forest MetaG ECP23OM3 | ecosystem: Environmental > Terrestrial > Soil > Wetlands ...
AAGAGAACTTATTTTGATCTGGCACTTCTTGACTACGAAATGCCTTCGATGTCAGGCTCGCGGCTAGCCCAGGAGATCAAGTTTCTGGTCCCGGATGTTCCCGTGGTGCTGATCTCCGGCCGCTCGACTCTTCCGTCTTCGGAACTGGCATTTGTGGACGCTCACTTCGGCCATGGAACCGCGCTGGACGATCTCCTGTGGGCGATGCGGATTTTGACGCGCCCCAGGGTGGTCACGATGCAGGATCATCTCGCGGTTCATCTTGCGGATCGACGCGCGATGACGCAGTGGGCGGACTCGACATGAGGGGAGGGGGGGAGGCTCCTCGGAACAGCTGCTGGACGGGCCCGAGGCCCGTCCAGCCGGGCGGGGGCCTCCGGCTCTCCACGGGCGCGGCCGTAAGAAAACCCTTTCCTCGGCACCGTCTTACACCCTAAACTAGACCGAAGCAGGCCGAGGGCAGATCCAGCCTTCGAATCCCCGGGGGTTCTGTGCGCGTACTAGTAACGGCTGACACGTTCAGCGGAGTTTGGACTTACTCGCGCGAACTGGTCTCGGGTCTGGTCACCCACGGGGCGCAGGTCACGCTCGTCAGCTTTGGAGAAATTCCACTTCCCCATCAGACGGCTTGGATGGACGGGCTGCACGGGCTCGAATATCATCCCACCGCGTTTCGTCTCGACTGGATGCAGGAAGGTGAGCAGGACTTTGACGCGGCACAAGATTATTTGTGTGCGATTGTCCGCGACACGCGTCCTGATTTTCTGCATTTGAATCAGCTCAGTTTTGGAGCGCTGCCGGTGGCGACGCCGCGACTGGTGGTGGCCCACGGCGACGTGATTACCTGGTGGCTGAGCATCCACGGACACGAACCCGCCCCTTCGGCATGGCTGAAGTGGTATCGCAAGACAATGATCGCAAGCCTGAAGCGGGCCGACGGCGTGGTCACCGCGTCGCGTTGGATGGAGGAGATGCTCGGTCTTGCCTATGGCGACGACTTCGAGGGCCACGTGATTGCGCCGGGACGCAATCCGATTTACTTCAATCCATTTGTGACCAAGGAAGAATCGGTGCTGGCGATCGGACGCCTGTGGGATACGGGAAAGCAGGTGGCATTGCTGACGCAGCATACACATGGCCTGCCGGTATGCATTGTGGGCGCGGATAATCCGATTCCCGCGCCGCCGGTGCCGATCCGCGCCGACGTGCGCGTCTCCACCGGCCAACATGAGATTTCGGTGAAGGGAGCGCAGACCGAATCGCAACTGCGCTCGCTCTACAGCAAGTCGAAGATTTTTGCGGCGACTTCGCAATATGAGCCCACGGGACTGGCGTCGATCGAGGCTGCGTTCTCGCGCTGCGCGCTGGTAGCCAATGACACCGAAGTGTATCGCGAACTGTGGGGCGATGCGGCCTTGTACTTTGAACGCAATAACGCCGAGAGCCTCGGCGTAGTGCTCAGCCAGATGGATGGCGACCGCGAACTGGCACGCCTCTACGGGACCCGCGCCTACAATCGGGCGCGCGAGCGCTTCACGGCGCGGCGGATGGTGGACGACTACCTGCGGCTGTATCGCCGATTGCGCACGGCGAAAGTGGCTGTAGCATAATGCAATAGCGCAACTTATTGCACACTGCACGTTGAATTTTTATCTTCCCTTAACATTTCTGTCATTGTGGCGAAATATATGTTGCCTAAGGTTCTCCCATCTTCCCGCCACGCGGCAGCTCTACGCCTTGCGCCGGGCAATTCCAGGATGGAGAGAACACAGTATGTTTGAACCGAAGCAGCCCTTTGCCAACTTCAGGCGAGTGATGGCATCGTTACTCACGATGACCATTGCCTTGGGACCGACCGTTGCTCCCGCTTTCGCCTCTTCCGCCAAACCGGAAACAAAACAGAAAGTAGTCGCCCACCGACCCGCGACGGCCACTCCGATTCAATACCTGGTCGTGATTTTCAACGAGAACGTTTCCTTCGATCACTACTTCGGAACCTACCCCAATGCGCTGAATCCGCCGTTTGACAATAAGTTCACGGCGAAAGCCAATACGCCGACGGTCAATGGATTGTCGGGCGCTCTGCTCGTTCATAACCCGAACCTGAACCCCGCCAATGGCACGGGCGCGGCCAATCCGTACCGGCTGGATGTGACCCAGGCCGCCACGGCGGACCAGGACCATGACTATACGCCGGAGCAACAGGCGTTCGACTCCGGTTTAATGGACCTGTTTCCGTTGAACACCGGCACCGCCGGACCGCCGCCAGGTGGTGGCGGGATCAACAGTACCAACGGCTTGGTCATGAGTTATTTCGACGGCAATACCGTGACCGCCCTGTGGAACTACGCTCAGAATTTCGTACTGAGCGATAACTCCTACGGATCGACGTTCGGTCCCTCGACGGTCGGGCTGATGAACTTGATGGCAGGGCAAACCAATGGAGTGGTGGCCTACCTGAACGGAACCGGTAGTTTTGTCCCGGACGGGAACGGCGGCTACACGAACATCGACGATCCCGATCCAGTCGGGGACGTTTGCTCCAGTCCGACCCGTAACCAGGCGCAAATGGGTGGGTTGACCATCGGCGACCTGCTGAACAACGCCGGCGTGACCTGGGGCGCGTTCATGGGCGGCTTCAATCTGTCGATCCAGAACCCGAACGGGACGAGCGGCTGCGCCCGGAGCACAAAGTCCAACATCACGGGAGAAACGGAAGAGGATTATATCCCGCACCACTCGCTCACCTCGTATTGGCCTTCAATCGCCAACCTAACGCACGCGCGGCCTTGCGGCGAGGCTTATGGAACCGCCGGTTGCGCCAACCACAACTATGATGTCCTGGATTTCTACACGGCCGTTTCGACTGGTCAACAGCCGGCCGTGAGTTTCATCAAGGCGCAGGCCTATCAGGACGCGCATCCTGGCTACTCAGACCCGATCGACGAACAGGAGTCGGTGGTCAACATCATCAACTTCCTGCAAAATCCGGCGAACAATCCGAACTGGAACAGCACCGCTGTGGTCATCATGTATGACGACTCCGACGGATGGTACGACCATCAGATGGGCCCGATCGTAAACACGTCCAATGGACCGGGCGACGCTTTGACTGCACCCGGCTTCTGCGGAACTCAGGCACCGTCGCTGGCGGGCATTTCAGGCCCATCGGCGCTCGGGCGCTGCGGGTATGGTCCGAGATTGCCGATGCTGGTGATTTCACCGTACGCGAAGGACAACTTCGTGGACCACACGGTGACCGACCAGTCGTCGATCATCCACTTTATCGAAGACAACTGGCTGGGTGGACAACGCATCGGGGGCGGTTCTTTCGACGCGATCGCCAACTCCATCGTCCAGGACTTTGACTTCAGCAAACTCAGAACCAATGGGACGCTGTGCTTGAATCCGATCACTGGCGAGAAACAAAAAGCATCCCTCTGCGGGCTGTGACGCAGAGCTGTATTCGATTTAGCCTGGGCGGGCGTGCGAAAATTGATTCGCATGCCCGCTCTTGTTTTTAAGTTAGTATCTGCAAGCATGCGGTTGCATAAGGGAGGGGGCCGATTTGGGAGTTACACGGCGAGTGTTTTTAGCGCGCGGCGGAATGATGACGATGGCACTGGCCATGCGCCGGGGCATGGGTCACGCGATGTCGCACCCGACCCCACCCAAGTTCCGCACGCAGCTCAATGCAAGTTCGCTCACGCAATTCGTGGACCCGCTGCCGCTGCCAGAGATCGTCCAACCCAGCGGCCATCGGCCAAGCCCGGAGAATCCAGCTTTGCAACTCCCTTACTACCGGGTCGCCATGCGGCAGTTCGAGAGCAAACTGCACCGCGACTTGAAACCAACTCGCCTTTGGGGATACGCATCCAGTTTGCCCGGACCGAGTTTTGAAACGCGCAGCGGTCAGGGCGTGCTCGTGGAGTGGGTCAATGAGCTCCCGCAGACGCATTTCTTGCCCATCGACCACAGTATTCACGGCGCCGAAGCGGACAAGCCCGAGGTGCGGACAGTTGTACATCTGCATGGCGCGAAGGCTCCGCCGGAGAGCGATGGCTATCCTGAGAATTGGTATGTGCCCGGCAAATCGGCAATCTGCCATTACCCCAATCGGCAGGACGCAACCATGCTGTGGTACCACGACCACGCCCTGGGCATTAACCGGCTGAACGTTTTCGCCGGACTCTTTGGCGCATTTTTCGTGCGCGATGAATTTGAGGACTCCCTGAATCTGCCTCGCGGCAAATACGAAATTCCACTGATTATCTGCGACCGGATATTCGATCTCGATGGGCAACTTAACTACCCAGTATCGGCGGACGATGCGAAGTCACCGTGGGTGCCAGAAGTTTTTGGCGACGCCATTGTCGTGAACGGGAAACTTTTCCCTTATCTTGAGGTTGAACCGCGGAAGTATCGCTTCCGCGTGCTCAACGGAGCGAATGGCAGGTTCTTTCATTTGACCTTGTCTGGCGCACAGACGCCGAACGCACCACTGTTGGGCGGTCAAGGCTTTCACCAGATCGGTACCGATCAAGGCCTGCTGTCAGCGCCTGTGCCATCGAAGCTCTTGTCGATCGCGCCCGGCGAGCGCGCCGACCTGATCGTTGATTTTTCGGGGAGCGCGGGAACCAATGTGATCCTCAAGAACGACAACCTGAACGTCATGCAATTTCGCGTGGCGCAGAAGGGACCGCGCGACGAAAGCGTCCTGCCCCAGACTCTCAGGGCAGTTCCCAAAATTCCGGAATCCTCCGCCGTGAAGACTCGCATGCTGAGCCTGGTGGAGATTGACAATCTTGTCCAGCGACCCGTGAAGATGTTATTGAATAACACTCATTGGAGCATGCCGGTAACCGAGAATCCGGTTCTCGACTCGACCGAAATCTGGAGCCTCATCAACACGACGGACGACGCTCATCCCATTCATCTGCATCTGGTCAGGTTTCAGATTCTCGACCGCAGGTCCTTCAGTATCGCCGACTACTGGGTGAAGAATGAGGTCAGATATACCGCTCCAGCCGTGCCTCCGGACGCGAGCGAGTCCGGGTGGAAAGATACCGTGCGCGCCGATCCTGGAATGGTGACGCGGATCATTATTCGATTCGAGGGATTCACCGGACGGTATGTGTGGCACTGCCACATCCTCGAGCACGAAGACAACGAGATGATGCGGCCGTTCGATGTGGTGGCGCGATAGCTCCAGGTTTGGTAACTCAGGTTTGATAACTCCAGTTTTGATAACTCCAGTTTTGATAACTCTAGGTTCCTCGTCTCGATTCTGCCACTCGGCCACGCATCGAACAGCGTGGTCGCATTCACCGAGCCGAGTCCCGTGGCCAGATCGTAGCCGACCGTGGCCGGATACGCGGGTTCGCTCGCCGATGTGGACGTCGAAAGTTCACCGATAATCTGGCTGGCGTTACCGTAGCAATCGTAGGACATTTTGCGCCAGTCTTGGCCGCAGGGGATATCCATGTCGCCGAGCGTGACGTCGTTAAAGATACAGGATGCGGCGGGCAACTTACCGCTGGTTTGACTGGCATTGCACGCTTTCGTGCCCTGCTTGGTGAACTGGTTCGCCGCCAGAACGTAATAAACGTAATTGGCATCTCCCTGCTTGCCGTATTTCTGATCAATCAGCGCTTGAATACCAGCCATCGCCGGCGAAGCAAAGGACGTACCGCCGCCGCCCAGCAGTAGCGCGTCGTTTCTTGCAGTACAGGGAGCGCCCCCCTCGTTCTCATCCGACATGCACTCGACCAGAAAGCTTCCCCACACGCCATCCGCGGCGAACAGTGAGAGGTCGGGCTGGTCGCGTAAACCGTCGTTCGGAATGCCGGGAACACCCGTTTGCCACGAAGGCTTGGGATTGCCCTGGCACGTTCCACTGACCACTCCGCGGATCGACGGCTTCCCGGTAAAGCAGGTGCTCGGCCCACCGCTACCGCTCACAGAATACTTAAATTCCCTACCGAGTTTCGTGTTGCAGAATCCCGACGGCCCATAAGACTGCGTGTAAATTCCCTCCGCCAACGCAGGATCGCTGTAGATAAGCTGGCTCGTGCAACCGTCGTTCCAGGGAATCTCCGGAATATATGACAGCGCGGAAGCCTTCGTCTGAGGATTATTCTTAGCGCTCCAGTAGTCGCTGAGGGGAATGCCGTTAACGTCCTGGTTGTATTGCGCCATGAAATCGGTGCCGCCCACATCGACCGCGTAAGCAGAAGCGGTGTTGTCTCCGCTGTTGATGCCGTAGTGCGAAGTGAAGCCCTCCACGGGGGAGCATTCGTCGGCGCCGGTGTCTCCCTGCGCGATGAAGAACGTCACGCCGAGCGCCGTGGCCGTTTGCGCTTCCCGATTTTCGAGCGCGATTTCGGTTTGGCCAGTGATGGTCTCGCACAAGCCGTAACTGTCGGAAATAATATCCGGTGGCTCGAGCTCCAGCAGATTGAGTATGGCAAGGTCGAGCCCCGAGACGGAGCGGGAAGGAGCGCACGCGGAAAGCTCGATGTTGGCGTCGGGAGCGGCTACACTCGCCCACTCCACATCGAGGGCGGCTTCGATCTCGTCCCCGTTTTGGCCGGGATTCGTGCAGTTGGGATAAATTTGCTTGAAGCTGCCGTCCTTGAAACCATTCAGGTCGAAGGTGTAGCGGAATTGCCGCCAATCGGATTCATGGGCGAGATTGGAGTCTTCGACCAGGGCAATGGTGACGCCTTTGCCAGTGAAGCCACGGTTCCAGAGCGGCAGAACATTGTAGATGGTGTCGAAGTCGTAAGGGCTCACGGTATGGAACGTCTGTCCTTGATACTTCACGTTGAAGTGCGGATGCCACTTCTGAGTGGCGGCATCATAGGACACGGGGCCAAGCTGAATGGCGTGCGGCCTGGGGAAAAAATCGTGCAGTGAAGCAACTCCTTCGACGGCGGGCGCGAGCGCGGCGGGAATCTGAGGATCGCTCATGTTGGCGATGTGTTTTTCTCCGTTCGGCAAAACCAGGTTGTGAATCTCGGTATGGAACGCTTCGCGGATCTGTGCGGCGGTTCCGGCGAAGTCGATGACGAAACCATTCTGGTAGACGCGATTGACCGAAAAGCCATGCAATTCCAGCCAGCGCTGGATGGTTTGCCGATCCTGAGGGGCAAGACCGAAACGCTCGCCCAATTGCTGCGCAGTCAGCCAGCGATGGAATTCGGGTGAATCCTGTTTGTGCATTGCGTCAATCAGCTTCTCGAGGCGCGCTTCGGTTTCCGGCGCGCGCTTGAGTGTGAGCAGCAGATGATCGAAGATCAGGTTGTCCGCGACGGGGCCGCGATCGTTTTGGACGCGCAGTGCGGCAGAAGTCGTGTTTCCGGTGAGCGTTACTAATTGGGACTCGTCAATCGGGCTGGTGATGACAGGTTTGGGGCTGTCGGCTGGAGTCTCGGAGCATGCGGCTCGGGAGATAAGAAACATAGAAGTTAGAACCACGGAAGTTAGAACCACGGAACTCAGAAAGAGAATGGAAGCAGAGCGACGCATAGCGAGAACCTCCGGGCAGTGAGGAATAGGTGGTCCCCGCACGAAGGAGGGAGGAACCACAGGGTGCAATCCGGCAATGCTAGCCGCTTTCGATAAGTGCGGTCAAGACGCAAGAACGTGGGCCAAAGGAACTCTGGGCAACCCCATGCTATACTTTTTAAGCATCTTCCCTGTCAGATTCAGCCTGTAAGATAAGCAGACGGAGGACGGTATCGACAAGCGTTTTATCCGCATGAATGAGCGCATCCGAGCGCGCGAGGTTCGCGTGATCGGTGACGAAGGGGAGCAGATTGGCGTGATGCCTCCCTTCGAGGCGCTGAAGATGGCCCGCGAAAGGAACCTGGATCTGGTGGAGATTTCCCCGACCGCGCAACCTCCGGTTTGCCGCATCATGGATTACGGGAAATTTCTGTACCAGAACGAAAAGCGCGAGCGCGAAGCCAAGAAGAAACAGAAAACGATTACGGTCAAGGAAGTAAAGTTTCGTATTAACGTGGACGATCACGATTACGAAACCAAAAAAAATCATGTGCTGCGTTTCCTCGACGAAGGCGACAAGGTGAAAGCGACCATCTTCTTCCGCGGACGCGAGATGACGCGGCAAAGCCTGGGCCGCCAGATTCTGGAGCGTCTGATCAAGGACGTTGACCAAAAAGGTTTGGTGGAGTTTCGTCCACGTCAGGAAGGCAACACGCTGCACCTGATTCTGGCGCCGAATAAAAAAGAAGGCGGAGCCAAAGAGAAGACGGCGCCTCCTCCGAAGCCTGCACCACCTGCCGCGTCGCGAGGCGGCGCGCAGACAGCGTAGGAAAGCAGCTGTCAGCTCTCAGTTATCAGCCATCAGTAAAATCACATGGTGCGATCGCTGCGAGTGCATGGAACATTGTGCTTCACAAATGCTGAATGATTTAACTGAGACTGACAACTGAGAGCTATTTATGCCTAAACTAAAAACACACAAGGGCGCTGCCAAGCGCTTTAAGAAAACCGGAACGGGTAAGATCCTGCGTCACAAGGCGGGGTTGCGTCACATCCTGTCATCCAAGGCGAAGAAGCGCAAGAAACATCTGGGCCAGCCCACTTTGGTGAGTGACGGAGATTACAAAAAAGCGGCACGAATGATCCCGTACATGTAATGGAGCGACGGGCGTCCGCGCCCGTCCTTAACGAGTATGCAATCACCAGTCTGCGGAGCGAAATGCCCTGCAGCGGCGCGTGAAGAGGTCGGGCTTCAGAAATCCCCATGGGTAGAAGCCTCCTTACCTCCAGCCGCCAGATGAGGTAAAAAAGGAGAACAGCAATGCCTCGTGTAAAACGCGGAACCAAACGCCGCGCCAAGCGCAAAAGGATTCTTGAACGCGCCAGTGGATATTTCCTAACTAAATCCAAACTTTACCGCTCGGCAAAAGAAGCCGTCGAGCGCGGGCTGAAGTTTGCCTACTCCGGACGCAAGCAGAAGAAGCGCCAGTACCGCTCGATCTGGATCGTGCGCATCGGCGCCGCCGCCCGCCTGAATGGACTAAACTACAACCAGTTCATTAGCGGACTGAAGAAAGCCGGCGTCGAACTCGACCGCAAGATTCTCGCCGATTTGGCGGTCAACGATCCCGCAGGATTTGGCAGTCTGGCGGAGCAGGCCAAGAAAGCAAACGCGGCGGCAGCGTAGCCGTCAGCTCTCAGTTGTCAGCTTTCAGTTCACAAGACTTGTCATCGCGAGCCGCTCTTGCGAGGGATCTGCAGTTTTCGCCGCGTCGAGAAACTGCAGATCCCTCGCATCGCTCGGGATGACAACTCTAAGTGGTATTGTTCAATCGATGCCCTACACCGTTCCCAAACTTACGGACTTCTCGGCAGCCGCGCTCGATGGAGCCGCTGAGGAGCTCCGTTCTGCGCTTCTTGCGGAGTCACAAGCAATCCGCAGTGAAGCTGACTGGAAAGCTTTCCGAGACCGGTGGATGGCGCGCAAGAACGGCATCTTGTCTCAAGTTAACGATTTGTGGCTAAAGGCTTCGCCGAAGGATGCGAAGCGCGAGGTTGGCCGCCGAGTCAATGAGATCAGGCTGGATGTGGAAGACAGCGTTCAGAAGGCCGAAGATCTTCAGCTCCAACTTTCAACAGGAATCCCCCTTAACGAGCGTCTCGACATCACCCTCCCCGGCATTCGCCGCCCCCTCGGGGCCGAACATCCCGTCATCAAGACAATGAACGAGATGGTCGGCGTGTTCCGCAATCTGGGCTACTCGGTTGAGGAAGGTCCGGAGATTGAAACTGACTTTTATAACTTCGAGGCGCTGAATTTTCCGCCGAACCATCCCGCGCGCGACACGCAGGACACGCTCTTCATCGCCGGGCAGGAATCGAAACCGCTGCGCGACCGGCTGTTGCTACGCACGCACACTTCGCCGGTTCAGATTCGCACCATGCAAAAAATGAAGCCGCCGGTGCGCGTGGTGTGTCCGGGGAAAGTTCACCGTAACGATGCGCTCGATGCGACCCATTCTCCCATCTTTCATCAGATCGAAGGACTGGCAGTCGACACCAACATCACATTCTGTGATCTGAAGGGCACTCTCGACCACGCCATGAAAGCGATGTTTGGATCGAGCGTGAAGACGCGCTTCTATCCGTCGTTTTTCCCATTTACCGAGCCGAGCGCCGACGTTCAGATCAGTTGCATCTTCTGCGATGGCAAGGGCGTGCGCGACGGCGCTCCCTGCCGCAACTGCAAAGCCAGCGGATGGATCGAGTTGCTCGGTTGCGGCATGGTCGATCCCAATGTGTACGGCTTCGTCGATTACGACGCCACGAAGGTTTCGGGATTCGCTTTCGGCATGGGCGTGGAACGGATCGCGATTCTGAAGTATGGCGTGGATGATATTCAGCTGTTCTTCCAGGGTGACGTGCGGTTTCTGGAGCGGTTTGGATAGAAGGCAGCTACTGGCTACTGGCTGCTGGCTCCTTGCAAGCCTCGTGACGAGAGCGGATCTTGGTTGCTAGAAGCTAGGAGCTAGGAGCTAGAAGCGACAACGATGAAAATTTCTCCTCATTGGCTGCGCGACTTCGTTGAACTTCCGGTCGATTACACTCGGCTGGCGGACGAACTCACGCTCGCGGGCGTTGCCGTTGAAGGTATTTCCGGCGAAGGCGAAAATACCGTCTTCGAGATGGACATCACGACCAACCGTCCCGATGCGATGAATCATTATGGCGTGGCTCGCGAGGCTTCGGCGCTTTATGATCTGCCGCTCAAGCCGATCGAGCCGAAGTTGCCGCCCTCGCAGGGCAAATCCGACGTCACAATTGACATTCTGGAGCCTGAGCTCTGTCCGCGGTTCACGGCGCGTGAAATTCGCGGCGCTACCATCAAGCCCTCGCCCGTGAAAATTGCCGATCGCCTGATGCTGATCGATCAGCGCCCCATCAGCAACGCCGTCGA
>Ga0074046_10004769_pt1 | contig 10964 bp, 9 predicted proteins | sample BogForMeECP23OM3_FD_94441 | JGI IMG/M metagenome (GOLD analysis project Ga0074046, IMG submission 94441) | Bog forest soil microbial communities from Calvert Island, British Columbia, Canada - Bog Forest MetaG ECP23OM3 | ecosystem: Environmental > Terrestrial > Soil > Wetlands ...
CCTCAAGGTCGCCATGGACCCGGTGGCAGCGCTGGATCCGAACAATGTCAAAGTTCTGACCGACAACTCAGGCCGCGCGCTTTACTTCTCTCGCTACCCCATCCCTTACGACCGTGATGGTCAAGGCGGGATTCAGTACTACAAGCACCTGGGCATTTACGCTTACACGCGAGCGGCGCTGTCCCTGTTTCACTCCTTGCCGCAATCCTCGTTGGAGTTAGCTGAGAAGCTGGACCAACTGCGCTTTTTGCAGAATGGCGTGCCGATCATGGTGGCCGAGACGCCGCACGACACGATCGGCGTAGACACCGAGGCCGACCTGCAGCGGGTGAGTGCCTTGTTCGCTGCGGGAGCAATCGAGTAGCTGGCCTAGATGCGAACAGCGAGATCAGCCAGTCCGCCGTGTCACGCCCGCGCAAGCGGGGGTCCATCTGCCCCGGCGGGATTCCCGCTTGCGCGGGAATGACGTGTAGATGTGCAGCAGAAGCTTCGACCTGCTTTCCCATGCGAGAGACGAAAATGAAGCGAACATATTCTGCGAAAGAGCTAGGCATCAATCTGTCCTCGAAAAAGGAGGAAGAGCTATTTGAATGGTTCTTGGCTTGTCTGCTCTTCGGCAAGCCCATTCAACGGCAGGTTGCCGAGCGAGCCTTTCATGCGTTGGTCGCAGCTGGACTAACGAGTCCCGACGCCATCCTCAGCGCCGGGTGGGATGAACTAGTGCGGCTCTTGGATGAGGCGCACTATGTCCGCTATGACTTCTCCACGGCCACCAAGCTCCTCCACGTCTGCAAGGAGCTCGAGGAGCGCTATGGCTCGCTCACCCAGCTTCTCGCCCAATCAAAAACGCCCGCAGAACTTTCCGCCAACTTGCAGGAGTTCAAGTACATTGGTCCAGTAACCGCCCGGATTTTTCTGCGAGACGTGCGTCCCATATGGTACCCGCCGGCCGCATCGGCAAAGAAGAGCAGTGTCGCGTCACACTGAATTCTTTGCGGTCCGCCTTGAATGAGAGTTGATCAAGCGAGGTAGCGCGGACCTGATTTGTAGGTCCGCGGTTCGTTCAGGAATTCGCACTAGAGAGCCGGCTCGGCGTCAAGAAAGAGCGGAGAGGAGGCACTACGTTTTGTGAGCCTTTTCTCGCCGGGCGAGGAACTCTTCCAGGGGTACGGACTTTCCGGCTTTGATTTCAGCGTCCCACTCTTGATGATCGCTTGATCGAAAGGGCGCGCCGAATGGATCGTCACAAGACGAAAAAAGAGGCCGTAACGGCGGCACTCGATGAATACATAAGACGTCGGCGGCAGTTGCGGCTACTGGCACGCTTCGCCACCATTACCTACGACCCGCGGTACGACTACAAGGCTGAGCGGCGGCGCTCAGTGGCTGGCGTTTGACGAACGATACGCTCTTGGGCACACTATAATAAGTATGAGCAAAGCTACGAGGTCGAGCAAGAGCTTTACTATTGATCGTTCCATCCTCGACTATCTTCACCGCACGCGTTCCAACCATTCACGAAGCGAACGCGTGAATGAATTGCTCCGCCGGGCAATCCTCGAGGAGCAGTACGAAGCGCTGGAGAGGGAGGCCGCGGAGTTTTTTGCCGCCACCGGAAAGACGGAACGCGCCGAGTGCAAGGCCTTTGCTGCGGCGAGCCAACGGTCGATTACAAGGGAGAGTAAATGATGGCTCGCTCTCCAACAGGTAACGATCTGAATCTGAACAGGAGTTTTTATGGCAACGAATCCCTCTAAGGTTCCTGCTACCCGCTTGAAGTTGGATGTCCACACTGTGGAAGATGCCACGGTAGTGCGATTGAGCGGCAACCTGACACGCGACGATGTTGCAACATTCAAGGAAAAAGTCAAAGCCCTGATTCCGCACACCAAGCGCCTCGTCCTGGACCTCAGCGAGGTCGGTTACATGGATAGTTCCGGGCTGGGCGGGGTGGTGAGCGTGTACGTCACCGCCAAGAGAGCAGGCTGCGAGCTTCAGTTGATCAACTTGAGCAAGCGCGTCCGCGACCTCCTCGGATTGACCCACATGCTCTCCGTCTTCGAGATTACCGGCCAGTATTTTATCAAGATGGGGTGAAGGAAAGCAGAGGAGACAGGGATGGCGAACGAGAAAAGCTACCACATGACCACGGAGGAGTTTCGCCGGAATGGCCGGGCGGTCATTGACTGGATTGCTGATTATTATGAGCGCATCGAGTCATTCCCGGTGTTGGCTCAATCACAGCCGGGTGAAATCCGTGCCTCGCTCCCGCCGGAACCTCCAGCGAGGGGCGAGTCTTTCGCAGCCCTACTGGGAGATGTTGAAAAGTTGATCCTGCCGGGCATAACGCACTGGCAGTCGCCCAATTTTTTTGCTTTCTTTCCCTGCAACGCTTCAGCTCCCGCGATTCTCGGCGATTTGCTGTCGTCCGGGCTTGGAATTCAGGGCATGCTGTGGGCTACCAGTCCGGCCTGCACCGAACTCGAAACACACGTGCTCGACTGGCTCGTCCGGATGCTGGGCTTGCCGGAGAAATTCCTTTCCACCTCAACGGGCGGAGGGGTTATTCAGGACAGCGCTTCCAGCGCCTCGCTCTGCGCGATTTTAGCAGCCCGCGAGCGCTCCACAGGCTACACCAGCAATAAGCGAGGTTGTCAAGGCGAACTGGTCGCCTACGCCTCTCCCCAGGCTCACTCTTCCATCGAAAAAGCCGTGAGGATCGCCGGACTCGGCGACGAAAACCTGCGCCTCATTGATGTTGACGCTCGATTGGCCATGCGCCCGGATGCCCTGGCGCGGCAAATCGCCGAAGACCGGCGAGCCGGGAAGATTCCCTGCATCATCTGCGCCACCGTGGGGACTACCTCCTCGAACGCTCTCGACCCTTTGCCGGAAATCGGGCGGATCTCGAAGGAGCAAGGCATCTGGCTTCACGTTGATTCTGCCATGTCCGGCACGGCCGCGCTCTGCCCTGAATTCCGGTACATCAACGAGGGGCTGGAGCTGGCGGATAGCTACTGCTTCAATCCTCATAAGTGGATGTTCACGAATTTCGATTGCGACTGCTTCTACGTGGCCAACCGGAAAGCGTTGATCGATACCTTATCGATTCTGCCGGATTACCTCCGCAATAAGGCCACAGAGTCGGGCGCGGTCATCGACTATCGAGACTGGCAGGTGCCGCTGGGGAGACGCTTTCGCTCGTTGAAGCTCTGGTTCGTGATTCGCCACTACGGAGTTGAGGGTTTGCGTTACCACGTTCGCCGCCACGTGGCCTTGGCCCAGGAGTTTGCCTCCTGGGTGCAGCGGGACGGGCGATTTGAGCTGGCCGCCCCCGCTCCATTAAACCTGGTGTGCTTTTGCCACCGCGCGGGCGACGCCTTCAACGAAGCGTTGCTGGATTCCCTCAATCGAAGCGGCGATCTCTACTTGACCCACACCAAGCTGAATGGGCGTTATATCATCCGCTTCTGCGTCGGCCAGACCTATACCGAATCTCGCCACGTGCAACGAGCCTGGGAACGGATTCGCGAAGAAGCCGCGAGGCTGGAAGCGCGCGGGGGGTGGAAGCGGCCGTTCCATAGTAGAAAGCAGAAGGCAGGAAGCGGAAGGCAGGAAGCAGAAAGCGGCGGGCAGAAGGAAAAGGGGCTGTAACTGGATTCGTGGCCCGGATTTCTCACCAGGGCCGGAAGGGCTAGGCTAAAGCCCTGCCCTTCCGGTCCAACTTGCGAGGGTCAGGGTGAGACTATCGTGTGAGTCGGACGACTACCACACGCGGCACATCTTTGGACGCACCATCGGCTGGCCGGGCTTGCAGCCGAATGCCTGCTGGAGCTGAGGCAAGTCGGAAACGATGCCGTTGACGCGGTACTTGCCGGGTGAGTGTGGATTGGTGATGGCGCTCACCCGCAGATTTTCCGGCCTGTCGTTCTCGCAGGCCCACTGGGCGTATCCGATGAAAAACCGCTGGTCGGGAGTGAAGCCATCGATGGGTTTCAGATCCTGTCCCTGCGTCTCTTTTTTCCATGCGATATAAGCGAGCAACGTGCCCCCCAGGTCCGCCACGTCTTCGCCGCTCGTCAGCTTGCTATTGATGTGGATATCGTCCACCACGATGTATTGCGCGTATTGTTCCCGCGCGCAGGCGATGCGCTCGTCGAACCGGGCGGCGTCTTCTTTCGTCCACCAATCGCGAAGATTCCCCTTGGCGTCGAACTGGCGCCCTTCGTCATCAAACCCGTGAGTCAACTCGTGCCCGATCGTCCCCCCGGTGTTGCCATAGTTGGGAGCGTCATCCATCTTGGGATCGAAGAGGGGCGGTTGCAGAACGCCGGCGGGGAAGTTGATGTCATTCATCTGCGCATCGTAATAAGCGTTCACCGTGGGCGGAGTCATTCCCCACTCGCCGCGATCGACGGGTTTGCCGATCTTCGCCAGTTGCCGCTTCGATTCGAAGATGGCGCTGCGGCACACATTGCCGGCGAAATCGCCGCGCACGACCTCGAGCGAACTGTAATCGCGCCACTTGTCGGGATACCCGATCTTGTTGACGATGGAATGCAGCTTTTCCAGCGCCTGCTGTTTGGTTGCCGGCCCCATCCACGGCAAGTTTTTCAGGTCGTCCTCCATGGCCGCTTCGATCTCGCGGGTCATCTTCACGGTCCGGGCTTTGACGTCGGGGCCGAAGGTCCTGGCGACAAATACCTGCCCCAGCGCCTCGCCCAAGTTGCGATCGACAAACCGTACACACCGCTTCCACCGCGGCTCCATCACCGCCACGCCCCGCAGCCGGTGGCTGTAGAAATCAAAATTCTCCTGCTGAAAGTTCATCGAAAGATAAGGAGCCCAGGCGTGTGCCAAGTGCCAGCACAGATAGGTCTTCCAGTTGTCCAGGCTTTCAGTCTGGATCAGCCGGTCGACTTCACGGTAGAACTCCGGTTCGGTCACGTTGAAGATCTGGACGCCCCCGATGCCCAATGCGTCCAGGTAGGCATCCCAGTCGAAGTCCGGCGTTAGAGCTTTTAACTGGACCCGATTCATTTTATGGAACAGGTTGTGGGGCTCGCGTTTCTCGACCCGGGTCAGGGACTTCTGCGCCAGCGCCGTTTCGATCGACATGACGGTTTGTGCTTCGCTTGCAGCCATGCTGGCCGAGTCTCCCAACAACACGAACATCCTCTGCACGTGGGCCACGTACTGGTCGCGAATATGTTGGGACCTAGGATCGGTTTTGGTGTAGTAATCGCGGTCCGGAAGGCCGAGTCCGCCGGCGCGGGCGAAGCCAATGACCTGCGTCGCGTCCGCGAAGTCCTGATCCGAGCCGAAACTGAAAACCGTCCCCCCGCCTCGCTGGGCTGGCTGCTCCAGATGCTCCTGGCCGAGGTAGTTCCCCAACCCCGACTTCGACTTCAGAGCCGCGATCTTTTCCAGGCCTGGTTGCAGGGGAGCAGGGCCGAGCTTCTCGATGGCGGGCTCATCCATGCATGCCTGGAAGAAGTCGCCGATCTTCTGCTCGGAGGGATTGCGAGCGCGGCCCGCGTCGGACGCTTCCTCCAGAATGCCCCACAGGAATTGCTCGTTCTCGTCGGCAAGTTTGGCGTAAACGTTCCATCCTGGCTGGTCGGGGGGAATGGGGTTGTTCTTCATCCAGCCGCCGCAGACGTACTGGTAGAAGTCGCCGCAAGGGTCGGCGGTCCTATCCATCGAGTTGAGATCGAGGCTGGGCGTGTGAGGCAGGGATCGGAGTGGATGTTTTCCGACCTGCCCCTTCGGGCCGCTCGACGGCGAAGTCTGGAGTGTTTCACCGCCAGGGGTGGATTGCGGTTGAGTCTGGGCAAGAACCAGGATGGCCAGCGGGAGCATGCCAAGCCGCAGTGGAGATCGAGTCACGGACCCTCCGTTTTCTTTCTGATCCTCGCGCCACCCCACGAGCTTGTGGCATGGAGCAAGGGACGTGGAATGAGGCGGAGCAGGAATACGATGAACTTGTAGCGCCAGCCGGGCACCACGAACAGCTTGCCTTGCTTGAGGCCCTCGAGGGAAGCGTCCACGACCTGCTCGGCGGGAGTCCACATACTTGCGGGAACCTGGCTGCGGTCGAACCCGATGACGTCGTGAAATTCCGTCAATGTGTATCCGGGGCAGAGCGCCTGAACGCGCACGGGCGAGCGGGCTTGCTTCAATTCCAGGTAAAGCCCTTCGGTGAAACACGCGATCCACGCCTTGGTTGCGTAGTAGCTGAGGCTGCCCGGGCGGCAGATGAACGCCGCCACCGAGGACACGTTGACCACCGCGCCCTTGCCGCGCGCCGTCATCTTGCGGAGCGCTGCGTGGGAGAGGCGCAGGGTGGCCAACACGTGCAGACGGTGCATAGCGTCCTGAATTTCCACCGGCGATTCGTAGAACCGTCCTCTGCTCCCAAACCCGGCGTTGTTGAGCAGGAACTCGAGATGCTCTTCGCGCGCGATACGGTCCTCGACGGCTTTCAGATCGGTGTCGCTGGTAAGGTCGGCGGGCAAAGGCTCGGCCCGCACGCCGTAGCGGTCTGTGAGTTCGGCGGCCAGTTCTTTGAGGCGGTCCACACGCCGGGCCACCAGGAGCAGGTCGTATCCTTGCGCGGCCAGCCGACGGGCATAAGCAGCTCCAATACCGGCTGAGGCCCCCGTCACTAGCGCCAGGGGTCGAATGGTTGTCACAGGTTTCTCCTCCCTTAACCACGCCCTAGCCCACATTTCTCGCCACGGGTCTGGAAGGGCGGGGCTTCAGCCCCGCCGTTACAAGGCCTTCCTGATTATTCCTGTGTCCCGTACCCCGCGCAGTCCCGCAGGCGCAGGACTGCGCGGGGTACGGGACCAACAAAGGGCGGGAGCCGCGATTTCGGCGGGGCTGAAGCCCCGCCCTTCCAGCAGCCCCCTTAAGAGCATCCAAACGTGGTGAGAAATCCGGGCCAGCCCCCTCCTTAAGCAAGGAGGGGGATTTCGACGTCCCCAACCACCCCCTGGCCCCCTCTTTAACCAAGGAGGGGAGTCTATGGTTTTTTCTTCTTAAAGAGCCCAGATATTCCTTGCACAAGGTCCGCAGGTTGCTGCTGACCCGTAGCGCCCTTTCCGCCCGCCAGCGATCCCGTGATCGCGCCCAACCGGCTGCCTGCACCGCCTGTCTTCAGTGTGAACTTGGGATTTTGTAATGTCCCAGCCAGATTGAAGGGGAAAGCCATCTTGCCATTGGCAACAGTTGCGCCTGCAAGGCCTCCCACAATGCTGGTGAGGGCGTTCTGGCTGGCGGCGACTTTCGCCACGCCTTGATAATCGAGGCTGCCCTCGCCGGCCAGAGCAAGGCTCCCGGAGGCGTCCACGTCAACGCCGTTGCCGACGATAGTGGCTTTGGGGGTGTTAATCCGGTTGTTTGCGATAGTGAAATCTATGGCGATGGAGGAGAAGGAGCCAGGATCTCCGGAGGCCGGACCCATCTTCGCAAGCCGGGCCAGATCCAGCAGATTCTTGTTCAACTGCAAAGTGGGCAACTTCCCATTGCGGATAGTCATTTGCCCGGAGCCGCGAATTCCCGCCAGAGGGTCGGGTGAGTGGCTCACTTCGCCGTCAAGTTTCACAATTCCCTTGAGCGTGCCAGTCATTTTCCCACGGGCATCCGGAAATGCATCCAGCAACTTCGCCACATTCACGCTGTCCAGTTTCGCATCGGTGTTGTAATGGGGGTTCTGGCCCGCCATCGAGAAGGAGAGGTTCCCGACGACATGGCCGTCGTAACATTTGAAGTCCAGGCCGTCAAGGAAGGCTTGCTTGGGGAAAAGACGGAGTTTGGTTTTAACATTAGTCACAACCAGATTCATGATAAGCAAAGAGTCCATCTTGATCGTTCCCTCCGCCACCACCTTGCCACTCTGGTCGGCGGCGTAGGCGACAGAGGCAAGCCAACCAGCTTCAGAAGCCGCCTGGGATTCACCCGGGACGGCATCGGGCTGGACTGAGGCAGATTCAGAGAAGGCGTTGAGATCGACCTGTCGCAGTTGGCTCGAAACGCCCTGCGCTTCAAAGAAAATCGGGCCCGAACTCCCGGAGGGCAAAAGGGTCGCGACACTTATCTTGCCCTTGGTGATCTTGACGTTGGAGATGGCTCCCAGCGTAAACAAGGGTTTTTGCCCCGACGGGTCAGGGGCGGCATTGGCTGAAGAAGGCTTACTCTCGAAGTTCCAGTTACCCTTGACGTCGGAAAGCAGGTTGATTTCAGGCGTCTCCAGGTCCAGCGATTTGATGGCCACCTGGTGATCCCAAAGCCCACCGGCGTCAATCACGGCGTAAATCCGTTGAGCCTTCACGAAATAGCCCTGGGGAAATCCCGAGGGATTTCTCAGAGCGAATTCGTCTACGCGGATGGAGAGGCTTGGAAAGACGGTGAGAGCGAGATGCCCAATCTCGGCGGGCTTCCCCGTCTGCTTTTCGATGAGCAATTCGGCCTGCGCGCGATAGCGGTTCACATCGACAAACAGGGGAACTATGACCGCAAGGGCAACAAGTACGAGGACCAGCCCGATCAGGATTCCAAGGATGATCTTCTTGCGTTTAGACACGGAATTCCCTCCTTGCTTGCCAAGGCCGATGCGCCACCCGGGCCCTCTTCAATCTCGATAAGAGCGCGAAATCACTCCTCGCCTGACGTTGGAAATGGATGCAGCATCCTGTGATTTTACATCAAGCCTCTCTATTGCGGTGTGGCTGGAGATACCTTCGTCGGCGCCGAAGCTGTCTTCGCCTTTTCCTCGACCGTTACGCGGCTCAACTTGGCAGTGTAATAATCAAAAAAGGATTTGTTCGGTGGCGCCGCCTGAACCGTCTCAACAAACTCCTTAAGGTCCGTGCGCTTGATGATCGTGCGAAAGAGCCATCCCGGCGGAGGCTGCTCGCCTCCTTCCGGATTGATGTGTGTTTCCGCCCCTTCGACAGTCACCCGGTATCGCGTGATGAACCCGGTGCTGGAAAACGTGCACAGCAAGAAGCCATCTATTCCCCGGTCCGAGGTGAGGACGCCCATCCACGATTCTTTCATGGCCGGGGAAGTTTTGGTCGCCTGGAAAGATGCTTCGCCGCGTAGGAGCATGACTCGGTTATCCAGTTCATAGCTGACGGACAACCGGATTTCGCCTGGGGCTCTCCGGTCAGTGGTGCTTCCGGTCCATTCCCCCACCAGCCAGTCTAGTTCGGAGAAGTCTGGTTTCGGCGGCAGCGGGATTTGGTAGGTAGTGGGCGGTTTCTCCTTGGCGGCAAGGGGGGCGGCTCCGACGAAGTAAGCGAGTGCAAGAATGATAGCTGTCATCGCGTCTTGGCAATTATACTGAAACATGCATTAATGCGTGGCACAAGTTTGCCGGGCACAGGGTCGTGGGTCAATTTGATGCTGTAGCGGTGGTCCCGCAAGGCGGGGTCGCCAAATGGCGGCGTAAAGCCGCCTCTACTTGCTTCCCACCAAACGGAGGCGTCCTGTAAAAGCTCTGCGCTGCCCTCCTGCGAAAGCGAAGGGAGTGACAAGGGTGTTGACCGCATTGGGATTGTTGTGGTTGGTGGCATTGATGGCGCTCGCGCGGAGAGCCCACGTCTGGCCGTGGAACCGGAACCGCTTTTCCAGGCCAACGTCCACGTCTAAATAGTTGCGGAAGCGGAATTGGCCTGGCGTGCCGATGAGTTGCTGCTGTTCATTCACGTCATCGAACGGGAAGCCCGACCGATATTCCAACCGATAAGTCAGGAACAAGCCCCAAAGCGGAACGGGCGACCGCCCCCAGGAGATCAAGCGGTTCGGGGCATCCCACAAGAGCGGGCCTGGCGCCTGGGGAACACAATAAGGAGTTACGAGAGAGTAATCCAGGGCTTCGTTGCTGCGGGCGCTGGAGCGGGTATAATCCCCATATATCTCGGCCTTGTTTTTAAAGACATGGCGAGCCCAAACCTCACCGGAACGATAGCGGTCGTGCCGGTGGTCTTGAAACAGAAACACGCCTCCCAGGGAAGCGGGTTGGATATCTTCATAAGCGAATCCAGCGCCTTCCACACGGCGCAAGAGAGTAACGCCCGCGAAGGTATTGGACCCCAGCTTTTGTTCCCACTCGATGCTGCTTGTATTGAAGCGCGGCTGCTGAAGGCCACCGGAGGGCAACAAGAATCGCGTAATCGCAGGGCCCAGGACCGGCGTGGTCCCGGTCTGGTCATAAAGGGTGTCAGCCCGCTCTTGATCTAGTCCGGCGCCCCAAAGGGCCATGTTGATCGGCCGGTAGTAGATTCCCCAGCCTACTGAGATTTTGGTCCGATCATCACGAAAGGGTAGGAGATTGGCTGCCAACCGCGGGCCGAGCACTGTCTTTCCCACCAAGGTATCCCAATCCGCTCTCCCTCCGATCGCTATGACCAGAGGCCGAAGGACTCGCCAGGAATCTTGTAGGTAAAATCCCAACTGCGTATTGGTGACGCGATAATAGGGCGTTCCGCTAAATGTGGTGCGAAGCAGCAAGGTGTTGTCGGCGCGGAGCGTCTCAATCGGATTGCGCACCGCCCCTTGAGAAAAAGCCAGTCCATCGACGTTGAAGCCCGCCTTTACCTCGTGGGCGCCGTGCCAGTGAAGGGAGGAAAGATTCAATTGACCGATAGACTGCAGGCGGTGGCTGCGCTGTTGGAATCCCTCGAAGTAATTACCTGATGCGGTGAGAGGCTGGATGACGTACGGCTCGGAGCCGAGCGGGGCGAGATGGCCCGTGTTATCGTCCGTGGCCACACCGAGTTCAAACATGTTCCTGCCAAAGAAAACTTGGTCCTTGGCGGAGACAAAGGTGCGCCGGGCGCGCCAATCGGTGGTCGTGGAAAGGGGAGTAAACAGGCTGAGACCAAGATGGGAATCCGCCGTCACGTTGTAGAGGAAGTTTCCTTGAAGAATGTTGGTTGGTGTCAGGTTCATCTGGA
>Ga0074046_10004770_pt1 | contig 10963 bp, 12 predicted proteins | sample BogForMeECP23OM3_FD_94441 | JGI IMG/M metagenome (GOLD analysis project Ga0074046, IMG submission 94441) | Bog forest soil microbial communities from Calvert Island, British Columbia, Canada - Bog Forest MetaG ECP23OM3 | ecosystem: Environmental > Terrestrial > Soil > Wetlands ...
CGATCATCTTCGCGATGGCCAACCCCGATCCGGAGATCACCCCGGAAGAGGTGCGCGCGGTGCGTTCGGACGCGATCATCGCCACGGGGCGTTCCGACTATCCCAACCAGGTCAACAACGTGCTCGGTTTCCCCTACATCTTTCGCGGCGCCCTCGACGTCCGCGCATCGACGATCAACGAGGCGATGAAGATCGCCGCGGCCGAAGCCCTGGCCCGGCTCGCCCGTGAGGACGTGCCGGACGAAGTCGCCGCCGCCTATTCCGGCGAGCGCCTGACCTATGGACCCGACTACATCATCCCGGCACCATTCGACCCGCGGCTGATCTGGGCGGTGCCCTCGGCCGTCGCCAAGGCAGCGATGGATTCGGGCGTCGCGCGCAAGCCCATTCTCGACATGGAGGCTTACAAGCGCGCGTTGCGCGCCCGGCTCGACCCGACCGCCGCCGGGCTCGAGCAGATCTTCGAGCGGGTGCGCGCCGAGCCGAAACGCGTCGTTTTCGCCGAGGGCGAGGAGGAAAAGACGATCCGCGCGGCACTCTTGTTCAGGGAGAGCGGTTTCGGCACGCCGGTGCTGGTCGGCCGCGAGGAACGCATCCGATCAACGATGGCGGCGATGGGGCTCAGCTCGCCCGAGGGTCTCGAGATCCACAATGCGCGGCTGTCGCAGCACAACAAGCGCTACACCGATCTTCTCTATGCGCGCCAACAGCGCCAGGGGATGCTCTACCGCGACTGCCAGCGCCTGGTGAACCAGGATCGCAACGTCTTCGCCGCCTGCATGGTCGCCTGCGCCGACGCCGACGCGATGGTGACGGGGGTGACCCGCAACTCGTTCGATGTCTTGGACGAGGTCTCGCGGGTGATCGCGGTAAAACCCGACGGCGTGCTGTTTGGCCTGACCGTGCTGCTCGCCCGCGAGCACACCGTTCTGATTGCCGACACCCTCGTCCACGAGATGCCGAGTTCGGCGCAGCTCGCCGACATTGCGATCCAGGCGGCGGCCAAGGCGCACCAGCTGGGGCTCGAGCCGCGGGTGGCGCTGTTGTCCTACTCGAATTTCGGCAATCCGATGGGCAAGGAGGTGGAACGCGTGCGCGAGGCGGTGGCGCTGCTCGATCAGGGCCGTGTCGGTTTCGAATTTGACGGCGAGATGAGCGCCGATGTGGCCCTCGACGAGGGGCTGATGCGGCGGCTCTACCCGTTCTGCCGCCTCACCGGTCCGGCCAACATTTTGGTCATGCCCGAACTGCACAGCGCCAACATCGCGGCCAAGCTGTTGCCGCAGCTCGGCGGGGGGACGGTCGTCGGCCCCTTGCTGCTCGGCCTCTCACACCCGGTTCAGATCGTCAACATGGGCGCCACGGTGTCGGACCTCGTCAATCTCGCCGCTCTTTCGGCGCACGACGCGATCCACTGATTGGCAGAAGCGGGCCCCCACCCTACCGCTGACGCGGGGCCCCTGGCGCGTCGCAGACGCGCTATCCGGCAGGCGCGCGCACGCGCGCGCCGAGAGGGGCCCCGTCGACACGGGGGAGGGCCGGGGTGGGGGCGTATCGTCTTGCTCGCCCTGGGCGCGTCCGCGCCCGCACTGGTCGTGCTCGCCGCACTTGCCGGCTTGGGGATTCTCGGCGTAGGTCCGGCGCTGATCGCCGGCGCCGCGACCCTCGTCCCCACCGGGCTCATTGTCGGCCGCTCGGTGATCGATCTGGCGATAATGCGAGACGCGGTCGATGCCCTCGCTGCGGATGACAAGGCGATGGACGCTGCGTCGCGGCCGAGGCTGGCTCCGCCCGCGGGTGAGCTATGGCTCGCGGTCGTCAGGCTGACGCGGACCTGGCGCGAGCGCGTCCGCACCGCCGAGTCGCGGGTCGCCGCCGCAGAGGCGGTCATCGCCGCCGTCCCCGATCCGCTGATCCTGCTCGACGATAGGCGGCAGATCGTCCGAGCCAATGCGCAAGCGGCATCTTTTGTCGGCGCTGTGACGGAGTCGCGCGACCTCGCCGCCGCGTTGCGCAATCCCGCGGTGCTGGCGGCGGCAGATGCGGTGCTGCACGGCGAAGCGGCACGGATCGTCGATTTTACGATCACGGTTCCGGTCGAGCGGCAGCTGCGCGCCCGTTTCGCCCGCATCGACCGTCCCTCGCTGGACGGTGCGGTCGTGGTGCTGGGCCTGCACGACATCACCCAGCTGAAACGCGCCGAGCAGATGCGCGCAGACTTCATTGCCAATGCGAGCCACGAGCTGCGCACGCCGCTCACCACCTTGACCGGTTTTATCGAAACCCTGCGCGGACCGGCGCGCGAGGATGCCGAGGCCCGCGAGCGGTTTCTCGCGATCATGCACGAGGAGGCCGCCCGCATGATCCGGCTCGTCGAGGACCTGTTGTCGCTGTCCCGTATCGAGCTCAACGAGCATGTGATGCCGCAGGACCGCGTCGCGCTGGCGCCGCTGCTGACTTACCTGGCCGACACGCTGGAGCTGCGCGCCGGCGTGCGCGGCATGCGCATTCTGTTGGACCTGCCGCCCGGTCTGCCCGACTTGCTGGGCGACGGCGACGAGCTCGCTCAGGTTTTCCAGAACCTTGTCGACAACGCGATCAAATATGGCCGTGCGGGCAGCGAGATCATGGTGGCCGCCGCGACCGAGGTCCGCCCCTCCTACAGCAGCGATGCCGGGGAGAGCGCGTTTGTTTCGGTGGCCGTACGCGACCACGGCGAGGGCATCGCGCGCGAGCACCTCCCGCGTCTGACCGAGCGCTTCTACCGCGTCGACACCGCGCGCTCGCGCGAGATGGGCGGGACCGGGCTCGGGCTAGCGATCGTCAAGCACATCCTGAACCGTCACCGCGGCTTTCTCGAAATCGACAGCACCCCCGGGACGGGCTCGGCGTTCACCGTCTTCCTGCGCCCGCACCCCGCCGCACCATCGGAACCGTGCTCGGGAGGCGCGCCTTAGAACCGCATCAGCCTCATTTTCCGGCGTCCTCCCCTCCCACGCCTCGCGTCCTTCCTTGATCGCGAGCCAGAGAACCCCGAGCGAGGTGACGGAATCTGTGGGCCGCGATGCCCGAGCCGACGGCAATGATGGCCTCGGCCGTCATCCATGCGACCGTAAACCATTCGAGGCGAAACGCCTCTCCGATCAGCGCTACCCGGCCGACCTCGTGAACCGGCGCCCGCAACCCTCGCTCAGTCTTCCGAAGAAGGGCGGCGCAGCATCGGCAACGCCAAAGCGAGGCCCGCCAGCTGTGCGAGGATGAACCCCGGCGCATCGACCGGCCGGATGCCGGCGAAGGTTTCGGTGAGCGCGCGCGCCACGGTCGCCGCCGGATTGGCGAAGGAGGTCGAGGCGGTGAACCAGTAGGCGCCGGTGATGTAGGCCCCGACGGCAAAGGCCGTCACCGGCTCGCGATGGGCGCGGCATCCCCAAATTACCGAGAGCAGCCCGAAGGTGGCGATCACCTCGGCGACCCATTGCGGCATCCCCGTACGCGCGTGCTGCGAGAGCTGCCAGATTGGCAGATCGAACATGATATGCGCCAGCCACACGCCGAGGACGGCGCCCACGACCTGAGCGGCGATGTAGGCCGGCACCGCGTGCCAGCGCAGACCTTCGGTCGCCGCAGCGGCCAATGTCACGACGGGGTTCATGTGCGCGCCCGATTGTGGCCCGAAGGCAAGGATCAGGGCCACGAGCGCGCCGCCCGTGGCGATCGCGTTGGCGAGCAGGGCGAGGCCGACATTTCCGCCGCACAGCCGCTCGGCCATGATGCCCGACCCGACCACGGCGATCAGCAGAAAGGCCGTCGCGACCAGTTCGATGAAAGCCTCATGGACCAGCGAGCGGCTCAGCGCATGCCGCCGTGCTGTCGTCGCAACCGATGTCACGGTGTCGGGTCCCCGGAGGTGACGACGCGGAGATGGCCGATCTCGTCGACTTTGCGCTTGACCGCCAGGCGATCGAGGGCGTCGAGCCGCAAGCTGGTAAAGAGCTTGATGCGGGTTTCGAGCGCCTGAAAGGCATAACGGAAGGCCCGGCTTTTGTCTGCTTCCGTGCCCTCGACAGCACCGGGGTCCGGCACGCCCCAATGGGCGGTCACCGGGTTGCCCGGCCAGACCGGGCATACTTCGTTCGCGGCCTGATCGCAGACGGTGAAGACGAAATTCATCTGCGGCGCCCCGGGTTTGGCAAATTCGTCCCAGCTCTTGCTGCGCAGCCCGCACGTATCGAGATGGGCCTTTTCCAGGAGGTCGAGCGCCAGGGGGTGCACCTCGCCCTTCGGAAAGCTGCCGGCGCTGGACGCCTGGAACCGTCCTCGATCAGCGCTTCAGCGATGATGCTCCGTGCCGAATTGCCGGTGCAGAGGAAGAGAACATTGTAGGTTTTCGCGATCACGCACCGCTCCTAAGCGGCGCAACAGGACGGAGCGCAGCAGGCGGCGGGAGCTGGCTCCGCCGCGAGTTCCGCGAATGGCGGTTCGCACTCGCATGCGGCTCGCTCTTCCTGGAGCTTGGCGAGTGACCCCTCGCCGTAGACCGTGGCCTCGCCGCAGGTGAAGAAGGTTTCCCACGGCACCCCTTGCGGGTCGGCGATCCACTGCTTGTCGGACCGCGCATAGCAGCAGGTGGTGGCCTTAGTCTCAACGATCGGCCGTTCGGCCCGGCTCATCCGGTCATAAACCTCGGCGATCTCGGCCTCGTCTTCGACCTGGATCCCCAGATGCGAGATGCCGATGACGCCGCCCTCACGGCTGCTGATCGCAAAATTGACCCGGGGATCGTCCAGCATCCACTTCGCATAATCGTCCTTGAGGACGTTCGGCTCGGGTGCGAACAAGGTCGAGTAGAACCGGATCGATAGAGCCAGATCGTCAACCGACACGTGGACGTGCAGGCGCTTCATCATCCTCTCGTTCGGCAAATGTGTCGGCGGGGTTGCAGACCGGCGGGCATATTGCGGTGCCGCGGCCGCAGCAATTCTCGGTCAGGTAGGCCATCAGCTCGTTCATCGCGCCGTATTCGGCGGAATAGATCAGCTGCCGACTCAACCGCCGCTGGGTGATCAGGCTGGCATGCACGAGCTGCTGGAGGTGAAAGGACAGCGACGAGGGCATCACGCCGAGCTTCTCGGCGATCACGCCGGCCGGCAGCCCCTCGGGACCGCGGGCCACGAGCAGTCGGAACAGCTCGATCCTGGTCTCCTGAGCAAGGGCGCCGAGCGCCGCGATCGCGCGTTTTTGGTCCATCGGTCCGTCACAAAAATTTTATGTTTCGACGATAATCGAATCTATTGACTCGATCGAAGCTTGTCAAGCACATTTTGCAAAGTATCGAAATTAGGGTTCGACACATCGCCGAAGGAGCGATCATGAACACGACCGAGGTCAAGGAGATGGTCCGCAACAGGTACGGCAGCATCGCTGTCGGCGACGCGGGATGTTGCGGCCCCGCCGACACGGCGCAGGAAACGTCCCGCAGCATGGGCTATTCCGAAGCGGAGCTGGCCTCCTTGCCGGAGGGCGCCGACCTCGGGCTCGGTTGCGGCAACCCGCAAGCGCTCGCGGCGATGCGCCCCGGTGAAGTGGTCGTCGATCTCGGCAGCGGTGCAGGGATCGACTGCTTCCTGGCAGCCCGACAAGTCGGCCCGGCCGGGCGGGTGAGGCGTCGACGTGACGCATGAGATGCTGACCAAGGCACGCGCGAATGCCGAGCAGGTCGGCGCCGCGAATGTCGAGTTTCGTCTCGGCGAGATCGAGCACTTGCCGATCGGCGACAACACGGCCGACGTGGTGATCTCGAATTGCGTGATCAACCTCGTTCCTGACAAAGAGCAGGTCTAGGTCTATCGCGAGGCGTTCCGCGTGCTCAAACCAGGCGGTCGCCTTGCCATCGCCGATGTGGTCAACACCGCACCGTTGCCGCCCGATCTCGCCGTCGACCCCGCGCTACTGTGCGGGTGCGTAGCGGGTGCTGCCACGGCGCGCCAGATCGAAGATTGGCTCGCGTCGGCCGGCTTCATCGATGTTCGGATCACCGTCAAGGCGGGAAGCCGCGATCTCGTCGCGACCTGGGCGCCCGGCCACGGCATCGAAAACTACGTCGCCTCCGCGAACATCGAAGGCTGCAAGCGGTCATAAAAGTGCAATAAAAACGTCACATAAATTAATCAATGCGCGGTTAATAGGATCGCGGCCCTCCGGGTCCGCCTACCTAGCTGCCGATGGAGCAGACCATGAACGCTTTCCGAACCGCTTTTCTTGGGGTGGCCGCCGCCGCGGCGATTGGATTGGGAGTACAGGCGGCCGAGATTTCCGGTGCCGGTGCCACCTTCCCCTATCCGATCTATGCGAAATGGGCCGAGGCCTATGCGGCGAAGACCGGATTGAAGATGAACTATCAGTCGATCGGTTCGGGCGGCGGGATCGCCCAGATCAACGCAAGGACCGTCGATTTCGGCGCTTCGGACATGCCGCTGAAGCCGGCGGATCTCGACAAGGCGGGTCTGATGCAATTCCCGCCGGTCATCGGCGGCGAGGTCATGGTGGTGAACCTTCCCGGCATTCAAGCGGGGCAAATGACGCTCGACGGCCCGACGATCGCCGACATCTATTTGGGCAAGATCACCAAATGGAATGACCCTGCCATCGCCAAGCTCAATCCCGGTCTGAAATTGCCCGACACCGCCATCGCGGTGGTCCATCGTTCCGACGGCTCCGGAACCACCTTTATCTTTGCCAACTATCTGTCGAAGGTCAGCCCGGAATGGAAGGACAAGGTGGGCGAGGGCACCTCTGTCGAATGGCCGGTCGGGCTCGGCGGTAAGGGCAATGAGGGCGTCGCGGCGCTGGTCTCACGCACAGCGGGGGCGATCGGCTATGTCGAATACGCTTATGCGTTGCAGAATAAGATGGTTCACGCCAAGCTGGTAAATCATGACGGCGTGACTTTGGAGCCGGGGAGCAAGGTCTTTCAGGCGGCCGCGGCCAATGCGGATTGGAAGAGCGCCCCGGGTTTCTATCTCATCCTGACCGATCAAACGGGCAAGGAGAGTTGGCCGATTACCGGCGCGACGTTCATCTTGATGCACAAGAAGCAGGATAATCCGGAGAAGGCGAAAGAGGTCCTCAACTTCTTCGATTGGGCTTATAAGAACGGCGGGCAGCTGGCGGAATCGCTCGACTACATCCCGATGCCGCCGAACACGGTGGCGATCTTCGAAGATAGCTGGAAGCAGATTGTCGGCCCCGATGGCAAGCCAGTCTGGGACGGGCACGCATCCTGATGCGGGCGGACACCGGGAGGCCTCGAAGCCTCCCGATCCTTCGTGACCCTTCAAGAGCAGACCGTGCCAGCTGACATCACGGTCGTTGAACGCATAGCGGAGCGTGGCGGACGCGCGGGCTCGATCGGCGACGTCGTGTTCCGCGCACTGACGTTTCTGTTTGCTCTCCTCGTTCTGCTGATCCTCGGCGGGGTCATCGTCGCGCTGATCGAGGGAGCGTGGCCGGCGTTGCGGACTTTTGGCTTTTCGTTTGTTGTTACCGAAGTCTGGAACCCGGTGACCGAGAAGTTCGGGGCGCTGGCGCCGATTTACGGGACGCTCGTCACATCGGCCATCGCGATGCTGGTCGGCATCCCGGTTGCGTTCGGGGTGGCGGTGTTCATCACCGAGATTTGCCCGCTCTGGTTGAAACGGCCGCTCGCGACGATGATCGAGCTACTGGCCGCGATCCCCAGCATCATCTACGGCATTTGGGGTCTTTTCGTATTCGCGCCCTTTGTCCAGCAATATATCCAGCCGGCGATCATCGACACGCTCGGGCAGGTGCCGGGGATCGGCGCGCTGTTCGCGGGCCCGCCACTCGGCATCGGCGTGCTGACCGCCGGCTTCATCCTGGCGATCATGGTGCTGCCATTTATTTCGTCGATCATGCGCGACGTCTTCGAGACCGTGCCGCCGATGCTGAAGGAGAGCGCCTACGGTCTCGGCGCCACGCGCGGCGAGGTCGTCTGGCAGGTCGTCCTGCCCTATACGCGCATCGGCGTCGTTGGGGGCATCATGCTCGGCCTCGGTCGCGCGCTCGGTGAGACGATGGCGGTCACTTTTGTCATCGGCAACGCGCACCGCATCAGCGCCTCGATCCTGCAGCCGGGAACCACGATCTCGGCGTCGCTGGCGAACGAATTCACCGAGGCCTTCGGCGATCTCTATCGGTCGTCACTGATCGCGTTGGGTTTCATTCTGTTCATCATTACTTTCATCGTGCTGGCGATCGCGAAGCTGATGCTGCTGGAGCTGCAGAAGCGGGCAGGAAGCTGAGCCGATGAACATCTATACCCGGCGCCGCATTGCTAACAGTGTGGTCATGACCTTGTCGGTCGCGGCGACGGCGTTCGGATTGTTGTGGCTGGTGCTCGTGCTGTGGACCTTACTGGAGAATGGGGTCGCCGCGATCACTCCCGCGCTGTTCAGCCAGATGACCCCGCCGCCCGGCAGCGCGGGCGGGCTGTTGAATGCCATTTTCGGCAGCGTGGTGATGACCCTGATCGCCACCCTTATCGGGACCCCGACCGGCATCCTCGCGGGCACTTTCCTCGCGGAATACAGCCGGGGCAGCCGCTTTGGCGAGGTCGTGCGTTTTATCAACGACATCCTGCTGAGCGCGCCGTCGATCATCGTCGGGCTGTTTGTCTACGAGATCGTGGTCGTCCCGATGGGGCATTTCTCGGCCTGGGCGGGGGCGGTGGCGCTGGCGATCATCGTCATCCCGGTCGTCGTGCGGACGACCGAGGACATGCTGAACCTGGTGCCGAACGCGTTGCGCGAGGCCGCGTCGGCACTGGGGTCGCCGAAGTGGAAAGTGATCGTCATGGTCTCCTACCGCGCGGCGATCCAAGGCATGGTGACCGGCATCATGCTCGCCGTCGCGCGGATTGCCGGCGAGACGGCGCCGCTGCTCTTCACCGCGCTCAACAACCAGTTTTGGAGCACCGACCTGAACGCGCCGATGGCCAATCTACCGGTCGTCATTTTTCAGTTCGCGATGAGCCCTTACGCCGACTGGCAGACGCTCGCCTGGGGCGGAGCGTTGTTGATCACGCTTACCGTGCTGTTCCTCAACATCGGCGCCCGGGCTCTCGCCTCATGGAGCACGTTCAAACAATGAGCCAAACCCAGACTGCTGTACGGCTTGTCATGCCGATCGCCCCGTCCGCCCCCGACGTCCGAGATCCAAAGTCGATGCCAAAGCAAAAAGCCGTGATCCGTAACGTCGACTTCTTTTATGACAGATTCCAGGCGTTGAAGAACATCAACCTGCCGCTGCACGACAAGCGTGTGACGGCGTTCATCGGCCCGTCCGGCTGTGGCAAGTCGACCTTGCTGCGAATTCTGAACCGGATTTACGAGCTCTATCCCGGGCAGCGAGCGACTGGCGAGGTCCTGGTCGACGGCGAAAACATCCTGGCGCCGGGACTGGACCTCAATCTTCTGCGCGCGAGAATCGGCATGGTCTTTCAAAGGCCGACGCCGTTTCCGATGTCGATACACGACAACATCGCGTTCGGCATCCGCCTCTATGAACGGCTGCCGCGATCCGAGCTCGACGACCGGGTCGAATCGGCATTGCGCCGGGCCGCACTCTGGGACGAGGTCAAGGACAAGCTCCGGCAAAGCGGGCTCGGCCTTTCGGGTGGGCAGCAGCAGCGCCTGTGCATTGCGCGCGCGGTCGCGGTCCAGCCGGAGATCCTGCTGCTCGACGAGCCCGCCTCGGCGCTCGACCCGCTCTCGACCCAGCGCATCGAGGAGCTGATCGCCGAGTTGAAAGCCGATTACACCATCGCCATCGTCACCCACAACATGCAGCAGGCGGCCCGCAGCTCCGACTACACCGCCTTCATGTATCTCGGCGAGCTGATCGAGTTCGACGAAACCGAACGCATCTTTACCCACCCGAAAGAGAAGCATACCGAAGATTACATCACCGGCCGGTTCGGCTGAGCTGATTGCCGCGGAGAGTTCCATCAATGTCGTCCGAGCACATTGTCAAAGGATACGACGAAGAGCTGCGCAAGCTCAGCAACACGATCACCGAGATGGGAGGGCTCGCCGAGAGCCAGCTCGCCTCGGCGATCGACGCAGTCGTCAGGCGCGACAGTGAGCTGGCCGCAAGCGTCGTCGAGGGCGATGCCAAGGTCGACCAGCTGGAGCGCGAGCTCGACAACCTCGCGATCCGGCTCCTGGCTTTGCGCCAGCCAATGGCGCGCGATCTGCGCGAGATCTTTGCAGCGTTGAAGATAGGGAGTGACCTCGAACGCATGTGCGATTACGCAGCCAATGTCGCCAAGCGCTCGATGGCCCTCAATCAGGCGCCGCCGGTGCGGCCGGTCTATGCGCTACCGCGGATGGCCCATCTGGCGCAGCTCCTGGTCAAGGACGTGATCGATGCCTATGTCGCCCGCGACGCCGACAAGGCGTATGCGGTGTGGACACGGGACGCCGAGCTCGACGAGATGTATTCGAGCCTGTTCCGCGAGCTTCTCACCTACATGATGGAGGATCCGCGCAATATAAGTTCCTGCACGCATCTGTTGTTTATGGCCAAAAACATCGAGAGAATCGGCGATCACGCGACCAATATCGCGGAGGACTTGTACTATCTCGTGCACGGGACACCGCTCACCGAGGCGCGGCCGAAGGGCGATCAGTCGAGCCTCGAGATCGTTACGCCAGCCCGGAGCACCCAATGACCAAGCCGACTGTTCTCATCGTCGAGGACGAGGCACCGCTCGTCACTCTGTTGCGCTACAACCTCGAAAAGGAGGGGTTCCAGGTCTGCGATGCCGCTGACGGAGAGGACGCGCTCGTCCAAATCGCCGAACGCAGGCCCGACGTCGTGCTGCTCGACTGGATGCTGCCGCTCGTCTCGGGGATCGAGGTCTGTCGCCGCATCCGGCGGTCGC
>Ga0074046_10004771_pt1 | contig 10963 bp, 9 predicted proteins | sample BogForMeECP23OM3_FD_94441 | JGI IMG/M metagenome (GOLD analysis project Ga0074046, IMG submission 94441) | Bog forest soil microbial communities from Calvert Island, British Columbia, Canada - Bog Forest MetaG ECP23OM3 | ecosystem: Environmental > Terrestrial > Soil > Wetlands ...
CCGCCAGCGGGCAATGAGGAACATAGCAGGGCGCGGCGCGAATTGCGACAGAAACTTGTTAATCCAAGGCTGAACATAGTTGCTCAGGGGCAAGAGAAGGCCCCGCTAGTGCGGGGCCAAGGGTTCGGAGAACGATCGCAGATAGTCTGCCGCCTGCGACGCTTTGCTCGCTGCGGTGAAGATCGCGCGATTGTCGTGGCGCAACAGGTCGAGCCAATTGCTGATATAACCGGCGTGCCGTAGCTCGCCGGTTATGCCGAGATGCGCGCAGAGGAACGCGGCGGTGAGTTCCCCGACAAGTTCCTCGGCGGCATAGGCGCGGGTACCGAAGCGACCGGAGAGGTCGCGATCAAGCCGGGGCTTGTGTCCCGACCAATGCCCGAGCTCGTGCAGCGTCGTCGCGTAGTACGGTTCGATCGATTTGAAAGAGCTGGCCGGCGGCAGATTGACGAGATCAAGCGCCGGGACGAAACAGGCCTTGTCGCCGCCGTGTCGAATGTGGGCCTTCGTTGCCGCGATGAAAGCGTCAACGGCGGCGTGCCGTTCGGGCTCGGGCGGGAGCGGGGTTTCCGCAACCGTGAAGCCCTCGATCTGAGCGACATTGAAGACAGTGTACTCGCGCAGCATCGATCGCTTTTCGATCTCCTCGTCTTCGCCTTTGAAGACGAGCGGCTTAGTGAAGACGACATGCGTCCCGCGCTCGCCCTTTCGCACATGCGCGCTGTGATCCTGGGCTTGCTTGAAGGTCATCCATGCGTGCGACGGGTACCCATTGCTATCCGCGCTCGCCCAAAGGATCGGGACATTGATGCCGCTGTACGACCTGCCGGTGACTGCATTGGCCGGCATGACGCTCCCGACGCTGTGACGATAAGTTTTCCAGGGGCGCACCCACGGAACTGCGCCTCGCTCCATCTCTTCGATGATGGCGCGCGTGACGTTCTCATATATCCGCATTCTCCTCTCCCGCGCAATCGAAGCGCACATGCGCTCCGAGCGGCGCGGGCGAGGGGACTAGGGAAAGGATATCATGGCGCTCGCGTGCCCTGGGTCGCAGCAATGCGGGCGGATAGGCTGTCAAAGCGGATAGGGCGATGGCAACGCCATATAGGAAATCCGCCGCGTTTTCGGGGCGGCGTTGCGCTTACGAATTGCCCTTACAGTAGGGGTAAATGTACGGGTAGCCGAAGGCGCGGTTTAGGGGGCGAGTTGTCGGGCCGTAAATACGGTCAACACGCCGACTAGCTAGAGGGTGACGGTCTTCAAAATCGCATTTAGAAGCGTATGCTTCGAACTATGCCGACTGAGCGCGAAAAATTCATTGAGCGAGCCAAGAGCGCAAGCCGCGAGTCGAAAATTTTGGACTTCAAGCGGGAATTTGATCCGACATCGGCGAGCGCCTGGCGCGAATTGGTAAAGGACGTAGTGGCGTTCGCCAATTCCGGAGGTGGAGCAATAGTTATCGGGGTTGAGGACAATGGTTCTCCGTCTAGCTTCGTTCCTGAGGCGCTTCTCAAGTTCGATACTGCCAATTTCACTACCCAGGTTGCAAAATATACGGGTCATCAATTCGCGGAGATCGAACTAGTCGAGATAGATCGATCTGGTCATCGTTGCGCCGTATTGCTGGTCGGATCAACGGACGTTCCCCTTGTTTTCATTAGGCCGGGCACCTACGAAATAACCGTTCCAGGTGGAAAACAGCAACAAAAGACAGCTTTCGGCCTTGGAACAATTTACTTTCGGCACAATAGCAAGAGCGAGCCCGGCAATCGCGACGACTTGAGCGCTTGGCGTGACGCCGAGATAGAGAGACACCGCAAAGCATGGCTTGGTGGAATTCGAAAAGTGGTCGCTACCAGCGCCCATGAGACTATCAGCGTCGTTTCCTCGAATGCTCCACCGAATGGCTCAGTCGTCGCAGCTGTTGCAACGAATGATCCGAAAGCAGTTCACTTTTTCCCAAAGAATGCCGGAGAGATTTGGCCCCTTCGGCAAAAAGACTTAATCTCCGCAGTTAATCGGCGTCTGCCGGTTGGCCATAAGATTACTAGCCACGATGTGACATGTCTAAAAGCTAAATTCGATCTGATAGAAAAGCATCCGGAAATGGTCTGCAAGCCGCACAAATTGGCCAGTCCGCAGTACAGTAATTCGTTTGTCGACTGGATTATTGAAGCTTTTGAGAAGGACAATTCTCTGTTTCAATCGGCAAGAGAGCATTACAAGTCAGCTCATTGACTTATATCGCCAGACGAAGTGTGTGATAAAGGACAGCCGCTTGCGTCCGCAGCAGAAGGGGAATAGCGTATGGCGGTGCCGTGGTGTGGACCCAGTTCTACAGCAAACGTGCATACAGAGAAGCTTGAGGTCCAATCCGACGCAGCCCCGACCAGCGATTGACCGGGGCTTTTTATCGGCCCCTCGACTGTTCGCGCGGCGGCTCGATTGTTCGACAACCTGCGTCGCTCGTGCGCGTTCTAAGATCGAAAAATTTCGATCAATTGACTACCATGTCTTGTGCTTTAAGCGATTGAAAATCTGCGTAGCTCATTGGGGGGGCGTTCGTATAGTTGTACCGGGGCAGCCATAAGCCGTACCCACCAGCACCTCGTGTTTCTTCGGGGTCTTCGTATGTGCACGAAGTACGGCTGCCATTTGTGCCATAAGACTGTTCGAGGACGGCGCTGTAATCGGGCGATGTTTGAACGTTGCAGGAGGCAACTGGGCTCTCTACAAAACCAGACGTGCCCAAGGCGGCTTCTGATTGCAACATCGCGGTTGTCGGCATACCACCCACATAAAGTGTGTATATATCACTGACGAGACGGCCGTATTGCTGAGTTTGCTCTACCGATTCGTTGTGCAGAACGAAATAACAAGAATCTTGAGACGCCGCGTAGTGGGAAGAGACAAGAAAATACGCGGAGGTCGGTATTCCTGAATTCGTCGTATATGCATTCGGTGTGCTCAGGTCATTTGCATATTTTTGCGCCTCTTTCGAGCACAAAGACTGGCCTTCCGTGTACGTACTTGAGGATTGAGTGTTCGTTTGCACCGCAGCTTGCGCCGGTGCTGGTTGGGTTGCTGGATTGGATTCGGCTACTGGCGCGGACGCAGCCGGTGCCTCAGGCCCGCTCGTTTGCTGCCCTGTGTTATCAGAAGCATTGGACGGATTGTTTGGCGATCCGGAAGGAGACACAGCTATTAGCACGCTTATGAAAGCCACAATCGCGACGACACCAAGCACCGACCACGTATAGTCTGCTTTCATATGTATACAATGGTATCACTTAGGTATATTGCCCGAAAGTGGTGATTCACCGAAGAAATGATATTAGCTGTCGCAAAAAGAATATTGTACGACATGAAATCATGGCTCTGTCAAGCCCTTGCCTTCGGGGTTGTATTCAAGCCGAAACATTTGAACGCAAACCAAGATGCTTTTCGATCGCTCTCACCCGCTCCATCAGGTGATCGATTTCCTTCGCGTAGCCTGAAATGTTGTGAACGGCGGCTTCAAGAGCGTCGAGCCGGGTATGAATGTCTTTGAGTTCGGATCGTATGTCGGCGAAGCCCTCGCGCACCTCAGTTCGCAGTTCGTGCATCTCGGTTCGCAATTGGGAGATGTCATCCTTCGTGGCCATATTGGCGATATCATCCTTTGTGGCCATCTTTGCGAGGATGACATTCAGCGTCTCGACGATCTCACTTGTGTCTTTGTCCATCGGTAAAATGTATCATAGGTCGCTATTGGCGAAAAGGTAGAAGATGAATTGCAAACAAGCTTCGCAGCGAAGTTAACATGGAAATGACGGGGTGGTTGACTAATATCGTAGTTCACGCCACAAATCAGATATTGTGCGACCATGAAAATGTGGCTCTGTCAAGCCCTCGCGCTTCCGTTCCTTGTGCATTTTGGATTTTGCATTTCATGATTTTATAAAATGAATTTCTGTCTGGGTATTTTTTATATATGAGTATTCTTAAATGCGTATTCTTATATAGAGAGACCGGCCAAATTTGCCGTTGCTGACCGGCAAGTATGGCCGATCAAGACCGGCCAAATTGGCCGGTCAGGCATGGCCACGCTTTTGCGGCTTCTGAATGGTGAGGAAAAGGCGATAGAGATTGGTCTTTCCTAGCCCGCGTTGGCGTATCTCAAGGAAGCCGGCCTTCTCCAATTCTTCGAGGTAGCGGCGGACGCTGCGCTCACCAGAACCCATATCCTCGGCGAGCTTGGTTTGACCGGGGTAGCAGGCATTGTCGCCCCAAGCGTATTTCAGCAGCATGGCGTATCCAAGCTTCGCTCCGACAGAAAGCTCAGTGCTGGTCAAGATGAAATTCGGCACCTGGGTGAAGCCGTGTAGCGTCGCAGGATCAGCACCGACGATTTCGATGTTGCGTTCGATGTTCGCGATGTTCGTCGCGATGTGTATCCTGGCATTATAGCGCACGTTCGGCTGTCAGGATGCGCTGTGCACACACTCCCCTATTGGCCGTAGTCCGATCGAGGGGCGTCCTCGGATTTCGGTGGGTGCGGGTCTGGTGACCCGAGCATCGGCGCGAGCAATCGCTGCAAGCCGCCGATCAAAACGTTTGTCTCGCGGCTGCGCTCGGTCAGCTCCTTGATCTGCGCATTCTTGGTGGTGAGCTCTTCGCGAAGGAACGAGACCTCCCCTTCCAAACGGCCGATGTATCTGTCGGTAAGGTCCGAGTTCGCCGCGACCTGTCGCGGCGTGTCGTCGCTTGTCGATGTCGGCTGTCGCTCAGGCTCGACTTGGGTTTCAGTCGCGACACCGGCCGCGTCTTGTCGCGACACGTCGGGACTTGTCGTAGCGGCTTGTCGCGGCATGTCGTGGCCGGTTTCAATGCCTCTGCTTGCACCGACTTGTCGCGACAAGTCACGACCTGTCGCGCTCGGTTCAACCTCCTCGATATAGGCGATGTGTCGAGAAACCGATGCAGGCGAGATCATATATTTTTCGCCGAACGGCGTTTCGATGCGGCGGCAGTCGAGATGCCCTTTGGCGCAATAGCGCTGCACGCTGCGTGCAGTTCTCGGACGCCCTGCGCGATCATAGCGCTCCAAAGCCTCGTCGATCGTCAGGGTATATTCGCTGTCGGGGGTGGTCGCGCCTTGTCGCGACATGTCTTCGCTCATGCCTTCAGTCTATCGCGGCGCGTGAGGCTGACAGGCATTTATCCCCAGTGCGGCAAGTCGGTGCTTTGCGAAGCGCAAAGGGAAACCGAAGATGGCAATCCGATGCAGGCGAGCATTCTGTGATACCATGCTAACAATGATTTCGGGCGAATCGGACGCGCACGTTGGGACGAATCGGCGCATTGGCGAGAAGGGGACAAAAGTCGTGAACGGCGATCTTGGATGGATAGCGAATTTTATTTGGGGCATCGCAGACGATGTGCTCCGTGATCTGTATGTCCGGGGAAAATATCGCGACGTGATTCTGCCGATGACCGTGTTGCGTCGCCTGGACGCGGTGCTGGAGCCGACAAAAAAGCAGGTGCTCGACACCAAGGCGACACTCGATAAAGCGCGGATCACGAACCAAGACGCCGCGCTCCGCGCCGCCTCCGGGCAAGCCGTATACAACACATCGCAATTCACACTGCGCGATCTCAAGAACCGCGGCAGTCAACAGCAACTGAAAGCCGACTTCGAAGCCTATCTCGATGGCTTCTCGCCGAACGTTCAAGAAATTCTCGAAAACTTTGAATTCCGGAATCAGGTGCCGCGCCTGTCGAAGGCGGATGCGCTCGGAACGCTGATCGAAAAATTTCTGGACCCCGCGTTGAACCTGAGTCCGAACCCTGTGCTCAACGGCGACGGGTCGATCAAACACAAAGGTGTCGATAATCACGGGATTGGCACCATTTTCGAGGAGCTCGTGCGACGCTTCAACGAAGAGAACAACGAGGAGGCTGGCGAACACTGGACGCCACGAGACGCGGTGAAATTGATGGCGAACCTAATCTTTTCACCGATCGCGGATCAGATCGAGTCGGGAACCTATTTGCTCTATGACGGCGCGCTTGGCACAGGAGGCATGCTGACGGTCGCCGAGGACACGCTGCAACAGCTGGCCAAGGAGCGGGGCAAGGAAGTCGCGTCGCATCTCTACGGTCAGGAAATAAATGCTGAGACGTATGCTATCTGCAAGGCCGACCTGCTGCTGAAGGGGGAAGGGGAAGCAGCCGACAACATCGTCGGCGGCCCCGAATACTCGACGCTGTCGAACGACGCGTTCCGTTCGCGTGAGTTCGATTTCATGCTGTCGAATCCGCCGTATGGCAAAAGCTGGAAAGGCGATCTCGAACGCATGGGGGGAAAGACCGGGATTAAAGACCCGCGCTTTCTGATCGACCATGCGGGCGATCCGGAATATTCGCTCGTCACGCGGTCGAGCGACGGACAATTGCTGTTCCTTGCCAACATGCTTTCAAAAATGAAGCACTCAACGAAGCTCGGCAGCCGTATTGCCGAAGTACATAACGGCTCATCGCTGTTCACTGGAGACGCCGGTCAAGGCGAAAGCAACACCCGTCGATGGATCATAGAGAACGACTGGCTCGAAGCGATCGTCGCGTTGCCGCTCAACTTGTTCTACAACACCGGTATAGCGACCTATGTCTGGGTCTTGACTAACCGGAAGGCGGCGCACCGTCGGGGCAAGGTGCAGCTGATTGATGCGACTGGCTGGTACAAGCCGTTGCACAAGAGTCTCGGCAAGAAAACTTGCGAACTGTCAGAAGACGACATCGAGCGCATCACCGGCACGCTCCTCGATTTCCGGGAAAGCGAGCAATCGAAGATTTTCGACAACGCGGCCTTCGGCTACTGGAAAGTGAGGGTCGAGCGGCCGTTGCGGATCAAAGGGATCGATCCCGAACGGGCGTACACGCCGAAGGAGATCAAGGAGCTGCGGGCGAAACAAGGCGCCGATCCGGAAGCGCCGCCGGTCATCCGTAAGATTCGCAAGAGCGACGCTGCCGATCCGCTGCGGGGGCTGTTTCAGACGACGATCAAGGGTAGGCGTTGCGTCGTCGAATATGAGCCGGACAGCGATCTCGGTGATACTGAGCAAGTGCCGCTCATGGAGGAAGGCGGGATCGATGCCTTCATCAAACGCGAAGTGCTTCCCTACGCGTCCGACGCGTGGGTCGATGAAGACGCAACGAAGATCGGATACGAAATCAGTTTCAACCCCTACTTTTACAAGCCTCAATCTCTGCGTTCGCTCGATCAAATCAAAATCGACATTTTAAGCCTCGAAAGAGAGGCACAGGGTTTACTAACTCAAGTAACCGGTGGTATATATGCTCACGATCGATAGACGATACAGGAAGTACAAGGCTTCAGGATTCCCGAGCGTAGGTGATGTGCCTGCACACTGGCAGGTGCTACGCTTGCGCAACGTTTGTATGTTACTAGTCAGTAATGTAGACAAAAAGACCGAACCGAACGAAGAAGCCGTACGACTGTGTAACTACGTGGACGTGTATAAAAATCCACGGATTACGGATCGCATAAATTTTATGCGTGCAACTGCTTCACAATACGAAATCGCACGCTTCCGTCTAAAAACAGGTGACGTAATAATTACAAAAGATTCCGAGACCTGGGATGATATAGCCGTACCCGCAATCGCTAGTTACGAGGCCCCCGATCTCGTTTGTGGTTATCATTTGGCAATACTTCGTCCTCGGCAAGAAGTGATGCTGGGATCATTCCTATTTAGGGCAATTCAGAGTAATCCTGTTTCTTATCAATTTCACGTATCAGCGAACGGAGTTACGCGATACGGTTTATCCCAAGGTGCGATCAAGGATGTAATGATCCCCGTTCCACCCATCGATGAACAGGAAGCAATAACGCGGGTAATTGATTATGTTGAAAATCTAATCAAGAAATATACGGGAACGGCAACTTTTGTAGGCAAGCAAACAGCGACCATGACTGCGAAGACAGGCGGTGTAGTTGGTCGCAGCATAGCCCTGCTAGTTGAATATCGCACGCGTCTACTCGCTGACTTGGTGACAGGAAAAGTCGATGTCTGCGAGGTGGCACAATCGTTGCCCATGGAGTCCGTCGAACCCGAGCCGCTGGATGAAATCAACGACCTGCCGCAGGATGATCTTCCGGCCGACGAGGTCGAGGAGGAGGCCGTTGAAGAGATATGAAAACCGACACAAGCGAGAAAGGATTGGAAGCCTTAATCGTCGCCGACCTGACTGGCGACGGTGGCTGGATCGCCGGCAAGTCCGACAACTTCGATCGTGGCTACGCCATCGACCTCTCACAGCTTGCGGCATTCATCGACGCGACCCAGCCGGAACTTGCCGACGCGCTCGACCTTCGTAAGGACAGCCCGACAAGGCAGAAATTTCTCGCCCGCCTTCAGGGCGAAATCACCAAGCGCGGCGTCGTCGACGTGCTGCGCCTGGGATTGAAACATGGGCCGCACGCGATCGAACTCTTCTATGGCACGCCAACGGCGGGCAACACCAAGGCCGAAGAGCGATATGCGGCCAACCGGTTCAGTGTGACCCGGCAATTGCGCTACAGCGTCGACGAGACGATGAACGCCCTCGATCTCGGGCTCTTCATCAACGGGCTGCCGATCGCGACCTTTGAACTCAAGAACAGCCTGACGAAGCAGACGGTTGAAGACGCCGTCGAGCAATACAAGCGCGACCGCGACCCGAAGGAGCTGTTGTTCCAATTCGGCCGCTGCCTTGCGCACATCGCCGTCGACGACAGCGAAGTGCGTTTCTGCACGGAGCTAAAAGGCAAGGCGTCGTGGTTCCTGCCGTTCAACAAGGGCTGGAACGACGGCGCGGGCAACCCGCCCAATCCGGAAGGGATCAAGACTGACTATTTGTGGAAGCAGACGCTTGCCAAGGGCAGCCTCGTCAACATCATCGAGAACTATGCGCAAGTAGTCGAGACCGTCGACAAGAAAACCGGCAAGAAGAAACGCGAGCAGATTTTCCCGCGCTACCACCAGCTCGACGTGGTGCGGAGGCTACTGGCGGACACCGGCGCTCGGGGTGCGGGCAAGCGTTACTTGATCGAGCACTCCGCTGGCAGCGGCAAATCGAATTCCATCGGCTGGCTCGCGCATCAATTGATCGGGCTGAAGGCCGGCGAGAAGCCGACATTCGAATCGGTGATCGTGGTGACCGATCGCAGAATTCTCGACAGCCAGCTGCATCAGACGATCAAGAATTTCCTCAAGGTGGGTGCGACCGTCGGCCATGCCGACCAGGCCGGTGACCTGCGGCGCTTCATCGAAAGTGGTAAAAAAATCATCATATCAACTGTCCAAAAGTTTCCGTTCATTCTCGAAGAGATCGGCAGCGAGCATCGCGGCCGATCGTTCGCAATCATCATCGACGAGGCGCATTCGAGCCAGGGCGGAAAGGCTACTGCCGCCATGAGCACGGCGCTGTCGAAGGCGGGGCAAGAAGAAGACGACGAAACGATCGAGGATACGATCAACCGTATCATGACGGCAAAGAAGATGCTGCCGAACGCGAGCTATTTCGCGTTCACAGCGACGCCGAAAAACAAGACCTTGGAAATTTTCGGCGAGCCGTTCAATGACGGCGATCTTATGAAATATCGACCGTTCCACAGCTACACGATGAAGCAGGCGATCGAGGAAGGCTTCATCCTCGACGTGCTCAAGTCATACACACCCGTTAACAGCTACTACAAGCTCGTGAAGACCACTGAAAGTGATCCGGAGTTCGACACCAAGCGGGCGAAAAAGAAACTGCGGCGCTTCGTCGAGGGGAACGACCACGCGATACGGCTCAAGGCCGAAATCATGGTCGACCATTTCCATGAACAAGTGCTCGATCTCAAAAAGATCGGCGGCGAAGCTCGGGCGATGGTCGTCACCGGCGGCATCGAGCGCGCGATCCAATATTTCCATGCGTTGCAGACATATCTCGAAGAACGGAAGAGCCCGTACAAGGCGATCGTCGCCTTTTCAGGGGAACACGAATATGGCGGCGTGAAGGTAACGGAAGCCTCGCTCAACGGCTTCCCCTCGCGCGACATTACTGAGAGGATTCAGACGCATCCATACCGGTTCCTCGTTTGCGCGGACAAGTTTCAGACCGGCTATGACGAGCCGTTGCTACACACGATGTACGTCGACAAGCCGCTCTCAGGCGTAAAGGCGGTACAAACGCTCTCACGTCTCAATCGCGCGCGTCCACAAAAATACGATACGTTCGTGCTCGATTTTCAGAACGACGCCGACACGATTCAGGCGGCGTTCGAGCCATACTACCGCACGACAATTCTCGCCAACGAAACGGATGCGAACAAGCTGCACGACCTCAAGAGTGATCTCGATTGCGCGGGCGTGTACACGCCGACCGATGTCGATGAGCTGGTTGCGCGCTATCTCGGTGGAGCGGATCGCGACGCTATCGATCCAATCCTTGACGGATGCGTGGCGCTCTATTGCGAGAATCTTGATGAGGACGGGCAGGTTGAATTCAAAGGCAAGGCGAAAGCGTTCGTGCGCAGCTATGCGTTCCTGTCGTCGATCCTGCCGTACACGAACGCCGAGTGGGAGAAGCTTTCGATCTTTCTCAACTTCCTCGTGCCAAAACTCCCCGCGCCGAAAGAGGAAGACCTTTCGAAGGGCATTCTCGAAGCCATCGATATGGACAGCTACCGGGTCGAGAAGCGGGCTGCGGCGAACATCCAGCTGGCCGATCAGGATGCGGAAATCGAACCGGTGCCAATGGACGGCGGCGGCGGCAAGGCGGAGCCGGAGCTCGATCGACTCTCCAACATTCTTAGAGCGGAATCCGATCATCCTGTATCGTGCTCATAACCACAGGATTTGAAGTAATTTGTACATTGCGAGGGCTTGAAGATTTCGGCGCAGGTTTCGAGGGCGCGCATGAGACCCGCGAC
>Ga0074046_10004773_pt1 | contig 10960 bp, 10 predicted proteins | sample BogForMeECP23OM3_FD_94441 | JGI IMG/M metagenome (GOLD analysis project Ga0074046, IMG submission 94441) | Bog forest soil microbial communities from Calvert Island, British Columbia, Canada - Bog Forest MetaG ECP23OM3 | ecosystem: Environmental > Terrestrial > Soil > Wetlands ...
ATCACGGCGATCTCGGAATTGCATTTGGCTGACTTCGTGTGCGCTGGCATGAATGTGCTCCTGGCGGTATCCGCTCCTCAAGGGAGATGGGGAACCGCCGGTCCATTCCATTAACAGAGTCCCTCTTTATGAGGAAGCCGGACCCAAAAGCCCGTCAATTCTTGGCGAAACCAGGAATGTTTGCCTAGATGCATAGCGTCTAGTATTGAGGCGCGAGCAATCTTCGGAGGCGGCATGAGCGCTGAAACCAGCACCGGAATTTTCACGGGCAAAAGCGTGAAGCCGGAGATGCTCGCGCTCAAGCTGGCGAACCGTCACGGGCTCATTACGGGCGCGACCGGAACGGGGAAGACCGTGACGCTGCAAATTCTTGCCGAGGGCTTCTCACGGCACGGCGTTCCTGTGTTCGCCGCCGACATCAAGGGCGACCTCTCCGGTATCGCCGCCAAGGGGGAACCGAAACCGTTTCTCGAAAAACGCGCAGGCGACGTTGAGCTTGAGAACTACACCTACGAAGCCTACCCCACCGTCTTCTGGGATCTGTTCGGCGAGCAGGGCCACCCGATCCGGGCAGCGATCGGCTCTTTGGGAGCGATGCTTCTCGCAAGGCTTATGGAGCTGAACGAGACACAGGAAGGCGTTCTGACCATCGCATTCCGGGTTGCCGCAGATGAGAAGCTGCCGCTCGTGAACTTGCGCGATTTGCGCGCTGTCATTTCGCTCGTCGCCGACCGCGCAAGCGAGCTTTCCAAGACATATGGCAATGTGTCGAAGGCGTCCGTCGGCTCCATCCAGCGGCGGCTTCTGGTGCTCGACGAGCAGAAGGCCGAACTCTTCTTCGGGCAGCCAGGACTCGATATCGCCGACCTGATGCGAACAACGCCGGACGGGCGCGGCATCGTGAACGTCCTCGCCGCCGACAAGCTTATGTCCACGCCGAGGCTTTATTCGACCTTTTTGCTCTGGCTCATGACCCAGCTTTTCGAGAAGCTTCCCGAAGTCGGCGATCCGGAAAAGCCGAAGCTCGTCTTCTTCTTCGACGAGGCGCATCTGCTCTTCACCGAAGCTCCGAAAGCGCTCCTGGAGCGCATCGAACAGGTGACGCGGCTCATCCGTTCGAAGGGCGTTGGCGTCTATTACATCACGCAAAACCCGCTCGACGTGCCCGACCGGGTCTCCAGCCAGCTTGGCAATCGCGTCCAGCATGCGCTTCGGGCGTTCACGCCTCGCGAGCAGCGCGCGGTGAAGGCCGCGGCTGAGACATTTCGCGCCAATCCCGCGCTGAACGCCGAGAAAGCGATCCTTGAGCTTGGAACGGGCGAAGCGCTTGTCTCTTTCCTCGAAGGAAAAGGCGAGCCCTCGATCGTTCAGCGCACCCTCATCCGCCCGCCTTCCTCGCGGCTTGGACCTTTGAGCGACGCCGAGCGCAAGGCGATCATCTCGGAAAGCCCTCTTGCCGCAAAATACGATCACGAAGACGACAAAGCGGGCGCCTACGAAAACCTTCGGGATGGACGCCGGGAGAGCGGCGCGCCGGGCGACGAAGATCACGAGTGGGCCGGAGAATTCCGTATTCCGAAAAAGCCGGGCGCGAGCGAGCTTCCTCCTCCGCCTCCTAAACCGCCGCGCCGGCAGGGCGGCAGCGGACGCCAGACTTATGGCGAGGCGTTCGGGAAGTCCCTTGCGAGATCGCTCGGAACCGCCGCAGGGCGGATTCTCGATCGCGTTCTTAAGACAAAGAAGTAACTCGGGCATGGTGGCGCCCCCGATTGCGTTCGATGGGGCGCGCTATTCCCTTATTCATGCGGCTTCCCTTGGATCGTTTTCTGCGACAAAACTACCCCTCTTGTCTATTGCCGCCGCCAGCCCGGCAGGGCGCTTGACATTGTGGCAAAGACCGTTATGTTCCGGCTTCGTTCTTATCAGTTGTTGTTCCAGGAAAGTGAGTAGAAGGCCATGAACGCGGGACTAAGGCGTTTTTTCCGCTTCGTTTTTTTGGCCGCAAGCGTCGTGGCGTCTTGCGCCCTTGCTCCGATGGTTGCGCAGGCGTATGGCGACCGTGGCGCGACGCCCGGCGACTTTGATTATTATGTCCTCGCTATGAGTTGGTCCCCGACCTACTGCGATGGCCGCGAGGAAGGAGACGGCGGCCGCGATCGCTATGATCGAGGCGGCGGATATGGCCGCGATCGTTATGACGGCGGCGGCGGATATGGCCGCGATCGCTATGATGGCGGCGGCGGATATGGCCGCGACCGTTATGATGGCGGCGGATATGGCCGCGACCGTTATGATGGCGGCGGATATAGCCGTTATCACTTCTATGGCCGCCAGGACTACGATCGGAACGACGACTCGCGAGGCTACAGCCGTCGAAGAGGGGATTCCGACCAGCAGTGCAGCGGCGCGCGTCCGTACTCCTTCGTTCTACATGGTTTTTGGCCGCAATACGAGCGGAGAGGCTGGCCGGAGATGTGCGAGTCCGACAAGCGCCCATGGGTGCCGCAGGAAACGATTGATCAGATGATGGATATCATGCCAAGCCGCCAGCTTGTCATCCAGGAGTATAAGAAGCACGGGGTGTGCTCAGGCCTCGATCCTCGAGCATATTTCAACGCGGCCCGGGACGCTTATCGCGGCATTCGCATCCCCGAAGAGTTCCAGGATTTGTCGAAGACGCGGTCCATTTCGCCTGAGGAGATACGCCATGCTTTCCTCGAAGCCAATAAGCAGTTGAGCGATGACATGGTCCAGGTCGTCTGCTCAAGGAGGCTTTTGCGGGAGGTGCGCGTTTGCTTCTCCAAGGACATGACCCCTCGCCCATGTTCGCAAAGAGAGCAGACCCGGCGCCTTTGCAACTATGACACGGTGATGATGCCTCCTGTTCGCGGCGGTGGCGTTGGGCCTCGCGGCGGCCCGACACAGGAGCGCGGCTCGACACAGGAGCGCGCCCCGACACAAGAACGCGCCCCGACACAAGAACGGGATCCGATGTAAGGTGGATCGGCCCGAACCATGTGCCGTGAGTTCGTTGTGCATGCCCCGCTACAAAATCACGATCGAATATGACGGCACGCCGTTCTCGGGCTGGCAGATCCAGGCGAATGGCCCGTCGATTCAGGCAGAACTGGCCCGGGCCATCGAGGGCTTAACCGGACAGTCCATCATCCCGCGTGGCGCGGGCCGGACGGACGCAGGCGTTCACGCGCGCGGCCAGGTCGCACACTTCGATCTGATACGCGACTATCCGCCGGAAACGGTGCGAGACGCTCTGAACTTTCACCTGCGGCCCTCCCCCGTTGCGATCGTTGATTGCGAAGTCGTGGATGAGAGTTTCGACGCGCGCTTCTCGGCGAAAGCCCGGCACTACCTCTATCGCATTTGCAATCGCCGTGCGCCTCTCGTGCTCGACCGCAACCGCGCGTGGCAGATTGGACTTCCTCTGAATACCGCTGCGATGCAGGAGGCTGCTCAGTTCCTCTTGGGGCGCCACAATTTCACAACCTTCCGCTCAGCCCAATGCCAGGCAAAATCAGCGCTGCGAACGCTTGATAGCCTCGACATCACGCGAGACGGCGATAACATCATCATCACAACAAGCGCACGCTCATTCCTTCATCATCAGGTTCGATCGATCGCCGGCAGTTTAAAGCTGGTGGGCGAAGGCAGGTGGCAACCCGCCGATTTGCGGCGGGTTCTGGAAGAGCGCAATCGTGCGGCTTGCGGGCCTGTAGCCCCAGCCTGCGGCCTCTATTTCATGAAAGTCGTTTACTGATGCGGCCGAGGCCGTGGATTCGTTCGCGCTGCGTCGCCACGCTAGCAGCAGCGATAGCAATTCCGGCCAGCAGAGTTCCCAAAAGTGGCCTTCCCGGTTTTGGGAAGAAACTCTGCGAAAACAAAAGATCGAAGCAGTCATTCGTTGGCCGGCCAAGGAATGTCTGCTTCGGACCTACCTGGGCAGCGGGATAAAGTCCTGCTCGTCGCCGGGCACGACATCGAACCGCTTTTGCGCCCAGTCCTCTTTTGCCTGCTCGATGCGCTCCCGAGACGAGGACACGAAATTCCACCAGATATGGCGCGGCCCATCCATCGGCTCTCCGCCAAGGAACAGCAGGCGGCTTGGCGTAACGGCCGTTACCGTGATTTCATCCCCCGGGCGAAAAACAAGGAGGCGCCCGCTTTCGAACGTGTCGCAGGCGATGTCGGCCGTTCCTTCGGCGACGTAGATGGCGCGCTCCTCATGGCAAGCTTGAAGGGGGACCTTTGCGCCAGGAGACAATTCGACATCAGCGTAGAACATCTCCGAAAAGGTGCGCACGGGCGAGGTCTCACCAAAAAGCGAGCCCGCAATAAGGCGTGCGCGCTTCCCTTCGGCTTCGATAACAGGCAACGTTTCCGCCCGGTGATGGAAGAAATCGGGTTTCACCTCCTCAGCGGCTCGCGGCAAGGCGACCCAGCTCTGGATGCCGAACATCTTGCGGCCCGGCTCTGCTTTCCATTCGGGCGCGGTTCGCTCGGAATGAACGATGCCCTTCCCGGCTGTCATCCAGTTCACGTCGCCGGGCGTGATAGCTTGGGCCGAACCAAGGCTGTCGCGATGAAGGATCTTGCCCTCGAACAAATAGGTCAGTGTCGCCAAGCCTATATGCGGATGCGGCCGAACGTCGATCCCCTCCCCGGCGACGAACTCAGCCGGCCCCATCTGATCCCAGAAGATAAATGGCCCGACCATTTGCCTCTGGGCCGCTGGCAACGCCCGCCGAACGTTAAAACCTCCGAGATCGCGCACACGCGGTACGATCACCACATCAAGCGCATCGCAAGACCTGCGATCACCAGGGACCGGATCTTCGCTCGGCCGCCAACTCATGCGTCCGCTCCGTTGAGGGGCGGCCACGCCGCCAAACGGAATGAAGGTTAGCATGAATTCTCTTTGGAATCTTCGCTGATTCTACCGGGTCAGCCTTAATCGGCATAACAGTTTTCCCGCGAGAGCGGGGGCATCCGAAAGTAGTGCTCGAAGTCAGATACTTTCGGCACTTTTCTATGGAAACGCTGTTGAGTGTCATCGAGTTTGTGAACATATTCGGCTTTGCAATCGCCTGCTTCAAGATAGGTGACCGTCGAAAGGGTGTGGGAGAGCTATATGAAAACATACATCAAGATCGGTGTGTTCAGTGCGGCCTTGGTTTGGTCCGTATCCGCCTATGCCGAGGGAGACGCGGCGCATGGTGAGCAGGTGTTCAAGCAATGCAAAGTCTGCCACTCCATCGGTCCGGGTGCGAAAGCCGGTGTAGGGCCGGCGCAAAACGGCGTGTACGGCGCGACGGCTGGCTCGCGTGCGGGCTACAATTACTCTCCCGCGATGAAAGAGGCCGGTGCGAATGGCCTCGTTTGGAGTGATGCCAATCTCGAGAAATACCTCGAGAACCCAAAGTCCGTCGTTCCAGGCACCAAGATGGTCTTCCCTGGCCTGAAGAACGAAAAGGACCGTCAGGACGTCATCGCCTATCTGAAGGCGAACCCGGCTTAATCGGTTTCTGGCTCCAATGCCGTTGCGGGCGCCCCAAACCGGGGCGCCTTTTTTTGCGCCCTGTCCGGCGCACGAAAACGTCTCATCATATCGAGAATGTGCGCCGCTCCCGCCAGCGTGACGAGAAGGAGCACGAGAAGGGAGGACGCATTCGTCAAGGCAACCCTGACCGCGATCATGAGACAGAAGCCCGAGCTAAGGTACGCGAGATCGCCCGGAATTTCGCTTGCTTCGCCTCTGGCGTAACGCCGCCATATGACGACGACCGCCTCGACCACCACAAACATGATTATGATGTCGAGAAGGACCGTCATCTAGTGCACGGGGTTGAGTTGCACGATCTTGTAATTCAAGATGCCAGCGAAGGTCACCCACGAGATATAGGGCACCAGCAGCCAAGCCGCTCTCTTGGAATAACGCGATACGACAAAAATCGGGATGAGGACTGACGCCCAGAGCGCTCCCACCTCGATGAGCGCCCAATCCGGGCGCTTGAGGCGGAAAAACAAAACGCTCCATATTATGTTGAATAATCCGCTTGCCAGAAACAGAACGACAATGCGTTCCCGGTTTGTTTTTGTGGTGGCGTCACGCCAAGCATTGGCTGCCGACGCTGCAGCCAGCGCGAAAATTAGCGTCCATGCCGGTCCGAATAGCCAATCCGGCGGCTGCCACCACGGCTTGTTGAGAGATTGGTACCACGGCCCAAGCTCAGTTGTGATCGCACCGATCCCGCCAATTGCCTGTGCAACGACAAATGCGATCAAAAACAGTTTCCAAAAACTGGTTTGCGATCTCTCTAATGCCGTTGCCGGTGACGAGTTCGTCGATCCCGACGTCACGGTGAAACCAATCCCAGGAGATGCGCAAGATCTTTGAAAAAGATCCTGGCTTGTGCAACAGGGCTCGATCGGACAAGTTCTTTGTGCATGTAGGACTGCCAGGTCAGACGCTGCACGTCGGGATCGCGGCAAATATGAACGAAACGCTCGCGCCGCTTGTCGTTCCGGTACCAGAAGTGCTGCAGAAGGCCCAAGACCCAGAAAACCCTGCCATGAGCCTTCAGGAAGCGCTTGCGGGCGTTCGCCAGAACCTTAGCGTCCCCGGTCTTTAAGAGCTCCGACACCGTCTCGCCAACGATTCGCCCGCAATGCATGGCGTAATAGATGCCCTCGCCCGACGCCGGGGCCACGACGCCGGCTGCATCGCCAGTCAGGATCACGTCGCGTCCGTTGTCCCATCTTTTCAACGGCTTGAGCGGGATCGGCGCACCTTCCCTCCGGACGGTATCGACATCATCGAGGCCGGAATCTTTCCGGAGCTCACCGACCGCCGTGCGAAGCGAGAAACCCTTGTGCATGCTGCCGGTGCCAATACTGGCGTGGGGACCATGCGGGAAGATCCAGCCGTAGAAGTCCGGGGAGAGCTTGCCTTGATAATAGACGTCGCAGCGCGTCGCGTCGTATTTCTCGTGACCTTCCGTGGGGGACTTCACGATCTCGTGGTAGGCGAAGACGAACGGAACCTGCGGCACATCCGGCAGGGCTTGCTTGTGGACTGCAGAGTTGGCGCCGTCCGCGCCGATAATGACCTTGCCGGTAACGCTATGGACCTCGCCGTCCTTGGTTTGATAGGTGACAACGGCGTGGCCTTTATCGTCTCGGGAAAACGTTTCGAATGTCCCAGTGCGCCGCTTCGCGCCGGACTCCGCCGCACGGTTGCGAAGCCACTCGTCGAACACCTCGCGATCCACCATGCCGACATAGCCGCCGTCGATGGGCATGTCGACTTCCTTGCCGGCGGGCGAAATCATCCGCGCCGAGTTGATGCGCGCGACGATGATCTCATTCGGGATGGCGAAATCTTTGATAAGGCGCGGCGGGACCGCACCGCCGCAAGGCTTGATGCGGCCTGCCCGATCGAGCAGAAGCACGGAATGCCCCATCCGCGCGAGATCGTTCGCGGCGGTTGCTCCCGATGGGCCTCCGCCCACCACGACAACGTCAAAGCTGTCACGCTCACTCATGTCATTCGTGCTCCGGCTTCGCCCACGGCTTGGGCAGATGCATTGTAAGAAAGTTCAGAAGGCTGGTCCTGTCCCAAAAGCGCAGCCGCTGAAGTCAGGCGCACAGCGAGGCCCGTGGCCAAGATGAAAAGAACGCCCTGAACGGCAAACAGAAGCGAATAGGCTGCCGAGGGCGAGCCCAGCACGTGACGGGCCACGTCCACGGCGGCGGTTCCAACCACGCCGCCGCACCCGAAGGCGATCGCTTGAGCAGCACCCCAAAGACCCATGCGCGTACCTTCGCGCGCGCCCTTCCCTACGCTCGCCAGCGAAATCATGGTTCCAATCGCGGCCACGGCATAAGTCCCGTTTGCCATGCCGAGCGCGAAAACCACGGGCTTGAGGAAGGCGCCCATACCGCCCATGCCGACCGACGCCAATGCGAAAAGCCCCAGCGCCGACGCGAAACAGCCGCCAGCAACCCAAAAGCGACTGGCCGAGGGGCTCTTTCTGCTCAAGCTCCCTATGACTGCGCCAAGCACCATACCGAGCACGATACCGGTGCGGTGCGAGCCGAAAAGCTTCGCCGTCTCGCCCGGGGTGAGACCGAACACTGCGCCGGCAAAGGGTTCAAGAAGAAGCTCCTGCGCACTGAAGGCAAGCATGGAGATGAAGACGAACACGGTCATGCGCCGCGCTTCGGGCTCCTCCCAAACATCGCGCATAGCCGAAAGGAAGGAGTGCGGCTGCTTCTCGGCACCCGGCTGATCGCCTTGAATATAGAGGCGCTCGATCCCCCAAATTGCTATGATGGCCAAGGTGAAGCAAATGGCGGAGATGGAGCCGCTCACCGAGACCAGCCGGGACATGCTGAAAGGATCGAGCATACGTCCGCCGAGGCTTGCCGCGAGCGCCGTTCCGGCAATCATCATCGTCCAGACAAGCGCCGCGGCCGTGGGCTTACGCGCAGGGCTTGTAATTTTTGCGATGAGAACGAGGAGGGAAGTCCCCGCAGCGCCTGCTCCGATGCCGATCCCAATGTAGGAGAGAATAGCGCAGAAAATCCCTGCCGCAGTGTTCGTGGACATGAGCGCAATCGAAGCTGCCGCTGAAACACCCGATATTGCCAGCACCAGCATACCGCCGATGATCCAGGGGGTGCGCGTGCCTCCCTTGTCGGAGCCGTACCCCCAGCGCGGCCGAAGCATCTCGGCGGCGTAATGGATCCCGAATAGAAGACCGGGAAGCGTCGCCGGCAATGCGAGTTCGACAACCATCACGCGGTTCAGTGTTGACGTCGCCAGAGCGATAATACCTCCGAGCGACATCTGCACGAGGCCGAGCCGAACAATGCCGAACCAACCGATGTACGCTGGCATTACATCTGCCCTTGTATCAGCGGACGGAGCGCGAAGGCGGCAACGAGCATCCCCAATACGTAAAGCGTGGTGCCGGTGGCGTTATACAAGATCGCCTCGCCCCTCGGGTTCTTAAGGAGCCGGTTCATCAGGAAGAACTGAATGGCGAGCGAGACGCCGATAAGATCGGCGTGCCAGGGACGGTCCCAGGCGATCAGGCATCCAATCACGATCACCTGCGGAAGCGCCATAACCAGACATGCGAGCCTCGCCGCAGACTTCACTCCAAGCTGAACGGGGATCGAACGCACGCCGGTCTTGATGTCGCCTTCGACGGACTTGAAGTCGTTCAGCGTCATGATCCCATGCGCGCCAAGGCTATAAAGAGTGGCGAACAGGACGATGCGCCAATCGGGAAATGCGGCTGCCATGATCGCTGCGCCCGTGAACCAGGGAACGCCTTCGTAACAGACGCCGCAGGCGAGATTGCCCCACCACCCGTTTTGCTTCAGCCGAAAAGGCGGAGCGCTATAGGCCCAAGCGAGAACGAGCCCGAAGGTCGCTGCGCCGAAGCCCCATGGCCCTAGCGCGGTCGCCAGAAAAAAAGACAGGATCGTCCAAATGATCGCGATATAGAAACCCCAGGATCCGGGAATGCGCCCCGAGGGAATGGGCCGCTCAGGCTCGTTGATGGCGTCCACATGGCGGTCGTACCAATCGTTTACGGCCTGACTTGTGCCGCAAACCATCGGTCCCGCGAGAAGAATGCCAGCGACGACGATCTGCCAGTTATTGCCGATCGACGCGCCAGACGAGACTATCCCGCACATGAATGCCCACATGGGCGCGAACCACGTGATAGGATGCATGTACTCCAGGACTGAAGCGAGGTCCGGTCGCGTCAGCGCTGGCGGGGTCTGGGCGGGTGCTGTCATGCGGGAACACTAAATTTTGCAGCTTGACCTGTCAATTTTGGTTTACAGGCCGCGGCAAAAAATAAATCGAAAATGGTTATTCGCCGGGCTCGGGCGAGAGATCGCCCAGCCCATAGCGGCGAAGCTTCACATACAAACTTTGCCGGCTGAGGCCAAGCATCTCTGCGGCGGACGCGCGATTATCCCCAGTCAGTTCGAGCGCCGCCTCGATGCAAAGCTTCTCGATGAGGTCGCTCGATTCCCGGACGAGGTCTTTCAAGGAAACGCGTCCGACCAGCTCGGTGAGTTGTTCAACGGAACGGGCAAGATTGGCCGGACGCAGCTTTGCGGCATTGCGGGTGGCCGAAGAGCGTATAACAAAGCCAAAGCAGGGCAGCTCTCCCCCCAACACTGCGACAGCTGCAACTTCGACTTCTTCCAGGGAGCCATAAGCGCCGCGGACGATCGTCGAAAAATTCCGGACGGAGCCGTGCTCGCGAAGGTTCGCCGTCAGGACATTGATATCGACGCCCGATCGGCCGAGCCAGTTCTCCAGCGGCTGCCCTCTGGCCTGTTCCTGGTTCGAAAGCTGGGCAAGATCCAGAAATGCGGTGTTCGTCGTTAGAATACGCGCGTCAAGATCCGTGACGATGAACCCGTCGGGCAGGCCTTCCATGATTTTAATGAGCGACGCGTTCGCTTTCTGCGAACCTTCGGGCGCCTGCGTTTCTGCTGGCGAAAGCCTGGCGAGGATGAATGCGCTGCTCCCCTGCCGGAAGAAGGACGCCGAAAAAATGAACTTGCGATCGAAGCCAGCCAGGCGAACGGGGATGCTTTCGCCCGCGCCGGTCGACCGCACCGTCGCGAGAAGATCCTGAAGTGCTGGCCCATCGGCCGGATCGATCAGCTCAAGGAGGGTTTGAGCCGCGATTTTCTTCGATGGCTCCCCGATAAGCGCGAGCGCCGCGGGGTTGACCTCTGTTATGCGCGCGGTGGTCGCATCCGCAATGATGATGGCCTCCGAGGCGATCTGAAACAGCAGGCGGTAGCGGAGCTCTGTTTGACGGAGCCGGGCATAGTCCCGTTCGATCGACATCTGGGAATCGACAAGCTGCTGCTGCAAACTCGCCAGCGCCCTTAGATCGCGGCC
>Ga0074046_10004774_pt1 | contig 10958 bp, 11 predicted proteins | sample BogForMeECP23OM3_FD_94441 | JGI IMG/M metagenome (GOLD analysis project Ga0074046, IMG submission 94441) | Bog forest soil microbial communities from Calvert Island, British Columbia, Canada - Bog Forest MetaG ECP23OM3 | ecosystem: Environmental > Terrestrial > Soil > Wetlands ...
GGCAGACGGCAATCGCCAGAACGACGTGGTCATCGGCTTGCCCTTGGCGTTGTAGACGAAGGGCGAGGAGCCGGCGGCGGAGAAGGCGGCCTCCGTCTCGGCGTCGACCTTGAGAAAGACATCGCCGCCGGATTCGATCGCAAAGCACAGGTCCTCGGCGTAGACGCCGGAGCCGCCGAACATCCGTTTTACCTCGACCGAGCCGAACGGCTCGAACAGCTCTTTGAGGCCGTCAGCGTTCACGCGGGCGCGTTAAGGGCTTCGGCGCTTGCGGGGGTGATGGCGACGCTCTCGCCGCAGCCGCAGGCCGAGGTCTCGTTGGGGTTGCGGAAGGAGAATGTGGCGGACAGCCGGTCGACCTTGAAGTCCATCTCGGAGCCGAGCAGGAAGAGGATCGCCTTCGGGTCGATGAGGAGCTTGACGCCCTTCTCCTCGACGACCTCGTCGAGCGGTGACGCCGCCTCGGCCAGCTCCATCGTGTAGGACATGCCGGCGCAGCCGCCGTTTCTGACCCCGACCCTCAGCCCCGCGATCGGCTTGCCGGCGGCTTCGGTCAATTCCCTAACGCGCGCCGCCGCCGCGTCGGTCAAAGTCATCACCCGCCGTCGCAGGACTCTCGAGGCCATGTCGTTCTCCGTCAACCGGGGTCAAGGCCCGGCGCCGTGACCGACATATAGCATCGGAGCGCCCGGTTTGACAGGGTCCGGGCGAGATCGAAAGGGGCGGTTTGCGGCGCGCATCGTTCGTGCTAGGCGAAATCATGTCTTCCCGGCGCTCCATCAAGACTCGCAAGCCCGTCCTGACCCTGCACGCCTGGGAGGCGAAGCACTACCTTCTCGCGACCGTCATCATCCTGCTCGCCGTTGGCATGTTCGCCTACAGCTGGTCGTGATTCCCAGGCCCCATGGCATCCCCTACTCCCGAAGAATCCGCCCTCCTGCGCCGCATCGCCGACGCGCTCGAGCGGCTCGCGCCCCCTGCCCCGGCCGCGCCCGGTTTCGATGCGGCCGAGGCCTTCGTCTGGCGCGCCGAGCGCGGGACGCTCGCGCCCGTCGCGCGCGTCAACCGGGTGGATCTCTCGCTCCTGCGCGGCATCGACCGGGTGCGCGACCTTTTGGTCGAGAACACAGAACGCTTCGCCCGAGGCCTGCCGGCCAACAACGCGCTGCTTTGGGGCGCGCGCGGCATGGGCAAGTCGTCGCTGGTCAAGGCGGCGCACGCCGCCATCAATCGGCGCAAGGGAATCGACGGACGGCTGAAGCTGGTCGAAATCCATCGCGAGGACATCGAGGGCCTGCCGGCGCTGATGATCCTCCTGCGCGACGCCCCCCATCGGTTCATCGTCTTCTGCGACGACCTGTCGTTCGACGCCGGCGACGCGTCGTACAAATCGCTGAAGGCGGCGCTCGAGGGCGGCGTCGAGGGCCGGCCCGCAAACGTCCTCTTCTATGCGACCTCCAATCGCCGCCACCTCCTGCCGCGCGACATGATGGAGAACGAACGGTCGAGCGCCATCAATCCCGGCGAGGCGGTCGAAGAGAAAGTGTCGCTCTCCGACCGTTTCGGCCTGTGGCTCGGCTTCCACCATTGCAGCCAGGACGATTATCTCGCCATGGTGCGCGGCTACGCCGAGCATTTCGGGCTCGACGCGCCGGCGGAGGAGCTGGAGGCCCAGGCGCTCGAGTGGGCGACGACGCGCGGCTCGCGCTCGGGCCGCACCGCCTGGCAGTTCACCCAGGATCTCGCGGGGCGGCTCGGAAAGCCGCTGGTTTCCGCGGCCAGTTGACGAGCGCGACGCCGGAGACCACGAGGGCGATCGCGACGGCGAAGCCCGGCGTGACCGCCTCGCCAAAAACAAGCCAGCCGGCAAAAACGCCGACCAGCGGCGAGACGAGAGTGAAAGCCGCGAGTTGGGGGGCGGGATAGCGCCCGAGCAGCCAGAACCAGGTCGCGTAGCTCAATCCGACCACGACGACGCCCTGCCAGAGGAGTTCAGCCATGGTCCCTGCCGAGAGACGCGAGGGGGCCGGCTCGCCGAACGCCCACATGGCGAAGGGCGCGATCAGCGCCGCCGCCGCGATCTGGTAGAGGAGCACTTTCAGCGGATCAGCGCGCCTCAACGGCGTCGCCTTGATGATCACCGTGGTCGCGCCCCAGAGCGCGGCGGCGAGGAGCGCGAGCATATCGCCGATCCATCCCCCGCCGGGCGCCCGGCCGAGAAGGCCGTAGGCGACCCCAAGAAAGGCGAGGGTCAGGCCCGCCCACTGGACCGGGCTCGGCCGCTCCGCCTTGAGGACGGCCACCGTCCCGAGCGCGACGAAGAACGGGGACGCATAGAGGAAGACAACCGAGCGCGCCGCCGTCGTCCAGCGGAGCGATTCGAATAGCCCGATGAACTCGAGCGTGAACAGAAGGCCCGCCAGCGCGCCGGCCGCCTCCGTGCCGTCGAAACGGAAGATGCGCCGCTTCGTCTGGATTGCGAACAGAACGACGCAGACGACGCCGATCGCCGAACGAACCCCGGTCTGCGCGATCGGGCCGACATCGGCGAGCGCGGCCTTGGTGATCACCTGGTTGAAACCCCAGACGACGCAGAGGAGAAACGTCAGCGCAGCGGCGAAGTTGTCGAGGGGGCGGGTCATCCCTTCCCGTCTCCGTTCGGCGGTCAAAAATCAAGGGCGGCGGGCGGTCCGGGGGACCCGCCGCCGCGATTCGCCTTGTCGGGGGCGTCGCAAGCGGTGAAAATGTTAGGGCGGAAATCTTCCCGAAAGTTGGAATCATGCGCCAGACGTTGTTTCCCGACCCCGAGGCCTTGGCTTCCCTGTGCCGGCGGCGCCGCATCCGGCGATTGTCGCTTTTCGGCTCAACGCTGAAGGACGCGGCGAGGTCCGATAGCGACGTGGACCTCCTCGTCGAATTCGAGCCGCAAGCGAAGCCCGGACTGTTAGGAATATCTGAGATTGAATTGGAATTATCGTCGATCTTGAATGGGCGAAAGGTGGATTTGCGCACGGCCGAGGACTTGAGCCGCCATTTCCGTGAGGAGGTTTTGCGGATGGCCGAAATTCAATATGCGGCCTGACGACGTCGTCCGCATCCACCATATGATCGAGGCCGCCGAGGCGTCTGAGCGCTTCATCGTCGGCCGGTGGCGCGGGGATCTCGACGCCGATATGATGTTGCGCTTCGCGCTGGTTCGGGCCGTCGAAATCTTCGGTGAAGCGGCCTCGAAAGTCAGCGCCGAGACGCGGGCCGGTGCGCCGTCTATCCCATGGCGGGCGATCGTTGCGATGCGAAACCGTCTGATCCACGCTTACTTCGACATTGACCACGATCTCCTGTGGACCGCGGCAACGCAGGAAATCCCTTCGCTTCTATCAGCGTTACGAGAGCTTGCTGGAGATCAATGAGGTCGCTCGCAATGAGCGTAGCGAGGCTTCATTGCCAAAAATCAAGGGCGGCGGGCCGTTCGTGGGACCCGCCGCCCTGATGCCGCCCTCGAAGACAAGAGTCTCGTGAAGGTCCTCGAGGTTCGGGACGTCCAGACTGGAGGCTGGACCTCGCTTCCCGCCGTCAGAGCCCGGCGAGATATTGGGTCGGGTCGACCGGCGTGGAGCCCTTGCGCAGCTCGAAGTGGAGCTGCGGCGCGTTGACGTTGCCCGTGTCGCCTGACTTGGCGATGATCTGGCCGCGCTTGACCGTTTCGCCGCGCTTGACGTCGAGTTCTCCGTTGTTGGCGTAGGCGCTCACGAAGCCGTTCGGGTGCTTGATCAGCACCAGATTGCCGTAGCCCTTCAGCCCGTCGCCGGAATAGACGACCACCCCGCTTTCGGCCGCGCGCACCGACGTGCCCGGCGGCACGGATATGTTGATGCCGTCGTTGCCGCCCGACTTGAAGCCTGCGATGATGCGCCCGCGCGCCGGCCAGCGGAATTCGGGCGTTCCGCCCGACGCGTCGGCCTCGGCGGCGGTGGCAGGCTCCTTCGCGCTCGCGGCCCTGGGGTCGACGTTGCCGGTCGGCGTATTGTCGATGGCGGGCTTCTTGCCCGTCGAGGGCTGAGCCGGCTCGGCCTTGGCGGCCACCGTCTTCGCCGAAGCGGACGCGACCTTCTCTGTGGCGGACTTGTCCTTGCCCTTCTCGGCGAGCTTGTCCTTGCCCTTCTCGGCGAGCTTGTCCTTGCCCTTCTCGGCGAGCTTGTCCTTGCCCTTCTCGGCGAGCTCGTCCTTCGCCTTCTCGGCGAGCTTGTCCTTGCCCTTCTCGGCGAGCTTGTCCTTCGCCTTCTCCGCGAACTTCTCCTCCGCCTTGTCGACGGCCTTCTCGCGCTTCCCGACGCTCTTCTCGGCCGCCCTCGCTTCGGCCTTGTCCCTTGCCTTCTTCGCCTTCGGCCGTTCCTCGCTGTCGTTCGAGGCGCCCTCGGAGCGCTTCTTGGCCGATCGTTCGGCGGCCGTCATGGCCTCGGGAGGCGAAGCGGTCGAAGCCTCCGCGACATTGCGGCCGCCTGCGCTGTAGACCGGGACCACGATGTGCATGCCGCTCTTGACTTCCGCAGCGCTCGACAGGCCGTTGGTCTTCAGGAGCGCGGCGGCGGGCACGCCGTAGCGGAGCGAGAGCGTGTTCAGCGAGTCGTTCTGGCCGACCACGACCGCCGTCCCGCCCCGCGCCGACCATCCGGCCGCGGAGCCGCCGACCGCCTGCCCCACGGACCTGCTCGGCGCCGAAGCCGCCGGCAAAGGCGCGCTGGCGACGGCCTGAGACGGAGCGATCGGCGCGGCCGCGACATGGCCCGAAGGCGCGGCCGCGGAAGGCGTCGCGCTCGCGGTCTGGGAGCCGAACGGATTGGCGAAGGGATTGCTGCTCGTGTTGAATCGGGACACATCACTCGAACACCCGGAAAGCCACAGCAGGGCCAGACCCGTCAGTGCGAGACGCGGGAAAGCGCGTCCTTCAAGAAACGCAACGCGATCACTCATTTTTTTGAACCCGTCGAATACGCGACCGAAGACAGGCTTAATGTGCAGCAGCGAAGTTAAGGGAAGGTTTAAGATGAATCGTTCCTGAGGGCGAAAGTTCAAATCGAAGTCGTCCTGCGCCTAAATAGCGCTCTCCTGGGAGAGACGGCGGATCATAAGGCGCGGGATACGCCGCGCTCGGGCGGCCTCAACGCGCGCGCGGGCCCGAATTCGGCGACATGAACCTGGCCCTCGTCGTCGACGGTGAGGCGGACGATTCGCTGTTCGCCCCTGCCCGGGCCGGCGAAGGCGGCGACGAGCGCCCCTTCGGGGGCGAGCAGGCTGAGGAATTCCCGCGCCGGCGGCTCGATGAGCCCATGCGCGATGACCTTATCGAAGCGCAGGCCCCTCGCGTGAAAGTCGAACGCATCCGTCCACTGCACGGCGACGTTGGCGAGCCCGAACGCCTTGATGCGGGCGGAGGCCTCGAGCGCCAAACTCTGGAACCGCTCGAGGGATACGACTTGCTTCGCGAGTTGGGCGAGCAGCGCCGTACAATAACCTGTTCCCGTTCCGATTTCGCAAACCTCGTCGGAGGACTTGAGGCGGAGTGCGGCGATCATCACCGCCAGCGTCGAAGGCGGCGGCGAGGTCTGCCCGCAACCGATCGGCAGCGCGACGTCGCGGCTGGAGATGTCGGCGAATCGCTGCGGCATGAAGAGCGAGCGGGGGGCGCGCTCGAGCGCGCGCAGCAGCCCGATGTCGTCGACCCCTTTGGCCCGCATCGCGAGGGTGAACTGGGCGCGCTCTTCCGCCTCGGACGCGCTCACCAGCCTTCTCTCCCTCAATTTGCCGCGCCTCAGCGCGGCGCGAAAGCCTTCTCGAATCGCAGGCGCGAATCATCGTCGGTGAGGTCCAGTCTTAGCGGAGTCACCGAAATTTTTCGCCGGGCGAGAGCGGCCAAATCCGTGCCGTCCTCGAATCGGATTTCGCCACGCAGGAACATCAGCCAGTAGTAGGGAAAGCCGCGCCCGTCCCGACGCTCCTCGACCCGCATGAGTTCGGCGTTGCGCTGACCCTGTCGGGTGAAGGCGACGCCCGCCACCTCGTCGGGATGGCAGGCGGGAAAGTTGACGTTGACGAGGCCGCCCGGGGCGATGCCCGCCGCAAGGATCTTGCGGATGAGCGGCGCGGCGTGCGCTTCCGTCGCGTCCCATTCGATCGCCGCCCTGCCCTGCGCGCCGCCGTACGCCTGCGACAGCGCGATCGAGGGAATGCCGAGCATCGCTCCCTCCATCGCCCCGGCGATCGTCCCGGAATAAGTCACGTCCTCCGCGACGTTCTGGCCGCGGTTGACGCCCGACAGGACGAGGTCCGGCCGTTTGTCCGCCATGATCCTCCGCACGGCCATGATGACGCAGTCGGTCGGCGTGCCTTTGACCGCGTAGTGCCGCGGGCTGATCTCGCGCAGCCGCAGCGGATCGCTGAGCGATAGCGAATGGGCGACCCCCGACTGGTCGCTCTCCGGCGCGACGACGACGACGTCGTCGGAGAGCTCGTTGGCGATCGCTTCGAGGACCGCAAGGCCCGGCGCGTGAACGCCGTCGTCGTTGGTGAGCAAGATTCGCATCGGCAACCCTTTCGCCCGCTATACGCCCGGGGCCGAGGCGGTTCTAGAGCCGTGGACGAATCATGCGACCGCGCCATGGCGCGCCTTGCGCGCCTTCGACTCCATTTGTTTCGCCCGGCTGTCATGATATCCGCGCGAAGTGACGATTCGCTCGCTGAGTCGCTCGCTCGAGAGGCGCTCATGACAAGCCAGACGCCGATCATCCCCCGCCGACTTCTGCTCGGCAATGCGTCCGCCCTCGACCCGAAACTGTCGCCCGACGGGCGGCGTCTCGCCTGGCTCGGCCCGGTCGATGGGGTCATGAACGTGTGGACCGCTCCGATCGATTCGGTCGGCGCGGCCGAGCCTCTGACGCGGATGGCCGGGCGGCCGCCGGCATGGCACGAGTGGAGCCCCGACGGACGCTTCATTCTGTTCCTCAAGGATGAGAACGGCGACGAGAATTTTCGCCTCTTCGCGGCCGAAGCGGAAACGGGCGAATCGCGCGACCTCACCCCCCTGCCGAAGGTCGCGGTCCAGGTGCTGTTGCTCTCGCCTGACCTGCCCGGACGAGTTTTGATCGGGCTCAACGACCGCGATCCGCGCCGGCATGACGTCTGGTCGCTCGATCCGGCGACCGGGGAGCGCGAGCTTGTCTATGAAAACACCGAGGGTTTTGGCTGGTTTCGCTTCGACTGGAGCGGCCGAATGCAGCTCGCCGCCCGCAACGAGGCAACCAAGGGCGGCCGGCAGGTCTATCGGATGGAGACCGGCCGGGCGGAGCCGTGGCGGGTCATTCCGTTGGACGATCAGTTCGGCACGGCCGCCCTCAACTTCGACCGGGGCGGCCGAAAGCTGTTCGCCCTCTCCTCGATCGGGCGCGACAGATCGGCGCTCGTCGCGATTGACATGACGAGCGGCGCCGAAACCGTGCTTGCCGAGCATCCGCACGCGGACATCGTCGACGCGATGCGGGACAAGCGCACATTCGAAATCCAGGCCGTCCTCGCCGTGCATCTGCGACAGGAATGGATTGCGCTCGACCGCGGCGCGGCGCGGACGATCGTAAAAATCCGCGCGGCGGCGCCGGACTGCGAATTCACGCGTTTGAGCGCCAGCGCCGACGAAAGGTTTTGGACGATCGCCGTGTATGGGCCTCGCCGCCCATCGCACTATCATCTTGTTGATCGCGACACGGATTCGATCCGCGAATTGTTCAGCGCCCGGCCGGAGCTGAAGCCGTATCGACTGGCCGGGACGCGCCCCGTCGTCGTCAAGTCACGCGATGGGCTCGACCTTGTCTGTTATGTGACCCTGCCGGCGGACGAACCTTCAAGTCGTCCGCGGGCCCCGCTGCCGACAGTGCTCATGGTCCACGGCGGCCCGTGGAGCCGCGATTTTTACGGCTACGACCGGGAGCGCCAGTGGCTCGCCAATCGCGGCTATGCCGTGCTCAACGTCAACTACCGCGCCTCCGTCGGATTCGGGAAGGCCTTTGTCATTGCGGGCGACCGCGAGCACGCGGGCAAAATGCACGACGACCTCATCGACGCCGTCGAATGGGCGATCGCCGAAGGCGTAGCCCGGCGCGACAAGATCGCCATCATGGGCGTCTCCTATGGAGGCTATGCCGCGTTTGTCGCCGCGACCTTCACGCCGGAGGTCTTCTGTTGCGCTCTGCCGATCGTCGGGATCACCGATCTCACGACCCTTCTGGAAAGCCTCCCGCCCTATTGGGCGGATTTCCTGGCGCAGTTTTACCGGCGCTACGGCGACCCGCGGACGCCCGAGGGCCGCAAAATCCTGCGCTCCCGTTCGCCGCTCGGCAGGGTCGACCGGATCAAGAAGCCGATGCTGATCGCCCATGGGATGAACGACGTGCGCTGCACGCTCCCGCAGAGCGACGCCATTGTCGAGGCGATGCAAAAGCGCGGTCTGCCGGTGACCTATGTCGTCTTCCCCGACGAGGGCCACGGCTTCAAGCGGCCCGAGAACGATCTCGCCTATCATGCGATCGCGGAAGCGTTCTTGGCCCGCCATCTGGGCGGCCGGGCGGAGTCGGCCGGATCGGACGTTGAGGAGTCCAGCGCCGAAATCAGAGCCGGCGCGGAGGTCCTCGGCGGGGCTGCCGGCTGAGTGCCGTACGGCCGTTCACGCGCCGACGGCGACGTCGAAGCCGTTCAGCCTAGGACGTTGCGCGAAGCAAACCGGACATCGCCGTGGCCCGACCGCGACGCCGCCGCCTGGACAAGGCTGATCCCACTCCCATGAAAATCCTCGCATTCGCTCGGATTTGTTGGGCTTTCCGAGAAAGCTGAACAGGCTGTTTCAGGCCATGTCGGTCATGTCGGAGCCGACATGTCAAACGACGTCGCGTAGGGGTGGGATTGCCCCGCTGCAGCGGCCTACAGGGCATTCTGCACGGCTGACATCGCCTTGTTCGAGGGACGGGGTGAAAGTGGGTGCGAGAGGAGGCGGGAAGGTCGTCCTGGCGATCTCTGCGGTCTCCTATCGGGCGTCTGCCTTCACGATGCGCGAGCCCCGCTTGTCGTCCGAGCCGAAGCGTGCCTCGGCAATGTAACCGAAAGTATTACCCGCCTTGGCTGATGATGCACAGCGCGCTTCCGCAAGCACAATGGAAGCGCTTGCGCTTGCGGCTTAAATGCTTCCCTCGAAAGGAGACTGCCGTGATGTTGTCCTCTGTGTTACGCTTCCTACGCGCCCGTCGGACGTTCTGGACCGTCGTCGAGGAGCTGTCGAACTATTCGGATCGCGAGCTGCACGACATCGGCATCGAGCGCGCCTATCCACGAAATCGCCCGCCGGGCCTCGCGCGAACAGCAGTAACCTTGTAGGTAGCGAGCATTCGGCGACGCCCCAGGGCATCGAGCGCACGAACTCAATGCCTAAGCCCACATTCGCCTGGGCCTATGGATCGCCATGAGCAGCTTAACCGTCGCCTCTACGTGTCCGACGCGGCGCAAGACATGACGGATACTGGCGCCTCGCCGGGATGGAGAACGGGATAATTAAAAGGGATCGACGGCGGCGCGGCCACAGACCGCTCACGCGCCCCGAGACCGGCGAAGTTAGCATTCGTCACGTCGAAATCTCCTCCGAGCCGCGCTCGGCGCCGCGCGTTGGCGGCCGTAGGTCGAATCGTTCGTAGGAGGCGGAGCGGCGCGCCTTGGCATGCGCGCCGCGTTGTGCGGCGGCGCGGCCGAGCAGAAAGGGTCCGGGCGCGGAGGCAATCGTAAACGCGAACGTAGTCTCGCGCCGCGCGCTCGACAGTGAATCGCTTCTCGAATCCCCGGCGCACGCCCTCTCGGCTGAGGGAACACGCCTTCTCGACCGCGGCCGCCGCTTCCTCGAGTCCGTTCACGATGTAGCCGGTTACGCCATGCTCGACCACCTCGGCCACGGAGCCTTTGCGCCACGCGATGACCGGGGCGCCGCGGGCCATCGCCTCGATCTGCACGAGACCGAAAGGTTCGGGCCTGTCGATGGAAAAGAGCAGCGCCATGGCCCCGCCGAGAAAAGCCTGGTTCTGTCCGTCGTTGATTTCGCCGACATACTCGATCCGCGGATCGGTGAGCAGGGGACGGATCCTCTCGTCGAAATAGGCCTGATCGACCTTGTCGATCTTGGCCGCGATTTTGAGCTCCACGCCGACGCGCCTGGCGATTTCGATCGCGCGGTCCGGACGCTTTTTTCCGGGCTGATCCACGGCTTCAAGCGGCCCGAGGACGACCTCGCCTATCCTGCGATCGCAGAAGCGCTTTAGGCGCGCCATCTGGGCGAACGAACGGAGTCGGTCGGCTCGGCTCTCGAGGGGTCGAGCGCAGAGATCCGCGCAGGCGCCGAGGTGGTCGAGGCCAGGGCCGGCTCAAGGGACGGAGACTGAACGCTTGTCAGGCCGCAGCGTTGCGCGCCTCTTCAAAGTTCACAGTCCCGCCTCCAGGATCATGTTGAACGGTGTATCGGCCGCCCTGCGCACCTTGGCGAAACCGCCTTCCTTAATGGCTGACGACAGCCTCGCAAAACCCGCCTGAGCTCCGAACGCCGCCCCGACCGGCTGGTCGAGCGAGGTCGGGACGCAATTCATCGTCGACGCGGCGTAGTACATTCTGCTGACCGGATTGAGGTTGTCTTCAAGTCGATCGCCTGCCGTAGGTTCGACGATCATCCAGCTGCCGTCGGGTTTGAGGGTCGGGCGCACGTGCCGTGCGGCGCCGACGGGATCGCCCATGTCGTGTAGGCAGTCGAAGAAGGTCACGAAATCCAGGTCCTTCCCAGGAAAATCGCTGGCCTTCGCCACCTCGAACTTCACGTTCGCGGTCACCCCAAGCTTCTCGGCGTGTACTCGCGCCTGCTCCACCGACGCGGGATGAAAGTCGTA